>Ga0335084_10002227_pt1 | contig 18632 bp, 13 predicted proteins | sample Lox_Sample_44_FD_206721 | JGI IMG/M metagenome (GOLD analysis project Ga0335084, IMG submission 206721) | Soil microbial communities from Loxahatchee National Wildlife Refuge, Florida, United States - Lox_Sample_4.4 | ecosystem: Environmental > Terrestrial > Soil > Wetlands | place: USA...
ATCGTCGCCTTCGACTTCGACGAGCGCGACCCCGGCGTCAAGGAGATGATCCGCCAGACGGTGGAGGGCGCGCGGCGCAATGGCCGCCATTCGGGCATCTGCGGCCAGGCGCCTTCCGATTACCCGGAAATGGCGGAATACCTGGTGGAGATCGGCATCGACTCCATGAGCCTCAATCCCGATACTGTACTCAAGACCACCCGCCATGTACTGGAGGTGGAAAAGCGGTTGGGTTATTCACCCCGGCAAGAAGCCCTATGAACCTGCACCCCGGGGATGCATTGTTGCTGGTGGACATTCAGAACGACTTTCTGCCGGGGGGCAGCCTGGCCGTGCCGCAAGGTAATCAAGTCGTGCCGGTAGCGAACCGTTATCTAACGCTATTCCAAACCTATCATTTGCCCGTTTTCGCAACCCGCGACTGGCACCCGCCCCTCCACTGCTCTTTCCAGTCCCAGGGCGGGCCCTGGCCACCCCACTGCGTGGCCGGAACTGCGGGCGCTGGCTTTCCAACAGGACTGCATCTGTCGGCAGATACCCGCATCGTTTCCAAGGCGACCACGCCAGAGCGCGATGCCTACTCGGGCTTCAGCGGAACCGAGCTCGACCGGCTGCTCAAGGAAGCCGAGATCAGGCGCTTGTTCGTGGTGGGGTTGGCCACCGATTACTGCGTCCTGAATACGGTTAAGGACGCCCTGGCGCTTGGCTATTCGGTATGCCTTTTGACGGATGCGATCCGGGCAGTGGAGAACCATCCCGGCGACGGAGAGCGGGCCATTGCGGAAATGCGGGGCTTGGGCGCCGTTCTCCTCGACTTCCAAGCGCTCCAGGAATAATCGATGAGCTCGGCCGAGAGCGCTCTGCTCACCGACCTATACCAGCTCACCATGCTCCAGGCCTATCACGACCAAGGCATGAACGACATCGCCGCGTTCGAGTTTTTCGTGCGCAAGATGCCGGAGAACCGCAATTTCCTGCTGGCCGCGGGCCTGGAGCAGGCGGTGGAGTTCCTGGAGAATCTACACTTCACCGCCGAAGAGCTGAGCTGGCTCGCCAGTTGCGGCCACTTCCGCCGCGACTTCGTGGACTCTCTTGAGGGGCTGCGCTTCACTGGCGAGGTTCACGCCATGCCGGAGGGGACGGTTTTTTTTCCCGACGAGCCGATCCTGCGGGTGATTGCGCCGATCCGCGAAGCCCAGCTGGTCGAGAGCCGTCTCATCAATTTGCTGCAGTTTCAGACCCTCATCGCCTCTAAGGCTGCGCGCTCGGTGCTGGCCGCACCCGGCAAGCTGCTGGTCGATTTCGGCCTGCGCCGTGCCCATGGTGCCGAGGCCGGGCTGCTCTCAGCCCGCGCCAGCTACCTCGCTGGCTTTACCGGCAGTGCCACGGTCCTGGCCGGGATGCGCTGGGGCATTCCGCTCTACGGCACGATGGCGCACTCCTTTATTCAGGCTCACAGCATAGAGGTTGAAGCGTTTGAGCATTTCGCACGCGCCTTTCCCCAGAACTGTGTGCTGCTCATCGATACCTATGATACCGAGGCTGCCGCCGCTAAGTTGATCCCCCTGGCGCGTAAGCTTGCGGCAGACGGCATTAGCATCCGGGCGGTGCGCATCGACAGCGGCGATCTGGGTGAACATGCCCGGCGCGTGCGCCGCATCCTCGACGACGCCGGTCTTAATGATGTGGAAATCTTCGCCAGCAGCAGCCTGGACGAATACAAACTACGGGAGTTGGTCGCGAGCGCGCCGATCGACGGCTTCGGCGTCGGCACACGGATGAACACCTCCGCTGATAAGCCCTACCTGGATTGCGCCTATAAGTTGCAGGAGTACGCCGGGAGGCCTAGGCGCAAGCGCTCGGAGGGCAAAGCGACCTGGCCCGGGCGCAAACAGGTTTACCGCCGCTGTGGCGCTGCTGGAACCTTCTCCGAAGACCTGCTCACCACGGATGACGACGTGCAGTCCGGCGTACCGCTCATATTGCAGGTCATGAAAGAAGGCCGCCGCATGGCACCGCCACTGAACCTCGCGGAAATACGCGACTACGCCGCCGTCCAACTGGCTGCCCTGCCGGAACCCCTGCGAGGCTTGGAGCCGGCGCCCGCATATCCCGTCACGGTGTCTTATCGACTCAGAGAGCTCGCCCGCTTCGTCGACGCTTCCATTGAAGTCGGCTAGAGTCAAGGTTACGATCTTTCCAGCGACGCTCACTGGCTGTTCCATGAAGGTTTCGGAAATACGGGCTTTTGATTACAGTCGCGGACCTTCCAGTTCGGAACCTTCTCGCTACTTCAGTCGTCAAAAAAATCAGGAAGCGGACTCAATTGCTTAACGGACTGAACTAGATTAGGCTTTAAACTAGTAGGGAAATGCTTTCAACAAGCAGGGACCGTATCGGGTAAACATTAACTTGCCGATCATAGAGCGTTGACCTGGATGCGGCTTCCGATCATCCCAAGGCCGTTTTTGCGGCGCGCGTTTTTAATTATCGATTCAGGAGAGGTTCATGGGCGGCGTATTTGACCATTACCAATCACGCTACGAAAAAAGCAAACACGAGGAACTGAGCTTACAGGAGTATCTGGAGATTTGCCGGAATGATCCGAGCGCCTACGCGAGTCCGGCGCAGCGCATGCTGCTTGCGATCGGTGAACCGGAGCTGATGGATACTCGAATGGACCCGCGGCTGAGCCGTATCTTCGCCAACAAGGTGATCAAACGTTATCCGGCCTTCGCCGAGTTCTACGGTATGGAAGAGGTGATCGAGCAGATCGTCGCCTATTTCCGTCACGCGGCTCAGGGACTGGAAGAGAAGAAACAGATACTCTACCTGTTGGGACCGGTCGGCGGCGGCAAGTCCTCCTTGGCCGAAAAGCTCAAGCAACTGATCGAGCGGACGCCGTTCTACGGCATCAAGGGCTCGCCGGTGAACGAATCACCGCTCGGACTCTTCTCCCCCGACGAGGATGGCCCGATTCTGGAAGAGGAGTACGGTATTCCCCGTCGCTATCTCAATACCATCATGTCGCCATGGGCTGTCAAGCGACTGCATGAATACAACGGAGACATCACCAAATTCAAGGTGGTTAAGCTTTACCCGTCCATTCTCGATCAACGCGCGGTCACCAAAACGGAACCCGGTGACGAGAACAATCAGGACATCTCCTCGCTGGTGGGCAAGGTGGATATCCGCAAGCTCGAGAAATATTCCCAGGACGATCCGGATGCCTACAGCTTCTCGGGCGGTCTGTGCCTGGGCAACCGGGGCATCATGGAGTTCGTGGAAATGTTCAAGGCTCCCATCAAGGTCTTGCATCCCTTGCTGACAGCCACCCAGGAAGGCAATTACAAGGGCACCGAGGGGCTCTCGGCCATCCCTTTCGAGGGCATCATCCTGGCCCATTCCAACGAATCGGAATGGCAGCAGTTCCGCCACAACAAGAACAACGAGGCATTCCTCGACCGCGTCTATGTCGTCAAGGTACCTTACTGCCTCAGGGTTTCCGACGAAATAAAGATTTACCAAAAACTGTTGACTCACAGTTCCCTTTCGGCCGCTCCGTGCGCCCCCAACACGCTGAAGATGCTGGCCCAGTTCATCGTCTTGTCGCGCCTAAAGGAACCGGAGAATTCCAGCATCTACTCCAAGATGCGGATCTATGACGGCGAGAACCTAAAGGATACCGACCCGAAGGCCAAGTCCTACCAGGAATACAAGGATTTCGCCGGGGTCGACGAGGGCATGGAGGGCTTGTCGACGCGTTTCGCATTCAAGATACTGTCCAAGGTGTTCAACTTCGATCACAGCGAGGTGGCGGCCAACGCCGTACATCTGGTTTACGTGCTGGAGCAACAGATTGCCCAGGAACAGTTCCCTCCGGAAACCCAGGAGCGCTACTTGCGGTTCATCAAGGAATATCTGGTTCCGCGTTACATCGAGTTCATCGGCAAGGAAATCCAGACCGCTTATTTGGAGTCGTATTCGGAATACGGCCAGAACATCTTCGACCGTTACGTGACCTATGCCGACTACTGGATTCAGGATCAGGAGTACCGCGATCCCGACACCGGCGAAAGCTTCGACCGCGGGGCCCTCAACGAGGAACTGGAGAAGATCGAGAAGCCTGCAGGCATCGGTAACCCCAAGGATTTTCGTAATGAAATCGTGAATTTTGTGCTCAGGGCGAAGGCCAAGAATGCCGGCAAGAACCCGACGTGGACCAGCTATGAAAAGCTTAGGGCCGTGATCGAGAAGAAGATGTTCGCCAACACCGAGGAGCTGCTGCCGGTGATCTCCTTCAGCACCAAGGGTTCCGCAGACGACCAGAAGAAGCACCAGGATTTCGTCAACCGGATGGGTTTGAAGGGCTATACGCCGAAGCAGGTGCGCTTGCTATCGGAGTGGTACCTGCGGGTCCGCAAGTCATCCTGAGGCGGAGAACCTATGTCGCGCTTTGTCGATCGCAGGCTCAATTCGAAGAACAAGAGCGCCGTCAACCGACAGCGCTTCTTGCAGCGCTTCCATGGGCAAATACGCAAAGCTGTGGCGGACGCCATTTCCAAACGATCCGTTACGGATATCGAGAGCGGAGAAAAGATTAAGATTCCCGCGAAGGACATCTCCGAACCGATTTTCCGGCACGGACCGGGAGGGCAGCGGCAAATCGTTCATCCGGGCAACAAGAAATTCGTCGGGGGCGACCGGGTCCCGCGGCCCGAAGATGGCTCTGGGTCGGGCGGGAAGGCGAGCAATTCCGGCGAAGGAGAGGATGATTTCGTTTTCGAGCTGACGCGGGAGGAGTTTCTCGAATATTTCTTCGAGGACCTGGAACTTCCCAATCTCGTCAAGACTCAGTTGGCCCGTGAAGCCGCCTACAAGAGCGTCCGGGCGGGTTATACCCAGAGCGGAGTGCCGACCAACCTGCACGTGATTCGCTCACTACGCGGCGCCTTGGCGAGGCGCATGACGCTCTCTGCGCCCTATGCTCAGCAAAAGCGGGAACTAGAGGAGGAGCTCGAAACACTGTTGGAAACAGCGGAGGAGGACGATCCGCGGGCCATCGAAATACGGCTGGAAATCGAGCGGCTGGAACAGAAAATCCTTGGCATCCCTTTCATCGACACCTTTGACCTACGCTTCCGCAATCGCGTACAGGTGCCATTGCCCACGACCCAGGCTGTCATGTTCTGTTTGATGGACGTGTCGGGTTCGATGGACCAGGACAAGAAGGATCTCGCCAAGCGGTTCTTTCTGCTCTTGTACCTATTCCTCACGCGGAGTTACGAGCGGACCGATGTGGTGTTCATCCGCCACCATACAATCGCTTCGGAAGTGAACGAAGAGGAATTCTTCTATTCCAGGGAAACCGGCGGCACGGTCGTTTCCAGTGCGCTTGAGCTGACGCGGGACATCATCAGGGAGCGCTATTCGTCCAGTGACTGGAATATCTATACCGCCCAAGCTTCGGATGGCGACAACTGGCCGGAAGATTCCGGCAATTGCAGCCGCATTCTCACGAATGAACTGATGCCGATGTTGCAGTATTACGCTTACATCGAAATCGACAACAGCAATCCGCAGAGCCTCTGGAACGAATACGAAAAAGTCGCCGCCGCATGGCCGAACTTCGCCATGCGCGCGATCGGCGAAGCATCCGATATCTATCCAGTGTTCCGCGAACTCTTCAAGAAACAGCAACACGCATGAGCTTTATTTCAGAAGGTTCCGAATGGAACTTCGAGCTACTGGAACGTTACGATAGCGAACTGGGGCGCATTGCCGCTCACTATCATCTCGATACCTATCCCAATCAGATCGAGATCATCACCTCCGAACAGATGATGGATGCGTACTCCAGCACCGGGATGCCGGTGTTCTATCATCACTGGTCGTTCGGCAAGCAATTCCTGAGTGTCGAAAAGAGTTACAAACGAGGACAAATGGGATTGGCGTACGAACTGGTCATCAACTCCAATCCCTGCATCGCTTATCTGATGGAGGAAAACAGCATCACCATGCAGGCGTTGGTGATCGCCCACGCCTGTTACGGACACAATTCGTTCTTCAAGAATAATTACCTCTTCAAGGCCTGGACCAGCGCGGACGCCATTGTCGACTATCTGGTGTTCGCTCGGAATTTCATCGCCGACTGCGAGGAGCGCTACGGTTCCGGCGCTGTTGAAGAAATTCTGGACTCCTGTCACGCGCTGATGAATTACGGCGTGGATCGCTACAAAAAGCCATCGCCCTTGTCCATGGAGGAGGAGCGCATGCGTCAGAAGGAGCGAGAGGAATATCTCCAATCCCAGGTCAACGATCTCTGGCGGCGTACCGTACCGATCAAAGACAGCGCCGAAACGCGGCAAAATCAGCGGTTTCCGTCAGAGCCGGAGGAGAATCTGCTCTATTTCATCGAAAAGCATGCGCCGCTCCTGGAATCATGGCAGCGGGAAATTGTGCGGATCGTGCGTAAGATTGCCCAATATCTGTATCCTCAGCGGCATACCAAAGTGATGAACGAGGGCTGGGCGACTTTCTGGCATTACACCTTGCTCAACCATCTCTATGACGAGGGTAAGGTGAGCGACGGATTCATCCTGGAGTTCCTGACCTCTCACACCGGTGTCGTATTCCAACCCGACTATGATCGCCCTTACTATTCTGGCATCAATCCCTACGCGCTCGGATTCGCCATGATGAGCGATATCCGCCGTATCTGCGAAAACCCGACCGACGAGGACAAGCGTTGGTTTCCCGCTATCGCAGGCAGGGATTGGCTGGAAACTCTCGATTTCGCCATGCGCAATTTCAAAGACGAGAGCTTCATCGCGCAGTATCTTTCTCCCAAGATCATCCGTGACTTCAAGTTGTTCAACGTGTTGGACGACGACCAGGAGGACGACCTTGAAATCACCTGCATCCACGACGAACAAGGCTACCAGGCCATCCGCAAATCCCTTTCCGAGCAGTACAATTTGGGTAACCTGGAGCCGAATATTCAGGTTTACAGCGTCGATACGCGCGGTAACCGTTCACTGACCCTACGGCATTATCAGCACGATCGCAGACCTCTCGGCGACACGACTGACGAGGTGTTGAGGCATATACGCCGATTGTGGGGTTTCAAGGTACGGCTGGAAACGGTCGACAAGACGGGTGAAATCGAGCGCTTCCACGAGTGCGGTTGACAACGCTCGTTCCCGAAATTCGTCTTTACAGTCGCGCGATATCTTCCCTCGGGAAAAACCGAGCACAATCGCCATTCCGTGGCGGAGTTCGCTGCAGGATTACGGCTTGAGCGCCGCCGCCTCGCGCGCCAGGCGGGTGATGTCCGTCCAGTTGCCGGCGGTGACTAGGTTCTTGGGGGTGAGCCAGGAGCCACCCACGCAGGCGACATTGGGGAGCTTGAAAAAGTCCGATGCGTTTTGCGCGTTGATACCTCCGGTCGGGCAGAAGCGGACTTGTGGGAAGGGACCTGCGAAGGACTCGAGCAATTTGATGCCGCCCGCGGCTACCGCCGGGAACAGTTTCATGACATTGAAACCCATTTCGAGCGCCTGCATCACCTCGGACATCGTGGCGACGCCTGGTAAGAACGGCAGTTGGCTCTCGGCGATGGCTTTGAGCAGCTTGGGTGTGCTGCCCGGCGAGACGCCGAACTGAGCACCCGCGGCGATCGAGGCTTCGAGTTGCCCCGGCGTGGCGATAGTGCCGACGCCGACGATGGCATCGGGCACAGCATGGCGAATCGCCCGCACGGAGTCCAGCCCGGCGGCCGTACGCAAGGTGATCTCCAATACGCGTATGCCGCCCTCAACCAAGGCCTGGGCTAACGGTATGGCGTCTTCCATCCGATCCACCACCATCACGGGCATGACGCTGGTTTTGGCGATAATCTGGTCCAAGTTCATAAGCGCGTTCTCTACATGTGTTGCGAGGGAGGCGAAGGATTAAGCGCAAGCTTCTCGGGTTGCGCCAATCCAATTCTAAAAACAGGGAAGCATCGCTTTAGCGAATGCTTCAGTCGTCGAAATTGAACGTGAAGGCGCCGCGTTCGGCGGTATCCGCCAACTGGCGGAAGCCGCTGAACAGCTCGCGGCCGACGCCGAATTGGTTGCTGGAGATATCCGCCGTCGCTAGTTCGCGGAGTTCCCAACGATCGGTCGGAACCTCGGCTTCCAACCGACCGTTCGCGGCGTCCAGCAGGATGGTGTCGCCGTCGCGTAGCAGATTCAGCGGGCCGCCCATCGCGCATTCGGGCGTGATATGGATCGCGGCCGGCACTTTGCCGGAAGCGCCGGACATCCGGCCGTCGGTGACTAAAGCCACGTGGAAGCCACGGTCTTGGAGGATGGTGAGCGTGGGCGTGAGCTGGTGCAGCTCGGGCATGCCGTTGGCGCGTGGCCCCTGAAAGCGGATGATGGCGACGAAATCCTGCTCCAGTTCGCCCCGTTTGAAGGCGTCGAGCAGGTCTTCCTGATGATCGAAGATAAGGGCGGGGGCGCGCACCACCCGATGTTCTGGCGCCACGGCCGACACCTTGATGACGCCGCGTCCCAAATTGCCGGTGAGCAAACGCAGGCCGCCATCCGGGCTGAACGGCGCTTTGACCGGGGCGAGCACGGAAAGATCGTGACTGATTTCGCACGCCGGGCGCCACACCAGTTGACCGTCGTCGAGCCAAGGCTCTTCCGCCCAGCGGCGCATGCCTTCGCCAAGTATGGTTTGCACGTCTTCGTGGAGAAGGCCTGCATCGAGCAATTCCCGGATCAAAAAGCCCATGCCGCCGGCTGCGTGGAAATGATTCACGTCCGCCTTGCCGTTGGGATATACGCGGGCCAACAAAGGCACGATCGCCGAGAGATCGTTGAAGTCGTCCCAGTTGATCTCGATGCCTGCGGCCCGGGCTATGGCGACCAGGTGGATGGTGTGGTTGGTTGAGCCGCCCGTTGCCAGCAGGCCGACGATGCCGTTAACCACGGCCCGTTCATCCACGATGTCGCACAAAGTTGGGGAAGACTCTTGCTGGCTGAGCGCCACCGCCTGACGGGTGGCGGCGCGGGTCAGGGCTTCGCGGAGCTTGGTGCCCGGGTTCACGAACGATGAGCCCGGCAGTTGTAGGCCCATGATTTCTAATAGCATCTGGTTGCTGTTGGCGGTGCCGTAGAACGTACACGTGCCGGCGTCATGGTAAGACGCCATTTCGGATTCGAGCAGGGCATCACGGTCGACCTTACCTTCAGTGAACAGCTGCCGCACCTTGGCCTTCTCGGCGTTCGACAGACCGGAGAGCATCGGGCCCGCAGGCACAAAGATGCCCGGCAAATGGCCGAAGCGCAGCGCGCCGATCAACAGGCCCGGCACGATCTTGTCGCAGATGCCGAGGTACAGGTTCGCATCGAACACATGGTGCGAAAGCGCTACCGCGGTGGACAGTGCGATGACGTCTCGCGAGAACAGGGAGAGTTCCATTCCTTTTTGACCTTGCGTCACCCCGTCGCACATCGCCGGAACGCCGCCTGCGACTTGGGCGGTCGCACCCGACGCGCGTGCTTCGGCCTTGATGATCTCCGGGAAGCGCTCATAGGGTTGGTGAGCCGACAGCATATCGTTGTAAGCGGTCACGATTCCGATATTCGGCGCCACGGCGGCTTTCAAAACCAGTTTTTCGTGCTTCGGCATGGCGGCGTAGGCATGTGCCACGTTGGTGCAGGAAATGCGGTCGCGCTCGACGCCACGTTGCCGCACGTTTTGCATACCTGCAAGATAGGCCTTTCGCCGGGTGCTGCTGCGGTTGCGAATACGGTCGGTGACGGCGAGCAGTGTGGGGTGCAGGGACATACGATCTCAACTGATTTGGGGGTTTTTTTGACTTGGCGGCTACGCCAGCGGTAGACAGGAGGATACCCTGCAACGGCGTTTAATTCTGGCGACATTTAATCCGAGACGAAAAAGGGTGTCAAGAAACGCGCCCGGTCGTCGCCCGTTCGCACCGGCTTAGTGCGCTACGATCGGCGCGAAGTCCGCCCCCAGTCCTTTCCGATCGAAAAATGAATTTGATCGCTGCGCATCGCCTTGTTTTCGTAGCGCTAACGCTTGGTGATGCGGCCTTTGGCGTCGGCGACTTCATGAGAGAAAATATTCGAATAGGTTTTCTTATCCGTTTTGCGGCGGCGCGACGGTTAAGACTGAACGCCGGTTCAAATCATCCTGCCCGGCGATTCCGCCGCGTAAGTCCTGAATGCCCGAATTGCCCGGGTCATTTAATCCGACTCATAACCCAAACTCGGCCCCAACCATCGCTCCGCATCCTTCATGCTCATATCCTTGCGCACTGCGTAATCCTCCAACTGGTCGCGGCCGATCTTGCCGACATTGAAATACTTGGATGCGGGGTGAGCGAGATACCAGCCGCTGACGGAAGAGGCCGGGTACATCGCGAAGCTTTCGGTCAGGCTGATGCCGGCGTTTTGTTCAGGTTCGATCAAATCGAACAGGGCGGCTTTCTCGGTGTGGTCGGGGCAGGCAGGGTAACCCGGTGCGGGACGGATGCCCCGATATTCCTCGGCGATGAGCTGCTCGTTGGTGAAATGCTCTTCCGGCGAGTAGCCCCAGAACTCCCGGCGCACCCGCTGGTGCAGGTGTTCGGCGAAGGCTTCGGCTAGGCGGTCGGCCAGGGCCTTGAGCATGATGGCGGAATAATCGTCGTGTTCGGCGGCGAAGCGCTCCAGGTGTGATTCGATGCCCTGCCCGGCGCTGACGGCGAAGGCGCCGATGTAGTCGGGGCGGCCGCTTGCCCCCGGCGCGATGAAGTCCGACAGGCAGTAGTTGGGCTGGCCCGGCGGTTTGACGTGCTGCTGGCGCAGGTGGTGCAGGATGGTCAGGACTTCCATTCGGCTGTCATCGGTGTAAAGCTCGATATCGTCGCCCCGACTGTTGGCGGGGAAGAAGCCGAACACGGCGCGGGCTTGCAGCCAGCCCTGTTCGACGATGAGCTTCAGCATGCCTTGGGCATCACGGAACAGGTTGCGGGCGTGTTCGCCGACGATTTCATCCTCCAGGATTTTGGGATATGTTCCCGCCAGCTCCCAGGTCTGGAAGAAGGGAGACCAGTCAATGCATTCTGCGATTTTGGCCAGCGGATAGCGGTCGAACACCCGAATCCCAAGGAACGAGGGCTTGGGCGGGAAATAGTCTTGCCAGTCGCTGCGGAATTTATTGTTCCGCGCTACGGCCAGCGGATGCATCGGAGCCCGTTGTTTGCGTCCGGTGTGGCGGACGCGGACTTCCTCGTATTCCTGCTTGATTTTCGCCACGTAGTCCTCGCGCAATTCTTCGCTCAGCAGGCTACCGGCTACGCCCACGGCGCGGGAGGCGTCGGTGACATAGACCGTTACGTTGGAATAATTGGGCTCGATCTTCACCGCCGTGTGGGCGCGCGAAGTGGTGGCTCCGCCGATCAGGAGCGGAATGTTGAAGCCTTGCCGTTCCATTTCCTTGGCGACATGCACCATTTCGTCCAGCGAGGGGGTGATGAGGCCGCTCAGGCCGATCATGTCGGCTTTTTCTTCGCGGGCGGTGCGCAGGATATTTTCCGCCGGCACCATTACGCCTAGGTCGACGACCTCGAAGCCGTTGCATTGCAGCACCACGCCGACGATATTCTTGCCGATGTCGTGCACATCACCCTTGACCGTAGCCATGACGAGCTTTCCGGCGGATTTGACCTCGCCGAACTGGTTCTTTTCCGCTTCCATGTGAGGCATCAAATAGGCCACGGCCTTTTTCATGACCCGGGCGGATTTGACGACTTGGGGCAGGAACATTTTGCCGGCGCCGAACAAATCGCCGACGACATTCATGCCATCCATCAAGGGCCCTTCAATGACGTGCAACGGGCGGGTGACTTCCTGCAGCGCCGCTTCGGTGTCAACTTCGATGTATTCGTCGATGCCTTTGACCAGCGCGTGTTCCAGCCTTTTGGGGACAGGCCATTGACGCCAGGCAAGGTCTTCCTTCTTGTCCGTCTGAGCCCCGCCGGCGCGGTAGTTGTCAGCGATGGCCAGCAGGCGCTCGGTGCCGTCCGGACGGCGGTTGAGGACCACGTCCTCGATGGTGTCGCGCAGTTCCTGCGGGACTTCGTCATATATCGCCAATTGCCCGGCATTGACGATGCCCATGGACATGCCGGCCTGGATGGCGTGGTAGAGGAATACAACGTGGATGGCCTCGCGGACGGGATCGTTGCCGCGGAAGGAGAAGGACACGTTGGATACGCCACCGGAAATGAGAGCGTGGGGCAGGGTGGCCTTGATGCGGCGGGTGGCTGCTATGAAGTCCAAGCCGTAGTTGTTGTGCTCCTCGATGCCGGTCGCGACGGCGAAGATATTGGGGTCGAAGATGATGTCCTCCGGCGGGAAGCCGAGCTCGGTCAACAGCCGATAGGCGCGCGTGCAGATTTCCACCTTGCGGTCTTCGGTATCGGCCTGACCCTGTTCGTCGAAGGCCATGACGATGACCGCCGCGCCGTAGCGGCGCACTTGGCGGGCGTGGTGGAGGAAAGCTTCCTCGCCTTCCTTCATGGAAATCGAGTTGACCACGCCCTTGCCCTGGATGCACTGCAATCCGGCTTCGATGATGTCCCACTTGGATGAGTCGAGCATGATCGGCACACGGGCGATGTCGGGTTCGGCGGCGATCAAATTCAAGAATCGCACCATGGCGCTCTTCGAATCCAACATGCCCTCGTCCATGTTGATATCGATGATCTGTGCGCCGTTTTCGACCTGCTGGCGGGCGATGTCCAGCGCTTCTTCGTAATTCTCCTCCCGGATCAGGCGGCGGAAGCGTGCGGAGCCGGTGACGTTGGTGCGCTCGCCGACGTTGACGAACAAGGAGTCTGCACCGATGTTAAGGGCCTCCAGCCCGGCCAGACGGCATTGCGGCGGGATATCGGGAATTTTGCGTGGCGGAAAATGCTCGACAGCGTCGTGGATGGCCTTGATGTGCGCGGGTGTCGTGCCGCAGCAGCCGCCGATGATGTTCAAAAAACCGCTCTCGGCCCAGTCGGCGATTTCCTTGGCCATCGCCTCGGGCGATTCATCGTACTCGCCGAATTCGTTGGGCAGCCCTGCATTGGGGTGGGCTGAGACGTGAGTGTCGGCGATGCGAGACAGTTCTTCCACGTATTGGCGCAACTGTTTAGCGCCCAGGGCGCAGTTGAGGCCAATGGAAATCGGTTGGACGTGGCGCAGGGAGTTGTAAAAAGCCTCCGTGGTTTGCCCCGAAAGAGTGCGGCCGGAGGCGTCGGTGATGGTGCCGGAGATCATCACCGGCAGCTTGAATCCGTGGTCGTCAAGGTATTTCTCGACGGCAAAAATGGCGGCCTTGGCGTTGAGGGTGTCGAAAACGGTTTCGATCAGCAGAATGTCGGCGCCGCCGCTTACCAGGCCGTCTGTCGCTTCGTAGTAAGCCTCCACCAGTGCATCGAACGTGATGTTGCGAAACCCCGGGTCGTTGACGTCCGGCGACATGGACGCGGTACGGTTGGTGGGGCCCAAGACGCCGGCCACGAAACGGGGTTTGTCCGGGTTGTTGGCCTCGAATTCATTCGCGACCTGACGCGCCAGCCGAGCCGATACCACGTTGATTTCGTAGACCAGCTCCTCCATGCCGTAATCGGCCATGGCGATGCGGGTGGCGTTGAAAGTGTTGGTTTCCAGGATGTCCGCCCCAGCTTCCAGGTAAGCCTTGTGGATGGCGGTGATAATCTGCGGTTGGGTTAGAGACAGCAGGTCGTTGTTCCCCTTGAGATCACTGGCCCAGGCGGCGAAACGATCGCCGCGATAATCTTTTTCTTCCAGCTTGTAGCTCTGGATCATGGTGCCCATGGCGCCGTCCAGGAACAGGATACGTTGCGCTAGGCACTGGCGTAAGCGTTGGGTGCGGTGATAGGGGTCGCTCATTTCGGGTTTTCAGTCTAAAGGCGCTTGGGGCCGGGTTACAGTGCGGTTTATTCTAGTGAGTTCTGCCGCTTCAATAAACCGCGATGAGGCTTGGGGTGTTATCGGACGGACAATCCGGCTCTTTCTTGCCATTGCAAGTCGAATAGTGTCAAAATCCGGCCAGGGTTGAACCCACTGCGGCTTGTGATGCTGGATATCGAGGGAAGGGGAACGTCTAAAACGACAACATGTCTGAGGAGAGTGCCATGAGATTTCGAATGATTCGGGCAATCGGCTTGTTTTTGCTGCTGGGCTCTTTCAGCGCGATGGTCGGGGCGGAGGTGAGGCTTAAGGACAATAGCGAAATCTTGGGAAAGTGGCTGCTGACATCGGTGGCACCGGGGTTGGACAAGCCCAAGATTCCCGAAAACAGGACGTGGGAGTTCCGCGCCGACGGGGTTGTCGTCACCTCGGGATACAATCGGCATTTCGGTGGAGAAGACACCCAGCAATTCAGATATCAGGTCGCCAATGGCATAATCCAAGCGGAATTTCCCGGTCGACCCGGCAAGACGCTGGATTACAAGGTGTATGAGAAATCCGGAGACACCATGATTTTGCAAGGTGGCTTGGAAGGTTTTTACTTTTTTACAAGAAAATAATTACAAACGAGGTTACTCATGAACAAGTATTTTACCCTGGACAAAGATGACAAAACCCTCTGGCTGGGTATTTTGGCAGTCAGCGCCATCGCGATCGTGATATTTTCCTTGTTCCATGCCACTTCGCCGCTGTTTTACTTAACGAAAATCCTCGTCGCTATTTTTGAGATGTTTTTGCCGGGGTACGTGATTATGAAGCTGTTTCTCGACCGCTTCCAAGTTACCGACAACCGAGTTGTGGATAGGGCAATCTTGTCGGTCGGTCTCTCCATGGTCACCGTGCAGGTAATTTATTTTCTATCGACATATTTGCGTACGTACGCCTTTAATGTCGACGAGGATGTGATCAGCAGCAACGCGATCGCCATCGTTCTGGTCTTTTTGGTCATCGGCGCCGCTTTTGGCGCCAAATTCTATTTGAACAAGAAAAAAGGCGTCGTCTGATTCCTGTCAGGCTTGCAGCAAGCAGCCATTATGAGTCAACAACAACAGCCCAAGAGCCCAACGCTGCTGCAGGTGATCGGCAGCGTTTTGGCCGCTGCGTTCGGTGTGCAAAGTAACCGTAACCGTGAGCGTGACTTCCAAACGGGTTCCTGGAAAGCCTATCTTATTGTGGGCGTCATCGGCACGGTCTTTTTCATCCTGATTGTATACGGAATCGTGAAGTTGGTCCTCAGCTCCGCTGGCGTTTAAAGACATATCCGTTAGCTTGAACGTATCCAAGCGCGGAGTTTTCACCCATCGCCGCTCGATTTAAACCACCTGGCATTCCCGGGTTCATTTTTCCGGGCGACCTTGTGATCTGCATACCCATCGACTACCCGATGTCACGCTCCCGGCGAAGATGGGAGCGTGAATGATCCTGGTCGTGCTCGACGGCAAGTCGCGGGGATGTAGGTAGCCGTTCTGCCTTGAATTCAGGGTGGTGATCAGGTTTTCGCTAATTGATATGGCTTTCTGACCGAGAATTCCGGCACAATGTTTTAGTTTGGAATAACCAAAGACGAGGTGAGTCAGTGTCTAGTGCGGCGCAAATACCAAGCGAGGACCAAGAACTTGCGCGGCTGACGAGCTTGGTCGCCGAAGTTATCGATGAAGCCGCAAGGCAGGGGGCGAGTGCGGCGGAGGCCGGATTGAGCATGGATCAGGGCTTATCGGTCGGCGTGCGTCTGGGCGAGGTGGAGACCATCGAGCACCATCGTAGCCAGGGTTTGGGTGTGACGGTCTATTTCGGCCAGCGCAAAGGCTCGGCCAGCACCACCGACCTGCGGACGGAGGCTCTGCGCGAAACCGTAGCCGCCGCCTGTCGCATCGCCCAGTATGCAGCGGAAGATGAATTCGCCGGATTGCCGGATGCGGAACTCTTGGCCAAGGAGTTTCCTGACCTGGATCTATATCATCCTTGGGCGCTGGACGTCGAACCGGCGATTGCCTTGGCGCTGGAATGTGAAAACGCGGCCCGCGGTTTTCACCCCGCCATTACCAATTCGGAAGGTGCTAGCCTGAATACCTACCAGGGTTTGCGCGTGTTGGGCAATAGCCTTGGTTTCTTGCATGGGTATCCCAGCAGCCGCCACAGTTTGAGTTGTTCGGTGATCGGGCAGAGCGGCGATAGCATGCAAAGGGACGATTGGTGGACGGTCGCACGCGATGCGGGCGATCTTGAATCGGCCGTTCAGGTCGGGCGGAAAGCGGCGGAGCGCACGGTACGGCGGCTGGGCGCCCGTACCTTGAGCACCCGACAGTGTCCGGTGCTATTCGCCGCCGATGTGGCCGGAGGTTTGCTGGGACATTTCATCGGGGCGATTCGGGGCGGCAATCTTTATCGCAAATCCTCGTTTTTGCTGGATTGTCTGGGTAAGCCGGTGTTTCCCGCCTTCATCCATCTCCATGAACAGCCGCACTTGCGAAAGGCCTTGGGAAGCGCACCTTACGACAGCGAGGGGGTGGCTACCCGTCCTCGTGATCTGGTCAAGGACGGCATCCTGCAGTCCTATGTGCTCAGCACCTATTCTGCCCGCAAGCTTGGACTGCAAACAACCGGCAATGCTGGCGGCGTACACAACCTGATTCTCGACCCCGGCGAACTTGACTTGGCGGCCTTGCTCAAGAAAATGGGGAAGGGTCTCTGGGTCACCGAACTCATGGGACAGGGCGTGAACCTGGTGACTGGGGATTACTCGCGCGGGGCCTCGGGTTTTTGGGTCGAAAACGGCGAGATTCAGGATCCGGTCGAGGAAATCACCATCGCCGGCAATCTGCGCGACATGTATCTGAAAATTCTTGCGGTCGGCAATGATGTGGATTTGCGCGGCAATACCCGAACCGGCTCGATTTTGGTCGAGGAAATGACGGTCGCGGGGAACTAGGGGGAATCATATGAATAACCGATCGAAGCTTCGTTGGGGCATACTCGGCGCGGCGCGCGTCAACGAACGACTGCTTCCCGCCATCGTCGAAGGGGCGAATGCCGAACTGGTCGCCATTGCCAGCCGTCGCACCGGCGCCGCCGCGGAAACGCTGGTGAAATACGCCCCAGCGCAACAGGGGGTGCGGACGTATGACCATCTCGATGCGCTGCTTGACGATGCGCAAGTCGAAGCCGTATACCTGCCGTTGGCCAATCACGAACACGCGCAATGGACATTGCGTGCCATCGAACGGGGAAAACACGTGCTGTGCGAAAAGCCGATGGCGCTGACCGTGGCGGATATAGAAGCCATCGAAGCCGCGGCGCGCCTACACAAGGTGGTCGTGATGGAAGGGTTCATGTACCGCTTCCACCCCCAACATGCGCGGGTGCTGGAACTGATACACTCCGGCTTGATCGGCGAGGTCCGCTCCGTGCGTGCCAGTTATTCATTCATGATGCGCCCGGCGCGGATGTATCGCCTGGCGGAAAGCGTCGAACGCGGCGGCGGTGCAATGTGGGACATCGGCCCTTACGCCATTCACTCGGCGCGGCTTTGTCTCGACGAACCGCCGCTCGCGGTGACGGCTATGGCCAAGTATGTCGAGTCCGGCGCGGACATCTCGACCAGCGGCGTGTTGGATTTCGGCGAAGGGAAGCGCGCACATTTCGATGTCAGTTTCGAACGGGCGCGGCGGTCGGAATACGAAGTCACGGGTACACTGGGCGGGGTGAAATGCCACACCGTCTGGCAGCTGCCCGGCGATGTCCCGGTAATTTCGTGGTGGACGGAAGACGGGCGCTGCTGTACGGAGCAGTTGCCTGCAGCCAATCATTTCAGACTGGAAATCGAGCATTTCAGTGAATGCGTGCTGAAGGGACAGGCGCCGCTGCTTTCACTGGAGGATGCCAAAACCAATTGCAGGACGATCGTGGCCGCATTGCAATCTGCCGCTGAAGGGCGGACGATAAGGTTGATCTAGAAACGCGCTGTGTTCAGGCGGCATGTTGAACCCGCCGATTGGCGCGGCTTTCCAGTCGGCGGCTTTATCGATGAACGCCACGCCAGGCAGGTCATTAAGAATTCCATCAACATTACAACTGAACATAGCGTAGAAACGGCTGAATCCTCCGGTCCGGTTTGGCTAGAAACGGAATGGGAAAGTGGAGATTGAGATGTGAAAGAACCGCCTTACAAGAACATCATGTCACGGTTCGGCAGCCTACGCAGCGTGCCGGGTTGAACTTGAATCATTGCATTATCTGATTGGAATTCCCGGCGATCAGAACAACGAATCTTAGTGGGCGGCGAGGCTGAATCATGTCGGCGTCGGATAAAGGTAAGCTCGTGTTGTGGCGCGATGACAAAGGGTTTGGCTTCGTGCGTCCGGAAACTGGCGATAAGGACTTTTTCATTCATATCAGCGCGTTCAAGAAAGGGATGATTCGCCGACCTCAAGTGGGCGATATCATTCATTTTCAAGCTTCGCCCGACGCGCCCGAGCAGCGCCGTATCGCGCATGCCGAAATAGAAGGCGTTGGTAGCGGTCAAACGGATGCGGGCGGACGCAAAAGCGAGGCCCGGCTTCATCCCATTTTCCTGAAGACATTAGC
>Ga0335084_10002228_pt1 | contig 18625 bp, 15 predicted proteins | sample Lox_Sample_44_FD_206721 | JGI IMG/M metagenome (GOLD analysis project Ga0335084, IMG submission 206721) | Soil microbial communities from Loxahatchee National Wildlife Refuge, Florida, United States - Lox_Sample_4.4 | ecosystem: Environmental > Terrestrial > Soil > Wetlands | place: USA...
CGAAGAATGCCGCGCACACCATCGCCATGAACTTCATGGTATACGGCCTGGCGATGATGGGCTATTGGATCATCGGGTTCGCGATCCAGGCGGGCGGCCTCGGTCCGTTGGCGACGCTCGGCGGGTACGACAAGCTGAGCAACGAATTTGCCCTCACGCTTGGTGGCAAGCCCTGGGGCCTCTTCGGGCATACGGGCTTCTTCCTGACGGGCGTCGCGTACTCTGCGCCCGTCTTCACGTATTTCCTGTTCCAGATGGTGTTCATGGACACGACGGCGACGATTCCCACCGGCGCAATGGCGGAGCGCTGGCGTTTCTCGGCGTTCGCGGCGTTCAGCGTATTCATCGGCGCGTTCATCTATCCGATCTACGCGAACTGGGTATGGGGCGGGGGATGGCTGGCGCAGCTCGGCACGAACGCGGGGCTCGGGCACGGGCACGTCGACTTCGCCGGGTCATCGGTCGTGCACATGACGGGTGGTGTGATCGCCCTGTTCGGAGCTTGGCTGCTCGGTGCCCGGCGCGGAAAATACAACGCGGACGGCACCGCCAACGCGATTCCGGGCCACAACATTCCGATGGCCATCATCGGGACCTTCATCCTGTGCTTTGGATGGTTCGGGTTCAATCCGGGATCCACCCTCGCCGGGTCCGATCTTCGCATCGGTGTGATCGCGACCAACACGATGCTGGCTGGGGCGGCGGGCAGCATCACGGCGATGCTGTACATGTGGATGAACTACGGCAAGCCCGACCCCTCGATGCTCGCGAACGGCGCGCTCGCCGGCCTCGTGGCGATCACGGCGCCGTGCGCGTTCGTCACCGCGCCGTCGGCGGTGCTGATCGGCGGCGTGGCCGGCGTACTAGTCTGCTGGGCGGTGTTCTTCGTTGAGCGAAGGCTCAGGATCGACGACCCGGTCGGTGCGATTTCGGTGCACGGCGTCAACGGCCTCTGGGGAATCCTGTCGCTGGGCTTGCTCGCGGACGGAACGTATGGCGACGGATGGAACGGTGTGCCCGGAGCTGTGAAGGGTTTGTTCTATGGTGACGCCAGCCAGTTTGTCGCGCAATGCATCGGCGGCATCACCAACTTCGTGGCCGTGGGGGTCATGACCTACGTGTTCTACAAGATCACGGCCGTGCTGGTCGGTGGCCATCGCGTCACGGCGGAAGCCGAGGAGCTGGGTCTCGATCTGCCCGAGATGGGCGCGCTCGCCTATCCCGACACCCCGGATGTGGCATCGGCGGTGCTGTTGAGCGAGAGTGCGGCGGTCTCGTTGGGGTCAAAGGCAGCGGCGTAGATCACGCGCGACGACAGCTGGCCTGCAAGCGGCGGGTCAGCTGCGGTTGCGTCACCTGGAACCTGAGAGGACGACACGACCATGAAGCTGATTACCACCGTCATCCGACCCGAGCGCCTGCCGCATGTGAAGGCGGCCTTGTTTCGCGCCGGGGTCACGGGCATCACCATCAGCCGCGTCAGCGGGCACGGCGGCGAGCGCGAGCTGATGGAGACCTACCGCGGCTCCACTGTGGTGCTCGAGTTCCGCGAGAAGGTGCGGATCGAGATGGTCTGCTCCGAGCCGTTCGTGGAGCCCACGATCAAGGCCATTCTGTCATCCGCGCGCACCGGCTCCGTGGGTGACGGGAAGATCTTCGTGCAGGCAATCGAGCGCGTCATCCGCATCCGGACGGGCGAGGAGGACAACGCGGCCCTCACCGCCGTGAACGCCGATGCCGTGCAGCAGCGCGCTCTACAGGAGACGCACAGCTAGAAGCGGGTCTTGCGGGGCGCGGGGAGTGAGAGCCTCTTCCGCGCCCCGCATGTGAACGCCGGGCAGAACCGAAGTCTTCGCACAGGAAGGGAGGACAGTGTGGGTGGCGGCATGAGCATCGAGATGTGGCTCGCGGATCGCGACGATGCAGGCGTAGCAAGCGAGCTGCAGAGCAGGGTGTTCGAGGAGTTCGGGCGTGAGCCCGCGCTCAACGGCGCCAACGTGCTGGTCGACGTGCGCGACCGGGTGGTGACGCTATCCGGTGCGGTGCGGAGCTACCCGCACAAGGTTGCCGCGGGGCGTGCCGCCCGCCGAGTGCGTGGCGTTCGCAAGGTCCACAACGACATCGCGGTCGTGCTCCAGCCGGCCCAGGAGCGGAGCGACGAGGAGCTGGTCCAGGCCGTGACGTGCGTGTCCGACGCGGACGCGCTGGTGCCGCGGGGCAAGGTGGTCGTCGGGATCGCCTCCGGTTGGCTCACCCTCACAGGCGTCGTGGACTACTACGCCGAGCGACTGGCCGCCGAGGACGCCGTGCAGCGACTCGTCGGCGTCAAAGGAGTGACGAACCTGATCAAGGTGCAGCCCCCCTATGCGCCGAGCGACGCGACCCGGCGGGTGATGGAGGCGCTGCGGCGCAGGCCGCTGCTGTGGCGCGATCGGATCAAGGTTGAGGTCCGCGGCGGCTCGGCCTTGTTGCGGGGGCGCGTGCGCACGCTCGCTGAGCGCGACGAAGCGGTCGCGGCGGCGGCGGGCACCCCGGGGGTGATCAGGGTGCGAGACGATCTGAAGATCGCGTCCTAAGGCCCAACCCCGGTCCCCACCGATCCTTGGGGACGTGAGCCAAATCCTTGTCTGGCGAGGGGTGGGGAATCCAGATTCCGGGCGTGCGGATATCCCCACTCCTCGTTCTCTCTGCCGCCGTCGCTGGGGCCCTAGGTTGCACTGACGACATGGCCGGGACCGTATGTACGGACTCGTTTGCGTACGTACAGGTCCGGGCCCAGACCACCGCTGGGCCGATCATGGGCCTTACCATCTCAGATAGTGTGCTGCGCACCGGGGCCAGATTCCCGGTGCCTCAAAACGGCATCACCGTGCCGGGCACTTATGTGATCCTCGACGACAACTTCCGCGGGCAGCTGCGGACCAGCGGCGACTCGGTGCAGGTCACCGGGTGGGAGGGCGGGCTCGTGTTCTCCGCCGTGTACGTGTTCGACGTCCCGGATGGTTGTCACGTGCGGAAGGTGTCAGGACCCGACGTCGTGCCCTGAGGCACGCCATTCGTTTCCTCCACGTCACCGAGCAGGGTCAAGGATACCTCGCGGAGCTTCGCGAGGTGGAGACACCCGCGCCACGCGCCGATGAACTCCTCATCCGCGTCGCCGCATCCGGTATCAACCGCGCTGACCTGTCGCAGATCGCCGGGCGGTACCCACCACCTCCCGGCGAGCCCGCGATCCTCGGTCTCGAGATCGCGGGCACCGTCGCGGCGACGGGCGAAGGCGTGTGCGCCCTGCTGGCGGGTGGGGGGCACGCGGAATACGTCGCCGCCCCGCGTGGCCAGGTGTTTCCCGCCCCCGCGCGGCTCGATCCTATCGCATGCGGCGGCATCCCCGAAGCCTTTCTCACCGCGTTCGTGAACCTCGCGATCGAAGTGAAGCTCCCGCCGGGTGGAACGGTGCTCGTGCATGCCGGCGCGTCGGGTGTCGGGATCGCGGCGATCCAGGTGGCCAAGTATCTGGGGGCGCGCGTGGCGGCCACGACCCGGACAAAGGAGAAGCTGCCGGCGCTCGCGGCGGCGGGTGCCGATCTCGCGCTGCTCTCGCCTGACGAGGACATGGTGCGCGCGATCGAGTCGAGCTGGGGGAAGAACGCCGTCCACGCTATCCTGGACCCGGTCGGCGCGGCGACGTTGCCCGGAGATCTGGCCGTACTCGCCACCGGGGGCACGATCCTGTGCCTCGCCACGATGTCGGGGCCCCGCATCGAGCTCGATCTGTCTCTCCTTATGAAGAAGCGCGCCCGCCTCGTGGGCTCGACGCTCCGGTCGCGGAGTCGGGAGGAAAAGGCGGCGATCGTGAGGCGATTTCGCGAGGAAATCCTGCCCGGCTTTGATGCCGGACGGCTGAGCGTCGTGGTCGATCGTGTGTTCCGGCCCGCGGACGCGGCGGCCGCGTTCCAGCGGATGCGGGAGAACAAGAACACCGGCAAGGTGGTGATCGACTGGCAGGCCTGACCGGCGCCCCTTGCCTCGCGCGAGGAGGAGCGCGAGACTCCTCCCGACTCCTACCGGTAGGTGGTGATGTCTCGCATCCATACGATGGTGTTGTGCGTGGTCTGCGTCTCGATGTCCGGTCTGCGTCTCTCCGCCCAGACACCCGTGTCGAACGCCCTCCGCCTTTCCACGGCGAACTTCTCGCGCAATCTCGTTGAGGCCGCCGAGGAGATGCCCGCTGAGAAGTACGGCTTCAAGCCCACGCCTGCGCAGATGAGCTTCGCAGACGTGGTCGTTCACCTCGCCGAAGGCAACGACATGATGTGCGGCTGGATCAGCGGGACCACGGCGCCCGCGGCGCCCAAGGTGACGGCAACGGATGCGAAGGACAAGCTCGTCGCGCGCCTGAGGCAGTCGTTTGACTACTGCACGTCGGCATTTGCGAAGATGGGCGATACGGGTCTCGCCGACAGCATCCCCTTCTTCGGTCGCAAGATGGCGCGAGCCGACGAGATGTTTGCCATCGCCATCGACTGGGCGGATCACTACAGCCAGCAGGCGATCTATCTGCGGCTGAACGGTCTGCTGCCGCCCACGGCGAAACGGAAGCAGGGTTGAGGGCAGTCGTTCTCGTCACCTCGGCGCTTCTCGCATGCGGGAGGGGCGCCGGTGACAAACCGCGCTCCGAGACGGCCGACACGGCGCGCGCAGCTCGGCCCATGCTGCCCGGCATGCCGCCTCCGGTCGACAGTCTGAACATTTACGCGGCGGCGGGACCAGGGATGTTGAGTGCAGTGGCACGGGGCGCCACGCCGCGCGTGTACGTTCCCAATAGCGCCTCCGCGAGCGTGAGCGTCATCGATCCCGCCACGTACCGTGTGCTGCGCACGTTTCCAACCGGGGCGTCTCCGCAACACGTGGTCCCGGCTTACGACCTCAAGACGTTGTGGGTAGCGAACAAGGACTCGGCTTCACTCACACCGATCGATCCCGTCACGGGCAAGCCCGGGCGCCGGCTGCCCGTTGCGGACCCCTACAACCTGTACTTCACTCCCGACGGGCAGCACGCGATCGTGGTGGCCGAGCGCGAGGCGCGCCTCGACTTCCGCGATCCGCATACCATGGTGCTCCAGTACTCAGTGCCCGTGGCATGCAAGGGCATTGACCACATGGATTTCACGCTAGACGGCCGGTTTGCCGTCGCGACGTGCGAGTTCTCGGGGCAGCTCGTGAAGCTCGACGTCGAGTCCCACACCGTGCTGGGCTACCTCCAGCTGCCCGCGGATTCGGTGGGCCACGCGATGCCGCAGGACATCCGCTCGGCGCCCGACGGGCGCGTGTTTTACGTCGCCGACATGACGGCCGACGGGGTGCACGTGCTCGATCCCGATGCCTTTCGGGTGATCGGGTTCATCCGCACGGGGATCGGCGCGCACGGGATCTATCCGAGCCGGGACGGGCGGCGCATGTACGTGGCGAATCGTGGATGGCGTACGGTGCGCGGCGGTCCGCACGGCCCGGGGAGCGTGAGCGTCATCGACTGCGCCACGCGCAGCGTGGTCGCCACCTGGCCGGTGCCGGGTGGGGGGAGTCCCGACATGGGGAACGTCAGTGCCGACGGCCGCGAGCTGTGGCTATCGGGCCGCTTCGACGCCGAGGTCTACGTGTTCGACACCGAGACGGGGGCGCTCAAGCATCGCATCCGCGTGCAGTACGGGCCGCACGGCCTCACGGTGTGGCCGCAGCCGGGGCGCTACTCGCTCGGCCATACCGGGAACATGCGGTAGACCCATGACCAGGATCGCGGGGACGTTGGCGCTGATCACGGGCGCGAGCTCGGGGATCGGCGCGGCGTGTGCACGGCGGTTCGCCGCCCAGGGCGCGCGTCTCGTGTTGTGGGCGCGACGCGTCGACCGGCTGGAGACGCTCGCGGCCGAATTGCGAAAGGCGCACGGGACGGAAGTCGGGATCGCCGAGGTCGACGTGCGCGATCGCGAGGCGGTCCTTGAGGCAGGCAGGGCGTTGGTGGAGAGCGGTGGAGGTCGTGGAGGGAAAGGAGATGCGGGGGGCGTTCCCGATATCCTGCTCAACAACGCGGGACTCGCGAGCGGCCTCAGCAAGCTGCAGGAGGGGGATTTCGAGGACTGGGACAAGATGATCGACACGAACATCAAGGGCGTGCTGAACGTGTCCCGCTCGCTCCTGCCGCACATGGTGACGCGGGGTACCGGGCACGTCGTGAACATCGGCAGCACCGCGGGGCACATGGTGTATCCCGGCGGGAACGTGTACAACGCGACCAAATATGCCCTGCGCGCCCTGAACGAAGGGATGAACCTGGACGTGGCGGGCACCGCGATCCGCGTGTCGAGCGTGGACCCCGGGTTCGTCGAGACCGAGTTCTCCGAAGTCCGGTTTCACGGCGACAAAGCTCAGGCCAAGGCCGTCTATCGTGGGTTCACGCCCCTCTCGGCGGACGACGTGGCGGACGCCATCGCTTACGTCGTGAACCTCCCCCCGCACGTCAACATCCTCGACCTGGTCATGATGCCCACCGCTCAGCGCAACATCTACGTGGTCGATCGGGCGCCCGAGCGCGCCTGACGGCACGCCTTCACGCGAGCAGCAGCAGCGTGTCGTAGAGCGCGTGGGTCCAGGCCGTGATCCCGAACCCGCGCGTCAGATAGAGCGCGCTGAAGAACACGCCCGCGAGCATGCGGAATACGAATGAATAGAGTGTGAGACGGTCGCCGTAGGTGCCGATGTAATGCACCGCGGAGAAAATGGCCGCGCCAACGAGCGTCGCGCAGACGCCCGCGACCACGGGACGCCACCCGAGGATCGTCTGGCCGAACCAAGCGAGCGCCGCGACCAGCACGACCCGGAACAGCAGTTCCTCGTACAGACCGGCTCCAACCGACAACATCAGGCGGGTCGCGAAGGCCATGTTCTCCACCTGGCCCTGACTGAGCAGCGCGGTCTGGGGGGGACCCACGACGCGCGTCGTCAGACCACCTACCGCTAGTCCGAACGCGACCGCAAGCACGGCGGCCTCGGCCAGCATCGCCACGAACACGACGCCGCGCAGGCGGCCCCCATGGCGCCGCATGTCCCGGATCACGAGCCAGAGCCCGAACGCGACCAGGCAGGCCATGAACACCAGCGGTCCCTCTCGGCCGGCGAGCGCCACGAACACACTTTCGAGGATGACGTCCGCGCCGTTGCGAACCGAGCCTTGCGCGGTCACGGGTTGCAGCGCGGCCAGCACCTGGTAGGTGAGCAGGAGCGGCAAGGCGAAGAGCAAGCTGTAGCGGGGCGCGCGGCTCACCCGCCAGTACGAGCCGAGGCCGTTCACGCGCCGGGTTTCCGCTCCTCGAGGCGCTGCCGCAATGCGGCGGCGCTCTTCCGCGTGTCGGCGTATTTCAGCTGTCCCTCCACGGCGCGAAGGCGGGCGATGGCGAGATCGCGCTGCACGCTGTTCTGGAAGGCTTGCAGCACCCAGCGCCGGACGTAGGGCCGCGCATCGTCGAGATGGGCGCTCAGGACGTCGAGCGCGCGACTGCTGCCGCGATTGCCGAGGGCGGCGAGCACCTGAGCGGGGACGCGGTAAACGCCGAGCAAACCCTCGACCTGAGGAATGAAGCTCGTATCGTTCGTCTGGGCGACGGCGCGCAACGACGCCGTGCGGATCACGTCCTGATAGGAAGACGTGCCAAGCGCCTCGGCGATCACCGCGCGGCGGCCGCTCGAGTCGGCGGCGGCGAGCGTGGCGACCGCGGCAGCGCGCACTTCGTAGCTGGTATCGGTGCGGAGCGCCGTGCGGGCGAGCTCTGCCACCCTCGGCCCACTGAAGTTGCCGAGGGCATCGAGCGCCGCCTGGCGCACCGTCGCCGCCGTATCGTGGAGCGCCGCTTCCAGCGCGGGAACCGCGACGGGCTCCGGGAAGGCGGCGAGCGCCTCCGCGGCATGGGCGCGCGTGGCGGGGTAGTCCGCCCCGGTGACGGCATCGACGAGCGCCCGAGCGGCAGTGGAATCGCCGGCGCGCGCGATGAGCTGCTGGATCGCCCAGGCCCGGTTCCAGAGGTCGGGGTCGCGCCGCAGCTGCGTCGCGAGCCAGGCGGTCGGCTGATCGAAGGCCAGCGTCTTGAGCACCGCGTTGCCATCATCGAAGACGACCATCGTCGGCGGGCCGAGCGGCTCGATGACGACGCTTTGCTCGCGCGTGTCGAGCATCACGCGGCGGGTGACGTCGCCGCTCAGGGTGCCGACCCGGATCGTGACGGGCATCCGGAAGACCGCCGGGGTCGTGTAGCGCAGTCCGGAGCTGTCGGCCGTGCTCGTGTCCTGCTGTGTCTGCTTCACGGCGAGCGTGAGACGTCGCGCGGTCGAGTCGTAGGTCGCCGAGACCGCGAACTCGGGGTAGCCGGCCTCATAGACCCACTGATCCCAGAACCAATCGAGATTCTCCCCGGTGGCATCGAGCACGGCCTGACGCAGATCGTCCGATGAGGCGTTGCCCAGCGCGTGGCGCGTGAGGTAGGTGTGGAGCGACGCCCAGAAGCGCTCCGGGCCGAGGTAGCGGTGCAGCATCCGCAGCACGAGCGCGCCCTTCGGGTAGATGTTGTTCGAGCCGCGGGCGGCGAGCGGCATGCGGCGGCGGCCGTCGATCTGCATGAAGTGGCTGTACTCGTCGAGGAAGTAGTCATCCTCGGCGTGGGGTCCCAGCTTCGCGCGCCAGTACGCTCCCGGAAGGAACTCGGCGAAGCCCTCGTTCAGCCACATGTTTGCCCAGTCGACGGTCGTGACGTAGTCCCCGAACCATTGATGCGCCAGCTCGTGGGGGATCAGGATCCACTGATACCAGGGCCGGTCCGCGTACGCGCGCCCGTCCGGTAGCCAGTCGACGAGTGTCGTGGCGCTGACGTTCTCCATGCCGCCGAAGAAATCGGCGACGGTGGTCTGAGCGTACTTGGCCCACGGGTACGGAACGCCGGTGAGGCGCGAGTAGGTGTCGATCATGTCGGGCGTGAGGCGAAACAGGGGTCGGGCGAGCGCGCTATCCGTGGGATAGACGTAGTAGTCGACCGGGATGCCGCGCCACGCATCGCTGATCTTCACGAGCGGGGCGACGATGATCGAAACGAGGTAGGTCGCGCTGGGCTGCTCCTCGAGCCAGGCGACGGTGTGGGTGCCGTCGGCGTTCTTGCGGTCGGAGACGAGGCGGCCGTTCGACACGACCGTGTACTTGGCGGGCACGGTCGCTCGCAGCTCCCAGGTCATCCGGTCGTTCGGGAAGTCGTAGGTCGGGAACCAGAAATGGCTGTTCATGTCCTCGCCCTGGCTCCAGAGCTGTTGCGGGCGGTGGTCCCGGCCCTCCGAGTTGATGAACGTCAGCCCCTTCCCGTCCTGGACGCGGCCCCGGTAGTCGATCGTGAACCTGGTGGTGTCGTGAAATGCCACCGCCTTCGGCGGGAAGACGACGAGCGTGTCGCCGTGCGTCGTGAAGCGCAAGGCCGCGCCGCCGGCATTCGTGACTCGGCGGATCGTGAGGAGCTTCCCGGCATCGAGGATCACCGAGTCGAGTCCCGGTCGCAGCGCCACGAGCGTCGTTGACACCCGGCCGTTGAATGCCGCCGAGTCCCAATCGAAGTCTTTGACCTCGATGACTTGGTGCACCAGATCGTAGTCATGCGAGCGGATGTAGGCGCCGCTCGCGACGCGCTCCGCGTTGGATTGGGCGGCCAGGGCGAAGGGCAGGACGCCGGAGACGGCGAGCATTCTGAGCGTGCGTGTCATCGTGGGACCAGGAAAAGGCGTGAGCGCGCGTGGTGTCCGGGAATCTACATCCGGCCCACTCCGGTGGCGCCCTAGCGCTTGCCGTCGCGCAGCATCTCCCGCGCCGCGTTGTACCCGCAGGCGCCCATCACGCCGCCGCCGGGGTGGGTCGCCGCGCCGCAGAGGTACAGGCCGCGAATCGGGGTGCGATAGTCCGCATAGCCGGGGAGGGGGCGCAGGAAGAACAACTGATTCAGGCCCATCGCACCCTGGAAGATGTTGCCTCCCGTGAGGCCGAAGCGGCGCTCGAGGTCGAGCGGTGAGAGCACCTGCCGATGGACCACCGCCCGCCGCACGTTGGGCGCGTACTCGGCGAGCAGATCGATGCAGCGGTCGGCGAAGGGCTCCTTCAGGCGATCCCATTCTCCCGCGCCCTCGCCCAGCGCGTAGGGTGCGTACTGTACGAACATCGACATGAGGTGCCGGCCCGGCGGCGCGACCGTCGGATCCACGACCGACGGAATGGTGCACTCGAGAATGGGCCGGGCTGAGGGGCGCCCGCGACGGGCGTCGTCGAACGCGTCTTCCATGTAGTCGAGCGTCGGCGCGATGTGGATGGTGCCGCGGTGATGAGCGGCCGGCGCGGTGCCGGGAAGGCAGGTGAAATCGGGCAGCTCGGAGAGCGCGACGTTGATCTTGAGCGACGCGCTGGCGTAGTCCACGCCCCGTACGGCAGACAGGAAATCGGGCGGCAGGTCCGCGGGGTCGACCATGCGCAGAAACGTGGCCTGAAGGTCCACACTCGATGCCACGCGGGCCGACCGGATCTCCGTTCCATCTTCGAGCGCGACGCCGGCGACGCGTCCCCCACGCGACAGAATCCGGGCGACGCCCGCCCCGACGCGGATCTCGGCGCCGTGTGCGCGCGCGGCGGTCGCGAGCGCCTCGCTCAAGCGCCCCATGCCGCCCCGCACGTACCCCCACACGCCGCGCACGCCGTTGCATTCGCCCATCACGTGGTGAAACAGCACGTAGGCCGTCCCGGGCGTGGCAGGAGACGCCATCGCGCCGATGATGGCGTCGGTCGCGAGTGTTGCCTTCAACTCCTCCGACTCGAACCAGCGGTCGAGGATCGGTCGTGCGGCGCCGGTGAGGATCTCGAGTGCCGCGGGACCGTCCTTGCCGAGCCGCAGGAACCGCCAGGCGAGACGGGCGAGCTGCGTGAGATTGCGCGGGGTCGGCGACCAGGGGTCGGGAGGCGTTTGCAGCAACGTGGGCTCGACGAGGCCGGCGGTCCGCTCGAGCATCGCCTCGTAGCGTGGGAGAGCCTCGGCGTCCTTCCTCGAGAACTTCGCGATCTCTCGCGCGGTCCACGCGCGGTCCGGGCCGAGAATGAGCGAGCGCCCGTCGGGGAAGGGCGTAAACGACGAGGGATTGCGGGTGAGCAGCTCGAATCCGTACCGGTCGAGCTGGAGGTCGCGAATGATCTCGGGGCGGAACAGGCTGTTGACGTAGGCGGCGGTGGACACCTTGAAGCCGGGCCACAGCTCCTCGGTGACGCACGCGCCGCCTACGATATCACGTCGCTCCAGCACCAGCACTCGCCATCCGGCACGAGCCAGGTAGGCGGCGGCGACGAGGCCGTTATGCCCGCCGCCGACGATGACGACGTCGAAAGACTGCAAGCGCTCCCGGCTAGGGTCGCGGACGCGGAGGTGCAGCCGGGGCGCGGACGAGCGCCGTCAGCTCGGGCGGGAGGCCAGCACCGAAGACCTCGTTCGAGGGCGCTTCGACGATCATCGGCCGCGGGCCGCGCCGTCCATCCCAGCCGACGGGGCCATCGGCGCCCTTGCGTCCCTCCGCGCCGTCGGCGCCGCGCGCGCACTGGCGCCCCTCGCTGCCGCCGACCGGTGGGCCACCCTTCCCAGCCGCGCCACCGGGGCCGCCTTTGCCACCCGGGCCCCCGGGCCCGCCCATGCTGCGGGCGGTCACGAGCCCCGCCATGAACGGCTCGTCCTCCGGCACCACAATCGTGATCTGTCCGCCCTGGCCTCCGGGGCCGCCGCGTCCGCCGTCGCCGCCGGCGCCGCCGTTACCGCCGGGCTGCGCGGGGCACCCGCCGGCACCGTTCGTTCCATCGCCCCCGTGCGGGCCGGCCATGCCTGGCCCACCGGCGCCGCCGCGGGATTCGATCTGGAGGAAGTCGGCCGGAGGTATGGTGCGGGCGTCGTACAGTTCATAGAAGGCGGGCTGCGAGCCGACCTCGATGGCCGCCATGAGGAGCTTCTCGTAGTACGGCGAGCGCGCCCGGCCGAGCCGCACGGTGATGTCGGGCCCCATCTGACCGCCCTGCGACACGCGGCCCGTCGCTCCCGAGTAGGCGAAGGTATGCGGCGCGCAGCTGTAGTCCGGTGGGACCACGAGCGTGTGCGTGATGCTCGGCTTTGCCTTGAGTGTCGCCGTCAGCCGGAAACCGGTGGTCGCGGTCAGGATCGGATCCGCATTGGTCACCCAATTCCCATCCTTATTACTGGACGCTTCGGCGCTCGTGCGCTCGAGGAAGGTGATGTGGAGCCGTGGCGGATGCTTCTTGTCGTAGCTGCGGACGAACGGGACCCGGGTGCCATCGTCGATCACGGCCTGATAGTTGGCCTGGATCCAGCTACCGGGGCACGCCGCGACCGGCGTTATCGAAATCTCGATGTCGCGAATGTGGGCGAGCAGGCCCGGATCGGGGGCGTAGTCCTCGGGCGGCTTGTGGGAGCACGCGGCGCCCGCCACGAGCGCGAGGGAGCCGAGCAGCAGGGTACGGACGTTCATCACGATCTCCTTAGAGACTGAAGTAGCGGGCGCAGGGCATGTTGCCGGCCACTACTGTTGGAAAACCGACGGGAAGATGCAATAGGGGTCGAGGGATGAGCGGCGGGGAGGGGTAGGGCCACGTTGCCGTAGGTGCAGCGGCTTCCGTAATTTGCGAGTCTATGGATGCTGCCGGGCTGGGGTTGATCGAGACCATGCGGGTGCGCGAGGGGCGCATCCTGCTGTTCGAGCGGCACCTGGCCCGGTTGACCCGGTCGCTCGGCGCCCTGGGCCTGCCGTCGCCGTCACGCGACGTGGCGGAGCTCGTGCAGCCCTTTTTGGAGATGGGGAGCGCGGTGCTGCGGATCGAGGTGTCCCAGGGCCAGGCGTCGGTGACGGTGCGCGAGGTGCCGTCCCCCGCGACGCCGGATGTGATCACGGCCTCGGAACCGCACGTAGCCTATCCGCACAAGACTACGGCACGCGATTGTTTCGCGGACGCCGCGCGTGAGGCCGACATCGCCGAGGCGGACGACGCGTTGCTGCTGACGCACGAAGGGTGGGTGGCGGAAGGCACCGTGTGGAGCCTCTGCTGGTGGGAGCGCGAGGGGCTGCGCACGCCGGCGCTCGACCTCGGGATTCTCCCGGGAATCGGGCGGGCGCGGGTGCTCGAGCTGGTGCAGGGGGAGGAAGTGCGCGCGCAGCGCGCGCAGCTCGAGGGCAAGAGCCTGTTTCTGGTGAATGCGGTGCGGGGCGTGGTGCCGATCGAATCGCTCGACGGCGCGCGCGTGCCGGTGGACCCGCGCACGGCCGAGGTGGCGCGGCGCTTCTGGCCTGCGGGATGAAGGATTAGATTCCGCCCCCGCGTGGTGGCTGTAGCTCAATTGGTTAGAGCGCTGGACTGTGGCTCCAGAGGTTGCGGGTTCAATTCCCGTCAGCCACCCTGCTTCAAGCGGCTCCGCTCTGCGGGGCCGTTGTTTTTCCGGCATGTTTCGGGGTGGAGGAACAGTCATGGGACTGGATGCCAACGCGACCACGTGCCTTCTGTATGCCAGGACACTCGGAGTGTCCTTTGCCAGGACCGCGATGCTGGGGAGGCAGCGACTCGTCGCGCCCGCCGGGGCGCTGCGAGAGAATCTGGCGGCGTTCGGCTATTCGCTCGGAACGGACGCGATCGATGGCTTGCTGAAGCGAGGTGGCGGTTACGCGGAGCCATTCCTCGAACAACTGGGCGCCACGGAGATCTGCTCGCTTGACGCCTCCGACTGGGAGCACGCGAGCGAGATCAGCGACTTGAATTCGCCGATCGGCGAACGTTTCCAGAACCGGTTCACCGCCGTGCTGGACGGAGGGACGTTGGAGCACGTCTTCAATTTTCCGGTCGCGATCGCGAACTGCATGGACATGATCCAAGTCGGAGGGCATTTCCTGGCGATTACACCCACCAACAACTTCATGGGACACGGGTTCTACCAGTTCAGTCCCGAGCTGTTCTTCAGAGTGTTCAGCGCGTCCAATGGATTCCAAGTCGTGCGGATGATCGTGTTCGAGAACCGCCCCCGACCGGAGTGGTTTGAGGTGGCCGATCCTGCGGCGGTCAATGAAAGAGTCGGGGTCGTCAACTCGCGGCCGACGAACCTGTTCGTAATCGCCAAGAAGGTTGCAGCCGTTCGGGCGCTCACCACCCCGCCGCACCAGAGTGGATACGTGGCCGCCTGGGAATCAGTCAGGACGAACCCGGCGTCCAGAGTACCGGCGTGGGACTCCTTGCAGAGAACTCGAGATCCGGCGGCGGCGGGGCCGAACGCATCTCATGGGACGCACACCGAGCCGACGTTCTCTTCACGACTGAAGCGCAAGCTGTTCCGCCTTGCCCCGGCTCGAGTGCAGCGCATGTATGTCAGATTTCGTAACCCGCAGTACCGCGACTACCCTTACGACCCAAGATTCTTCAGACGCATCGAGATTCCGCCGGTAGCGACTCCTCAGTCGAGGGTGTTGCCGGAGTCGCCTGACTAGCTAACTTCCACCCGCAAATCCTAGGTCCGTAGCTCAATTGGTAGAGCACCGGTCTCCAAAACCGGGGGTTGCAGGTTCGATTCCTGCCGGGCCTGTCTCGCAGTCGCTCCGCTCCTGCTCGTCGGCCCGCCAGGTACTCGCGCCGGCGCGACGATTCCTGCCGGGCCTGTCTCGCAGTCGCCGAGAATCGAGCCGAGTCGGCTGCTCGTTTTCGTATTGATCCCATGCGTTGATGGCATAGCACGACAGGTTGACAGGGACGGTGGTGGGGCCGGTAGGTTTCGCCTCGCATCGCCCGCAACCGAGGCAGCACATGGCAGTAGACGTTCCTATCACCAAGTTCATCCGCTGGTCGGTCAACCCACGTCGGCTGGGCGTGCTCGCGATAGCCGTTCTCGTTGTCAGCGTCCCTGCTGCTGGTCAGCAACCGACATCATCGCAGCCCGTCTTCATCAAAGAGCCCCACGAGATCCAGATGGGGCGCGACATCGATGATTGTCTGGTTGCGACGCGCCGGTTTCTAGAGGATTCAGCGTGGGACCACTACCTGCACGACCTCGGCGCGCGGCTGGCTGCGACCAGCGAGCGGCCGGGTCTCCCCTGGACGTTCCGCGTGCTTGACGTTCCCGTCGTGAATGCGTTCGCGCTGCCCGGCGGGTTCGTCTACGTGACGCGCGGATTGCTCGAGCACTTGAACTCGGAAGCGCAGCTGGCCGCCGTTCTGGGTCATGAGATCGGGCACGTTGCGGCACGTCATGTCGGGGGTCAGAGCGCGCGGCGCGAGTTGGAGCGACGCGGGCTAGTGGCCGGTACCACCGGAAGCTCCCTGACCCAGTTGTACGGGGATGTGGTTGGCACGCAGGCCCTGCTGGCCGCGAACTCCCGCGAAGCGGAGCAGGAGGCGGACGGCCTGGGGTTGCGCTACATGTCCGAGGCCGGCTACGACCCGATGGAAATGGTGTCTGTCCTCCGTATGCTCGACCGCACCGTCCACTCGGTCAGCCCCCTCGGAGTGGATGAACCGCTTCCCGAGTGGCTCGCGACGCATCCCAGCCCGGAGCGCCGCATCGAGGGTGTCGTGCGCAAGCGAGCAGAGCTGCTCTCGGCAGGAACTCGGATCGAGCGCGATACCTACCTCGCGCGCGTGAGTGGTTTGGCTTACGGCCCGGACGCGCGGCCGGGCTTCTTCAAGGGGCACCGGTTCGTGGTCCCGGCACGGGGCTACCAGGTCACGTTTCCCAAGCGCTGGTTGCTCACGAACGTCGGCACAGCCGCACGGGCGGAGACTCCCGACCATGACGCGGTGCTCGATCTCAGGGCCCGGGACGAGCGCACCGCGGACAGCGCCGCCAGCATCTTCTTTGGCAAGGTCGCGAAACTCCGCGGGTCGCTTTCCCGGGACCAGGTCGGGTCTCTCCTCGTTGTTCGGGGGTCGTTCACGTGGCTGCCGTATTGGGTGAAAGTGCGGGGCATGGTCGCTTTCATAGAGAGTCGGGGCACGGTCTACCAGCTGACGGCGTCCACGAGCAACGGCCGGTGGTCCGACTACGAAGAGGAATTCGAGGAAACGTTCCGCACGCTCGAGTCCGTCCCGGACTCCGAGATCGCACGAGCACAGCCCTTACGCGTCGCCACGTTCTCGCTGCGCGACTCGACGTCGGTTGCCGCCCTCTACGGGGCGAAAGGGGCAGCGGTCACCGCCGACGAGCTGGCGATCCTCAATCAGGTCCCGGCGGATTCAGTCCTTCCTCCCGGTCATGTGGTGAAATGGATTGGGGGTCCGGCCCGCTAATCTCAGTCCCAGGCGGCCCACTCCGCGTGGCTCCCCAACCGGGGGTCGCAGGTTACATTCATTTGGGCCTGTCTCGCAGTCCCAAGGCTCCTGCTCGCAGCGCGGACGTGGCATGCCGTCGAAGCATCGTGAAATCCTGAGGTCCGAAGCACGCCGTCGGTCAGTTCTTGTTCTGGCCGCCCTCGTCCTCGAATTCCTTGTTCTCTCGCCTCCGCTTGTCGCCCAAGAGGATGACGACCTACCCCTTCCGCCACCTGCATGGACACTCCAGGGGTTCGCGGCGTGGAGCGATCACTCGGGTAGCTCGCTATTTGGCGGCACAAGCCTCGCGAAGTTCTGGGGCTCGCTGGGGCTGCGCCTCGGCGGCGCAGCGCGTCCGGTATCGGCAGACGCACAGCAGCTTTCGAGCTCGCGTATCGGCGCGTGGATCGCGGACGTCGACCTGGTCTTCGAGCCCCTTCGCGCCGCCCCTGACCTCCAAGCGGCGTTCTTCGGGTTCTCGTTATACGTCTTCGGCGGCATCGGTGGATATCACGTGACACGAAGCGCTCTTGACACGAACTACGCCACCCTGAGTTATGGCATGGGCGTATCCCACGTTCTGCTCGGTCCCTTCGGGGTTCAGGGGGAGGCCCGCTACCGGACCCCGTTCGAGAGTGACGCCGGATTTGTCTCGAGTTCGCGCCAGCGTCTCGAGTTCAGCGTAGGGCTCAGAGCTGCCTTCGGCGGACGGAGGCGCAAGGAGGCCGATGCGTCACCGTCTGCGACGGCACCTCGTGTGGTGGACGCGTGGGGGGCGGCGATGGCCTCCCACATGCTGGACGTGGCGGAGAGCTACCTCAATACGCCGTACCGGCGGGGCGGCACCAGTCCGCAGAGCGGGTTCGACGCCGCAGGGTTCGTGCGATCCGTGATCGGCAGAGCGCAGGTCGAGCTCGGACAAAAGGGGGCGGAGCTTCCCCGGACAGCACGTGACCTGGCCAAGATGGGCGACCAGGTACCGCTCCGGATCGGGTCCGTCCGTCCGGGCGATCTCCTGTTCTTTGCGAGCGACGGCCGGCACATTGATCACGTCGCGATCTACGCCGGGCGCGACCGCATCATCCACGCGACGGCGAGCGGTGGCGGCGTGCGGTACGACATCTTGAGCGAGGGTGAGCGCGGTCGCTGGTTCGCCGAGCACCTCGTTTCGGCGCGGCGCCTGGTCGGCGCCCGGATTAGCAAGACGGGCGATGCCGGACGCGACGAGAGGTTCGACCCGCCGGACCCAGCGCCCCAGCCGACCCACTAGCCCAGCCTTCGCTGTCCCCCGTCGGTGTCACGAGCATGTCCTCACCCGGGTTCATTGTCGCACCCCGGCACGCTCCGACGGCGTTCCCATCGGCTCGACGGAGGCAATTCCAAGCGAGAAACCCGAGCGGGACCGGGGGGTGTCAACGGGGTACGCATATGGATGCGATGGCTCGCTTGATGCACATACTTCGGCTGAATCCAGTTGTCCTGTCAGCCCCGACTTAGGAGTCGCCGTCCGATGCATGCCGAGAGCCCAGAGCCCAAGGTCCCGCGGCGGTCCGCCCGCGCCACGGTCACAGTCGGCCTTTTGTGTCTCGCCCTCACGCCTCCACTTCTTGGACAGCGACCGCAACCCTCGTGGGTAGTGCAGGGATTTGCAGCGTGGAAAGAGCCTACCAGCAGCGTGCTGTTCGGGGGGATGAGCATCGCACGGTACTGGGGGGTTCTGGGGCTGCGTCTCGGCGGCGCGATCCATCTCGTGCCTCAAGAGCAGGACGCGTCGCCGTTGATGTGTCCCCGATTCGGATGCCGCGATTTCGGCGGCGGCTCGCAGAACAACGTCAGACTTGGCGCCTGGATGGCGGACGCCGAGCTGATCTTCGAGCCCCTGCGCGCCGTCCCAGCACTGAAAGGGCTGTTGCTCGGCTTCTCCCCCTACGGGTTCGCCGGCATCGGAAGTTACGGAGTGCACCGCGTCACGAGCCGCGACTCGAGCTTCGCCACACTCAATTTGGGACTCGGTGCACACCACGACCTCATCGGTCCGCTCGGCCTCCAGGCGGAGGCCCGCTACCGGAGCCCGCTCCAGAGCTACAACGGGATCACCGAGGGCTGGCGGCAGAATCTGGAGTACAGCGTGGGATTCAGGGTGGGGTTTGGGGGGAAGAAGCGCCACCCGACCGAAACGGCATCACCCAGCGCGCCAGCGCGCCCGGAGATGGCGGGCTCGGAGGCGTT
>Ga0335084_10002229_pt1 | contig 18624 bp, 19 predicted proteins | sample Lox_Sample_44_FD_206721 | JGI IMG/M metagenome (GOLD analysis project Ga0335084, IMG submission 206721) | Soil microbial communities from Loxahatchee National Wildlife Refuge, Florida, United States - Lox_Sample_4.4 | ecosystem: Environmental > Terrestrial > Soil > Wetlands | place: USA...
ATCAGGGTCGTCGCGAGGCTATTGCCAAGGATCCCCGCCTGACGGCGCACATGCTCCTCGAGTTGCGAGCGCCGTGCCGGCGGATAGATCGGGACCGGGACGCCACCGGCAAACAGCGTGCCGAGGAAAGCAGCGAAGAACTCGCGCGACGTCGGCAGCATGATCGCCACGCTCTGTCCCGATTCCAGCCCGCCCGCCATAAGTCCAGCGGCGACACACGCCGCTTGGTCGCGCAGTTCGCGATACGTGATGGATTCCTCACGCGCTCCCTCCTCGGCTTCGATGAGTAGCGTGAGGTGCGTCCGCTCCGGATGCACATCGGCGTGCCAGCGGACGACGTCGAGCAGAGTCGCGGCGTGCTCGGGAATCGCCGCGGTCGGCGCGGCCACGCGCGTCGGGGCCACGGTTAAGGGTTGCGGCCCCGAAGTGCTACCCGCTTGCACCGCGCGCACCAGATCGCGAGGCGTCTCGGCGGTCGCCAATGTGCGCGGGGGCAGTCGGACGTCGAAAGCCTTCTCGATTCGCAGTAGAAGCTCTGCCCGCTCGAGGCTGTCGAAGCCGAGGTCGCGCTCGAGGTTGCTGTCCAGTTGCGCTTGCCGTGCCGGCTGCTGGCCGGAGCGCAGCTCGCGCGCGAGATCGTCCACGATCCCGAGCACGCTCTGGATCTCGGGCTGAGGCGAGGCAAGCGATGATGAGGCGTTCATTGGCATCAGGCGGGGGGAGGCGTCTACTGACGGGACGAACCGGTACCGACTCGCATAACCGCCGTGCGGTCTGTGCGGCAGGCCATTCCTGGAAGGAAATCAAGGACCATGACGCTCAGGAGATCAATGAAAACTATGATGGTCAAATCGACGACTGCGCCAGCGGGCGTGAAGACGCCCGCGGCCCGCATCCTGAATCCATTGCCAACGAAGATACCGGCACGAAGATCGAGACCGTCAACTATTTTTCGATCCTAGTAGCAGCGCATTGGGGGAGAAATCTTGTCACGCCCGGGCCAAGACTCGTGGATCCTTGCGCGCCGCCGGCGGTGTCTCGCCGCTCGGCATGCCCACGACAATCGGCGCGATTGCACAGAAGACGTATCTGCGACGAACTGTACCTGCCCGCCCCGAACGTCGCTTTGATCTTCCGCAAGCCTCGCGGCGTCAATATCCGGGTCCGGTGTCTCCAACGGCCGAGCTGCCCGCTCTCCAAGCCGCGAATGGCACGTCACCGCTTTGACTAGCTAGCGCGCCGAAGTGCAAGGCGAAGCGTTCGCGCAACGTTGGCAGCGCAACCATGCTTACGTAGTTAGTCCGCTCGAACTCGGCACCCACACAAGCTGCCTACACTGCTAACGACACGGGCAGCAGGATCAATGTCGCAGAGCAGCATCAGGATGGGCGTCGACTTCGATAGCTGCACCAGACGACAAGCGCCGCACTCCCTTGATCTTGCGCAATACGGGCCCTACCCGCACCGGATAAATAGGCCCATGAGTGGCCGCTTTGCCCAAAGCTGGCGCACTGCGCCGGGTGGGCCAATGAACATGAGGCAATCGTAATGTTGAACAGTCATCGGTACGTCCGTTTCTTTCGAGATATCGGCATCGAAGACGTCCCGCGGGTCGGCGGCAAGAACGCCTCGCTCGGCGAGATGTTCCGCGAGTTGAGCACGCAAGGCGTGCGCGTGCCCAACGGGTTTGCGATCACCGCCGATGCTTACTGGTACATGCTGGAGCGCACGGGCGCGCTGCCGGCGTTGAAGGCTGCGCTCGCGGGCCTCGATCCCGCCAACGTTGGCGATCTCGCCACGCGCGCGCACAAGATGCGCGACATCGTTTACGGGGCAGGCATTCCCGAAGATCTGAGAACCCAGATCCTCGAAGCGTATCGCAGTCTGCAGGCGGAGTGCGGCCCGCAGCTCAGCCTCGCCGTGCGCTCCTCGGCAACGGCCGAGGATCTGCCCGACGCGAGCTTCGCCGGCATGCACGAGAGCTTCCTCAACGTTCATGGCGGCGCGCAGCTCCTTGATGCCTGCCGGCGCTGCTTCGCGAGCCTGTTCACAGACCGCGCCATCCATTACCGGATCGACGAGGGCTTCGATCACTTCAAGGTCGCGCTGTCGATCGGCGTGATGAAAATGGTGCGTTCGGATCTCGCTGCCAGCGGCGTGATCTTCACGCTTGACACCGAATCCGGCTTCCGCGACGTCGTGTTCATCACCGGGGCGTACGGCCTGGGTGAGAACGTCGTGCAGGGCGCGGTGGACCCCGACGAGTTCTACGTGTTCAAGCCGACCTTCGATGCAGGCCATCGCGCCGTGCTGCGCCGCGTGCTTGGCGGGAAGAAGATGAAGATGGTGTACGTCGAAGGCGGCACGCGTCTGTCCACGCGCAACATACCGACGCCGGTTGCGGACCGGGAGCGTTTCTGCGTGAGCGATGAGGATGTGTTGACGCTCGCGGACTACGCAATCAAGGTCGAACGCCATTACAGCGCGAAAGCAGGCAAGCCGCGGCCGATGGACATGGAGTGGGCGAAAGACGGCCTCGACGGCCTGCTCTATCTCGTGCAGGCGCGCCCCGAGACGGTGGCCTCGCAGCGGCGCGGGAACGCCCTCGAGACCTACAGCCTCAAGGGTAGCGGCGAGGTGCTGGCGAAGGGACGCGCGGTCGGGGAGAAGGTTGTCAGCGGCACGGCGCGAGTCATCGCCAACGTGGCGCACCTGCACGAATTCCAGCCCGGCGAGGTGCTCGTCGCCGACACCACGACGCCGGATTGGGAACCGGTGTTGAAGACCGCCGGCGCTGTGGTGAGCAACCGCGGCGGCCGTACCTGCCACGCGGCGATCGTCGCCCGCGAGCTGGGGATCCCGGCCGTGGTGGGCGCCGATAACGCTACCACCGCACTTGTCACCGGACAGGAAGTCACGGTGTCTTGTGCCGAGGGCGACATCGGCAAGGTCTATCGCGGCAAGGTCCCGTTCGAGGTGCAGCAGACCAACCTCGAAAGCCTACCGCGGCCGGCGACGCACATCATGATCAATCTCGGCAATCCGGAGCTCGCGTTCAAGATGAGCTTCCTGCCCAACGATGGCGTCGGGCTCGCCCGCATGGAATTCATCATCAACGAGTCGATCAAGGTGCATCCGATGGCGCTAGTGCACCCCGAGAAGGTCGAAGATCCTGCGGAGCGTGCCGCGATCGACAAGCTCACCCGCGGGTACGCCACGCCGGCCGACTTTTTCGTGGAGCGGCTCTCCGAAGGCGTCGCGACCATCGCCGCTGCCTTCTACCCCAAACCGGTGATCGTGCGCATGTCGGACTTCAAGACCAACGAGTACGCCACCCTGATCGGCGGCCGGTGGTTCGAGCCGAAGGAAGAGAACCCGATGCTGGGCTTTCGCGGCGCCTCGCGCTACGCCCATCCCGCATATGCGGAGGGCTTCGCGCTGGAGTGCGCGGCGATGCGCCGCGTGCGCGAGGCCATGGGACTCACCAACGTCAAGCTGATGATTCCCTTCTGCCGCCGCATCGCGGAGGCGAAGCTGGTCATCGAAACCATGGCGAAGCTCGGGCTCGAACGCGGCCGAAATGGTCTCGAAATCTTTGTGATGTGCGAGATCCCCAACAACGTCACGCTGATCGATGCCTTCGCACAATACTTCGACGGCTTTTCCATCGGCTCCAACGACTTGACCCAGCTTACCCTCGGCGTGGACCGCGATTCCGAGATCGTCGCCTTCGACTACGACGAGCGCGATGAAGGCGTGAAGGCGATGATCAAGCTTGCCGTCGAGGGTTGCCGACGCAATCATCGCCATTCCGGATTGTGCGGCCAGGCGCCATCGGACTATCCGGACATGGCGCGTTACCTGGTCGAGCTTGGTATCGATTCCATGAGCCTCAATCCTGACGCCGTGATCAAGACGACGATGACGGTGCTGGAGGTCGAGAAGAGCTTGGGTCGTCGGCGGCCACGCTTGTCGCCCGTACCGCAGAGCGTCAGCGTCAAGGCCGAAGGGGTCGTGGCGTGAACAATGATTTCAACGAGCTCAGGCTCGAGGGCGTCACCCGGCGGTTCAACGGCGGGGGGCGGGCGAGCTTCAACGCCGTCTCCGGACTTACCTTGACGATCAAGCGTGGCGATTTCATCGCGCTGCTGGGACCGTCCGGCTGCGGCAAGTCGACTGCGTTGAACCTCATCTCCGGCTTGCTGCCGCTGTCCGAGGGTGGCATTTGGCTCGACGACGAGCGCATCGACACGTTGCCGCCCGAAAAGCGCGGCTTCGGGATGGTGTTCCAAAACTACGCGCTGTTCCCGCACATGAGCGTGGTGCGGAACATCGATTTCGGATTGCGCATGCGACGGATGCCCGCGACCGAGATTGCAACGCGCGTGGCCAATGTCCTCAAGCTCGTGCAATTGGTCGGCCAGGAGAACAAGCTGCCCGGCCAGCTCTCCGGCGGGCAGCAGCAGCGGGTCGCCATTGCGCGGGCGATCGTCATCGAACCGCCACTGGTCCTGATGGATGAGCCGCTGTCGAACCTCGATGCCAAACTCCGGCTCGAGACGCGCTCCGAGATCCGGCGCATTCACCGTGACCTCGCCCGCACGACTATCTATGTCACCCATGACCAGGAGGAGGCGATGTCGCTGGCCGACCGCATCCTGGTGATGATCGATGGAGTCGTGCAGCAGATCGCGACGCCCGAGGAGATCTATGCGCAGCCCGCCAATCTGGCGGTGGCGAGCTTCATGGGCTACCGCAATATGCTCCAGCTCGACGTCGAGCGAACCGAAGGCGATCGCGTCACGCTGGCCGGACCCGACGTTCGTCTCACTGGGACGCGCAAGCTTCCGCTCATGAACGGACGGGCGAGCGTCGCGATGCGTCCAGAGGAGATGGTCGTGGGCGACGGTCCCGGCGGAGCGAACACGATTTCGGTGCACATCGATGGCGTCGAGTATTGCGGCCGAGACTCCCTGCTCGAGGTGACGACCGGGTCGGGTATCCGGATGCACGTGCGTACCAACCAGCGGTTTGCCGCCGGAGAAACCGTCCGCGTGCACGTCCCGGCAGAACGCGCGCTCGTTTATCCGCCGGCCTGACCCGATGGCCATCCCCGTTCAGCGCGTCACATTCGACCGGACGCTGCTGCTCGTAATGCCCGCGGCGCTGTTCATGGTGCTGCTGTTCATCTACCCGTTTCTCTATGGCCTTTTGCTCTCCTTCAATCCGCCCACTGGAGACTGGCTCGCCAACTACTGGAAATTCTTCACCACCGACAATCTGTGGCCGACGATCTGGACGACTCTGCGGCTCGCCGTTCCGGTGACGTTGATCAACGTCGGGCTCGCTCTGCCGATCGCATTCAAGATGCGCGTGCATACACGGTACCAGCGCTGTATAACGACGATCCTCGTGGTTCCCATGTCGCTGGGAACGGTGCTGATCGCCGAAGGGATGCTGACGTATTTCGGCCCCAAAGGCTGGCTGCCGCAGACCATCCAATTCCTGCATCTCTACGAGGGAGCCATTCGCCTCACGCACAATTTCTGGGGTGTGCTGATCTCGTTGGTGATCTCGGGCTTTCCCTTCTGTTTTCTGCTTATCCTGTCGTACATCACGGGGATCGACCCGGCGCTCGCGCGCGCAGCAGCGACGCTGGGCGCGGGTCGCGCTGAGCAGTTCCGCCGCATCTACCTGCCGCTGCTCGCGCCAGGTCTCGCGATCTGCTTCTGCCTGGCCTTCGTGCAGTCGTTCTCGGTGTTCCCGTCGGCGGTCCTGCTGGGTGCGCCCGCGGGTCCGACGCGGGTGATCTCGATCGCCGCGTACGAGGCGGCCTTCGAGCAATACGATTATTCGCTCGCCTCGGCAATCGCCATGATCATGGGCTTCGTGCAGCTCCTCATCGTGGCGGCGGTTCTGGGCCTGCGCAACCTCTTCTACCGCGGACCGGCTCTTGGAGGCAAGGGGTGAGCACCGTCAGCCACCCTGTGCGGCAGCCGGCCCGCAGGCCGATCGCGCACACGGCGGGGCGCGCCATCGCGCGCGCCTGGCTCGACCGCGTCTGGAGCGGCTTCCTGTGGGGCGTGATGCTCCTGTTCCTGGTCAACATCGGGGCGATCATCGCAGCGGTAGCCACCAGCTCTTTCGCGCGGCGCTGGCTCGGCACCTGGCTGCCGGAGGGCTGGACGACCGGCTGGTACCTTGCGGCGTGGGAGGAGTTTCAACTTGGCTCGGTATTGTGGGTGACCACTGAAATCGTCGCCGCCGTGGTCGCGCTTGCTTTGGTGCTCGGCGTCCCGGCCGCGTACACGCTCGCGCGCCGCGATTTTCCGGGCAAGCGGCTGCTGATGCTGCTGTTCCTGCTGCCGCTGATGGTCCCTCCCATCACTTATGGTATTCCGCTCGCCACCGTGCTCTACAAGCTGCGTCTCGCCGGCACGATGAACGGGGTGATCCTCGCGAACCTGATCCCGGCTGTGCCGTTCGTCATCCTGGTGATGGCGCCATTCATCGAGCAGATCGATCGCAACATCGAATCGGCGGCGCGCGTCTTCGGCGCGAGCACGCTGCAGATGTTCCGGCATGTGCTGGTGCCTCTGCTGGCACCCGGAATACTCGCTGCGTCGCTACTCGTGCTGGTGCGCACGATCGCGCTGTTCGAGCTGACTTTCCTCACCGCGGGGCCCGATTCGCAGACGCTGGTGGTGGCACTCTACTATGCGGTGTTCGCTGCCGGCGTGCGTGCCCCGCAATCGGTCGATGCGATGGCAATGATCTACATGGGCGTGACGTTGGTGTGGCTGCTGATCGCGATGCGCTTCGTCGATCCGACGCAGCTCGTCTCGCGCGTCAAAGAGCAGCCGCAACGAGCGTGAGGCGCCTCGATCTGACCACACTGCCCGGTCTCGGGCCGGCCATCGTCACGCCGCGCTATGACGTGCGCCGTGTCGCGATCGGCATCGTACACCTCGGCATCGGCGCCTTCCATCGCGCGCACCAGGCGGAGTATATCGACGACGTGCTCGCGCTCGAGGGCGGCGGCTGGGGCGTGTGCGGGGTGAGCCTTCGCTCGGCCGACGTGCGCGCCCGGCTCTCGCCGCAGGATGGGCTTTACACCAGCGTCGAGAAGAGTCCTGCAGGGATGCGTCGTCGGGTGATCGGCAGCGTCCGCGAGATCCTCTTCCTCGGCGAAGAACGCCCACGGGTGCACGCGCGCCTGGCCGACGCCCGAACGCGGATCGTATCGCTTACGATCACCGAGAAAGGCTACTGCCACGATCCAGCGAGCGGCCGCTTGAACTTGGCGCATCCGGATATCGCGCATGATCTCGCCCGTCCGGGCGAGCCGAGCACTGCGGTGGGTCTGATCAGTTCGGCGCTCGATGCGCGGCGGGCCACGCACGGCGAGCCTTTCACCGTGCTCTGCTGCGACAACCTGCCGCATAACGGCAGCATGGTGCGCGGGCTCGTGCTCGCGTTCGCGCAGGCGCGTGACCCGACGCTCGCGCGTTGGATTGTCGAGCGGGCGAGCTTCCCCTCGACCATGGTCGACCGCATCGTGCCGGCGACGACTGAAGGCGATATCGTGGATAACGACGCCGCGCTCGACGTGCACGACGCCGCCCCGGTCGTGCACGAACCGTTCAAGCAATGGGTGATCGAGGATCGGTTTGTCGCGGGTCGGCCGGCGTGGCAGCGCGTCGGGGCCGAACTGGTTGTAGACGTGGCGCCGTTTGAGACGATGAAGCTGCGGCTGCTCAACGGTTGCCACTCCATGCTCGCGTACCTGGGCTTCCTCGCCGGATATGAGTACATCCACCAGGTCGCCGCGCGGCCCGAGTATGTCGCCCTGATTCGGCGCTTGATGGCGGAGGAGATCACGCCAACGCTGCACGTACCCGCGGGCGTCGACGTCCTGGCGTACCAGAGAGCGCTCGTCGAACGGTTCAAGAATCCAGCGCTCCCGCATCGCACGCAGCAGATCGCGATGGACGGATCGCAGAAGCTTCCGCAGCGACTGCTCGGCACTGTGCGCGACAATCTTGCCGCGGGCCGTTCGATCGATCTAGCTGCACTCGCGGTGGCAGGCTGGATGCGCTATGTCTCCGGCAACGACGAAGCGGGCCGTCCGATTGAGGTGTCGGACCCGCTTGTTAGCGAATTCGCACGGATTACTGCCGAGCATCGTGGAGATCCGCGTGGGTTAGCGCGCGGGCTGCTCGGGCTGCGCGCAGTCTTCGGCGAGGATCTCCCCGCTGATGCGCACTTTATCGCCAAGGTCAGCGCATGGCTCACTGCGTTGTACGCCGAGGGCGCGGCGCGAACGGTGGGTCGCGCAGTGAGCGCCGTCGGCTGAGCCTTGGAGAGCGAGCGAGCCGATGGAGGGCGCAAGGTTCGATGTGGTGGCGCTGGGCGAGCCGCTGGTCGAGTTCAATCAGACGCGCGGCTCGAGCGGCCAATATCTGCAGGGCTTTGGCGGCGACACATCGAATTGCGTCATCGCTATGGCACGTCTTGGCCTGCGTACGGCGTATATCACGCGGCTCGGTTCCGACACGTTCGGGAGAATGTTTCTCGATCTGTGGCAGCGCGAAGGTGTGGATACCGCCGGGGTCGGCATCGACGCGGATGCGCACACGGGCGTCTACTTCGTAACCCACGCCGCAAGCGGCCACGAGTTCAGCTACCTGCGCGCTGGCTCCGCGGCGAGCCGGATACGCCCCGCCGATCTGCCGCTCGATGTCATCCGCACCTCGAAGGTTCTGCACGTGTCGGGGATCAGTCAAGCTATTAGCGAGCATGCCTGCGATACAGCATTCGCAGCGATGGAGAGTGCGCGTGAGGCTGGCACGAAGATCTCGTACGATCCCAACCTGCGGCTGAAGCTCTGGCCGTTCACCCGCGCCCGGGCCGTGATCGTGGGGACGATCCCGCTCTGTGACTGGTTTCTGCCCAGCATCGAAGAGGCAGCGCAACTGTCTGGAGTCAGCGAACCGCAAGCGGTTCTCGACTGGTGTCATGCGTGCGGTGCACCGGTCGTCGCGCTCAAGATGGGCGCCGACGGCGCATGGGTATCGACGGGAACGATGCGCCAGTATGTGCCCGGGCACCGCGTGGCCTGCGTGGACACCACCGGCGCCGGCGACTGCTTCGATGGCGCTTTCGTGGCGCGTCTCCTCGCGGGAGATACCCCGCGGGCGGCCGCGCGTTACGCCAACGCCGCCGCAGCGCTCAAGACGCTCAGCTACGGTGCAGTGGCGCCGCTGCCGCGAGACCGCGAGGTGAAGGCATTCCTTTCTCGTACCGACGCGTGATCATGTAAACCTGCGCGATGACATCTTCCTTTGGGATCGGCCACAGTCTCCCCGATGCTGATCGCGCACCGGGTATCGCAAAATTTCAGGATATGTTGATCACGCGTCGCCGCTTATGGAGTTCACGCCCAAGCTTTTGGCTCATGCTCTCGTCGGTTATCGATCTCTCGATCATCGCAACCCTGGCGACGCGCGGAATCCTCATGACGCCCTTGCCATCGTCCCTGGTCATCGCCACGTTAGCTGCAGCGACCGTGTTCGCCTTCGTTCTAGACGAAGTAAAACACCTGCTATTCATGCGCCTGAGAATGGCGTAGGCCATCTGAGGGGGTTCGACGATGACGCGCATGCGACATTTACGCCGCGCGATCTTTGTTTCACGTTGTCGCGGGGCTATCGGAGCATGTGCTCGGTGCTGTCGTACGCGCGAACGCGCAAGGGATTCGCACCTGAGCCGCGCGCCGCAGACAGGCCGCCTGCTTCACAACGGCGGACTTAGGATGCTGGGTGGTTTGTCTTGCTTTCTGTTCCGCCATGTTTGTCTCGTGTCTCGTTGCGGTGCATTTAAAAGATGTCTCAGGACAATCGAGGGCCGCCAGGCGCCCCTACTTGACCGCGATCTGCTTGGCGCTTGCCGCCTCTTTCGTGGCCGAATCAGCTTCTCACCTGCTCGTGCTCGCCGATCATCGCTTTCAGGGCTTGCAGATCGACAAGCCGGATCACGCTCTTATCGATATTGATCAGCCCCTTTGACTGGAACCGCGACAACAGGCGGCTGACCGTCTCGAGCTTCATCCCCAGGTAGCTGCCGATGTCGCTTCGCGTCAGCCGCAACACAAACTCCTTCGATGAGTAACCGCGTTGCTGATAGCGCTGCGACAGGTTGAGCAGAAAGGCGGCGATGCGCTCTTGCGCACCCATGCTGCCCACCACGAGCAGCAGATTCTCGTCACGGCTGATTTCACGGGACAGGAGCCGGTGGAGGTTATGCTGCAGCGGCGGTAGCCGACTCGCCAGTTCCTCGAGTTGCGCGAACGGAACTTCACAGACCTCCGTATCTTCGAGCGAGACGGCCTGACATTGATGCCGGTCGTTGCCGATCCCGTCGAATCCGATGATGTCGCCCATTAGGTGGTATCCGGTGACCTGCTCTCGGCCACTCTGGTCCGACACCGTCGCTTTGCACGATCCGGAGCGAATCGCGTAAAGCGCCGTGAAACGGTCCCCGGTCTGAAATATAGGCGCTCCCTTTTTGAACCGCTGGCGCGCGACAACCAGCGCTTCAAGTTCTCGCATCGCGTCAGTGCCCAACCCGATCGGCAGGCACAATTCACGCATGCTGCAAGCGGCGCAATGCGTCCGGAGATCGCGAATGGATATGACGTTTGCAGCCGCAGGCTGCGGAGCGGTGGAAGAAAACAGCATCGGGAACCCAGAGCCTGTAATTGGCCAGAACAGGGCCACGGTTGCGGAAGATCCTGGCAGCAATCGCATTCTACCGCGGTGGCGGGCAGTCGGGCTGGCCTCGCCAGAGGCGATCCTCCGTCGTTGAGCGACCCATCGTCAACCTCGAGGCGTCGGCGCCCGCAGCTTACTGTACCGGCGTCACGATTGACGGCGCTGGTGGAGCGACGCGGCGATAGCGACAGAGAGGGAGCGGTTTGGCTATAAGTTCGGTCGACGCGGCGTTCGCCGGCCGGAACGTGTACCTTTATTGCGCATCCGAGGGCCTCGCCGCGGTGGTCGGAGGCGCCGTCGACCACGACAAGTTGAATCAGGCGATACGCCTCGACAGCGGCCAGTTCGTCACCTTCGCACAGAGCGTGGGCCATCCCAAGGGCTGAGGGTCCGAGCCGTTAACCTCACTTGCCCGCTCCAGGCATCCTGCGTGCGTGGCCGTCTCGGATGCTGCGTTTGATGCTTAGCCCGACGCACTATTTCATGTGACCAGTCGCCGGCGGCTTTCGGATGAAGAGCCGCTTGAACCATCCATAGCAGCGGTGCACGGCGGTCATTTCCCAATCTTCGCTAGCTTCATAAAAGCAGAAGAGCAGCAGAAGTCCGAGAACGATTAGCAATATCCCCGGGATCGCAGGTACGGTCCCGAAGGCGCCGACGATGATCACCGAGACCGCCGCCACCCGCCGGACCAGCCGCTGCCACATCGCGCGCCGTTCGCGATTTCGAGTTGGGGTATCCATTCGATTGTTACGCGTCACGACCTCGGCTCATATGTTGATTGCAAGCATTCCAAGCCGTCTTGCTCTAGATCATAGTTTGATTGCACTTCACCGGTCCCGAAGCATGGCGTCCTGCGGTCACTGGCCGGATATCCCAGCGGCGGAGCGCGACCAGTACGACATCGGCGCGAGCAAACGCTGGCTCTGCATCTTCATCCGGCGCTTCTTCAAGCCGAGCACCATTCCTGTCAGGGTCACGACGCCAATTGGCTGCGATTCATTCCGGCGATCTACGTGGTTCGGCTCGGGTTCTTCAAGAGTTGAGTGTTTGCTGCAGACGACCACCGGCTTTTAGATACCCGGCGATTTCTTATATCGGCGGCATGGATGGCCGAAACCGTGGGGAGGTATCTATGCCGTGGAAGGAGTGTTCGGTAATGGACGAGCGCCTGCGGTGTGCGGCGAAGTTGCTTGACGGCGAATCGATGACCGAGGTTTGCCGCGAATTCGGGATCTCGCGTAAGACCGGCTACAAGATCTTCAATCGCCACAAGGAAAGCGGTTTCGAGGCGTTGAGCGATCGATGTCGGCGACCGGTGCGCTATGCCAACCAGCTGCCGCCGCCAGATCGAGAGCCTGATCGTCACCCTCAAGCGCGAGAAGCCGCATTGGGGCGCACGCAAGATTCGCGAGCTCTTGGTTCGCCTCTTGGACCAGGACGTGCGCAGCTTTATGCAGTGCGATCTGGGCTACATCGACCTGGAGCAGAAGACCTTGCAACCCCTGGACAGCCCGGAAAGGACACAATACGAGCGCGCTTGTCTATCGCCAGGACAATGAGAAGATTCCGCCGCCAGGCATCATCGTCATCGGCAAGATCGATTCCGGGGCGGAAGCGCTCGACGTGCCCGGCTCCGTACGGGTGACCTTCGAGCGTCTCGAGTAGGCGACAAGCACGGCACTGCACTTGAAAAGCTACGGAATCCCGGCTGAGCTTGTCGAATCCGTTGCAAGAAGATTTGTCGACGAACCGTGTTTCCTTCGAATCTCACCGCACGGCAAGATGCACGTGTTTACCGATACGCGTTAGCATGCCGACAAGCGCATCGATCGTGAATTTTTCGACCTTGTGATTCACCACGTCGGAGACGCGAGGCCGCGTAACGTGGAGAACCTCGGCTGCTGCGGCTTGAGTGACGCTGGTTTGTCTCATCCATTCCGCGATCTCGTCCATAAGCTGTTGCTTCAGTCGAATCGATTCATCAATTTGCGCGTCGGCATGAGCAAGCAGGCGCTTGGCCTCTTGCGGCGGGAACCCGAGATCCAGGAACACGTTGCCACCAACCTTCGTCCGATGGCGGGACTTCGTATCAACATTCATTTCGATTCTTTCCTTTCCGCAACCACGGCGCGATAGCGCGCCGTGGCGATTTGGATGTCGTTTCGCGAGGTCTTGCGGGTCTTCTTCTGGAAGCTGTGGAGCACGTAGATGGCTTCCTCAAACTTCGCCACATACATCACCCGGAACCACCCGTCTTGGGAATCGATTCGGATTTCGTTCACACCCGGCCCTGCTTCAGGGAATGGCCGCCAATCGTCGGGTGGTTCGCCCCGCTGCAGCTTACGCAATTCATAGCCGGCCCGCTTTCGCGCGGCTTCTGGAAACTCCCGCAGGTCATCGAGCGCCGAACCGCGCCAATCGATGGGTTTATCCATCAAGGCGTACTGTATCAAATCTTATACAGGAAGCCAAGGGAGGGGTTTGCGCCTGCCCATCCTGCCGCCCGATGAGGTCCAGGGTGACTGATCGCGCCGTGCCACAGAACAATCTGGGCAGAACCATACGACGGAGGAGCCTTCGATGTCCTGTACTCGGATTCTAGGAATAACGGTCAACGCGGCCGGCCAGCGCATCATGGACAAGGAACACCGCGGCATACGCATCTACGCCAGACTTGGTACCGTCAGCGAAGAAGACGCGCAACAGCGGCTCATCGCTGAAATGGAACGTGTCGATCGGGAACTACAGCGAAAGGCGGCTCGACCGCGTTTCGCCGATGCCGCGGCGCGCTACCTCGAGGAGTCTCGGAGTCTCGCGAACTTCGGTCAGTCGATGTGACCGCGTGGCATGTTCGCCTGCTCACTCGCTACATTGGCACACTCGAGCTCCACCGGATACATGACCGGACCCTTGAGGGTTTCATCGCCGATCGACTGGTCGACGGCGTAACGGCCACGACGATCAACCGCAGTCTCGAGGTCGTTCGTACCGTTCTCAACCGCGCTGCGCGCTCGTACCGCGACGATGACGGTCGTCCTTGGCTTGACGGTCTGCCGCCGTTGATCACGATGCTTAAGGAAACGCGGCGCTTGCCCTACCCCATCACTTGGGAGGAGCAGGATCGGCTCTTTCCGAAGTTGCCCGCACGGCTCGCGCGAATGGTTCTATTCGCGGTCAACACTGGACTGCGCGAAAGCAATGTCTGCGGACTGCAGTGGACTTGGGAAGTTCCGGTGCCCGAAATCGGTCGCAGCGTATTCGTCATCCCACCGGAAGCGTTCAAGTCGAAGCGCGCGCATGTAGCGATACTGAACGATATTGCTTGGTCCATCGTTGAGGAGCAACGCGGACAGCATCCCGTCTGGGTCTTTCCGTACCGCGGGAATGGGGTTGCCACAATGAACAACACTGCCTGGCAGCGCGCCCGACGCGAAGCCGGACTACAACCGATCCGCATCCATGACCTGCGGGCTACGTTTGCGTGCCGCTTGCGCGCGGTCGGCGTGTCGATGGAAGATCGCGAAGTGCTGCTCGGTCACGCCAATCATTCGATGGCGGGCCACTACGCGAGCGCCGACATTGGCCGACTGCTCAAGCAAGCGAACTTGATCCTGAATCGCGAGGAAACGCGCACCGTGCTGCGCGTCGCGAATGCGGGCGCGGCCCTGTGGACAAAAGGTCCCGCAGAGGTCCCGCAGCAGGAAAAACGAGCGCGCTTGCGGCTCGTAACCCTTTGAAAAGTGGCGCGCCCGGCAGGATTTGAACCCACGACCCCCTGGTTCGTAGCCAGGTACTCTAATCCAACTGAGCTACGGGCGCGTCGGGCGCGAATTATAGCAAACGCCGGGCACTTCCCGCCGAAACCGGGCGGCCCCGCGATCGGGCCTCAAAACCGGACCATAACCAAATCATGCGCTTAGAACCGATGGCACATCTGTTGCTCGGGATCCCACCGAGTTGTCCTCGACGAAGTGTCAGGGAGATGGGGGTAACAATGATTTCGACCTGGTGGCTGTTGCTGGCATTCTCGGCCGGCGGTTTTGCCGGATTCGTGCTCTTCGCGATGCTGTGCATGTCGCGCCTTATGCGCGATGACGAGGAGCCGTTCGCACGCTCGAGGCGTCGTGCGGCGCCGCGCGTCGCGCTCAAGGAAAGCGCCTGAAGCGATTCCCCCGCCGCTCTCCTCGCTGAGCGGCGGCACCGAACCGCGACGCTGAGGCGGCGCGGGCTCGTTCGACTCCACTCGGATTCTCACGCACGGCTGGCGGCACGCCGCGCGCTCCGAAATTCTCCCCGGGGCAGCCGAGCATCGGCTCCTTCTGCATTTTGTACTGCACCGCCGTTGTAGCCGGCACGCGCGCGCGCTAGAGTGCACGGGTCGCGATTAACCTGGGGCGAGTGCCATGAAATGGGAAGACATGCGCGAAAGCGAGAACGTCGAGGAGCGCTCCGGCTCGCCGATCGGCTTCGGCGGTTCCGGGATGAAGCTTGGCGGCGGCGCCATCATCGTGATCGTGGTGATCAGCCTGCTGCTCGGGAAGAATCCGCTCGATATGCTGGCGCTTCTCAGCGGCGACGGCGGCCCGACGGTTCAGACGCAGTCGCTGCCGCCCGGCCCCGCTCCCGGGGGCGGCAGCGTTCAGGCCGACCCGCAGCGCGAGTTCGTCGCGCGCGTGCTGGGCGACACGGAGGACGTCTGGGGCGCGACGTTCCAGCAGCTCGGCACGCGCTACGTTCCTCCGAAGCTCGTTCTCTACCACGGCCAGGTCGCATCGGCGTGCGGGCTTAGCAGTGCCGCGATGGGACCGTTCTACTGCCCGGGGGACCGCATCGTCTATCTCGACCTCAGCTTCTTCCAGGAGCTGACGCAGCGCTTCGGCGCGCCCGGCGATTTCGCGCGAGCGTATGTGATCGCGCATGAGATCGGGCATCACGTGCAGAACCAGCTCGGGCTGATGGACGAAGTCCAGCGTCGGACGGCGAACGCATCCGAGCGCGTGCGCAACGAAGTCTCCGTGCGGCAGGAGCTGCAGGCCGATTGCCTGGCCGGCGTATGGGGCGCTTCCGCGGCGAAGCGCGGGCTCATCGATGCGAGCGATGTCGAATCGGGCATCGGCGCGGCGATGGCCGTCGGCGACGACCGGCTGCAGAAGCGCTCGCAGGGCTACGTCGTCCCCGAGGCATTCACGCACGGATCATCCGCGCAGCGCGCGCAGTGGTTCAAGGTCGGGCTCAGCAGCGGCGACATCCGCCAGTGCAACACCTTCGCCACGCGCGACCTGCAGGCCTCCGGGCGGCCGTAGCGAGCAAAAGCGGCGCCGCGTGTAGCAAGGGAAGCAAGGGAAATCGTCAGGCTGGGGTCGGTGCCGGAAACGCGGTGCGCGATTTCGCGCGGCGTCCGGGCCGGCGCGTCAGCCAAAACGAAACGGCCGCTGTCACGTGACAGCGGCCGCGTAGCCCCCCTTGCCGCTCCCCGGCCGGAAGACCGCCCGGCCGGGGAGGTGTATCGCAGCTTAGTGCGCCCGGCGCCGGAAGAGGCGCAGCGCGATGAGACCCAGTCCGAGCAGTCCGAGCGAGCCCGGCTCGGGGGCCTTCAGGATGAACGGCTTGAAGATCGTGAACGTCGTAGAGTCGCCGCTCTCAAGCGCGCCGAGGGACCACAGCACGTCCACGGCGCAGTCGCCGACGCACGGTCCCACTGCGTTGTTGTACGTGCCGGCCGCCATCGCGGTGAGAACGGTCGGCGTCAGCCCCAGCTCCCACGCGACGGCGGGCACCGAGCCGGTCATCTGGCCGGCGCTGACGATGGCGCTGCAGCCGCCGCCGTTCGAGCCGGTCGTGAGCACCGTGCCGTTCCCCGCGGTGTTGAACGTCGTCGTCGCGCAGCCGAGATCCCCACCGAGGCTGCCGTTCGGGTGGAAGTTGAAGTAGTCGTCGAAGTACAGCGACGTGATATCCGCGCCCGTGTCGTTCGTGATCACGAACTGCTCGGTGACCGCCGCACCCGACACGGTCGTCGTGATGTCGACGATCAGGCCATCAAGGTTGAATCCACCGTTGCCGTTCGACGTGCATCCGAGGCAGATTTTGGAGGTTCCGACGTTGGCGACGACGTTGATGTCGCTCAATACCTCCCAGTTGCCGCCTATGTTGTGCGAGTTCAGGGTCCCGCCGTCGAGCCAGGGTGAAATGAAGTTATATGAGCTTGACGCCACCCCGTTCACTGTCTGGCTACCGGCCCCGACCACCTGGCCTTGGGCGTTTACGTAGAACAGCGTCGGCGCGTTGTCGCCCGACAGGACGTCCTGATGCTGATCGTATTGCGTCGGGTTGCTCGTCGGGAACCAGGTGTCGGACCAGCCGAACGCGCTCTGGCAATACGTCTGTCCGGGGCCGACGATCGGCGTGAAGGTGATGAACGGCGAGCCGTTTCCGTTCGACGCATTGGTAACGCAGGGTTGCTGCGTAGCCGCTTGCGCGGCAACCGCCGCCAGCAGGCCCAGTCCGCCGAGCAGCACGCCGATGAGCGCTCTGATTCTGATCATGGTCTCTCCTCTTGAGGGGGCGCCAATTGCTTCCGGCCACTTTATGCATGAACCGTGCCGCGGTTGGAGCCCGCTCCGAAAGCCCATGATTTACCAGCAGAAACACGAGGCAAGCCCAAATCCGGAAGGAACCGGGAACCGGCCGTCTGTAAGATTTGTCGACAGCGCCGGAGGCCGTGCTCGCCCGGCGCGCCCGCGGTTGCCTAGCGGCTCCCCCGCTCGGCGATTACGGCCGCATACGCGAGGCAGCCGAGGACCATGGCCCCGATGCCCGCGAGGAGCAGCGTGCCCACCTGGAACCCTGCCAGCGAATACACGCCGCGCACTCGCGCAAGCACGGCGATCGCGCACAGAGCGACGCCACCGATCCCTCCGAGACGCCCCACCCAGATGAGCGAGCTCAGCACTTCAGTGGCCCGCCGCCTGTTTCGCTGCGGTTGCTTCGCTAAGACGGCGCGCCTCGGATTGCGCTTCGACGATCTGGTCCGGGGCGAGCGTGCGCATGGCAGCATCGCGCTGGAGCGCCGCGCCGGCTACGTCCTGCGCCGCCGCGAGGTTGAACCAAATATAGGCCTTGGCGTTGTCGGGCGCGATGCCGACGCCGCTGCGATACATCTGACCGAGCGCGTACTGCGCGTCGGCGTTGCCGTTCTCGGCGGCCAGCTCGAGCCACTTCGCGGCCAGCCGGTAGTCCTGAACCACGCCCGTGCCTTGTCGCAGGGCGTTCCCGAGCTCGAACTGGGCGTCCGTGTTGCCGTGCAGTGCGGCGCGTTCGAGCCAGCGATAGGCTTCCTGCTTGCTCCGCTCGACCCCGACGCCGTGTCCGTACAGGCGATACAGCTCGAACTCCGCCGCAGGGTCGTTGCGCTCCGCGCGACGCATCGCGTCACGAAAGCTCGCTTCGCTCACCGTGGAGCGCTCTGGCACCTTGGTTGCGGTGCCTGGCGCGTCGCGCACGTTCCATGCGATCGCTCCGACGGCGATCACGAGGGCGCCAAGCCAGGCGAGGTAATTGGTGCGCCTGCTCAGAACCCAGAAGCGCTCGCCGCAGTCGCGACAGCGATAGGGGGAGCGGAACCGAGGTCGGTCGGACAGCTCGGAAGGGCGGAGTGTCGAGCGGCGCACGTTCAGGCTGCCGCAGGCTGCGCATTTGCTGGCCATGGGTAAGGCTCTGGCTAGTTGCGTGGGATTGAACACCAGCCGACGCGTGAGCGCAATCCCGTGCAAGACCAGCGGGGGATCTGCGCGGTGTAGCGGTAGTGAACGCGCGGCTTGTAACCGACAGCACCATGCAGCAGGTGGGC
>Ga0335084_10002231_pt1 | contig 18614 bp, 19 predicted proteins | sample Lox_Sample_44_FD_206721 | JGI IMG/M metagenome (GOLD analysis project Ga0335084, IMG submission 206721) | Soil microbial communities from Loxahatchee National Wildlife Refuge, Florida, United States - Lox_Sample_4.4 | ecosystem: Environmental > Terrestrial > Soil > Wetlands | place: USA...
CCTGGAGGATCGCGTCACCTGCTTCCTGGTGCCGCGCTCCCTGCCCGACGGCTCGCGCAACCCGTTCTACATCCAGCGGCTGAAGGACAAGATCGGCAACCGCTCGAACGCCTCGTCGGAAATCGAGTTGCGCAACACGCGCGCGCACCTGGTCGGCCCCGAGGGCCGCGGCATCGCCACGCTGATCGAGATGGCGCACCTCACGCGCTTCGACATCGTGGTGGCGAGCGCCGGCATGATGCGCGCGGGCCTCACGCAGGCGCTGCACCATTGCGCGCACCGCGCCGCGTTCGGCCGGCGGCTCGAGGAGCACGCGGCGATGCAGAACGTGCTCGCCGACCTCGCGCTGGAGTCGGAAGCGGCCACGCTGCTCGCCTTCCGCCTGGCCGAGGCCTTCGACCGCGGCGCCGCCGACGCGAACGAGCGCCTGCTCGCGCGCATCATGACACCGGTCGCCAAGTACTGGCTGTGCAAGCGCAACCCGGTCTTCACCACCGAGGCCATGGAGTGCCTCGGCGGCAACGGCTTCGTGGAGGACGGCCCGTTCGGGCGCCTGTTCCGCGAATCGCCGCTGAACGGCATCTGGGAAGGCAGCGGCAACGTGATCTGCCTGGACGTGCTGCGCTCCGCGGAGCGCGAGCCCGAGTCGGTCGCGGCGCTCATGAAGGAGATCGGCGACGCTCGGTCGCCTGCAGAGGGAATTCGCCGACCGCGCGAACCTCGAATCGCGCGCCCGGCGCCTGGTGGAACTGGCCGCGACCGCGCTGCAGGCGAGCCTCATGCTCCGGCACAGCGACGCGCGCGCGGCGGAAGCCTTCTGCGCGAGCCGCCTCGGCGGTGACTGGGGCCACGTGCTCGGCACCTTGCCCGCGGGTACCGACTGCGCCGCAATCGCCGGCCGACTGCGCCTCGCCGCCTGAAGCGCGTGGGCCGCACGCTGTTCGACAAAATCTGGGACCTGCATGTCGTCGAGGAGCTCGGCGACGGCATGCAGCTCCTGTTCGTCGACCGGCACGTGATCCACGAGCTCTCGGGCTACCGGGGCCAGGTGGAGATCGCGAAGCGCGGCCTGAAGATGCGCAACCCCGGGCTCGCGCTCGGCTCCTTCGACCACGTGGTCTCGACCGCGCCCGGCACGCGCGGCGGCAACAACGCCAACGCCAACCGCATCATCGAGGGCTTCCGCGCCGAGAGCCGCAAGGCCGGCATGCGCCTCTACGACATCGGCGAGGACGGCCAGGGCATCGTGCACGTGATCGGCCCGGAAACCGGCTTCACGATTCCCGGCACGCTCCTCGTCTGCGGCGACAGCCACACCTGCACGCACGGGGCCCTGGGCGCGCTCGCCTGGGGCATCGGCACGACCGAGCTGGTCCACGTGCTCGCGACGCAGACCATCGTGCAGCAGAAGCCGAAGACGATGCGCATCGACTTTCGCGGCGCGCCGGCGAAAGGCGTCACCGCGAAGGACATGATCCTCGCGCTCATCGGCAAGCTCGGCACGGCCGGCGGCATGGGCTATGCGGTCGAATACGCGGGCGAGGCGATCCGCGGCCTCGACATGGAAGGCCGCATGACGGTGTGCAACCTGTCGATCGAATTCGGCGCCAAGGTCGGCATGGTCGCGCCCGACGACAAGACCTACGCCTTCCTGGAGGGCCGGCGCCACGCGCCGAAGGGTGCGCAATGGGAACAGGCGCTCGCGCACTGGAGGACGCTGCCCGGCGACGCGGGCGCGAAATTCGACGGCGAGCATGCCCTCGACTGCGCGGTGCTCGCGCCGCAGATCACGTGGGGCACCAGCCCCGAGGACGTGATCGGCGTGGACGGCATCGTTCCGGACAGGAAGCCCGAGGCCCTCGCCTACATGGGCCTCACTGCCGGCAAGGCGATCGCCGGCACGAAAGTGGACCGCGTCTTCATCGGCTCATGCACCAATTCGCGCCTGCCGGACCTGCGCGCCGCGGCCGCCATCGCCAGGGGCCGCAAGGTCGCGAAGCACGTCGAGGCCTGGGTCGTGCCCGGCTCCTGGCGCATCAAGCAGGACGCCGAGGCCGAAGGGCTGCACGAGGTCTTCAGGGAAGCGGGCTTCCAGTGGCGCGAGGCCGGCTGCTCGATGTGCGTCGCGGCGAACGGCGACTACGTCGCGCCGCTCGCGCGCTGCGTTTCCACGTCAAACCGCAACTTCGTAGGCCGCCAGGGCCCGCAGGCGCGCACGCACCTCGCCAGCCCCGCGATGGCTGCGGCTGCCGCGATTGCGGGGGAAATCACGGACGTGCGGGGGTTTTGATGGAGAAGTTCCCGGTTCTGTCTTCTGTTGCAGCCCCTTTTCCTCAAAAGAACGTCGATACGGACCTGATCATCCGCATCGAGCGCTGCACCGGCACGCCGAGGGAGGAGATCGGCAAGTACGCCTTCGAGATGGCGCGCTTTCGCGCCGACGGCAGCGAGAACCCGGAGTTCGTGCTCAACCAGCCGCGCTACCGCGACGCGAAGATCCTGGTCTGCGGCGAATTCTTCGGCACCGGCAGCTCGCGCGAGATGGCGGTCTGGGCGCTCGCGGGCCTCGGCATCCGCTGCCTGATCGCGCCCTCCTACGGCCAGATCTTCTACGGCAACTGCTTCCAGAATGGATTGTTGCCCATTGTTCTTTCTTCTTCCGTTGTGAATGGCCTCATGAGGGAAGCCGAACAGGGCAAGTCATTCGAAATCAATCTCGAAAACCAGACCATCAACGGCGCAATCCGCTTTGACATCACGCCGCGGCGAAAGAAGATGCTGCTGGAAGGCCTCGACGAGCTCGGCCTCACGCTCGCGCTGGAGCCGAAGATCGCCGCCTTCGAGGCGGCCGACCGCGCGCGGCGGCCGTGGATCTACCCGGCCTGAAGGTGGCCTGCGCTACTTGACCTTGTAGATCTCGACCGGGAAGCTGCCGCGCGAGATCTCCAGCGTCGCGCGCTTCTTGTCCATCTGCGCGGTCAGCACCGCGCGGTCGGAGCCCTTCTCCCAGCGCATACTGTAGACGCTGCGGTCCTTCTTGTCCTTGGACGTCGACGGGAAAGTCTCGGTCGCCTCGGCCTGAGGTGCGCCCCAGGTGCCGCGCAGCGTCTGTTTCACGCGCTCGAGCTCCTTCAGCTCGAAGCGCAGGTCCATAGCCTGGACGACGTCCGCCTTGAGGAACACCGTGATGCGCGCTTCGCTGCCGCCGAGCGAGATGCGCGCGTCGTCGCAGCGCCGGTCGGCGGCGTCCGTCTTCCACTCGAGCGGCTTGCAGCGCGCGGCCGGGAAGGACTTGCGCACGTCCGCCTCCCGCCCGCCCAGCTTCACGCCGTTCACTTCGTAGGCATGGGCGGCCGGGGGCAGGACCAGCAATGCAGCCAGCAGGATTTTCTTCATGGGGCACTCATTCTATGCCTGGGGCCGTTGGACAGCCCGCGAGGACTTCGGTTCGCCCCCGCTAGGTCAGGCCGACCTTGTGCTCCTGCATCAGCGACACGAGGCGCCCGCCGAGCATCGCCAGGCGCTCTGCCATCACCGCGAGGAAGGCCTCGGAGAAGCGCGCGCGGCAGGAATCCGAAAAGCCCTCGATGTCCTGTACGCGCAGGCCGAGCACCCAGCTAATCTCGACGGCGGTCACTGTGGCGCTGCGCGGCGCCGAACTGCGGCGCGCGTAGATCATCTCGCCGACGCAGTCGCCCGGGGTCACTGCGTTGAGCAGCTTGCCGCGCTGCGTGACCTTGAGCAGGCCGGCGGCGAGCACGTAGATGTGGTCGTCCTCGACGCCTTCGCGGATGAGCTCGGTGCCGGCGAGGACCTTGCGGCAGCGGCAGGCGCGCACCACTTCCCAGAGCTCGAGGTCCGAGAAGCGCTTGAAGAACGCGAGCCGCCGCATGGCGGTGAACTCCTCGACGTCGGAGAGCCCGGAGATCGTCGCGTCCTCTTCCGAGAGCAGCGGCTCGAGCCGGCCGGCGAATTCGTCCCAGCTGGCGAAGCGGTCGTCGCGCGACTTGCCGAGCGCGCGCATCACGATGTCGTCGAGCGTGGGCGGGATCCCCTCCTGCAGCGACGAGGGCGCCGGCGGCTCCGTCGAGACGATCTGCTCCATCAGCTCCCAGGCATTGCGCGCGTTGAACGGCCGCTTGCCCGTGAGCATGTGGTACATGACGCCGCCGAGCGAGAACATGTCGGAGCGGAAATCGATTTCCTCGCCGCCGCGGATCTGCTCGGGCGACATGTAGAACGGCGAGCCCACGCCCGCGACCTGCGTGGTGTCCGAGCGCGCGAGCTGCGCGGCGCCGAAGTCCGAGACCTTGATGTCGAAGTCGGGCCGCAGCATGATGTTGGCGGGCTTGATGTCGCGGTGCACCACGCCGACCGTATTGGCGTATTCGAGCGCGCGGCAGCACTTGTAGGCGATCTGCGCGGTGCGCGCCGTAGGCAGCAGCGCCGCCGATTCGCAGTGCGGTTGCAGCGAGGTGCCCTCCACCACCTCCATGACCAGGTAGCGCAGGTCCTTGCCGTCCTTGTTCTCCACGCCGGCGTCGAAGATGCTGACGATGTGCGGGTGGCGCAGCTTGCCGGCGAGCGAGGCCTCGTTCTGGAAGAACTTGAGCGCCCGGCGCGCTTCCTCCGGATCGCTCGGCACCTCGTCCAGCACCTTGATCGCGACGTCGCGGCCGGCGAAGGGGTCGCTCGCGAGCCAGACCGACCCCGTGGCGCCCTTGCCGAGGAGCCTCTGGAGCTCGTACTTGCCGATGGTCCCGTGCATACGGAATCTACGATGCTAACGCAGGTCGAACCGCTAGAATTCGCAGAACCGGATGCGAAACGCCGCTTCACTATTTTTTGCAATTGCGCTGGCCGCCTGCGCCGACGTTCACTGGCAGAAGCCGGGCGCCGACGAGGCCGAAACGGCGCGCGAGCTGTCAGCGTGCCGCAAGCTGGCGCACGAGAAGATGCAGCGCATGTGGGGTGCCGCCGCTGACGCCCCGCGGGCGGAGATCAGCCCGGTTTTCGGGCCCACTGGCCCCTCGCAGGCGGATATCCGCATTCAGGAAACCCAGGCCGTGACGGTCTGCATGCGGGAAAAGGGCTACGCCCTCGGGTCCGCGCCGGCAGGCGCAGGCAAATAGGCGCGCAGGTCAACCGACCGCAAGCTTGGGCGCCTCCGCCACTTCGTGACTCGCCGGCCGCGCGCGCAGGCGCAGCTCGGTCAGCTCGGCGCGCTCGCGTTGCGCGTTGCGGTACGCCTGGTCCCGCCCCGGCAGGTACTGCGGCGGCCAGAACTGAGCCGGGTCCTGGTACCAGGCTGAGGCCTGCAGCGTGAAATACGGGTTGGCGAGGTGCGGGCGCCCGAGCGCGACCAGGTCCGCCTTGCCCGCGGCAAGCAAGGTGTTTGCCTGGTCGGCGCTGGTGATCGCGCCCACGGTCATTGTCGCGATGCCGGTTTCGTTGCGCACCCAGTCGGCGAACGGCGCCTGGTACATGCGGCCGTAGACGGGGCGCTGCTGCGGCACCGTCTGACCGGTGGAGCAGTCGATGAGGTCGCAGCCGGCGTCTTTCAGCATCTTCGTCAGCGCAAGCAGGTCCTCGCCCGAGAGGCCGCCCGGCGCCCAGTCGGCCGCGGAGATGCGGACTGACATGGGCTTGTCCGCCGGCCACTCGCTCCGGCAGGCCTTGAAGACCGCGAGCGGAAAGCGCATCCGGTTCTCGATCGTGCCACCGAATTCGTCCGTGCGCTGGTTCGTGAGCGGCGAGATGAAGCTCGCGAGCAGGTAGCCGTGCGCCATGTGGATTTCGAGCATGTCGAATCCGGCTTCATCGGCCAGCCGGGTCGATTTCACGAATTGATCCTCGAGGGCCTTCATGTCCTCGGGAGAAAGCTCTCGCGGAACCTGTGATATTCCCCGGTGGTACGGAACCGGCGAGGCGGAAACGACGGGCCAGTTGCCGCTTTCCAGCGGGTGGTCCATCTTCTGCCAGCCGAGCTGCGTCGAGCCCTTGCGCCCGGCGTGGCCGATCTGCAGGCAGAGCTTGGCTTTCGAATGGGCGTGGCAGAAGTCGGTGATGCGCCGGAAGGCGTCGCGCTGCGCCTCGTTCCAGAGGCCCGTGCAGCCCGGCGTGATGCGGCCCTCGGGCGACACGCAGGTCATCTCGACGAACACCAGGCCCGCGCCGCCGATCGCGCGCGAGCCGAGGTGCACGAAGTGCCAGTCGGTCGGCACGCCCTCCATCGCCGAATACTGGTCCATCGCCGACACCGCGATGCGGTTTGCCACGGTCATGCCGCGCAGCCGGAACGGCGTGAACATCGGCTCCGGGGGATTGTCGAGATCGATCACGAAACCCTGCTCCGACGATTTCTTTGCGAACCAGTACCTCACGTCGCGCACGAAGCCCGGGTCGCGCAGCTCCAGGTTCTCCCAGGTGATCTGCTTGGAGCGCGACATGACGCCGAAGGCGAACTGCAGCGGGTCGAGATTCCAGTAGCGCCGCATGTGCTCGAACCAGGCGAGCGAGACGTTGGCGGCGTGCTGGGTTTTCTCGACTTCCTCGCGACGAGCGGTGTCGTAAGTGCTTAACGCCTTTTCTAGCGAAGGGCTCTTCCTGATGGCTTCAAATAGAGCGATCGCATCTTCCATCGCCAGCTTCGTACCGGAGCCGATCGAGAAATGCGCGGTCGCCTTGGCGTCCCCGACGAGCACTGCGTTGCCCTTCACCCAGGTCTTGTTGGTGATGGTCGGGAAATTGCGCCAGAGCGAGCGGTTGGCGATGAGCTTGTGGCCGTCGAGCTCCTCGGCGAACACGCGCTCGACCGTCGCCAGCATCTCGGTCTCGTTCTTCGCATCGAAGCCGAAGTTCTTCCAGGTGGCCTCGTCGGTCTCGATGACCCACGTGCTGCGGCCCGCCTCGTACTGGTAGCAGTGCGCGAGGATGATGCCTTCCGGAGTCTCGCGGAAGAAATACTTGAAGGCATCCAGCGGCTTGGTCGAGCCGAGCCAGGTGAACTTGTTCGGCCGCAGGTCGACGCTGGGCTGGAAGTGGTCCTTGTTCTTCTCCCGGATCTTCGAGTGGATGCCGTCCGCGACCACGATCAGGCCGGAATCCGGGAATTCGCCGAGATCCTCCACTTCGTGCTGGAAGCGCAGCTGCACGCCCAGCTCGCGGCAGCGGTCGTGCAGGATGTACAGCAGCGCCATGCGCGAGCAGCCGCAGAAGCCGTTGCCGCCCGAGCGCATCGTGCGGCCCTTGTAGACGACGTCTACGTCGCCCCAGTAGGCGAAGCGGCGGCGGATCATCTCGTAGGAAGGAACGTCGCAAGCCTTGAAGCTGTCCAGCGTCTGGTCGGAGAACACCACGCCGAAGCCGAAGGTGTCGTCCGGGCGATTGCGCTCGTAGACGGTGATGTCCCAGCGCGGCCAGGCCTTCTTCGCGAGCAGCGCGAAATACAGCCCGCCCGGGCCGCCGCCGACCACGGAGACCTTCACGCCGCCTCCGGCACGACGGCGGTCGTCTCGATCTCGAGCCGGGCCTCGTCCTCGACGAGCGCGCCGACCTGCACCACCGCCATCGCCGGGTAATGCCTGCCGATCAGCTCGCGGTACGCGGCGCCGACCTCCTTGATCGCGCCGAGGTACTCCTTCTTGTCGAGGATGTACCAGGTCATGCGCACGATGTGCTCCGGCCCCGCGCCGGCTTCGGCGAGCACGGCCAGGGTGTTCTTCAGCGTCTGGCGGAATTGCCCTGCAAAGTCCTTCGCCTCCCATTTTCCTTCTCCGGTCCAGCCGACCTGACCGGCCACGACGACGAAATTTCCGGAGGCGGATATTCCATTCGAGAAGCCCCGGGGCTTTGCCCAGCCGGGCGGCTGCAGGATCTTCATCATGCGGGGTTCCTCAGCTTGAAGCGCTGCAGCTTGCCGGTCTCGGTGCGCGGCAGCGCGGCCACGAACTCGATGGCACGCGGGTACTTGTACGGCGCGATGTTGCGCTTCACGTGCTCCTGGAGTTCTTTTTTCAATTCACCGCTTTCAGGAAAATCTTTCCGCAAAACCACGAAAGCCTTGACGATCATGCCGCGTTCTTCGTCGGGCTGGCCGACCACGCCGCACTCGGCGACGGCCGGGTGCGAAAGCAGCGCGTCCTCGACTTCCGGGCCGGCGATGTTGTAGCCGGCGGAAATGATCATGTCGTCCGTGCGCGCCTGGTAGTGGTAGTAGCCGTCCATGTCCACGACGTAGGCGTCGCCGGTCAGGTTCCAGCCGTTGCGCACGTAGTCCTTCTGCCGCTCGTCGGCAAGATAGCGGCAGCCCGTCGGCCCCTTCACGGCGAGACGGCCGACCTGGCCCGGCGCGCACGGCTCGCCGTTCTCGTCGAGCACCGCCGCGCTGTATCCGGGGACGGGCTGTCCCGTCGCGCCGTACCTGGCGTGCTCCGGCGCGTGCGATATGAAGATGTGCATCATCTCGGTCGCGCCGATGCCGTCGATGATTTCGATGCCGCTCGCCTGGCGGAACTGCTGGCGCGTGGCCGCCGGCAGCGCCTCGCCCGCCGACACGCATTTCTTCAGCGAGGACAGGTCGCGGGTCTTCCCGCTCCTGTCCCACAATCCGGCGAGCGCGCGGTACATCGTCGGCGCCGTGAACAGGATCGTCGCGCGGAACCGCTGGATGGAATCGAGCAGCGTCTCGGGCGTGAGCTTCTCGACCAGCGCGGCACTCGCGCCGACGCGCAGCGGGAAGCAGAGCAGGCCGCCCAGCCCGAAGGTGAAGGCGAGCGGCGGCGAACCTATGAAGATGTCGTCGCGCGACGGCTTCAGGCAGTAGCGCGGAAAGCAGTCGCACATCGCGATCGCGTCCCGGTGGAAGTGCATCGTGCCCTTCGGCTTGCCGGTGGTGCCGGAGGTGAAGGCGATCAGCGCGACGTCTTCTGCGAGCGTGTCGACGTTCCGGAAGGTTTCAGGCTGCTTCCTGGCCCTGGCATCCAGGGACGCTTCGTCGTCGGCGTACCAGAAGCAGACCTCCCTCAGGCCCGGGCAGTTCGCCCGCGCGAGGGTAAGCTCCGCTTCCAGCCGCTTGTCGCAGAGCGCGTGCGTGACCTGCGCCTTGTTGACGATCTCGGTGAGCTCCTTCGCGCGCAGCAGCGGCATCGTCCCGACGCAGATTCCGCCCGCCTTGAACACCGCAAGCCAGCAGGCGGCCATCATCGGGTTGTTCGGACCGCGCAGCAGCACGCGGTTGCCGGCCACGAGGCCCATTTCGCGCACCAGCAGGTTCGCGATGCGGTTGGCCTGCGCGAGCAGCTGCGCGTAGGTGCACTCGTAGATGCGGGACGCGTGCGGTGCGCGCAGCGCGATGCGCGCGCCGTGGCCCGCGGCCACCATGTCGTCGAGCAGGACGCTTGCGCAGTTCATGCGCTCCGGATACTGCAGCTCGGGCAGGTCGAAATGGAACTCCGGCCACTGCGCCCTCGGCGGCAGGTTGTCGCGCGCGAAGCTGTCGACGTGCGCCGAAGCCGCGGTCACTTCAGCAGTTCCCTCGCGATGATCACTTTCTGCACCTCGGTCGCGCCCTCGTAGATGCGCAGCGCGCGCACTTCGCGGTACAGGCGCTCCACCGGGTGGCCGCTCTTCACGCCGAGGCCGCCGAAGATCTGCACGGCGGCATCGACCACCGCCTGCGCGGTCTCGGTCGCCTGCATCTTCGCCATGGCGGCTTCCCGCGTGATCTTCTTTTTCCGCACGTCCCGCTGCCAGGCGGCCCGGTAGGTGAGCAGCGCCGCCGCCTCTACGCCGGCGGCCATGTCGGCAAGCTTCGCCTGCGTCATCTGCAGGTCGGCGAGCCGGCCGCCGAACATCTTGCGGTCCTTGGCGCGGGAGAGCGCCTCGGCGAGCGCACGCCGCGCGAAGCCGAGCGCCGCGCCGGCCACCGTGGTACGGAACACGTCCAGGTTGCGCATCGCCAGCTTGAATCCCTTGCCGGCCTCGCCGAGCAGTTCTCCCTTCGCGGCCTTGAGCTTCACGGTCGCCATCGGGTGCGGCGCGATGATGTCGATGCGCGCCGTGGCGTCTACTTCCCCGGCCTCGACGATGAACGCGGAGATGCCCTCCTCCGCCCGGGCGAAGGTCACGTAGAAGTCGGCAATGCCGCCGTTGGAAATCCAGGTTTTGGTACCCGTCAGCGACCAGTGGCGTTTCTCCTTTTTCGCGACGCACGAAAGGGCCGCGACGTCGGAGCCCGCGTCGGGCTCGGAAAGCGCGAAGGCGGCGATCGCCTCTCCGCGCGCCACTTTCGGCAGCCAGGCCTGCTTCTGCGCCTCGGTGCCGGCGAGCACGATCGGCCCGCTGCCCAGGCCCTGCATGACGAAAGCGAAATCGGCGAGCCCGTGGTGATAGGCGAACACCTCGCGCAGCAGCGCGATCGAGCGCACGTCCGGCGTCGCCGAGACGCAGTGCGCGAGGAAACCCGCGGCGCCCAGATCCCTGACGAACTTCCGGCAGGTCTCGTCCGCATCGTCGCCGTGGCGCGAGAGGTTCTTCAGGCTCCAGGCTTCCGCTTCGTGCGCCAGCTGCCGGTGCCGTTCTTCGAGGAACGGCCACTCGTAGTGCTCAAAGCGGTTCATGCGTCGCCTCCATGGTGACCTGCTCTATCCGGCGCGAGAGCTCGTTCATCTGTAACCCAGCGCGCGCGCGGACGCAAGTCAGGCCAGGCGCTGCATCACCACTTTCGCCCCGCCTTGCACCAGTACGGCCGCCGCGACCGCTACGGTGAACGTGACGGCGATGCCTTCGGTGGGCAGCAGCACCGCAACCGAGATGCAGAACGCGAGGAAGGCGTAGAAGCCGCCCGTCATCGCGCGCAGCATCGCCACCACGAAGCCCGGGCCGTTGGCGCGCTGCGAGAAAACCGCGAGGATCGTGCTGAGCACCGGGAACACGGCGAGCAGGCCGGTCCAGGCGGAACCCACGATTTCGGCGATCGCCGTGACCGCCACCACCATGCCGGCGCCCGCCGCCATGCGCAGCGCGAGCTCGAGCGGCGGGACCGCCGCGGCGCCCCATTGCCCTCGCGGCTTGGGAAATAACCGCGGCGCAAGCAGCATCGCCCCCAGCGAAATCGCGAGCGATCCGGCGAGCGTGGGCGGCACGCGCAGCAGCACGCTTGCGGCGGCAAGCCAGGCCAGGACCGCGCAAAGCCAGGCGCCGAACCAGCGCAGGCGCAGGCAGGCCCAGGCGTAGGCGATGCCGAAGGCGAGCGCCGCCGAGACCGCCGAGAGCGCGAACACGGCCGCCGGCACGGTGAATTCCGCGCCGCGCTCGATCGCGAGGAAGAAGAGGATCGGCCCGGTGAGCGACGGAAAGCCCGCCAGCCAGCCGGCGACGCCCGGGCCCCAGCGCCGGCCCGCCATCGAAATGACGGCCAGCAGCGACGGGACCAGCAGCAGCTTGAGCGCCAGCAACGGCTTCCGCTAGCGCTTTTCCGGCGGGATCGTCTTGAGGGCGGCCGCGAATTTCGCATGTGCCGCCGGATCCACCGGCCGGTGCTTCACCTTCGTGCCCGCGGGATCCTTGCCGAGGTAGTTGTCGCCCTTCCAGTTCCGCGCCGGCCGCACCGGCCGCGGCATGAACCCGCCGCCGCAGTTCGGGCAGACGTTCTGCAGCACGTTTTCCACGCAGTCCCCGCAGAACGTGCACTCGTAGGAACAGATCCATGCCTCCGCCGACTCGGGCGGGAGCTTGCGGTTGCAGTGCTCGCAGGTGGGCCTGATCTCAAGCATGGCCGATGCCTTGTCGTCGCTTTTCTCAGAGTTGGCCGACGATGTTAGCCGAAACGACTTTCGCCGCCTCGCGCCAGGCATTTTCGATCGCCTTCGGATCGTTGCGCAGATCCTCGCCCGGGCGACCCGGCACGGGATTGCCGAGCGTCAGCAGGCGGTCGCTCGCGCTCCAGACGGTCCTGCCGGAAGCATCGTGCATCGTGCACAGGAGATAGAGGATCGGCACGAGATTCGAGCTGAAGCCGTTCGGGATGCTCAGGCCATACTGCCGGATGTCGATTCGTATTACCGCCGCGCCCGGCCCGGGCCGGTCGGCGAGCATGAGCTTTCCGGAACTGCGCAATGCGGCGCTGAACTCCTCGAGCACGATGCGCTCGATCGAAATGCCGTTCTTCTCGACGAACGCCAGCAGGCTGCTCCTCGCGTCCGCCCTCTCCTGCTCGCTCGCGATCGCGCCGAGCGCGCCGAACATCAATCCCACGCCGCCGCCTGGCCCGAGATAGTAGGGGGCGGGCGGCTTGGTGATGTTGCTGTCGATGCTCGCCGAGCTGATCGACCTTCGGTCCGAGTCGGCCATCTTCTGCGGCGCGGGCGCGCAAGCCTGCAGCAGCGCGGAAATGATCAACAAGCCCATTGCATGCAAGCGCATTCTTCCCCCCTTTCGCCGGTTACAGCGCCGTATATCATGGCACCCGTCCCAGGGAAGGAGAAGGCCATGTTCGAAACGACGATCGCGGGCAGCCTGCCGAAGCCCGGCTGGCTGGCGGAGACGGACAAGCTGTGGCCCGCCTGGCGGGCCGAGGGCGCGGCGCTGGAGACGGCGAAGCGCGACGCGACACTGCTCTGGCTGAAGGAGCAGGAGGATGCGGGCATCGACATCGTCACCGACGGCGAGCAGTCGCGCCAGCACTTCGTGCACGGCTTCCTCGAATTCGTCGAGGGCATCGACTTCGAGCACAAGGTGAAGATGGGCATCCGCAACAACCGCTACGACGCGATGGTGCCGGTGGTGACGGGTCCGCTGAAGCTGAAGGGCCGCGTGCACCAGGTCGAAGCACGCATCGCGCGCCTGCATACGAAGAAGAAACTGAAGATCACCATGCCCGGGCCGATGACCATCGTCGATACCATCGCGGACCGGCACTACGGCGACAAGGAGAAGCTGGCGGTGGCCTTCGCCGACCTGCTCAACCAGGAGGCGCGCGCGCTGGAGAAGGACGGCGTCGACACGATCCAGTTCGACGAGCCGGCGTTCAACGTCTACATGCAGGACGTCACGAAATGGGGCATTGCCGCGCTGCACCGTGCGATCAAGGGCCTGAAGAAAGTGAAAACTGCCGTGCACATCTGCTACGGCTACGGCATCAAGGCGAACCTCGACTGGAAGGAGACGCTCGGCGGCGAGTGGCGCCAGTACGAGCAGATCTTCCCGGCGCTGGCGAAGAGCAAGCTCGACCAGGTGTCACTCGAGTGCATCCACTCCCGCGTGCCGCCCGAGCTGATGAAGCTGCTCAAGGGCAAGGACGTGCTGGTCGGCGTCATAGACGTCGCGAGCGATCGCATCGAAACGGCGCAGGAGGTTTTTGAAGTCATAAAAAATGCCTTGAAATATGTGCCGAAGAAGCATCTCTTCCCCTGCACCAACTGCGGCATGGCGCCGATGCAGCGCGAGATCGCGGTCGCCAAGCTGAAGGCGCTCGCCGCCGGCGCAGCGCTGGCGAGGAAGCACTGCCGCTAGAGCCACCACCGCTGCCCGCCGGCATCCGTTCGCGCCGGGTCGGCGGCGTGAACGGCCTCGACATGCACGTGCTGGAGGCCGGCGAGGAATCGCGCCCCTGCGTCCTGCTCCTGCACGGCTTTCCGGAACTTGCCTGGAGCTGGCGCAAGTTGATGCCGCTGCTCGCGCAAGCGGGCTATCGCGTGATCGCGCCCGACCAGCGCGGCTACGGCAGGACCACGGGCTGGGACGCCCGCTACGACGGGGACCTCGCTTCGTTTCGCCTGACGAATCTCGTCCGGGATGCCGTTCAGCTCCTGAAAAATCTCCGGATCGAGACCGTGGCAGCCGTGGTCGGCCACGACTTCGGCTCGCCGGTCGCCGCCTGGTGCGCGCTGCTGCATCCGGAAACCTTCCGTTCGGTGGCGCTGATGAGCGCGCCCTTTGCAGGACCGCCCCGCTCCGCGCAGCCGCCGCCCGATCCGATCCACGACGCGCTCGCGGCGCTGCCGCGCCCGCGCAAGCACTACCAGTGGTACTACTCGACGCGCGCGGCGGACGGCGACATGCGCGGCTGCGCGCAGGGGCTGCATGCGTTCCTGCGCGCCTACTACCACGCGAAGAGCGCGGACTGGAAGGAAAACCGGCCGCACGAGCTGGCGGAATGGAGCGCGCCGGAGCTGGCGAAGATGCCGACCTACTACATCATGGATCTCGCCGCCGACATGGCGCAGACGGCGGCCTCCTACATGCCGGGCGCGGCGCAGGTCGCCGCCTGCGCGTGGCTGAGCGAAGCGGAGCTGCGCGTCTACAGCGACGAATTCGCGCGCACCGGTTTCCAGGGCGGGCTGCAGTGGTACCGCTGCCGCACCACCGGCCTCTACAACGACGACCTTGCCGTCCACGCCGGCCGCGCGATTCAGGTTCCAGCCTGCTTCATCGCGGGCAGGAGCGACTGGGGTCCGTACCAGCGGCCGGGCGACCTCGCGAAGATGCAGGCGAGCGGCTTCGCGCGCAATCGCGGCTGCCATTTCATCGAGGGCGCCGGCCACTGGGTGCAGCAGGAGCAACCCGCGCGGACGGCGCGCCTGCTGCTCGAGTTCCTGGGCGAAGCCGCTACCTGACGGCGGTCCCCGTGCGCCGCTCGGCGCGGAAATGCCGCACCGCGAGCGCGAGCGCGGCCGACTGCAGCGCCGCGCAGAAATAGAATGGCGCGCCGATGCGCCAGTCGCCCCGCGGCAGGTTCGCCACCAGCTGCAGCAGCGGCGCGCCGAGCACCGGCGCGACCACCGCCATGAGGCTGTTCAGCCCGCCGACCGCCCCGAGCGCCTGTCCCTGCTGGCGCGCATCCACGGCTCCCGAGATGATGCTCTGCAGCGAGGCCGACACCGTAGCGCCGAGCAGGTTGAGGAAGATGATGGCGAACATCATCCAGCCTTCGGTGGCGAGGCCCCAGGCGACGAAGGCGAGCGTGGAGGACAGCAGGCCGAGCACCGCCAGGCGCCGCGGGCTGAAGCGCTTGAGCAGGCGCCCCAGCAGCACGCCCTGCACCAGCGCCGATACGATGCCCACTGCCGCGAGCGCCCAGCCGTTCTCCCGCGGCCCCCAGCCGAACTTGAAGGTCGTGTACAGCACCCAGGAGGTGTAGAGCACGAATTGCGCGAGGCCGCTGCAGGCGATCACCGCGACGAGGCTGCCCGCCCCCTTCAACCGCGCCAGGCCGCGCAGCGACCTGACCGGGTTGGCGGCGGCGAGCGAGAACGCGCGCCGGCGCTCCGGCGGCAGCGACTCGGGCAGCACGAACCAGCCGTACAGCAGGTTGAGCAGCGCGAGGCTGCCGGCTGCGAAGAACGGCAGGCGCAGGTCGACCGCGCCGAGCAGCCCGCCCATGACCGGGCCGAGGATGAAGCCCAGGCCGAACATCGCGCCCAGCATGCCGAAGCGCCGCGCGCGGTCCTCCGGTGTCGTGATGTCGGCGACATAGGCGTTGGAGACCGACATGTTGGCCTGCATCGCACCGCTCACCAACCGCACCAGGATCAGCATCCAGAGCGCGGTCGCGATAGCGGTGAGCAGGAAGCTCGTCGCGAGGCCACAGAATCCGATCAGCAGCACCGGCCGCCGGCCGTGGCGGTCGGAGAGCGCGCCGAGGATGGGCGAAGCGAAGAAGTTGGCGAATCCGAAAGCGAAGGTCACGACGCCGTACCAGATCGCCTGGTCCGCCGGCGACGCGGTGAAGCTGCCGACCAGCGCGGGCAGCACGGGGATGATCAGGCCGATCGACACCATGTCGATCAGCGTCGCCAGCATGATGAACGGCATCGCCGCCCTGCGGTCCCTGCGCAAAAGCATGCCGAAAAGTATCAGAGCCGGTCTCGCGTCACCCGGCGGCGACGTCGGGAGCCGGCAACAAAAAGCGCCGAATTCCGCGTGAACCGCGCTGTCGAACCATCGTCTATCCATTGGAGGCCGACATGAACAAGAGCATGCAACGGACGATCCTCGCGCTCGCGGCGACGGCGGCGCTGGGTGCCTGCGGCGCCACGCCGACCCGCGAAAGCACCGGCGAGGTGCTGGACGACAGCGTGATCACCGCCAAGGTGAAGACCGCTCTGCTGACCGAGAAGGACATCGACGGCGCAGCGATCAGCGTGGAAACCTTCAAGGGCCGCGTGCTGCTCGCCGGCTACGTCAAGGGCCCGGACCAGCGCCAGCGCGCCGAAGGGTTGACGCGCGCGGTCCCCGGCGTCAAGGCAGTCAACAACAAGCTGATATTGAAATAGGCGGGTCGGCCGGACGAGGGCCGGGACGGCGAGGTCCGGGCCGGCGCGGGCCTTTCGGGTCGGCTAGACTTCGCGCTCATGGCCGGCCAGCGGACGATCCAGGTCGCGGTGCTCGGCGCGGGCGCGGTGGGCTGCTACTACGGCGGCATGCTCGCGCGCGCCGGCCATCGCGTCACGCTCATCGGCCGGCCGGTGCACGTGGAGGCTTTTCGCAAATCCGGACTGCATTTCGAGGGCCTCACTTTTGACGAACGCGTCGCGGTTGAGGCAAGCACCGACGCTTCGGCGGTGCGCGGCGCGCGCCTCGTGCTCTTCTGCGTCAAATCCACGGACACGGAGCACGCGGCCGCGCAGATCGCGCCGCACCTCGATGCGGACGCGCTGGTCGTGAACCTGCAGAACGGCGTCGACAACACCGAGCGCATCCAGGCGAAGGTCTCCAATCCCGTCATTCCCGCGGCCGTCTATGTCGCCACGGAGATGGCCGGCCCCGGGCACCTCAAGCATCACGGACGCGGGGACCTCGTGATCGGTTCTTCGAGCGCGGATATCAAGACCTTGTTCGAGGTCGCGGGCGTGCCGGTCGTGCTGTCGGACAACGTCGCTGGCGAGCTCTGGGCGAAGCTCGTCGTCAATTGCGCCTACAACGCCCTCTCCGCGATCACGCAGCTGCCCTACGGCAGGATGATCGGGGGACCTGGCATCCGCGAGGTGATGCGCGACGTCGTCGACGAATCCCTGGCGGTAGCGAAAGCGAGCGGCGTGCGCATGGCGCCGGACATGCTCGCGCGGACCTACCGCATCGCCGAGGCGATGCCTACGCAATATTCGTCCACCGCGCAGGACCTCGCGCGCGGCAAGCCCACCGAAATCGACCATCTCAACGGCTACGTGGTGCGCCGGGGTGAGGCGCTGGGCGTTCCCACGCCCGCCAACCGGGCGCTGCACGCGCTGGTGAAGCTGCTCGAAAAGAAAAATGGGGTCTGACCCCCTTTACCGCGAGCGGGCGCTGAAGATCCTGCCCTGGATCTGCGGCCGTTGCGCGCGCGAATTTCCCGCCTCGCGCCTGCGCGAGCTCACCGTGCACCACAAGGACGGCAACCACGAGAACAACCCGCGCGACGGCTCGAACTGGGAATTGCTCTGCCTTTACTGCCACGAGAACGAGCACGCGCGCGTGCTGGACTCGCGGGCGGGCGGCGCGGCGCGCGAGCCCGCGGCGACGCAGGCGAAGCACCGGCCGCTGGCGGTGCTGGGCGAGCTCATGAAGAAAAAGTCCCGGCGCTGAGCTCCCCCCGCGCGCTTACAATCGGCGCATGCAAGGCCTTGCCTCGGCGAACGAATACCTGCGCTTCACCGTCACGCTGGCGGCGGTCGTGGACCCGTTCCTCGCCGTGCCCTTCTTCCTCGCGTTCACGCAGTCGCGCGACGAGGCCGAGCGCGCCGGGCTCGCGCGTCTGGTCGCGGTGAGCGTGTTCGCCGTGCTCGCGGTCGCCGTGTTCGTCGGCGAGGCGCTGCTGGTGCTCATCGGCGCGAGCCTGCCCGCGTTCCGCGTCGGCGGCGGCCTGGTGCTGCTGCTGATGGCGCTCGCCATGCTCAACGCGCAGGCGGGCGGCGTGCGCCAGTCGAACGCCGAGGCCGCCGAGCTGCACAGCGGCCAGTACAACGGCGTCGTGCCGCTCGCGATCCCGCTGCTCGCCGGGCCCGGCGCGATCAGCACGTCGATCATCGCCGCCGAGAAAGGCGGCCTCGCGCATGAGTTCGCGGTGGTCGGCTGCATCGGCCTGGTCTGCGTCGCCGCCTGGGCGACGCTGCGCAGCGCGCGCGCGATCGAGGCGCGCCTGGGCCTGACCGGGCTCAATATCGCGACGCGCATCCTCGGCCTGCTGCTCGCCGCGATGGCGGTGCAGACGATGGCCGAGGGCCTGAAGAGCCTCTTTCCGGGACTCGCCCGGTAGCGCGCGCTACTTCGTCTCGGGCTTGAACGAAAACTTCTGGCCGCCGACCGCGGCCTCGGCCATCACGCCGCCCGTGGGCAGCACGAAGACCGCGACGCCGCCCCGGTAGTCGTTGGCGGCCGCGGAGCCGGATTTCCAGACTACCGCCGAGGCGCTCGCGTCGAACTCGAACTTGTTCTGCCTGAAGCGCTCGACGTCGGCCTTGTCCTTGAAGAACACGATCTCGCTGTACTCCTGAGCGCCGGCCTGCAGGCCCACGGTGCCGACCGAGAGCGAGGCGACCCCGATCAGCTTGCCCGCCTCGTAGACCTCGCCCTCGCCGTAGCCGCCGGCGAAAATGAAGCCGATCTTGCCGATCGTGGGAAAGACCGCGTAGCCGGCC
>Ga0335084_10002232_pt1 | contig 18604 bp, 13 predicted proteins | sample Lox_Sample_44_FD_206721 | JGI IMG/M metagenome (GOLD analysis project Ga0335084, IMG submission 206721) | Soil microbial communities from Loxahatchee National Wildlife Refuge, Florida, United States - Lox_Sample_4.4 | ecosystem: Environmental > Terrestrial > Soil > Wetlands | place: USA...
CGCGGGCATCCACCACCCGCCCGGCTCGCTGCGCTCGCGCCTGTGCGTCCTCGGCAGGGCCGCGCTCTACGCGTACTGCGAGGAGCACGGCGTCCCGCACGCCCGGCTCGGGAAGCTCGTCGTGGCCCCCGGCGAGGACGAGGTGCCCGGCCTCGAGGCCATCCTGGCCCGCGGCCGCGCGAACGGCGTGGACGACCTCCTCCTCCTCTCGCGCGAGGAGGTGCGAGCGATCGAGCCCGAGCTGCGCTGCGCGCGGGGGCTGTTCTCGCCCTCGACCGGCATCGTGGACCCCGAGGCGCTCCTCCGCGCGCTCCGGCACGACTCCGAGGATTCGGGCGCGCGCGTCGCCCTCTCCTCCCCCGTCACCGGCGGTCACCTGGACGGCGGAGGGATCGCGCTGCGCGTCGGCGGAAGGGAGCCCGCGCTCCTGCGCTGCCGGGAGGTGGTCAACGCGGCGGGCCTCGGGGCGCAGGCGCTGTCGCGCGCGCTCGCGGGGTTTCCCGCCGGGACGGTCCCGCCCTCCCACCCGTCGCGCGGCCATTACTTCGTCCTCGCCGGCGCGGCGCCGTTCCGCCGGCTCGTGTACCCGCTGCCGGTGGCGGGCGCCCTGGGGATCCACCTCACGCTCGACCTCGCCGGCGCGGCGCGCTTCGGCCCGGACGCGTCGCCTGCGGACGGGCTGGACTACGCGTTCGACGAGTCGCGCCTGCCCGCCTTCGTGTCCGCCGTGCGGCGCTGGTGGCCCGGCCTGCCCGACGGCGCGCTCCGCCCCGGCCACGTCGGGATCCGCGCCCGCATCACCGCACCGGGGGCTCCTGCCGCCGACTTCGCCGTGCACGGACCGGACGTGCACGGCGTCCCGGGCCTCGTGTGCCTGTACGGCATCGAGTCCCCCGGCCTCACCGCCTGCCTCGCGCTCGCCGACCTCGTGCGCGCGAGGCTCGATGCGAGGGCGGCGGGGTGAGCGCGGGGGGCGGCGGCGCCGATCCCGGTCAGCGCGCCCCGCGCTCCGGCGCCGGCGCGCTCATCGGACGAACGTGGAGGGCGAGCCGCCGGTCGGCGTCGTTCATGTGCGCGGCGAGCGCGGCGCGGAGCTCGATCGAGCTCGCCAGCGCGGCGTCCTCCTCGCCCGCGCCGAACGCCTGGGCGAGGTCGCGCATCTGGGAGAGGAACTCGGCATGCTCGGCGGCGTGCCCGGCGAGCCCGGCGTACCTGGAGCCCTCCATGAGCAGCTCCTCGCTGCCGAAGTGCACCACGCTGTAGGCGACGAGCTGCTCGGCGAGGCGCCGCGCCAGGCCGGGCCGCCGGCCCTCCGCCGCCTCGATGAATGCGCTCACGAGCCCGATCTGCAGGTGGTGCTCGTGATCCATCGCCTCGTGGCCGAGGTCGAGTCGATCGTTCCAGGCATGCGCCTCGGGCATGGGGCCCCTCCGGGCGAACCGCTCCCTGCATCAAGCCTCTTCTCCGCTGCGGACCCTGCTCGCAAGGCCCACCCGGGGGGCAGGCCACCGGAGCACGTCTGCCCGCCCCCGGCACCTCAACCGCGCTGTGGCGTGGCGGCCAGCGGCCCGGGCGCCACGGCGTCCGCGCCGGCCATCGGCGCGAGCGCCGCCGCCGAGAGCAGGACGAAGGCGATCCAGACGAGGTCGGCGAGGAGCAGGTGCACGAGCTGCATCGCGACCGGGGCGCGCAGCCAGACGTTCACGAGGCCCGCGCCGAGCTGGATGCCGGTGAGGAGCGAGAGGCGCAGCGCGGCGCCGCGGACGCGCGCGTCGCCCCGGTGGCCCACCGCGAGCCGGGCCGCTGCGAGGAGCGCTCCCGCGGCGAGCACGGCCATGAGCGGGTGGGCGATGCGGAGCCGGAGCAGCGCCCGGACCTCGATCGGCACCTCCGGCCCGAGCATGAGCCCCTGCTCGAACGGCATGCCCGGCACGAGCGTGTCGCCCAGCGCCGCCACCGCGCCGGTGACGCCGGCCACGAGCATCGCCGCGAACGCGGCCCACAGGCCCGCCGCCACCGCGCCGGGCACGGCCAGAGAGAAGCCCGCCGGCCGGGAGGCCCAGTCCGCGGTGAGCGTCAGCGCGGCGAGGAGGAGGAGCGTGTTCACGAGGTGGAGGCCCATCACCCAGCCGCGCGCGAAGGAGGCGTCCTTCGCGACCCACCCGAAGAGCACGAGGCCGGCGCCGAGCCCGGCCTCGATCAGCATGATGCCGAGCGATGCCCACGCGGCACGGCGCACCGGGTGGCGGGCCGAGAAAGCCCGCCGTGCACCCACCACGAGCGCGACGACGAGCAGGGCGGCGACGCCGCTCGTCGCGCGGTGGGTGAACTCGATCACCGTCGAGAGGGCGGGCGAGCGCGGCACCACCTCGCCGTTGCAGAGGGGCCAGTGGCTGCCGCAGCCGGCGCCCGAGCCGGTGGCGCGGACGAAGGCGCCCCACAGCACCACCGCGACGTTCCACCCGACGACCGTCCAGGCGAGCTTGGCGTAAGGCCGCATGCGGGGCAGTAGAAACCACCGGTCGGGCCACGATGCAACCGGCGGTGCCCGGACCGCGCGGCGACGGTCCGGGCATGACGCCCGTGTCGATCGAGCCCACGATGACGGTGGGCCTGAGGTCGGAGCCCAGGCACTGGTCGACGCCGTCGTCGTCCACGAAGTCGAGGTCGCGGTCCAGGTACCAGCCGATGTCCCGGAAGCGCGTCATCGATCTCCGGCGCGGGCGGAGCGGAGGCAGGCGGGGCGGTCGCGGTAGCGATGCTCGAACTGGACGTAGATCATGCACGCCCGGTCCGGGCCCTCGCCCACGCAGACCTCCTGGCAATCGGTCCGGACCTCGTCGTGCGGATGTGCCGTGGCGAGACCGGTCCGGGTGTCGACGATCCGGTCATATGGGCGGGCTCCGTGGAGATCCGGTTCCCCCGCGGAGTGCACGCTGGTGGGTATGCGCCCGGGCACGCCGCCCTTCCACATGCCGGCACCGGCCGCCTCCGCCCTGCGCTGGGCCTCGAGAAGCGACGCGCCGGGAGGCGCGTCGACCGCGAAGACCATCGCCGCCCCCGACTCGACGAGCGCGCGCTCGGCCTCCGGGCACGCCGCGAGCGTGCGGCCGTAGCCGTCGCGGCTGCCGCTCGCGCACGTCCCGCCCGCGGCGGCGGCGACGGCGGCGGCGCCCTTCGCGATCCTCTCGAGGTCGCGCGGCCGCCACGTTCCCCACCGGTGGACCGGCCCGTACGACTCGAGGGCGTTCACGCCGAGGAGGCGCACGCGCTCGCCCTTGCGTGGCCCGGACTCCACGCGGAAGGTGTCGCCGTCGCTCCACCACACCGGCACACGCGCGCCGTCGAGCACGACCTCGCCGTGGGCGGAGCCGGTCGCGGCGGCGAGGAGGGCGGCGAGGAATCCGGCGGGCACCTGCGCAGCCTACCGCGGAGGGCGGACGGCGCGCTGCGCTCAGCCCCGGAGCCCTGCGAGGAGGATGCCGAGCGTCGACGCCGACACCGCGACGATGGACCATCCGACCGCCCGCAGGTGGCGGCCGCCGAGCGGCGCGAGCGCGATGCCCACGCCGGCGATCGCACCGGGCAGCGTGGCCCATCCCAGCGCGGCCGGCAGCCCCGCCGCCGAGAGGCCGAACGCGGCGGCGCCGACGAGCGCGGCCAGGGCTGCATTCCGCGCGCGGTGGTCCTCGTCGCCGCGGCTGCGGAGGCGCGCGAGCACCGCCCGCACGCCCAGGGTGGCCGCCGCGAAGGAGAGGACCCAGGCCAGCGTCGCCGCGAGGGCGTTCGCGAGCGGGGCACCGCCGGCCACTGCCACCGCGCCGCCCGCCGAGGCGAGCGCCGCCGCGACGAGCATCTCGCCGGCCGCGGTCTTCTCCAGCCGCCGCCACACGAGGACCGCCACGGCCACGCCGAGCGCCGTGGGGACCGCGAGGGCCGCGCGCGCCGGCGGGGGCGCGAGCGCCAGGCCCGCCGCCCCGGACCCGAGCGCGATCCCGCAGGAGGCCGCGAGCCAGCGCCAGGCGCGCGAGCCCTGCTCCTCCCTGGGCCGCCGCCCGCGCTGGCCGAGCAGGATGAGCAGCGGCTCGTGGGCCACGAACACGGCCACGACCGCGAGGGCGAGGAGCGCGGCCGACGCCGAGGGGCGGCCGAGCAGGAGGCCGCAGACGAGCGGAAGCGCGAGCTGTCCCCACGCGCCGTGCTCCCTCGGAACCATGGGGCGGGGCGCGGGAAGCGTCGGGGTCTCCGTCGTGGCCATCGGGCGCGCTCCGTACCGCGAGCGCGCGCTCCGACGCAAGCCCGACGGAGAATGCTCCACTCCCGTTCCGGTGGCGCCCCGCCCGATCCCCCGCCAGAATGCGCGCGTGATCCGCATCCCGCTCGCCCTCCTGCTCGCCCTCGCCCCCGCCGCCCCCGCGGCGGCCGCCACCCCTCGCCCTCCGGCGGGCGCCACCACGACCGCGCCGCCCTGGGAGGGCGAGCCGTTCGCGGGCGACCCGGCCGCGATCGCCAGGGCCGCGGCGGATCTCCCCTCGCGCGGCGGGGCGGCCGAGATCCTGCTCGAGGAGGGCACGTATCGCTTCGACGCGCGCGGCACGGCCACGTTCGTCTACCGGCTCGTCACCCGCCCGCTGAACGCCGACGGCGTGCGGGCGCTCGGGCGCATCGAGCACGGCTGGTCGCCCTGGCGCCAGGACCGGCCGGAGGTCCGCGCCCGCGTGATCTCGCCGGACGGGAGCGTCACCGAGCTCGATCCGGGAACGCTCGGAGAGCAGGGCGAGGGCGCAGGCCAGGAGGATCGGTACACCGACCGGCGGGTCCTCGTGGGGCCGCTGCCGGGCGTCCGGGTCGGCTCGGTCATCGAGCAGGTCACGACCGTGCGCGGCACCGCCCCGGCCTTCGAGGGCGGCGAGGCCGTCCGCTTCTGGTTCGGCCAGGTGGCGCCCACCCGCCTGGTGCGGCTCCGGGTGGAGGCTCCCGTGGAGCTGCCGGTGCGCTGGATCGTGCGGGGCCCGAAGGTGAAGCCCGTCGAGCGGACCGCCGGCGGCGTCCGCACCGTGGTTTTCGAGCAGCGCGACGTGCCGCTCGCACAGCGGCCGGAGCCGGCTGCGCCGCCGGAGGTCCCACCGGCGCCCTACGTGGCCTTCGGATGGGGCCGCTCGTGGGCCGACGTCGCGGAGCGTTACGGCGCCATGGTGGAGCGCCAGCTCGACGGGGCCGACCTCTCGGCCCCGCTCGCCGAGGCGCTCGGCGCGGGGCCGCGGCCCCAGCGCGAGGAGGCGGTCCGGCGGATCGTGGCGTGGCTGCACGCCCGCGTGCGCTACACGGGCCTCGAGCTCGGCGAGGCGGCCATCGTCCCGGCGCGGCCGGCCGACACCTTGTCGCGCCGCTTCGGCGACTGCAAGGACCTCTCCCTGCTCCTCGCCGGCATGATCCGGCAGGCCGGCTACCCCGCCCGCATCGTGCTCCTCTCCGCCGACTGGAACGAGATCGACCCCGAGCTGCCCGGCCTCGGCGAGCTCGACCACGCGGTGCTGCGCGTCGACGGCGGCGCTCCCATCTGGATCGACGCGACCGACCCCTGGACGCCGCCCGGCCGCCTGCCGGCGTCCATCCAGGGCCACCTCGCCCTCGTGACCGGGCCGGGCACGAAGGACCTCGTGCGGACCCCGGTCGCCACGCCGGCGGACAACACCGCCCTCACGGTGCGCGAGCTCCACCTCGCCCAGATCGGCCGGGGCCGGATCGTGGAGACGCGGACCCTCACCGGCGCGCTCTCCGACGGGGAGCGGCGGTTCCGGGATCGCTCGGGGCCGGACATCGACGAGCGCTACGCTCGGGAGGTCTTCCGCGCGAACGCGTTCCTGGGCTCCGACGTGAAGGGGGCCGAGGGCGACGGCCCGATCACCGTGCGGGTGGAGGCCGACGAGAGCGGGGCCGTCGTGACCCTGGACGACGAGGCGGACGTCCCGGTCACGCCGGATGCGGTCTTCCAGCCCATCCTCTCGCTCGTCGCTCGCGGCGAGGACGGATCCGAGCCGACGGAGCGCAAGCAGGACCTCGTGCTGCCGCTCGCCTACCGGTGGGAGGTCCGCTACCGGATCTTCGTGCCGGAGGGGTTCCGCCCGCGGGCGCTGCCGCAGGGATCCACCGAACGCTTCGGCCCGGCCAGCTACGTCCAGCGCTACGAGAAGGAGAAGGACGGGACGGTCACCGCCAGCTTCGCCTTCGACACCGGCAGCCGCCGCATCCCGGCCGCCGACGCCACCCGCCTGGCCCGGCGGGCCACGGAGGCCTCCGGCGGCCGGCGAGGGCCACGGGTCCAGCTCGAGCGGACGGCCGCGGCGCTGCTCGCCTCGGGACAGGTGAACGAGGCGCTCGCCGAGCTCGCCCGGCTGCGGGCCGCGCAGCCCCGCGACCCGGCCCACCCGCTCCACCTCGCGATCACCCTCCTCGAGCTGGGGTTCGGCGACGCCGCCGCGGCCGCGGCGAGGGAGGGCATCGCGCTCGAGCCCCGGCGCGCCTGGAGTCACCGCGTCCTCGGGTTCGTGCTCGAGCACGACGCTGTCGGCCGCCTGCACGGGCCGGGGTTCGATCGCGACGGCGCGATCGCCGAATACCGCAGGGCGAAGGAGCTCGATTCCGGCCACGCCGACGGGCGCGCCGCGCTCGCGGAGCTCTACGCCACCGCTCCGGACGGCCAGCGCCACGGCGCGGGCTCCGACCTCGGCGCGGCCATCGACGAGTACCGCTCGATGCGCGAGGACACCGGCGTGAAGGATCACGACGCCGGGCTGCTCGCCGCGCTCCTCTCGGCGGGCCGGCTGGGCGAGGCGGTGGACCTCGGTCGCGAGATGCCCGCGGGGAACGACCGGAACGCCATGCTCGTGGCGGCCGTGGCCGCTCGCGACGGGGCGGAGCGCGCCGCGCAGGAGGCGGACGGGATGGGCGAGGGCCGCCGCGACGCGCTCCGCGGGGCGGCGCCGTGGCTGGTGAGGCTCCGGAAGTTCCCGGTGGCCGCGGCCGTGCTGCGCGAGGCGGCCCGGGGCGGCTCGAGCGCCGCCGAGCTGCGCGCGCAGGCGGACGACTTCGCCTCGGTCCGGCCCTGGGAGAAGGTGAAGGACGAGGGCGACGAGGCCGCGCGGCTCCTGAAGCGGCTCTTCGTCGTGGCCGTCACCGCGAAGGATCCCGACAAGGAGCTGCGCCCGCTGCTCTCGCCCCGCGTCCTCTCGAGCGACCTCGGCGACCTGCTCCAGGCCAGCCCTCCGATGCCCGTCGCCGTGGCCCGGCAGACCCAGCGCGGCACCGGGATCCCCAGGGACGCCCTGCTCGACGTGATGCTCTCCCGGCTCGAGATCTCGCGAGAGGGCGACCTCGCCAAGGTGCTGCGCGCGCGGCTGCGATTCCCGTTCAGCGCCGCCGAGCGCGGATCCACCGCCTACCTCGTGCGCGAGGGCGGCCAGCCCCGCCTCCTCGCCACGGATCTGGCCTGGCCGGTGCTCGCCGACGAGGCGCTGCGCAGGGTCGCCGCGGGCGACGTCGCCACGGCGGCGAGGCTCGTGACCTGGGCGCGCGAGGACGCCGGCCCCGACCCCGATCCCGCCTCGCCCGGTGCCATCCTGGCGCCGCTGTGGAAGCCGGGCGGAGGCGAGCCCGACGCGGCCACCACCCGGCGCGCCGCCCTGGCGCTCCTCGCCTTCGCCGATCGCAAGGGCACGACGCTCGCCCCGCTCGCAGAGGCGCGAGCGGCGGCGACCGACGGAGCCGAGCGGCGAGCCCTCGCGCTCGCCATCCTCCGCGCGGCGCGCAGCGCCGGGAAGCCGGAGGTGGCGCTCTCGACCGCCGACGAGATCCTCGCCGGCGATCCCACCGTCCGCGCGGCGTTCTCGGCCCAGGCGTGGGCCCTCCAGCGGCTCGGGCGGAAGGACGATCTCGCGAAGGCGGGAGCGGCGGCCGAGGCTCGGCTGCCCGGCGACCTCGAGGTGCTCTCGGCGCTGGGCGGCTCGCAGCTCCTCGCGGGTGATCTCGAGGGAGCGTCCCGGACGTTCAGGAAGCTCATCGACTCGGGCCAGGCCAACCCGCTCGCCTACAACAACGCCGCCTGGCTGCAGCTCTTCCTGGCTCCGGGCGGCGGCCGCCCCTCGGACGTCGCCCTCGACTGGGCCCGGCGCGCGGTCGATCAGGATCGCGATCGCAATCACGCCTCCCTCAACACGCTCGCCGCGGTGTACGCGGCGCTCGACCGGCCCGCCGAGGCGCGGGAGATCTTCCTGCGCTCCGTCTCCGACGGGCGGCCCCTCCAGGGCGCGGACTGGTACGTGGTGGGGCGCACGGCGGAAGGGTGGAGCCTCGCCGACGCGGCGCGGGCCGCCTACGCGCGGGTGGAGCCACAGCCGGTGGACGGCGGGCCGGATCCCACCGACGCGCGAATCCTCGCCGACCGTCGGCTCGCCGTGCTCGGCAAGGCGGCGGCACCCGCCGCGAGGTAGCCGGGGCGGGAGGGCCGTCAGCCCGGCTTGCGCGCCTTCGCGTCTTCCGCGGCGTGCGCGGCGAAGTCGCGGTCCATGCCGGAGACGTGGCCCACGAGCCATCGGTGCAGCTCGTCCACGAGCTCGAGCGGAGGAGCGCCGTGCTGCATGCGGGCGTGGAGGGCCCGCAGGCTGTCCAGCAGCCGTCGGTGCTCCTCCACGTGCAGCCCGTAGCGCGGGTAGGAGTGGAGCCGCATGAGCAGCTCCTCGCTGCCGAAGTGCATGTCGGTGAAGACCATGAGCCGGTCGACGATCTCCTCGGCCTGGTCCGGGCCGCCGCCGGACTGGAGCGCGCCTCGGAGGGCGTCGACGAGCTGCACCTGGACGGCGTGCTCCGCGTCCACCACCTCGTGACCCACGGTGAGATCGCGCCCGGTGATCTTGTCGGTCTCCATCGTCGCTCCTCGCCGATCGCCATCTTGCCCTCGCTGGGAGGGCCGAGTCCACGGGGTGGCCCCGCCGGCGCCGATCACCGGACCGATTCCCGAGTCGGGGACCTCCCGCCCGATTTTTTCCGTCCGGCGCGATCGCGCAAATTTGTAATTGGACGTATCCGGTCAATGTTCGTCCCCCGGGGCGGGGACCCGCGATCTTTGACCGCGCGACCGCCTTTCCTTGATCGCGATCAATCGATCCGCGCCGCGTCCCGGGGACGCGCGGCAGATCGTCCTTTCATGGTGGGGGAGCCGCGGCGCAAACGCTGCGCCCTGATTGACCTGAAAATTCCCCGAATTTTGCGACGTTGCAATTTGATTCCGACCCGCTAGTCTCGCGCGCACCCGGAGGACGGAATGGACACTATGGGCTCTACCGCGATCCTCGAGCCGGAGACCAAGAGCGTCTCCCGCCGAGACTTCATCAAGGTGTGCACCACCGCAGCCGCCGCCGTCGGCCTCCCCGCGTGGGCGGGCGAGAAGATGGCGGAGAACGTGGCCAAGGGTAAGAAGCCCTCGGTCGTGTGGCTGCACTTCCAGGAGTGCACCGGCTGCACCGAGTCGCTTCTCCGCACCGCTCATCCCGACGTCGGCTCGCTGATCCTCGACCTCATCTCGGTCGACTACCACGAGACGCTGTTCGCCGCGGCCGGCCACCAGATCGAGGCCGCGCTCGACGACGCCGTGAAGCGCGGCGGCTACGTGCTCGTCGTCGAGGGCGCGATCCCCGAGAAGGACGGCGGCATCTACTGCCAGGTCGGCGGCAAGAAGGCGATCGACACGCTGAACCTGGTGGCCGGCAAGGCCGCCGCGGTCGTCGCCATCGGCTCGTGCGCGTCGTGGGGCGGCATCCCCTCGTCGTACCCGAACCCGACCGGCGCCACCGGCGCGCCCCAGATCCTGAAGGGCAAGACGGTCGTCACGCTGCCCGGCTGCCCGGCCAACCCGTACAACCTGCTCGGCACCGTCCTCCAGTTCGCGACCTTCGGCACGCTGCCCGCGCTCGACGAGCTCGGCCGCCCGAAGTTCGCCTACGGCCGCGTCATCCACGACGACTGCCCGCGCCGCGCCCACTTCGACAACGGCCGGTTCGCGCAGGCGTTCGGCGACGAGGGTCACCGCGCCGGCTACTGCCTCTACAAGCTCGGCTGCAAGGGCCCGCAGACGCACGCCAACTGCTCGCTGCTCGACTTCTGCGAGATGCCCGGCGCCTGGCCCATCGGCATCGGCCACCCGTGCGTCGGCTGCACGGAGCAGGGCATCGTCTTCGGCTCCACGAAGGACTATCCGAAGGGCGTCTCGATCGTCACCAACATGCCGATCCAGAAGCCCACGGCCCCGATGGCCTACCCGGCCATCAACCCGCAGCACGGCGTGCTGTCGAACGGCGGCGCCACGCTGGCGGTCGGGGTGGCGGGCCTCGCGGTCGGCGCCCTGGTCGGCGCCGGAGCCGTGACGTCCAAGAAGCTCTCCTCGGGGTCCGACAAGAAGGAGTAGCTCATGTCGATCTCACGACGAGACCTCCTGAAGGGAGCAGCGGTCGTCGGCGCAGCCGCCGCGGTGCCCACCGCGGCGGAGGCCCGCCACACCCGCGCGCCCGATCCGGACGCGGTCGGCATGCTGTTCGACGCGACGAGGTGCGTCGGGTGCCGCGCGTGCCAGTCGGCGTGCAAGGTGGCGAACAACCTTCCGCCGGACAAGGTGAGTGCCGAGAACGGAGGCGTCTACGACGCCCCGCAGGATCTGAACGGCACCACCAAGAACATCATCAAGGCGTTCGCCGACGACACCACCGGCAAGTACGCCTACATGAAGCAGCAGTGCATGCACTGCGTGGATCCGTCGTGCGTGTCGGTCTGCATGATGGGCGCCCTCCACAAGGAGGGCCACGGCAAGCGCGACCTGTTCACGCGCGAGGGCCGCGCCGCCGAGATCGCCGGCACCGGGATCGTGGTCTACGACCGCGGCCTGTGCGTGGGCTGCCGCTACTGCCAGATCGGCTGCGCCTACCTCGTCCCGAAGTTCCAGTGGGACGAGCCGATCCCGCTCATCGTGAAGTGCGAGCTCTGCAACCACCGCAGGGATCCCAAGCGCGACTGGGCGACCAAGAAGGATCCGCTCGCGGTGGCCAACCCGGCCTGCTGCGAGGTGTGTCCGGCGAAGGCGGTCGTCTACGGGAAGCGCAGCGACCTGCTCGCCGAGGCCGAACGCCGGATCAGCGCGGACAAGGCTCGCTACAACCCGCACGTGTACGGATCCGACATCGGCGGTGTCGCCGAGGGCGGCGGCACGTCCGTGCTGTACATGGCCCCGGCCGGCGTCGGCTTCAAGCAGCTGGGCCTGCCCGAGCTGCCCGAGGAGTCGAGCGCCGCCTTCTCCGAGGGCGTCTCCCATGCTCCGTACCTGAACGGCGTGACCCCGCTCGCGCTCTACGGCGCGCTCGCGTTCGTCATCTACCGGAACCAGAAGAAGGAAGAGGCGGGGGAGGACAAGCGATGAGCGCCCACGACACTCCCAAGGCGATCGGGGGCAAGCTCCTCGCCCCGCCGATGAACCTGCTGCTCGCGATCTTCGGGGTCGCCGTGGTGGTCATGGCCTACCGCTTCGCGGTGGGCATCGGCCCGGTCTCCATGATGACCGACGGGTTCACCTGGGGCATCTGGGAGCCCGTCAACGTCGTCGTCTTCACCGGCATCGGCGCCGGCGCGTTCTCGGTGGGCCTGCTCACCTACGCGTTCAACAAGGGCGAGTACCACGGCCTGGTCCGCCCGGCCGTGCTCACCGGCGCCATCGCCTACACCCTGGGCGCCTCGTCGATCATCATCGCCCTCGGACGGTTCTGGAACGCCTACTGGCTGCCGTGGATCCCGTACTGGAACCTCGGCTCGGCGCTCCTCGAGGTCGCGGTCTGCGTGCTCGCCTACGTCATCGTCCTGTGGATCGAGGTGATCCCGGCGACGCTCGACGGGGCGGCGGAGTCCAGGGACCCGAAGTGGGCCGCGTTCGGCCAGAAGTGGCGCCCGAGGATGAAGAAGGCGATGCCGTTCATCATCGCCCTCGCCATCGTCCTGCCGGCCATGCACCAGAGCTCGCTGGGCGGGCTGATGCTCATCGCCGGTCCGAAGATCCACCCGCTCTGGCACAACGCGCTCCTGCCCACGCTGTTCCTCATCTCGTGCCTCTCCATGGGCTACGGCTCGGTGGTGGTGCTGGTGAACGTCCTCGAGATGTCCTGGGGCGCGAAGCTCGACCAGCAGCTGTTCGCCAAGCTCTCCAAGGTGAACGCGGGCCTGCTGTTCCTCTACACGGTGCTCCGCGTGGGCGAGATCGTGGTGAAGGGCAAGCTCCACTTCCTGGGCGCGAACTTCCCCACCGTCTGGTTTTTCCTGGAGATGGCGCTGTTCCTGGTGCCGGCCTTCATGTTCCTGTCGCCGAAGGTGGCGGCCGATCGCGGCCGGCTCTTCGCGGCGGCGACCCTGGCCATCGCGGCCGGCGCGTTCTACCGCGTCGACACGTACCTCACGTTCTACCGTCCGTCGGGCTGGACGCCCCTGGGCACGCCCTACGACGCCGGCTGGAACTACTTCCCGTCGATCGGCGAGACGGTCGTGACCATCGGCATGGCCGCCGTCGGCGTGGCCGTCTTCGTGCTCGTGTCCCGCCTGTTCCCCGTCGTGGTCGTGGCCGACCGCGCGCACTCCAACCCCGGTGGCGGCAAGGTCCAGGCCGCTGCCGGCCGCTGAGAGAGGTCAACGTCCATGGCAAAGCTCATCACCATCGACCCCGTCACCCGCATCGAGGGTCACCTCCGCATCGACTGCGAGGTGGACGGAGGTCAGGTCAAGAACGCGTGGTCCGCGGGCACGATGTGGCGCGGCATCGAGCTGATCCTCAAGGATCGCGATCCGCGTGACGCCTGGGTGTTCACCCAGCGCATCTGCGGCGTGTGCACGACCGTGCACGCCATCGCCTCGGTCCGCAGCGTGGAGAACGCGCTCGGCCTCGAGATCCCGCTCAACGCCCAGCTCATCCGCAACATCATCATCGCGGCCCACGCGCTGCACGACCACGTGGTGCACTTCTACCACCTGTCGGCGCTCGACTGGGTCGACGTGACCAAGGTGCTCTCGGCCGATCCGGTCAAGGCGGCCGACTTCGCCGACAAGCTGGGCCTCACCTGGGCGGGCAACTCCAAGCACGCCCTGGCCGCGGTGAAGGAGAAGGTGGCGGGCTTCGTGGCCGCCGGCCAGCTCGGCATCTTCACCAACGGCTACTGGGGCCACCCGGCGATGAAGCTCTCGCCCGAGGTGAACCTGCTCGCCGTCGCCCATTACCTGCAGGCCCTCGACATCCAGAGGAAGGCCAACCAGGTGGTGGCGATCCTCGGGTCGAAGACGCCGAACATCCAGAACCTCGCGGTCGGCGGCGTCGCCAACGCGATCAACCTGGACAGCCCGTCCACCCTCAACATGGAGCGCCTCTACAAGGTGAAGTCGCTCCTCGACGAGGTGACCACCTTCATCAAGAACGTGTACCTGCCGGACGTGGCCGCCATCGCCGCGAGCTACGCCGACTGGCTGAAGTACGGCGCGGGCGTCACGAGCTACCTGTGCGTCCCGGACATGCCCACCGACGCCAAGATGACGAAGTTCGACCTCCCGGGCGGCGTCATCTTCAACGGCGACCTCGGCAAGGTCCGCAAGATCGAGTCCTGGAACGACCAGTATCTCAAGGACAACGTCACCGAGTCCGTCGCGCACTCGTACTACGAGGGCGCGGAGGCGCGGCAGCCGTGGGTCGGCGAGACCAACCCGAAGTACACGGGTGACTGGAAGCAGGAGTCTCCGGCGCCCGACAAGTACAGCTGGGTCAAGGCGCCTCGCCTGGAGGGCAAGCCGATGCAGGTCGGCCCGCTCGCCCAGGTGCTGGTCGGCTACGTGACGGGCCACGAGCTCATCCAGAAGTACTCCAACTGGATGCTCGAGACCGCCGGGAAGATCGCGGGCGTGAAGCTGACGCCGGCCGTCCTCCACTCGACGCTCGGCCGCCACGCCGCTCGCGCGATCCGCTGCGCGACGCTGGCCGACCTGGCGCTCAAGCACTGGAAGCTCCTCGTCGAGAACGTGGGCAAGGGCGACACGAAGATCTTCGTGGACCCGATGGAAGTGCTGAAGCCGGGCATGGAGTACAAGGGCGTCGGCTTCCACGAGGCGCCGCGCGGCACGCTCTCGCACTGGTCCGTCATCACCACCGACGGCAAGTCGATGAAGCTGAAGAACTACCAGGCGGTCGTGCCCTCCACCTGGAACGCGGGCCCCCGCGACGCGAAGGACCAGAAGGGCCCGTACGAGGCCTCCCTCATCGGCAACCCGATCGCCGATCCGAAGCTGCCGCTCGAGGCCCTCCGCACCATCCACTCGTTCGACCCGTGCCTCGCGTGCGCGATCCACACGGTCGACGCCGATGGCGAGGAGATCGCCAGCGTCAAGGTGCTGTAGCTAGCCCCGCCCCTGGGCTCGGACATCGAGAAGGGCTAGAAGATCCCGTCCCCACCCGGGGACGGGATCTTCGTTTTCCCCTCGACCTCGCCCCGCATGGCGGCGGCGGAGCCTGCCCCGAGCTTGTCGAGGGGCTCGGGACGAACGGACGGTGAGGACCGGCATGACGACGCGCACCGCGATCATCGGCATCGGGAACGTGCTCAACGGCGACGACGGCATCGGCCCGACGGTCGTGAAGGTGCTCGCGGCCGGCTGGGAGTTCCCACCCGGGGTCACCTGCGAGGACCTCGGCACGCCGGGGTACGAGCTCACCACGTTCATCATGGAGCAGGACGCGGTCGTGCTCGTCGACGCCACGCGCCTCCGCGGCGCGCCCGGCGAGGTCCACCTCGTGGACAAGGCCGAGCTCCTCAAGAGGCCCATGCCCGGCGTGATGAGCGCGCACGAGCCCGGCGTGCGGGAGGCGCTCCTCAACGCGGAGTTCCAGGGGGTCTCGCCGAAGGTCTTCAAGCTCGTGGGCGTCATCCCCGAGCACGTGAACTCGAACACGCCTCTCTCCGAGGTCGTCCGGGCGGCGGTGCCGACGGCGTGCAAGGCGGTCCTCCAGGAGCTCGAGAAGGTCGGGATCGTCGCCAGGCCGCGGGACCCGCCGCTCACCCCGGACCTCTGGTGGGAGAAGCCCCGGCTCCCCTGAGCGGGCTGGGCGGGGACGCACACCTGTCGCCGCGCGCGTCTTGCGCGCAGGGCCTGCGACCCCCCGCCCTCGGGGCCCCGGCCGCCCTCCCGTCCGACGCCCGTCATTCCTGGGAAATCCTCGTGCCCTCGCCACCTTGGACCCATGAGGGAGCGTGGATCACCCGTTGCACGATCCCCCTGGAATCCCGGACGAACCGGGCCCCAGGACGACAGGGTTCATGACCGAGGCGCGGAATCACGTAGTTTCGCGAGGCGAGGCCGCTCGGACCGACGGCGACGGGCGCGCCGCGTCCGCGGGGCTTTCGGGCCGCCGCATCGCGCTCCGGGGCACCGTGCAGGGGGTCGGGTTCCGGCCGTTCGTCTACCGGCTGGCGATGGACGTCGGGATCGCCGGCCGGGTCCGCAACGACGCCTCCGGGGTGACCATCGAGGCCTTCGCCCCTGGCCCCGCCCTCGACGAGTTCGAGCGCCGGCTCCGCACGGACCGCCCGCCCGCGGCCGTGATCGACGAGCTCACGGCCATCGCCATTCCGGCGGAGCCGGCGCCCGCCTTCGAGATCGTCGAGAGCGGCGGGGCCGCGGAGCGCCGCGTCGCCATCCCGCCGGACCTCGCCACCTGCGACGAGTGCCGGCGCGAGGTGATGGACCCGTCCAACCGCCGCCACGGCTACCCGTTCACCAACTGCACGAGCTGCGGCCCGCGCTTCACCATCGCGCTCTCGGTGCCGTACGACCGCCCGGCCACCACCATGGCCAGCTTCACCCTGTGCCCGGCCTGCGCGCGCGAGTACGCCGACCCTCGCGACCGGCGCTTCCACGCGCAGCCCAACGCCTGCCCCGTCTGCGGCCCCCGCCTGACGGTCCGCGATCGCACGGGCACGCCGGTCCCGACCGACGATCCCGTCGCTCTCGTGGGCCGGGAGCTCGCCGCCGGCCGGATCGCGGCGGTGAAGGGCATCGGCGGCTACCACCTCGCCTGCGACGCCACCAGCGAGGCGGCCGTGGCGCTGCTCCGCCTCCGCAAGCGCCGCGAGGAGAAGCCGCTCGCCGTGATGGTGGCGGACCTGGGGGAGGCCGACGCGGTCGCCGAGGTCGGCCCGGAGGAGGCGGCGCTGCTCGACAGCGTGGAGCGGCCCATCGTGCTCGTGCGCCGCCGCCGCGACGCCCCGCTCGCCGAGGGCATCGCCCCGGGGAGCCCGCTCGTCGGCCTCATGCTCCCCTACGCGCCGCTCCACCACCTGCTCCTCGCCGCCGCCGAGCGGCCGCTCGTCATGACGAGCGGGAACCTCTCGGACGAGCCCATCGCCTTCGAGGACCTGGACGCGCTGGCGCGCCTCGGCGACGTGGCCGACCTGTTCCTCGTGCACGACCGGCCGATCGCCTCGCGCTGCGACGACTCGGTGGCGCGCGTGGTGGCGGGCCGCCCGCTGGTGATGCGGCGCTCCCGCGGGTTCGTGCCCCGGCCGGTGGTGACCCGTCGCCGCTTCCGCCGCCCGGTGCTGGCGGTCGGCGCCCAGCTCAAGAACACGTTCTGCCTGGCACGCGGCGACGAGGCCACCCTCGGCCCGCACGTCGGCGACCTCGACAACCTCGAGACCTACGCGTCCTTCGAGGCGGCGGTGGCGCGCCTCGAGGCGTTCCTGGCCCTGCGGCCCGAGGCCATCGCCTGCGACCTCCACCCGCTCTACCTCTCCACCCGCTACGCGCGCGAGCGCGCCTCGTCCCTGGGCGTGCCGCTCGTCGAGGTGCAGCACCACCACGCCCACGCCGCCTCGGCCATGGCCGAGCACGGCCTCGAGGGCCCGGTGCTGGCGCTCGCCTGGGACGGCACCGGGCTCGGCACCGACGGCGCGGCCTGGGGAGGTGAGCTCCTCCTCGCCGAGTCCGCGCGCTTCGAGCGCCTCGCCACCTTCCGCCCGCTCCCCCTCGCGGGCGGCGACCGCGCCATCCGGCAGCCGTGGCGCGTGGCCCTCGCCGCGCTCCTCGACGCGTTCGACGGGAAGCCGCCGCTCGACGCCCTGCCGCTCTTCCGCGAGGTCCCGGACGCCGAGATCGAGACCGTGACGCGGATGATCGCCGCCGGGGTCAACGTTCCCCTCGCCCACGGCGCCGGCCGGGCCTTCGACGCCGCCGGTGCGCTCGCGCTCGGCCTGGGCGAGTCCCGCTTCGAGGGCCAGGTCGCCATCGCGCTCGACGCCTGCGCCGATCCATTCGTCCCCGGCCACTACCCCTTCGAGCTCGACCGCTCGGGCCCGGTCGCGGCGCTCGACCTCCGCCCGCTCTGGCGGGCGCTCGCCGCCGACGTGGCGGCCGGCCGCCCCGCCGGAGCGCTGTCGGCCCGCTTCCACGCGGCGCTCGTCCGCGGCGCCGCCGCCCTGGTGCGCAACGCCGCCCGCACCACGGGCAAGCTCCCGGTCGTGCTCACCGGCGGCTGCTTCCAGAACGCCCGCCTCGCCGAGGGGATCCTCGCCGAGCTGGGCGGCGAGTTCCGCATCCACCTGCACGGACGGGTGCCCCCCGGAGACGGGGGCATCGCGCTCGGGCAGGCGTTCGTCGCCGACGCGTCGGCGTGAGTGAGGGAGACGGTTCCTTGTGCCTCGGCGTCCCAGGGAAGATCCTCGCCATCGACGGCCTCAACGCCACGGTCGACTTCTTCGGAGTCCGGAAGGAGCTGCGGCTCGACATCGTGGACGAGCCCGTGCAGGTCGGCGACTACGTGCTCAACCACGTCGGCTTCGCGATCCGCCGCATTCCCGAGAGCGAGGTTCAGGAGACCATCGCCCTCTTCGACCAGATCCTCGACGTCACCGGTGCCAAGGAGGACCTCATGGCCGCCGACGTGCGCGGCGAGATCGCCGCCGGCAAGGACCGGTCGTGACCGCCCCCGCCTCCGTCGTGGACCGGCCCGGCGCCCGGATCGGCCTCAAGCACGGCTCGGGCGGGCGGGCCATGCGCCAGCTCATCGAGGACGTCTTCCTCTCCCTCGCCTCGCCGGTGGACGGGATCGGCCTCGAGGCGATGGACGACGGGGCCGCCCTCCGCGTCGGGGACCGCTGGCTGGTCATCACCACCGACTCGCACGTGGTCCACCCGATCTTCTTCCCCGGAGGCGACATCGGCCGCCTCTCGGTCTCGGGCACGGTGAACGACCTCGCGATGATGGGGGCGACCGAGCCCGCCGCCCTCACCTGCGCCGTCGTGCTGGAGGACGGGTTCCCGAGGGCGGACCTCGAGCGGATCGTGGCCTCGATGCGCGAGACCGCGCTCGAGGCCGGCGCGCCGGTGGTCACGGGCGACACGAAGGTGATGGGCAAGGGCGAGGTGGACGGCATCGTCCTCAACACCACCGGCATCGCCTTCGCGAGGCGGATCGTCACCGACGCCGGGCTGCGGCCGGGCGACCGGATCATCGTGACCGGGCACGTGGGCGACCACGGCATGGCCA
>Ga0335084_10002233_pt1 | contig 18595 bp, 24 predicted proteins | sample Lox_Sample_44_FD_206721 | JGI IMG/M metagenome (GOLD analysis project Ga0335084, IMG submission 206721) | Soil microbial communities from Loxahatchee National Wildlife Refuge, Florida, United States - Lox_Sample_4.4 | ecosystem: Environmental > Terrestrial > Soil > Wetlands | place: USA...
TCACTTCCGCTCGCGGGGCCCCACCCCCGCTCGCCCGCTCAGCGCCGCTCCTACGTCGCGGGCCTCGCGGTCGTTCTTCACTTCCGCTCGCGGGGCTTGGCCTTCGCCAGGGCAACGGCCGACCCCACTTCGCACCTCACCAGATGTTGCACAACACTTCGCCGCCGACGCCGGCCTTGACGGCCTCGCGGCCGGTCATGACGCCGCGCGAGGTCGTCAGGATGCTCGTGCCCAGGCCGCCCATGACCGACGGCACGTCGTCTCGGCCGAGGTAGACGCGGCGGCCGGGACGGCTGACGCGCTCGAGGCCGGAGATGACGGTCTCGCCGTGCGGGCCGTACTTGAGCTGGATGCGGATCGTCGGGCGCGCCACCTCGCCGCCCTCGAGCACCTTGAAGCTCTGGATGTAGCCTTCCTGCTCGAGGATCCGCGCGATCTCGGTCTTGAAGCGCGACGCCGGAATCTCCACGCGCTGGTGGCGCGAGTGGACGGCGTTGCGAATCCGCGTGATCATGTCTGCGATCGGATCAGTCATAGTGTCTAGAACCTTCGAATCGGGCTATTGAGATGTTGGGTGATCGAGGTCTTGGGAGCCCCCCAAGAACTCAATCCCCCAACAACTGAATCACTCAATATCTTCGTCCTCACCAGCTGCTCTTGATGACGCCTGCGACTTCGCCTCGCAGCGCGAGCTCGCGGAAGCACAGCCGGCAGAGCGCGAACTTCCGCAGGTAGGCCCGCGGGCGCCCGCACCTGCGGCACCGGTTCCGGTGCCGGATCGTGTACTTCGGCTTCCGCTCGTCTTTGACGGTCTTTGCGGTTGTCGCCATATCGTCGCTTTGCTCCGACCCTTCTAGCGTCTGGCTTCCACCTTCTGCCGTGATCCCTAGTTCGCCCTGAACGGCATGCCCAGCAGCTGCAGGAGCCGCCGGGCTTCTTCGTTCGTCTTCGCGGTGGTCACGACCGAGATGTTCATGCCCCGGCCCTTGTCCACCTTCATGTAGTCGATCTCCGGGAACATCAGCTGGTCGCGGAGGCCGAGCGTGTAGTTGCCGCGGCCGTCGAAGCCCTTGGGCGACACGCCGCGGAAGTCGCGGACGCGCGGCAGGGCGATCGAGATCAGCCGATCCAGGAACTCGTACATCCGCTCGCCGCGGAGCGTCACCATCGCGCCGATCGGCATGTTGCGGCGGACCTTGAACTGCGAGATCGACTTCTTCGCGCGCGTCACGGCGGCCTTCTGGCCGGTGATCTTCCCCAGCTCCTCGGCGCCGGTGTCGACGATCTTGGCGTTCTGCGTGCCCTCGCCGAGGCCCATGTTGACCACGACCTTGGTGAGGCGGGGGACCGCCATCACGTTCGCGTAGCCGAACTCCTTGCGGAGGGCGGGGACGACCTCGCTCGCGTAGCGTGTTCTGAGCCGGTTCATTTGTCGACCACTCCATGGCACTTGCGGCACACGCGCACGCGCGTGCCGTCGTCGAGCCGCTTGTGGCCCACGCGCGTCGGCGCCCCGCACTCGGGGCACACGAGCTGCACGTTCGACGCGTGCACGGCGGACTCGCGCTCGACGATCCCGCCCTTGACGTTGCGCTGCGGGTTCGCCTTCGTGTGCCGCTTCACGAAATTGACGCCCTCGACGATCACGCGGGTCTTCGTCGGCAGCACGCGCAGCACGCGCCCGCGCTTGCCGCGGTCCCGTCCCGTGAGGACGACCACGTTGTCGTTCTTCCGAATCGATGCCGCCAGTCGATACATAAGCCCTGCCCCCGCGCGCCCGGTTACAGCACCTCGGGCGCGAGCGAGATGATCTTCATGAACCGCCGCTCGCGCAGCTCGCGGGCCACCGGCCCGAACACGCGCGTGCCGATCGGCTCGCCCTCGTTGTTGATGAGGACGGCCGCGTTGCGGTCGAAGCGGATGTACGTGCCGTCCTTGCGGCGCAGCTCCTTGCGCGTCCGCACGATGACGGCCTTCACGACCTGCCCCTTCTTGACGGTCGCGTCCGGCGTCGCTTCCTTGACCGACGCCGTGACGATGTCGCCGATCCGCGCGTAGCGGCCGGTCGACCCGCCAATCGGGTTGATGACCGCGATCTTGCGCGCGCCGGAATTGTCGGCGACGTCGAGGATCGAGCGCATCTGAATCATGGCGTCCTACAGCTCCTTTGCCCGCTCGACGATCCGCGTCACGACCCACCGCTTGCGGCGGCTGAGCGGCCGCGACGGGACCAGCGCGACCCGATCGCCGACCTTGGCTTCGTTCTGCTCGTCGTGGGCCATGAACTTCGACGTCAGCCGCTGCTGCTTGCCGTACATGCCGTGGCGCACCTGGCGCTCGACCGTCACGACGACGCTCTTGTGCATCTTGTCGCTGACCACGGTGCCGACGATTTCCGCTCTCGCCATACGCCTAGTCCTTGATCCCCTTCTCGCGGAGCACCGTCCGGACCCGCGCGAGCTCCTTGCGCAGGGGCCGCACCTTGTTCCCCGACTCGGCCTGCCCCAGCGCCCGCTGAATCCGCAGCCGGAACACCTGATCGTCCAGATCGCGCGCACGCTGGCGGAGGTCCTCCACCGGCAGGCCGCGCAGCTCGGACAGCTGCTCGACGACCTTCATAGTGCCTTCTCCTCGGCAAACCGCATCGCGAACCGCGTCTTCATCGGCAGCTTCGCCGCCGCCAGCCGCATCGCCGCGCGCGCTTCGTCGGCCGTCACGCCCTCCATCTCGAAGAGGATCCGGCCGGGCTTGACCACCGCCACCCACGCCTCGGGCGCGCCCTTGCCCTTGCCCATGCGCGTCTCCTGCGGCTTCTTGGTGATCGGCTTGTCCGGAAACACGCGAATCCAGACCTTGCCGCCGCGCTTGATGCCGCGCGTGAGCGCAACGCGCGCCGCCTCGATCTGCCGATCCGTCAGCCACACCGGCTCGAGCGACATCAGCCCGTAGGCGCCGAACGCGACCGTCGAGCCGCGCCACGCCATCCCGCGCATCCGGCCGCGCTGCTGTTTGCGGTACTTCACTTTCTTCGGCATCAACATAGTTAGTGCTCGCGATCAGGCATTGGGCCTTCGCCACCAGGCACTCGCTCGTGCCTGATGCCCAGGGCCGAGTGCCTATTGGCGCATCCCTCGATCTCTGTCTCCGGACGCGCGCCTCGGCTGCCGGTACTCTTCCTCGCGCCCGACGCGCGGCGAGAGGCGCTCGCCCTTGTAGAGCCACACCTTCACGCCGATCGCGCCGTAGGTCGTGAACGCCTCGGAGAATCCGTAGTCGATGTCGGCCCGCAGCGTCTGGAGCGGCAGCTGGCCGTGCAGGTACCACTCGGACCGGGCGATTTCCGCGCCGTTCAGCCGGCCCGACACACGCACCTTGATTCCGCGCGCGCCGAACCGCAGCGCCGACTCGACCGCCTTGCGCATGGCGCGCCGGAACGCCACGCGCTTCTCGAGCTGCATCGCGACGGACTCGGCGATGAGCTGCGCGTCGAGCTCCGGCTTCTGGATCTCGAGAATATTGATGAAGACCTCGCGCCCCGTGACCTTCTGCAGCTCCTGGCGCAGCTTGTCGACCTCGGTGCCCTTGCGGCCGATGATGATGCCGGGGCGGGACGTGTGGATGTCGATCTTCAGCTTGTTGGCCGCGCGCTCGATGTCAATGCGCGCCACGCCCGCGTGCGCGAACCGCTCCTTGAGCTCGTCGCGGAGTTTCAGGTCCTCGTGCAGCAGCTTGGCGTAGTCCTTGTCGGCAAACCAGCGCGACCGCCACGTCTTGTTGAAGCCGAGCCGAAATCCGTACGGGTGTACCTTCTGGCCCATAGTTCAGTCCTTCGCCTCTGGCGTCGTCTCGGCGCCCTTCGACTTGCCGGCCGGCCTGGCGGCCTTGGCCGGCGCCGTCTTCACCGCCGCCCTGGATTTCACCGGCCGTTCGGCGACGCCCACGCTGAGGTGCGCGGTGCGCTTCACGACGCGGAACGCGCGGCCCATCGGCGCCGGGCGGATCCGCTTCATGCTCGGCCCCTGATTGGCCCAGCAGCTCGCGACATACAGGCGATCGACGTCGCCGCTGAAACCTTCCTGCTGCTGCGCGTTGGCGATCGCCGACCGCAGCACCTTCTCGATGTCGCGCGCGATCAGCTTCGGCGAGAACTTGAGCGCCGCCAGCGCGCGGGTGATGTCCTTGCCGCGGATCTGGTCGAGCACGAGCTTCGCCTTCTGCGCCGAGGTGCGGATGTACCGAGAGGTGGCTCGTCCCTCGATCACGACGCACCTCCCTTCGCCGGCGCGCCGCCGCCGGCCGCCGGGGCCCCGCCGCCCGCCGGCGCCGCACCGCCGGCGCCCGCCGCGCCGCCCGCGCCGGACGGGCCGGCCGCCGCCGCGGCCGCCGCCAGCTGCGCGGCTTTCTCGGCCTTGGTCGTGTGGCCCTTGAAGAACCGCGTCGGCGCGAACTCGCCGAGCTTCTGCCCGACCATGTTCTCGGTGATGAACACCGGGATGAATTTCTTCCCGTTGTGGACGGCGATCGTCTGCCCGATCATCTCCGGGATGACGGTCGAGCGGCGGGACCAGGTCTTGATCACTTTCTTGTCGGTCTCGCGGCTCATCGCCTCGACCTTCTCGAGCAGATGAACGTCGACGAACGGCCCCTTCTTCAGTGAGCGCCCCATGACTACTTCTTCCTCCGCTCGACGATGAAGCGGCTCGAATCCTTCCGGCGCCGCGTCTTGAAGCCCTTCGTGGGCTGCCCCCACGGCGACACCGGGTGCCGGCCGCCCGACGACTTGCCCTCGCCGCCGCCCAGCGGGTGATCGACCGGGTTCATCGACACGCCGCGGTTGTGCGGGCGCCAGCCGAGCCAGCGGTTGCGGCCCGCCTTGCCGATCGACACGTTCTCGTGGTCGATGTTGCCGACCTGGCCGACGGTCGCGAGGCACTCGATGTTGATCAGCCGGATCTCGCCCGACGGCATCTTGACCGACGCGTAGAAGCCTTCCTTCGCGACCAGCTGCACGGCCGACCCCGCCGACCGCGCGATCTGTCCGCCCTTGCCCGCCTTCAGCTCGACGTTGTGAATCATCGTGCCCAGCGGAATGTTCTTGAGCGGCAGGCAGTTGCCCGGAAGGATGTCCACGTTCTCGCCCGAGAGAATCGTGTCGCCCACCTTGAGTCCGACCGGGTGCAGGATGTAGCGCTTCTCGCCGTCCGCGTAGGTGACGAGCGCGATGCGCGACGTGCGGTTCGGGTCGTACTCGACGGTCGTCACCTTGCCCGGGATGTTCTTCTTGTCCCGCTTGAAGTCGATCAGCCGGTAATTGCGCTTGTGCCCGCCGCCGCGCCACCAGGCCGTGACCTCGCCGCGATTGTTGCGCCCGCCCGACCGGCCGAGCGACTCGACGAGCGGCTTGTGCGGCTTCGACGACGTGATCTCGTCGAACGTCTGCACGCTCTGGAACCGGCGGCCGGCCGACGTGGGCTTGTAGTTGCGAATCGGCATGATGCTTACGCCCCTTCCATGAACTCGGGCATCTTCGAGCCTTCCTTCAGCCGCACCCAGGCCTTCTTGCGATCCGGGCGCTGGCCGGCGAACCGGCCCTGCCGCTTGAACTTGCCGTGGCCGATCTGGGTCCGCACGGACGCGACCTTGGACCCGAACAGGTGCTCCACGGCGCGCTTGATGTCGACCTTCGTCGCGTCGGTCGCGACCTCGAGCACCATGACCAGGCTGCCCTCGCGCGCGCGCGTCGTCTTCTCCGTCACGATCGGACGGCGGATGACGTCGGTGATCTTCATCCCAGCACCTCCTGCAGCCGCTCGACGGCCGCGCGGGTGGCGATGATGCGCGTCGTGTCCATCACGTCGCGGGCCGTCAACCGGCCGCTCGACACGAGCTTCACGCCCGCGATGTTTCTCGCCGACGCATTGAAGTTCTCGTCCAGCCGCACGTCCACGACGAGCGTCTTGGCGGTCGCGCCGAGCTTCTTCAGCAGCTCGGCCGTGGGCTTCGTCTTCTTCTCCGCCGCCTTCAGCTCGTCGACCACCACGACGACGCCGTCCCGGAGCTTGCTCGCCAGCGCCGCGCGCAGCGCGCCGCGCTCCACCTTCTTCGGAATCGCGTAGTCGTAGCTGCGCGGCTGCGGGCCGAACACCGTGCCGCCGTGGCGCCAGAGCGGCGTCCGCGACGACCCGACCTGCGCGCGTCCGGTGCCCTTCTGCGCGTAGGGCTTCTTGCCGGTGCCGCTCACGAGCGCGCGGTTCTTGGTCATGTGCGTGCCGCGGCGCTCCGACGCGTTCTGCCGCACGACCGACGCCCAGATCACGTCCGTCTTGATCGGTCCGGCGAACACCGCGTCGTCCAGGTCGACCGAACCGACCTTTTCGCTCTCCGCGTTGATGACATCCAATTTCATTGCCCGCTCCGCTGTTAGGCACGAGGCATCAGGCCTTGGGCACTGGCGAGTGCCGCGTGCCTCTTGCCCGGTGGCTGACCTATTTCTTGCCCTTCTTCGGCTTCTCCGCCTGCGGCTTCGGATCCGGCTTGCGCGCAACCGCGCGCCGCACGATCACGACGCCGCCGGGCGCCCCAGGCACCGCGCCGCGCAGCACCAGCAGGTGCTCGTCGGCGTTGATGCTCACGACCTTCAGGTTGCGGGTCGTCACGCGGTCGGCGCCCATGCGCCCGGCCGCACGCATGCCTTTCACGACGCGCGACGGAAACGACGAGGCGCCGATCGATCCGGGCGCGCGATGGAACATCGAACCGTGCGTCGCTCCGCCGCCGCCGAAGTGGTGGCGCTTGACGACGCCCTGGAATCCGCGACCGCGGCTCGTGCCGATCACGTCCACGCGGTCGCCCGCGTTGAAGATGTTCACGAGCACCTGGTCGCCGGCCTTGACGGCGTCGCCGCCGGGGGCGACCTTCACTTCGCGGCGCACGCGCGTCGGCGGCACGCCCGCGAGCTTGTAATGCCCGGTCATCGGCCTGTTCGCCTTGACGGCCGTGGGGTCGACCAGGCCGAGCTGCACGGCCTCATAGCCGTCGGTCTGCGCCGTCTTCGCCTGGACGACGACGCACGGGCCGGCCTTGATGACGGTCGCGGGCACCACCGTGCCGTCGGCCTCGAAGACCTGCGTCATTCCGACTTTTCTTCCGATGATTCCTGTCACCATCGCTCGATCCTTGTCAGGCATCAGGCATTGGGCACCAGGCACGAGCGAGTGCCTTCGGCCTCATGCGTGATCTACTTGTGCTCCTTGCCAAACGCCTTGATCTCGACGTCCACGCCGGCCGGCAGGTCGAGCTTCATCAGCGCGTCCACCGTCTGCGGCGTCGGCTCGAAGATGTCGATCAGCCGCTTGTGCGTGCGGATCTCGAACTGCTCGCGCGACTTCTTGTCGACGTGCGGCGAGCGCAGCACGGTCCACTTGTTCTTCTCCGTCGGCAGGGGCACGGGCCCCGCGAGCCTCGCCCCGGTGCGCTTGGCCGTGTCGACGATCTCGGTCGTCGACTGGTCGAGGACGCGGTAGTCGTAGGCCTTCAGGCGGATGCGGATCTTCTCACTGAATGCTGTAGCCATGGTTATCGACCCTGAACTTTCGCGACGACTTCTTCGCTCACCGACGCCGGCGCCGGCTCGTAGCGGTCGAAGTGCATCGAGTACGAGCCGCGCCCTTGCGTGCGCGAGCGCAGGTCGGTGGCGTAGCCGAACATCTCCGAGAGCGGCACGCGCGAGTTGATGACCTGCGACCCGCCGCGCGCCTCCATCGCCTGGATGTGACCGCGCCGGCTCGTGATGTCGCCGATGACGTCACCCATGTACTCCTCGGGCACGACGACCTCGACGCGCATCACCGGCTCGAGCAGCACCGGGTGCGCCTTCTTCGCGGCGTCCTTGAACGCCATCGAGCCGGCGATCTTGAACGCCATTTCCGACGAGTCGACGTCGTGGAACGATCCGTCGTAGAGCTCGACCTTCACGTCGTCCATCGGGTAGCCCGCGAGGACGCCCGTCGTCATCGCCTCGCGAATGCCCTGATCGATCGGCTTGATGAACTCCTTCGGGATCGTGCCGCCCACAATCTCGTTCTCGAACTCGTAGCCCTCGCCCGGCTTGCGCGGGACCAGGCGGATCTTCGCGTGGCCGTACTGGCCGCGGCCGCCGGTCTGCTTGATGTAGCGGCCTTCGCCCTCCGAGGCCTTCGTGATCGTTTCCTTGTAGGCGACCTGGGGCTTGCCGACCGACGCCTCGACGCTGAACTCGCGCTTGAGGCGGTCGACGATGATCTCGAGGTGGAGCTCGCCCATGCCCGCGATGACGGTCTGCGCGGTTTCCTGGTCCGTCCGGACGCGGAAGGTCGGGTCCTCGGCCATGAGCTTGCCCAAACCCGTCGCGAGCTTCTCCTGGTCGGCCTTCGTCTTCGGCTCGATCGCGAGCGAGATGACCGGCTCGGGGAAGTCCATCGCCTCGAGAATGACGGGCTTCTTCTCGTCGCAGATCGTGTCGCCCGTCGACACCGATTTGAGGCCCACGGCCGCGGCGATGTCGCCCGCGTAGACTTCCTTGATTTCTTCACGCTTGTTCGCGTGCATCTTCAGCAGGCGGCCGATGCGCTCGTGCTTCTGCTTGGTCGCGTTGTAGACCGACATGCCCGACGTCATGACCCCGGAGTACACGCGAATGAACGTGAGCTGACCGACGAACGGGTCGGTCATGATCTTGAACGCGAGGCCCGCCAGCGGCGCGTCGTCGGACGGCGGTCGCTCAGTCGTCGCACCGGCCGCGCCGTTCGGATCGATCCCGACCATCGGCGGAATCTCGACCGGTGACGGCAGATAGTCGACCACCGCGTCGAGCAGCGGCTGGACGCCCTTGTTCTTGAACGCCGAGCCGCAAATCACGACGACGAACGCCGGCCCCTCTTTCCGCACCGACTCGACGACGCGCTTGCGCAGCGCGGCTTTGATCCGGTCCTCGGGAATCTCCTGCCCGTGCAGGTATCTCTCCAGGATCTGATCGTCGACTTCGCTGACTTTCTCGATGAGGTGCTCGCGGTAGGTGTGGGCCTGGTCCTTGAGGTGGGCTGGAATCTCTTCGACGACGTAATCGGCGCCGAGCGTCTCGTCCTTCCACCGGATCGCCTTCATCTGGACGACGTCGACGATGCCCTCGAACTTGTCCTCGCTGCCGATCGGAAACTGGATGGCGACGGGGTTGCCCTGCAGCTTGCTCTTGATCTGCTCGAACGTGCGCTCGAAATTGGCGCCAATCCGGTCCATCTTGTTCACGAAGCAGATGCGAGGAACGCGGTACTTGTCGGCCTGCCGCCAGACGGTTTCCGACTGCGGCTCGACGCCGGCGACCGAGTCGAACACGGCGACCGCGCCGTCGAGCACGCGCAACGACCGCTCGACCTCGGCGGTGAAGTCCACGTGGCCCGGCGTGTCGATGATGTTGATGCGGCAGTCGCGCCAGGTGCAGGTCGTGGCAGCAGACGTGATCGTGATGCCGCGCTCCTGTTCCTGCTCCATCCAGTCCATCACGGCCGTGCCTTCATGCACCTCACCGATCTTGTAGGTGATGCCGGTGTAGAAGAGGATGCGCTCGGTCGTGGTCGTCTTGCCGGCATCGATGTGCGCCATGATGCCGATATTGCGACAACGATTCAGCGGAACAGTGCGGGGCACGTTAATTCGTCTCTCAGTCCAGTAAGTGGTTCTCGTCAGGCACTGGGCACCGGGCATCGGGCATTAGCGAGTGCCTAAGGCCTGGTGCCTGATGCCTACCATCGATAGTGCGCAAACGCCTTGTTCGCCTCGGCCATGCGGTGGGTGTCCTCGCGCTTCTTGACGGCGCCACCGCGCAGGTTGGCGGCGTCGAGAAACTCCATCGCCAGCTTCTCCTGCATCGTCTTGCCGTCGCCGCGCTCGCGCGCGTAGCCGGCCACCCAGCGGATCGCGAGCGACAGCCGGCGATTCGGGTTGACCTCGACGGGGACCTGGTAGTTCGACCCGCCGACGCGGCGCGACTTCACCTCGAGGCTCGGCTTGACGTTCTCGATCGCCTTCTTGAACACCTTCAGCGGGTCGTCGGCCGACTTCTCTTTCACGATGTCGAGCGCCTGGTACATGATCCGCTCGGCCGTGGAGCGCTTGCCGCCCCGCATGATCGTGCTGATGAACTTCGTCACGAGCGGACTGTTGTAGAGCGGGTCCGCCGGAATCTCGCGCTTCGGAATCTCTCTGCGTCGTGGCATAGAACTCTGTCTCTCGTCAGGCACCAGGCACGGGGCATTGGCTGGTGCCTAATGCCTGTGGCCCAATGCCTGATCCGTTACGCCTTCTTCGGCCTCTTCGCCCCGTATTTCGAACGCCCTTGCATGCGGCCCGCGACGCCGACGGCGTCCAGCGTGCCGCGCACGACGTGATAACGCACGCCCGGCAGGTCCTTCACCCGGCCGCCGCGGATGAGCACGAGCGAGTGCTCCTGCAGGTTGTGGCCGACGCCGGGGATGTAGGTGGTGACCTCGATCCCGTTGGTCAGGCGCACGCGCGCGACCTTGCGCAGCGCGGAGTTCGGCTTCTTGGGCGTCTGGGTGAAGACGCGGACGCAGACGCCGCGCTTCTGCGGGCTGCTCTGCAGCGCCGGACTCTTCGTCTTGGTCAGGACGGCTTCGCGCCCCCTGCGCACCAACTGACTGATCGTCGGCATACGACTCCAAAATCGTCCGGGGGACTTCGTCCCGCCGGACCCCCTGACACGCTCACTCGCGGGGACCCCGTTCTCCCCGCTCCGTTCGCGTGGCTCGCGCTCGCTCGCGCTCGCACTTCCCTCGGGACTTCGTCCCGCCGGATCGCGGCGCGCCAGCGGCGCGCCACAAAATCACATCTCGCGCGCGCACACGCGCGCGGTTCGGCGTCTCGGACCTAAGAGCGGAGCTCGGCGCCCGAGACTACTCCCCTATTGCTGTTCACGCAGCGTGGCGATCGGGGGGCAACGCCATGAGCGTCGCGCCGATCGCGCGGAAACAACCAGGAAGCAGACTGCTTCGTCTGGAGGCGGGCTTAGATAGGGTGTCCTAAGCCCGAATAACCTTACGAGGGTATCACGCCCACGAAAATGTGGTCAAGGACACCGGGAGAGGAACGCCCCGCCGGCCGGTCTCAAATCGTCAGGTTGGTTATTTGACCAAACGCCGTCACCGCAACACAGCGGCGCCAGCGCACCCCTTCGTTTCCGCCGCCATACCCCCAAGGCTCGAAACGAAGCCGCCGCCCCGCGCGAATCCCCCTCCGCTCGACGACCGGATGAACGTGCTCGCACCGTCCAGGGGCAGGGTCGCCACGCTGCGGCAGAACGCGTCCCACTTGCCGTCCTGAACCAGGTATTGCTCGACGTTCGAAAGGTAGAACGCCGCCACGGTCCCGCCGTGGTTTTTCAGATACGCGCCGACCGCGCGAATGGCCTTCGGACCACCGAAGTCGCCCACAACCGGCACGACGAGGTTGCGGGTCTCGAGGTCCTTGAGCAGCGCGTAACTCTCCTCGCTCGCGAGAAAGCTGCGGCTCGTGCCGGCCGCATCCGTCGCGGTCATCAAATCGGCGTACGTCGGCGAGGCCCGAACGGCGAAGCCGTTCCAGTAGAAAGCCTGATAGACGGCCTCGAGCCCGGCGAGATCGGAAGCTGGAAGCGGCAGCGCATGCGTCTTCGTGAGAAGCAGCTCGATGCTCTTGAGATTCTGCTGGTAGAGCGTGTCGCTCGTCGCCGATCGCGCGAAGGCCGAGAACAGGTCCGTCGCCGTCGCCTTGGCGGTCAGCCCGGCGGGCCGCGGCTTCGAAAAGAGCAGCGAGATGAAGTCCGCGCGGTCCTTCGCCATCTCGAAGATCGCCTTGTACATCAGCTGCAGATCGAGGTTGCCGCGCCGGATATCGAAGATGACGGCGAATTTCGGCCGCACGGCCGCCATGTACGTGAAGTTCTGCTCGGGCCCGACGCCGAGGTAGACGCCGTCCGGCCTGGTCCGCGCGATGAGATCGGGAATGACGTACTGGAACCACAACTCGTTCGACGTGAGGTTCGTCACGTTCTCGCCGCGGAAGTACCCGCCGGGCTCGGACGAGTCCTGGCTGAGCCGCCAGAACTCCTGGTCGGTCAGCCGCTCGGGCAGGTCGGCGCGACGAGCCTCCGCCGGGCGCCACACGACGATGCCGATCGCCACGAGCGTCGCGAGACCAGCCCACAGCCGACGTGCCATGCCGTGAGGTTCTAACAGTCGTCCCGCGACCCGTCAAGTGACGGGGTCGACTGCCAGCGGTGGAACGGCTACGGGTTCGAATGGGTCGGCGGACACTGGGCGCCGCGGTCCCCGCACTCACGGAACCTCGGATCGCCCCACCATGGGGGAGGCACCCCGGCGGGCTCGGGCTCGACGGACGGCGGCCGCCCTGAGCGCGCAGGACACGTCGCCCACCAGCCATGAACCGCGATAGGATGCGGCAGGCCGAGGTCCCTGCATGGATCGTCCTGTCCTTCGTCTAGCTGCCGCTGCCGTCGTCGCGGCCGGTCTCGCGAGCGTCGCGCTCGAGGCGCGGCGCCAGTCGGGCGGGCCGACGTTTCGCGTGTCGTTCGCCGCCGCCGCGCACGGCGCACCCATCACCGGACGGGTGTACGTCGCGATCAGCCGCACGAACGACCGCGCGCCGATCCAGCAGGCCGACTCGACCGGCGCGCCCCTGTTTGGCAGGAACGTCGAGGCGCTCGCGCCCGGCGCCGCGGCTGTCGTCGGCCCCGACGACTTCGGCCATCCGATCGCGAGCCTGCGCGACCTTCCCGCCGGCGACTACTGGGTGCAGCCCTTCGTCAACGTCTACACGAGATTCGAGCGGGCCGACGGCCACACCGTCTGGCTGCACATGGATCAGTGGGAGGGACAGAACTGGCGGCGGTCGCCTGGCAATCTCTACGGCGATCCCCGCCAGCTCCACTTCGATCCGTCATCCTCCGCGCCCATCGCCTTGGTCGCCGACAAGGTCATCCCGCCGATCCAGGTGCCGCCGGACACGGAGTCGGTCAAGCGGATCAAGATCCAGAGCCAGATCCTGTCGAAGTGGTGGGGACAGCCGATCTACCTCGGCGCCACCATCTCGCTGCCGAAGGACTACGCGTCGCATCCGGACGTGACGTACCCCGTGATCTATTCCGAGGGCCATTTCTCGTTGAACCCGCCCGGCGGCGGGGGCGGACGTGGCGGCGGGCAGGGCGCCGCGGCCGCGCCGGATGCGGGCCCGGCGCCGCGCGTGATCTGGGTCTCGCTCCAGCATCCCTCGCCGTACTACGACGACTCGTACGGCGTGAACTCCGAGAACAACGGGCCGTACGGCGACGCGATCATGCAGGAGCTCATCCCGGCGGTCGAATCGCAGTTTCGGATCATCCGCGAGCCGTGGGCGCGCATCCTCACGGGCGGCTCGACCGGCGGCTGGATCGCACTCGCGCATCAGATCTTCTACCCCGACTTCTACGGCGGCACGTTCGCGCTGTGCCCCGACTCAGTCGACTTCCGCTACCACCAGATCGTCAACATCTACGATGACGCGAACGCGTACTGGGTCGATCGGGGCTGGACGAAGCTCGAGCGCCCGGATACGCGGCGCCCCGACGGCAACATCACGTCGATGATGAAGGACGAAAACTGGTTCGAGCTCGCCCAGGGCGACCACTCGCGGTCGGGCGGCCAGTGGGACATCTGGGAGGCGACCTACTCGCCGGTCGGGCCCGACGGCTATCCGAAGCGGATCTGGGACAAGACGACCGGCGTCATCGACAAGGACGTCGCCGCGTACTGGAAGCAGCACTACGATCTGCGCAACATCCTCGAAACCAATTGGGCCACGCTTGGGCCGAAGGTCGCGAACAAGATCAACGTGTACGTCGGCGACGCCGACACGTACTACCTCAACATGGGCGTCCACATGCTCGACGAGTTCCTGCGCCGCGCGGACAATCCGAAATGGACCGGCGAGATCGTGTTCCAGCCCATGGCGCCGCACTGCTGGGGACCGCGGGGAGAAGAGCTTCTCGGAAAGATGGTCGCGCAGATCGAACGGTACGCTCCGGTCGGGGCGGACCTCAGGAGCTGGAAGTACTAATCATCGGCGATCACTCAGCGCGCGGCACCCCGCATCGTGAGCGGGCTACTTCGAGCGCGCGTTGACGTCGAAGTAGGTCGTGATCTTCCCGGCCAGAAAATCGCGGACGAACGTGCGCATCGGATCGAGGGCGCTCGCGCGGCCGTCGGGACCGATGCCGCCGCCGCGGTAGCCGAACCGCGTCGAGACGGACCGGATGAACACGCTGTTGCCGTCGAGCGGCAGCGTCGCGACGTTGCGGGCAAACTCGTCGAAAAGGCTGTCCTGAAAGAGGTACTGCTCGACGTTCGAGACATAGAACGCCGTCACGACCGAGCCGTGGTCGCGGATGTACCGGCCGACGGCGCGCAGGGCCTTCGGGCCGGCGAAGTTGCCGACGACCGGCACGAGCAGGTTCTTCTCCTCGAAGCGCTTCAACCAGCGGAAATTCTCCTCGCTCGCGAGGTACGACCGGTTGACGCCGTCCATGTCGGTCTGGAGCATGAGCTCTTCGTAGCTCGGGAAGTTCCCGCCGAACCCGCCGCCGCGCCCGCCACCGAAGCCGCGGACGCCGAAGCTCGCGGGAAACGACGAGTAGCGAATGTCCGGCCCGTCCCAGAAGAACGAAAAGTAGATGCCCTCGAGCTGCTGGAGGTCCTCGGCCGACAGCGGGAAGCCGTGCGTCTTGGTGAGCTGCGCCTCGATCTCGTTGACGTTCTGCCGGTACAGATCCTCAGTCGTCGCCATCTGATCGAAGGCCTGGAACAGATCCCTCGGCGTCGCGTTCTCCGGGAGACCCGCCGGCCGCTTGCGCGCGAACAGGCGTGAGAGGAACTCCGCGCGATCCGCCGAGAGCTCGACGATCGCCTTGTACATCAGGTGCTCGAGCAGGTTGCCGCGACGGATATCCACGATGAACGCCATCGACGGCCGCGTCGCGATCAGGTAGGTGAAGTTCTGATCCGGCGCGACGCCCAGATACACCCCGCCGGATCTCGCGGCGCGCGCGAGGGCCGGGACGACGTACTGGAACGTGTGCTCGTTCGAGACGAGGTTTTCGGACCGGAAGAAGCCGTTCGGCTCGGACAGGTCGGCGGAGAGGCGCCAGAAGTCCTGGTCGGTCAGCCGCGCGGGCAGCGCCTCGACCGCCTGCGCCCCCCGCTGATCGACCTCGAGCGGAGCGACGCCCGAGCTGGCCGCGACCAGAAGTACCGGCACGAGCCACCAGGCTTTCAGCATCCGCATGGAACGATCCTAGCGAAAATCAGCGCGATCGCCAGAGCACATCCGCATACGTCCGGATCTTCCCGTCCCGCGCGTCCCTGAGCAGGCCCGGCATCGAATCGAGCAGCATCACCGACCGCGCGCCGAACGACGAGGCGCAGCCGTTGAAGCAGGACCGGATGAACGTGCTTGTCTCAGCGAGCGGCAGCGCCTCGATGTTGTGAGCGAATTCCAGCCAGATCCCGTCGCCGAACAGATACTGCTCGACATTGGACAGGTAGAACACGGACACCGACGCGTCGTGGGCCTTGAGGTACGCGCCCACGGCCCGCAGCGCCTTCGGACCCGCGAAGTTGCCGACGATCGGCACGAGCAGGTTGTGCTCCTCGAACGTCTTGAGCGTCCGAAAGCTCCCTTCACTGCCCAGATACGCACGGTTCTGCCCCGCGCCGTCGTTCGCCGTCTGGAGATCCTGATAGGTCGGGTAGCGCATCCCGCGTCCAGGAAAGGTCCCCTGCGCATAGGCAAGCGACGGTCCCGCGCCGAAGAAGTTCTCGTAGACGTACGCGATCCCCTGCACGTCATCGGGCGTCAGCCTGAAGCCGTGGCGCTTGACGAGCAGATCCTTGATCGCCTGCAGGTTCTCTTCGTAGAGCCCGCGCGACGGCTCCACGCGGTTGAACGCGGCGAAGAGCTCCTCGGCCGACGACCCGGCGTCCAGGCCCCCGGGGCGCTTGCGCGAGAACAGCCGCGACAGGAACTCCGCGCGGTCGGCCGACAGCTCGAAGAGCGCCTTGTACATCAGGTGCTCCTGGAGGTTGCCCCGGCGGATGTCCGTGATGAACGCCATGCGCGGCTCGAGCGCCGCGATGTAGGTGAAGTTCTGGTCCGGGCCGACGCCCAGGTACACGCCGCCAGGCTTGACGATGCGCGTGAGCTCGGGCAGGACGAACTGCAGCGTGTCTTCGTTGGACACGAGGTTGTCGGACCGGAACGAGCCGTTGGGTTCGGAGAAATCGTCGATGAGCCGCCAGAAATCCTGGTCCGCGAGGCGCGGCGGCAGGTCGAGGCGCGCGGCGACAGACGTCCGGCCCGGCGCCGCGCAGAACCACAGCGCGAGCGCCAGCCCGACGATCGTCACGCGACGACGGGTCATCGAGACATTCTGACGCCGGGCGCGACCAGGAGGCCGGGCGCGCCGCAGCCCCTCGTCTCTTCACGCATCGATCCCAGGTAGCTCATCAGACCGCCGCCGCCATAGCCGCGTCCGCCACCGCCGGCCGATCGGATGAACGTGCTGTGCTCGTCGAGGGGCAGGCTGGCGACGTTCTGACAGAACTGATTCCAGATGCCGTCCTGATTGAGGTACTGCTCGACGTTCGAGAGATAGAACGCCGCGACGGTGGCCTGGTGCTCCTTCAGGTACTTGCCGACGGCGCGGAGCGCCTTGGGCCCGCCGAAGTTGCCGACGATGGGCACGAGCAGATTGCGCTCCTCGAGCTCCTTCAGCACCTGGAAGTTCTCCTCGGACCCGAGGAAACTGCGATTCAAGCCCGCGCCGTCGGTCTGCGACATGAGGTCCGCGTAGTTCACCATGGAGCCGCCGCGGCCGCCGCCGCTCGTCGACGAGTTGTAGTTGATGCTGGGCCCGAACCAGTAGAAGTTGTAGTACACGTTCTCGGCGATCGCCTGCAGATCGTCGGCCGGCACCGGGATCGCATGTTTCTTGGTCAGCAGATCCTGGATGTCCTTCACGTTCTGCTTGTAGGCCGCCTCGGGGCTCGTCGGCACGTCCCAGAACGCGTTCATGATCTCCGCGCCCGTCGATTTCGCGGTCAGGCCCTCCGGGCGCTTCTTGGTGAACAGCCGTGAGACGAACTCGGCGCGATCGGCCGACAGTTCGAAGAGCGCCTTGTACATCAGCTGCTCGTGCAGGTTGCCCCGCCGGACGTCCGTGATGAACACCATCTTCGGCTTGATCGCCGAGATGTAGGTGAAGTTCTGTTCCGGACCGACGCCCAGATAGACGTTGCCGCCGCCCTTCACGCGCTGCAGCAGATCGGGAATGACGGTCTGGAACCAGATCTCGTTCGAGAGCAGATTGTCCGACCGGAAGAACCCGTTCGGCTCGGAGAAGTCCTCGACGAGCTTCCAGAATTCCTGGTCGCTCAGCCGCTGCGGCAGCGTGTCGGCGGCCGCGCGCACGGGCGTGGGCGCCGCCACGACGCCCAGGGCAAGAACAAGTGCGAGAGTCGAAACAACCGCCGCGCGATGTCTGGTCATGGCTGTGCCTTTTGCTGCCCTCTATCTTCTGCCTTCTGCCTTCTGCCTTCTGCCCTATCGTCCCTGCGCGCGCTGCACGGCATCACGAATCGCCTGCAGGGTCGCCTCCGATCCGGTGAACAGATTGTCCGGATATCGCGCATAGCCCAGCATCTCGGAGTAGATCGGCCCGCTCTGGTACAAGTTGAGGCCCATGCCCGCGAGGTACTGCAGCCGCAGGTTGCGGTCGTGGTTGATCTCCGCGTCCTTGAGCCAGGGCCCGAGGTCCTGGGCGTTGCCCGCGTAGGTCGAGAAGAGATCGATCGCCGAGTTGAAGCCGATCTCGCGGAGCGACTGCGCGACCTGCGCGTACTGGGGGCTCTGGAGCTTCGCCTCCATCGCGTCCAGGTCGATCTTCGTCGGCTCGACCTGACCCATCAGGACGAGGTCGTAGCCCTGGCCGTTGTTGGTGTTGCCCCAGACGACGCCGTTCGGAAACGCCTTGAAGAAGGTCGCGATCTCGCTCTTGACCGCGGCCGTGTTGCTCTCGTACAGCTGCACGAAGAGGGTGACGACGCCGCCGGGGTTCAGATGCGCCTTGACGACGTTGAAGAACTCCTCCGTGTAGAGCGTCGCCGCGCCCTTGACCCATGGATCGAGCGGGTCGGACGTCACGGCGTCGAACTTCTCTCTCGTCGTCAGCAGGAAGTGCCGCGCGTCGTCGACGTGCACGGTGACCTTCGGATTGTTGACGACGTCGTAGTTGTGCTGCGCGAAATACGTGGACACGGTCGATGGCACGAGCGGCTCGATCTCGGCAATCGTCTCGTGCTTGACCGTCGGGCCGATGGAGACGGCGCCGGCCGTCACGCCCGCGCCGCAGCCGATGACCAGCACGTTCGACGGATTGGCCGGGATGAGGTGCGTGATGTGTCCCAGCATGCGCTGGAGGCGCATGTCCTGCGGCTCGCTCGAGGCTTGCACCTTG
>Ga0335084_10002234_pt1 | contig 18588 bp, 15 predicted proteins | sample Lox_Sample_44_FD_206721 | JGI IMG/M metagenome (GOLD analysis project Ga0335084, IMG submission 206721) | Soil microbial communities from Loxahatchee National Wildlife Refuge, Florida, United States - Lox_Sample_4.4 | ecosystem: Environmental > Terrestrial > Soil > Wetlands | place: USA...
CTGAACGTCCGCCAGTACCCGCGCAGCGAGAACGCGACCATCACCGTGACCACGGTCTACGTCGGAGCCAGCGCCGACCTGGTCCGGGGCTTCATCACCACCCCCCTGGAGCGGGTGATCGCTTCGGCCGACGGCATCGACTACGTCGAATCGACCAGCGCCCAGGGACTGTCGACGATCAACGCCCGCCTCCGGCTGAACTACGACTCGATCAAGGCGCTGGCGGAGATCAGCTCCAAGGTGGATCAGGTCCGCAACGACCTTCCGCCCGAGGCGCAGGTTCCGGTCATCAACATCCAGAACGCCGACAGCACGATCGCCTCCGCCTACCTCAGCTTCTCCTCGAAGTTCCTCCGTCAGAACGAGATCACCGATTACCTCGTCCGGGTGGTGCAGCCGCGGCTCACCGCCGTGGAGGGCGTGCAGAAGGCGGACATCCTCGGGGCCCGTACCTTCGCCATGCGGATCTGGCTCAAGCCGGACCGGATGGCGGCGCTCAACGTCAGCCCGGGCCAGGTCCGCCAGGCGCTGGCGGCCAACAACTACCTGGCCGCGGTGGGGACCACCAAGGGTGCGCTGGTCCAGGTGAACCTCACCACCAACACCGACCTCCGCTCGGTGGACGAGTTCAAGAAGCTGATCATCAAGCAGAGCGGGGGAGCGGTCGTTCGCCTCTCCGACGTGGCGGACGTGGTGCTCGGCGCGGAGGACTACGACACCGCGGTGGCCTTCACCGGGGAAACCGCGGTCTTCATCGGCATCTGGGCGCTCCCCAACGCCAACTCCCTCGACGTGATCAAGAAGATCCGGGTGGAGCTGGCAGCGATCCAGAAGGAGCTCCCCTCACAGATCACCGCCACGATGGCCTACGACGCGACGGAGTACATCCAGAGCGCGATCGACGACGTGATCCGCACCCTGCGGGACACGCTGCTCATCGTGGTGATCGTCATCTTCCTCTTCCTCGGCTCGTTCCGATCGGTGCTGGTGCCGGTCGTTGCCATTCCGGTCTCGCTCATCGGCGCGGTGTTCCTGATGCAGGTCTTCGGGTTCACCCTGAACCTCCTGACCCTGCTGGCCATCGTTCTCTCGGTCGGTCTGGTGGTCGACGACGCCATCGTGGTGGTGGAGAACGTCGAGCGACATCTCTCCGAAGGAAAGACGCCGCTCCAGGCGGCGCTGGTCGGTGCCCGGGAGCTGGTCGGACCGATCATCGCCATGACCATCACCCTGGCTGCGGTGTACGTGCCCATCGCCTTCCAGGGCGGCCTGACCGGCTCGCTCTTCCGCGAGTTCGCGCTCACCCTCGCCGGCGCGGTCACCATCTCCGGAGTGGTGGCCCTCACCCTCTCCCCGATGATGTCCCGCTACCTCCTCCACGCGGGCGGCGAGCACGAGGGCTTCGCCGGGGTCATCAACCGCGGCTTCGACCGAATCCGGCAGACATACGCCCGCTCGCTCGAGGTGGTGCTCGGCAGCAAGGCCATCGTCTACACCGCCTGGGGTGTGCTCACCCTGCTCACCGTCCTGATGTTCCAGATGGCGGTGAAGGAGCTGGCTCCAGCCGAGGACCAGGGCTTCCTCTTCGGCATCATCAACACCCCGGCCAACTCGACGCTGGACCAGCTGACCATCTCGACGCGGGCGGTCCACAACACGGTGATCGAGGTCCCCGAGTCGAAGTTCACCTTCCAGCTCACGACCCCCGGCAGCGGCTTCTGGGGCGTGGGGCTCAAGCCCTGGGACAAGCGAAAGCGGACGACCGCCCAGGTGCTTCCCGAGATCCAGAAGCGGATCTCTGCCATCCCCGGGATCGAGGCCTTCGCCGTGCTGCCACCGGCGCTCCCCGGAGGCGGAACCTTCCCGGTGGAGTTCGTCATCGCCTCCACCGCCGAGGAGAGTGAGATCCTCGAGTTTGCCAAGCAACTTCAAGAAAAGGCTGCGGCGAGCGGAAAGTTCTGGTTCCCCCCGCCGATCGACGTGAAGGTGGATCAGCCGCAATCGGAGATCGACATCGACCGGGAGAAGGTCGCCCAGCTGAACCTCAATCTCCAGCAGGTCGGGCAGGATCTGGGAGCGGCGGTGGGAGGAAACTTCGTCAACCGCTTCAGCATCTCCGGCCGGAGCTACAAGGTCATTCCCCAGCTGCTCCGCACCGAGCGGTTGAACCCCGAGCAGCTCGCGGACATCTACGTCACCGGGCCGAACGGACAGCTGATCAAGCTCTCGTCGATCGCCTCGGTCAAGGACACCGTCGTCCCGCGCTCGCTGAACCGATTCCAGCAGCTCAACGCCGTGAAGATCAGCGGCGTGGCGCAGTCGGTGGACGAGGGGCTCAAGTTCCTCGAGACCGAAGCGGCGAAGATCCTGCCCCAGGGATACAAGGTCGACTACACCGGCGAGTCGCGGCAGCTCCGGGTCGAGGGGAACAAGTTCCTCCCCGCGTTCGCGCTCGCGGTGGTGCTGATCTTCCTGGTGCTCGCCGCCCAGTTCAACAGCTTTCGAGATCCGTTCATCATCCTCCTCGGGTCGGTTCCCCTGGCGCTCTTCGGGGCGATGCTCCCCTCGTTCCTGAAGATGCCGAACCCGCAGATCCCCTTCTTCACCGACCGCTTCACCACCACCTTCAACATCTACTCGCAGGTGGGGCTGGTGACGCTGGTGGGTCTCGTTTCCAAGAACGGAATCCTGATCGTCGAGTTCGCCAACAAGCTCCAGGAAGCGGGAAAGACGAAGATCGAGGCGGTGAAGGAAGCGTCGATGACCCGCCTCCGGCCGATCCTCATGACCAGCATCGCCACCATCGCCGGGCACTTCCCGCTCACCTACGTCAGCGGCCCGGGCGCCGCGGCCCGGAACAGCATCGGCCGGACGCTGGTGACCGGGATGGCGGTGGGCACGCTCTTCACCCTCTTCTTCGTCCCGGTCATCTACCTGCTCGTCGCCCGCGACCACCGGGCCGAGGCGGAGGAGGGCGAGGCCCCCGAGCCCAGCGGCGGCGGACGGCTCAGCCCCACCCCGGCCGCGCCCGAGCCATAGCGGGGCCACACCCGTTCAGTCGCGTTCGCCCCGGGTCGTCGTCGCCGACGCGGCCCGGTCCTGCGCCCGGAGCAGCTCCTGCGCCGCGGCCCAGCGCGCACCCGTCTGCTGGGCGAGCTGGGGGGTGATCGGCTTCAGGCCGCGCTTCTGCAGCTCCTGGTTGAGCGGCCCGAGGTCCGTCCGCAGCAGGGCGTCGGTGCCGGCGCCAACCTCGTCCAGCTCCCGCCCCAGCGTGGCCACCCGCTCCATCTGGTAGGGGCTGGGCTTGCCCTCGTCGGAGAGCAGGGCGCGGTAGACGAAGTCGAGGTGCTCGCGGAGCCGCTCCTCGCCGGTGATCGCTCCGCCTTCCTTGGTCGCCACCACCTGCTTGCGGAGCCCGTCCGCCTTCTCCGAGAGCGAGCGGAGCCGTGCGGCGAGCGGGTCGTCGCCCAGCGCCGCCGCGCGCTCGGTGGCCAGGGTGCGGATCCCGTTCAGCTGCTCCACCACCGCCGACATCCTCCCGAACAGCGCGTGCGCCGCCATCGCCGCCTCGTACTGCGCCTTCCGGTCGGCGACCGTGTACGGCACCCGCCGGTCGAGGGTGACCTCCAGGGTGGTCTCGTGGACCTGCTCGCCCTCGGTGAGGCGGATCCGGTACCGCCCGGGGACCACCCGCGGGCTGCTGAAGGACGACCATGCGAGCTGGGCGCCGGTGGGAACCTTGGGCGGCTCGACGTGCATCGACCACACCACCCGGTTCATCCCCGGGCGCTTCCCGGCCGGCAAGCTGTCCACCACCCGGCCGGCGGCGTCGAGCACCTCCAGCTTCATCCGCCCGAAGACGTGGCGCTTCTGCCGGTAGTAGGTGATCACCGCGCCCTGCGCCGGATTGGCCCCCACGTAGGCGGCGTCACCGTTCGCCCAGCCGCCGTTCGACTCCAGCCGCTGCTGCAGCGGTCTGGAGGGGAGGAAGGTGACCGGCTGGTCGAGGGTGCGCGTCCCGAGCCCACGCAGCGGCGACAGGTCGTCGAGGATCCAGATGCCCCGCCCGTGGGTGCCGAGCACCAGGTCGCCGTCGCGCTCCTGCACCACGAGATCTCGCACCGCCACCGCGGGGAAGTTGTCCGGCTGGAAGCGCGCCCAGTGGCGCCCGCGGTCCACCGAGATCCACAGCCCCAGCTCGGTCCCGAGGAAGAGGAGGTTGGGATCGACCGTGTCCTCCTTCAGGACGTGCGCGTAGCCCACGATGCCTTGCTCGGGGGCGGCCACGCGTTCCCAGCGCCCCCCGCAGTCCAGGGTCCGGTAGGCGTACGGCGCCATGTCCCCGAAGGAGTGCCGGTCGACGGTGGCGTAGGCCGTGCACTCGGCGAAGCGCCCCGCGGAGAGGTAGCTGATCCACCGCCCCTCCGGCGCTCCGGGGAGCACGCCGCCCACGCTCCGCCAGCTCTTCCCTCCGTCCCGGCTGAGCTGGATGTTCCCGTCATCGGTGCCGACCCAGAGGAGGCCCCTGGCCTTCGGACTCTCCGAGATGGCGTAGAGGGTGGTGTGCATCTCGGCCGCCGAGTTGTCGACGGTGACCCCGCCCGACTCCTCCTGCTTCTGCTTCTGTGGATCGTTGGTGGTGAGGTCGGGGGAGATGCGCTCCCAGGTGAAGCCCCGGTCGGCGCTGCGGAAGAGGAACTGCGCCCCGATGTAGAGGGTGGATTTCTCGTGGGGCGAGATGTGGATCGGCGTGTTCCAGTTCCAGCGCAGCTTCTCCTTGAAGCCCGCCTTCGGCTGGATGTCGCGGCCCACCAGCGTGCGCCGATCCACCCGCATCACGAAGCCGCCCTGGGCCTCGGCGTAGATGGTGTCGGGGTCGCTGGGATCGGGAAAGGCCCAGAAGCCGTCGCTGTTCGCCACGTTCTCCCACTCGCTGCTGGTGATGCCGCCGGGGTACGCCGACTTGCCGACCCAGGTGCTGTTGTCCTGGAGCCCGCCGAAGACCTGGTACGGGTCCCGGTCGTCGACGCTCAGGTGGTAGAACTGCGCCACCGGAAGGGTGTCCACCTTCCACCAGGTGTTGCCGCCGTCGTGGCTGATCCACAGCCCGCCGTCGTCACCGCTCACCACGTGCTGGGTGTTGGTGGGGTCGATCCACAGGTCGTGGTGGTCGCCGTGGGTCCGGCCGCTCACGTTGGCGAAGCTCTTCCCCCCGTCCTCCGAGGCGATGAGCGCCCCGTCCGGCTTGAAGACCCGGTCGGGGTTCTTCGGGTCGACGATCAGGTTGGCGAAGTAGAACGGCCGCCAGACCATCATCTGGCTCCGGTCCCGCTCCTCCCAGGTGCGGCCGCCGTCCGAGGAGCGGAAGAGCGCGCTCCGCGTCCCCTCGATGAAGGCGTACACGATGCGGGGATCCGATGGAGCGATGGCCAGTGCCAGCCGCCCCCAGGGTCCCTTCGGCAGCCCCTTCGCGCTCCCGGCGTCGAGCTGTTTCCAGTGCGCCCCCCCATCCTCGGTGACGAACAGACCCGAGCCCGAGGGCGCAGTGGCGTTCTCGCCGCCAGAGCGGAAGGTCCAGCCCTTGCGCCGGAAGTCCCACAGACCGGCGAAGAGGCGGTCCGGCTTCCTGGGGTCCATGGCCACCGCCCCGCAGCCGGTGGAGAGATTGGGGCCCCTGAGGACCAGGGTCCAGTGCGCGCCCCCGTCGGTGGTCTTGTAGAGGCCGCGGTCCGCCGAGTCCGACCACAGCTTTCCCGGCACGCAGGCGTACACCACCCGCCCGTTCTTCGGGTGGACGAGAATCCTGGCGATGCGCTCCGAGCTCTCCAGCCCGAGGTGGGTCCAGGTCTCGCCGCCGTCGGTCGAGCGGTAGATGCCGTTGCCGATGGAGACGCTGTTGCGCGTCCACGACTCGCCGGTGCCCACCCAGATGACCTGACGGTCGGTCGGATCGAGCGCCACCGCGCCGATCGACTGGACCGGCTGGCGGTCGAACACCGGCTTGAAGGTGGTGCCCGAGTCGGTGGACTTCCAGACTCCGCCGGACGCCGAGCCCACGAACATCGTGACCTTCCCGTCCTTCTCGGTCCGGGCGGCCAGGGCTGCGATGCGACCGCTCATGCGCCCCGAGCCGATGTTCCGGACTCCCAGACCGGAGACCAGCGAGGGGCTGGAGAGTGGGTCGGGCGGCGCCGCGGCCAGCAGTGCCAGGGTCAGCAGCGGGACGATCATCGCGAGGCCCTCGGCGCCGGTCCGGGAAAGGCGAACAGCGCGTCGTCGACGGGGACGTTCGCCTCGGCGCGGTCATAGACGACCTTGCTCTTCTCGCTGGAGGGCGAGGCCCGCGGGCCGGACTCCTCGAGCATCGGCACGTACACCCCGGCGACCTTCTCGTAGTCGCCGTAGTCGACCTCGGTGAACTGCTCGGCGCCGCGGATCACCGTCCGCTGGAGCTCGCGGAGGACCATGAAGGTCTCGGGGTCGACGTGGCTGATCAGCTGGTCGCCCCACTTCAGATCCACCCGGAGCTTGTAGCAGGGGGTTCCGTCGAGCTCCTCGACGCCGAGGAGGGACACCGTGTGCCCCTTGGCCCGGGGCTCGACCAGCGGGCCCTCGATGTCCGCGCTGAGCCGGAGCGCCTTGGCCTCGTCCGCCGAGGTGCGCTCGGGATCCTTCCGGCCGTAGAAGGGGCGGACCTTCCACGCTCCCTGGCCGTCGAAGGCGTCGATGGTGACCAGGCCGTGCAGCACGTTCTCGACCCGTAGCCGGGCCGGGCGGGCGCGCAGCTCGATGACCGCCATCTCCACCTTCACTCCGGGGAAGACCGCGTGGCCGGTGCGGCGGAGGCTCTTCAGCGCGTGGAGTCGCTCCAGCCCTCCCCGCGCCTCGACGTGCCGGGCGAGGATCTGCTCGGCAGTGAGCGGCGGCGGCTCGGCACTCGCCCCCCCGGCCCAGCACAGGCCCAGTCCCACCAGCAGGGCCAGCGTTCTCCGCATGCGGCTACCCTCCCCGAGAAGGCGCGGGAGTCTGCCACAGACCGGCGCGGGTTCAGCGCGCCGGGGCCGAGCTTCCCCTGTCGCGCAAGGCCCGGACCGTCTCCAGCGCGCGACGGGTGTGTCCCTCCGCCACCAGCTGGGCCGCGTACGCCATGCGCACCACGCCGGCGGGATCGATGACGAAGGTCGCCCGGCCGTCCAGGACGCCGAGCGTCTTGGGGATCCCGAAGGCGTTGCGCACCTTCCCGCCCGGATCGCTCAGCAGCACGTAGTTCAGCCGCTGCTTGCGGGCGAAGGCCTGGTGCTCGGCCGCGCCGTCGGAGCTGATGCCCACCACCGTGGCCCCGGCCTCGGCGAAGTCCTGGTGCGCATCGCGGAAGGCGCAGACCTCGCGGGTGCAGATCGCCGACTCGTCGCGCGGGTAGAAGAAGAGGACCACCGGGCCGCTCGCCCGGAGCGACTCCAGCGTCCACGGCTTGCCCGCCGCGTCCTCGAGGGTGAACGACGGTGCCGCCTGGCCTTGCTGGATCATCGGCCCCCTGGGATGCCCGAGGGTCCACGGCGTTGCGCGCCACCCCGCGGGGCGGCACAGTGGGGTCGCCGCATGTCCCTTCCACCCGAGGCGGAAATCCCGAGGGGCGGGCTCGTTCGCCGCTGGGTCGTCGCCAACGCGGTGGGGGAGCTGATCGGCCTCGGCGGGGTGGGGCTGCTCGCCGCCGCGCTCGTCCCGGCGGTGCAGCGCGCCCTTCCAGGCAGCGCGGCCGGTCACCTCGCCACCGCCGTCCTGCTGGTGGCGCTCGGCGCGTTCGAGGGAGCCGTGGCTACTCCGGCGTGCGGCCCCCGTCCAGACCCCCGCCAACGTCTGACGGGTTCGCACCCAATTATGTCGCATCGCGTTGCGACGGCGATCGGTACTCTGCGTTCCTTACCAGCCAAACGAGACCGACGGCTCGCGCCGGTCCCTGGAAGGAGCCAGCACATGGGAATCTCCAGACGCAAGCTGCTGCAAGTCGCGGGGACCGCCACCGTCGGGACCGCGCTCGGGATGCACCGGCAGGTCTTCGCGCAGGGGGCGAAGAAGAAGCTGAAGTTGCTTCAGTGGAACCACTTCGTCCCCGGCTACGACAAGTGGTTCAACGGCGAGTACATCAAGCAGTGGGGCGAGAAGAACGACACCGAGGTGACCGTCGACAACGTCGGCATCCCCGCGCTCAACCCCACCGCCGCCTCCGAGGTCTCGGCGAAGAAGGGCCATGACCTCTTCGGCTTCCTCTGGCCCCGTCCGGTCTACGAGAACGACGTCATCGACCACAAGGAGATCTACGAGGAGTGCGAGAAGAAGTACGGCAAGCCGATCGACCTGGCGATCAAGAGCACCTTCAACCCTCGCACCAAGAAGTACCACGGCTTCGCCGACAGCTTCGCCCCGGACCCGATCAACTACCGGAAGGATCTCTGGGACGAGATCGGGATGAAGCCCGACAGCTGGGACGACCTCCGCGTCGGCGGGGCGAAGATCAAGCAGAAGACCGGCATCCCGGTGGGCATCGGCCTCTCCAGCGAGATCGACACCGCGATGGCGATGCGGGCGCTGCTCTATTCCTTCGGCGGCTCGGAGCAGGACGACAAGGGCAAGCTCATCCTCAACTCCAAGAACACCGTGGAGGCGGTGAAGTTCGTCACCGCGCTCTACAAGGAGTGCATGACTCCCGAGGTCCTCGCCTGGGATGCGTCGAGCAACAACCGGGCGATGCTGGCCGGGAAGATCTCGGTGGCGCTCAACGCCATCTCCATCACCCGCACCGCCGAGAACGACAAGATGCCGATCAGCGACAAGATCTGGCTCACCAAGGCGGCGAAGGGGCCCACCCGGCGCATGGGCCTGGAGCACGTGATGAGCGTCTACGTGATCTGGAAGTTCGCGGAGAACATCGACGGGGCGAAGAAGTTCCTGGTCGACTACATCGGGAACTTCAACCAGGCCTTCGCCAAGAGCGAGTTCTACAACTTCCCCTGCTTCCAGAAGCAGGTACCGGACCTCAAGCAGCAGCTGGCCAAGGACTCCAAGGGACAGCCGGCGGACAAGTACGCGGTGCTCTCCGACTCGTTCGACTGGGCGACCAACGTCGGATACCCCGGCTACTCGTCCGCGGCGATCGACGACGGCTACAGCACCTGGGCGCTGAACACCATGTTCGCCCAGGCCGCCACCGGGACCCTCTCCCCCGAGGCCGCGGTCAAGGAGGCCGAGGAGAAGTACAAGAAGATCTGGGAGAAGTGGGCTGAGCGGAAGCTCATCTAGCTCCCCTTCGCCGAGACGATGGCCACCGTCGAGACCAGGGCACTGCGCAAGGAGTTCACCGGCCACACCGCGGTGGACGGCGTCGACCTCGCGATCAACGAGGGCGAGTTTTTGGTGCTCCTCGGGCCGTCGGGCTGCGGCAAGACCACGCTGCTCAGGATGATCGCCGGGCTGGAGACCCAGACCTCCGGCGACATCCTGATCGGCGGGCGGGTGGTCAACGATCTGCCGCCGCGCGCCCGGAAGATCGCCATGGTCTTCCAGAGCTACGCGCTCTACCCGCACCTCTCGGTGGCCAAGAACATCGCCTTCCCGCTGAAGGCCCAGGGCGCGCCACGGGAGAGCATCGCCGGCGAGGTGGAGAAGGCGGCGAGGATGTTCGGCATCGAGCGGCTGCTCCAGCGCAAGCCTCGCCAGCTCTCCGGCGGCGAGCGGCAGCGGGTGGCGCTGGCCCGGGCGATGGTGCGCCACCCGGACGTCTTCCTCCTCGACGAGCCGCTCTCCAACCTCGACGCCAAGCTCCGCAACCTCGCCCGCGACGAGCTGAAGCAGTTCCAGCGCCGGCTGGGCACCACCACCATCTACGTCACCCACGATCAGGTCGAGGCCATGGGGCTGGGCGACCGGATCGCGGTGATGAGCGGCGGCAAGGTGCGCCAGCTCGGCCGGCCCCAGGAGGTGTACGACGAGCCCGCGGACACCTTCGTGGCCGGGTTCCTCGGCAGCCCGCCGATGAACCTCGTGCCCATGGACGGGGTGCTGGTGGGATTCCGGCCCGAGCAGCTGCTGGCCCCCGGGGCCCCGGCGAGCGAGGGCGTGGGACCCGCAGTGGCGATGCGCTTCGCCGTCGAGCGGGTGGAGAACCTCGGGGCGGGCCGCCTCCTCTACGGGACGCTGCCCGACCACGCGCCGAAGGAGAAGATCATCGTCAGCCTCGCCTACACCGTGCACTCCACCATCGAGGCCGGGCGCACCTACGACTTCCGGATGCACGAGTCGAACCTCAAGTTCTTCGATCCCTCCACCGGCCTGAGGGTGCCGGCCCGGCCGTTGCCGGCGCGGAGATCGGCGTGACCGCTCCGGCGCTGGCCCGGCCCCGGGTGGCGGAGCGCGCCGGGGTGATGGACAGCGCGAGCTGGCTGGGGCGGCTGATGCTCGCTCCGGCCGTGCTCTACATCGCGCTGGTGGTGGCGGTGCCGTTCCTGATGGCGATCGGCTACAGCTTCTCCAGCGTCACCATCGGCACCTCCACGCCCCGTTTCGTCGGGCTGGACAACTTTCGCGGCGCGCTCCAGGACCCGGCGTTCCTCAAGGCGCTGGGGAACACCGCCATCTTCTCCCTGGTGTCGCAGACGCTGGTCATCGTCCTGGCCAGCATCCTGGCCATCGCGCTGCAGCGGAGGTTCCGCGGGAAGTGGGTGGTCCGGCTGCTGATCCTGCTCCCCTGGGTGGCGCCGATCTCGCTGGGGAGCATCGGCTGGCTGTGGATCTTCGACCCCGTCTACAGCGTCATCAACTGGACCCTCCGCCACGTGGGCATCTTCGGCCCGGACACCTGGCCCATCTGGCTGGGCCAGCCGAACCTGGCCATGGCCTCGATCATCGGGGTGCACGTGTGGCGGACGATGCCCCTGGCGACGATCATCTCCCTGGGCGGGCTGTCCTCGATTCCCCAGGACATCCACGACGCGGCGGAGGTCGACGGGGCTGGATTCTTCCGGCACCTGTTCGTCATCACCCTGCCGCTGGTGCTGCCGATCCTCCTGGTGGCGGTGCTGTTCGGCCTGGTGTTCAGCATCACCGACATGATCGTGGTCTACGTGCTGACCCGCGGCGGGCCGTTCGACAGCACGCAGGTCCTGGCCAGCCTGGCCTTCTTCAAGAGCATCGACGGGGGAGACCTCTCGGGCGGTGCGGCGGTGGCGCTGTTCCTCCTCCCCGTGCTCGCGGTGTGCGCGGTGCTGCTGCTCCGGCTCGCCCGGCGGGCGGAGGTGGTGTGATGGCGGACCCGAAGAAGATCGCCGGCGGGGTGGTCAACTTCGGGGTGATCGCGGCGTTCACCGGGTTCGCCGCGTTCCCCTTCGCCTGGATGGTCATCACCATGTTCAAGCAGACGAAGGATCTGCTCGACCCGGCGCACAACCCCTTCGTCTACAACGCGCCGCCCACCCTCGAGCACCTGCGGGTCTTGTTCCAGGACACGCTCTTCCTTCACTGGGTGGGGAACACGCTCTTCGTCGGCGTGCTGGTGGTGCTGATCACCCTGGTGCTCGCGGTGCCTGCGGGCTACAGCCTCGCCCGGCTCACCGGAGCGGCGGGAGAGAAGCTGGGCATCGGGATCTTCCTGACCTACCTGGTGCCGCCCACCATCCTCTTCATCCCGCTCTCGCGCCTGGTGGCGTCGCTGGGGCTGCAAGATCGGCTCTGGGCGCTGGTGCTGGTGTACCCGAGCTTCACCGTTCCCTTCTGCACCTGGCTGCTGATGGGGTTCTTCAAGGTCATCCCCAAGGACGTGGAGGAGGCGGCGATGATCGACGGGCACTCGCGCCTCGGCGCGTTCTTCCGGGTCATCCTCCCCATGTCGGTGGCCGGGCTGCTGACCACCGTCATCTTCAGCTTCACCCTGGTGATGCAGGAGTTCGTCTATGGGCTCACCTTCATCACCAGCAGCAAGAACCTGACCCTCAGCGTGGGAGTGCCGACGTTCCTGGTGCGCGGCGACGTGTACTTCTGGGGCTCGCTGATGGGCGCGTGTTTCCTGGCCTCGGTGCCGATCGCCATCCTCTACAACCTGTTCGTGGACCGGTTCATCGCCGGGTTCACCGTGGGGGCGGTGAAGGGCTGACGGCCGTTGCCCTCAGCGTGCCCTGCGCCTCGCGCCATCTGGGGCCCGACCCGTCGACCGACGGCGCCGCCGGGCCTCACCGGGCCTCGTCTCCGCGCGGGCCTCGAGCTCCGGATAGTGACGGAAGACGTCCTCGTTGTTGAACGGGATGCGTCGCGGGGATGCCAGATACGCGGCGATCCGCGGCCGCTTCCGGACCGCCTCGGTCACCGCCCGCAGCCGCCGGAGCCGCGGCTGGAGCGACCTCATCGTGCGGGGGAACGCGTACCCGAGCCCCTCCATGACCTGGAACAGCGACAGGTCGAAGTAGCTGAAGCGATCGCCGAGCGTCCACGAGCCGCCGCCGCGCTCGATGGCCCGCTCGAAGTAGCCGAGGAACTTCGGGATGCGCTCCTTCCGGAAGTGGACTGCCGCCCGGTGCGCCTCCCTCTTCTGCTGCTCGTAGGTGAGCTCGACTGAAAGCGGGTGGTGCACGTCGTGCGCCTCGGCCACGAGGTCGGTGACGGTGAGCTGGAGCTGGTGGGCCCAGAGCCGTACTGCGGGCTCATCCGGCACCAGCCCGAGCCGGGGTCCGAGGAACTGGAGGATGGCCGCGGTCTGCGCGACCACCACGTCGCCCGCGCGGAGCACCGGCGGGGCGAAGGGAAGGTGAGGACCGAGATCACCGCGCAGCACACGGAGGATGGCGTCGACGCCTCCTCGCTTGCTCCGGGGCAACCGCCCGACATCCACGTAGTCGGCGCCGGCCTCCTCGAGGGCCAGGCGAACGAACTCGCCTCGTCCTTGAATTCCCGGCCAGTAATAGAGCGCGTACTCGGGGCCCGCCACCGGCCACCTCCTGTCAGGTAGACCTGCTAGAGAAGTCCCTCAGCAACCGGGCCGCAACGGTCCGGTTCTCGAACGGAGGTCTCACGAACATGGCTGGAGGCGTCAACAAGGTCATCCTGGTCGGCAACCTGGGTGCGGATCCCGAGGTGCGTTTCACGCCCAGCGGGCAGGCCGTCGCCAACTTCCGCATCGCCACGAGCGAGAGCTGGACCGACAAGTCGGGGCAGAAGCAGGAACGCACCGAGTGGCACCGCATCGTGGTCTGGGGAAAGCTCGGCGAGCTGTGCGGCGAGTACCTGGCCAAGGGTCGCCAGTGCTACGTCGAGGGTCGGCTGCAGACCCGCGAGTGGACCGACAAGGAAAACAAGAAGAACTACACGACGGAAGTCGTCGCCAACAACGTGGTGTTCCTCGGCGGTCGTGGTGAGGGCGCCAGCACCGGCCGCCCACGGGCCAACGGCGCGAACGACTTCGGTCCCCCGCCGCCCCAGATGGACGAGCTGAACCAGGCCGCCGGCGCGGCTGAAGACGACATCCCGTTCTGATCCATGGGCGGAACCGGCCCCGGACCGGCGGTGGTCATCCGCCGCCTCGGTCCGGGCGACGTGCACGTCCTCGAGACGCTCGCGCGGGATGACGCCGACTTCGACCTCGACGGAGGCCGGGGTGCGCGCACGCCCCTGACCTCTGCGGCGGCCAAGGCCTACCTCGCCGATCCCCACGTCCTCCACTGGACGGCATGGGCCGGCGGCGAGGTGGTGGGCTCGCTCTTCTGCCACGTGCTCCCGATGCGCAAGGAGCCCGCCCGCGAGCTCCTGCTCTACGAGATCGGCGTGCGGAGCGCCTGGCGCCGCCGCGGGGTCGGGCGCCAGCTCGCCGCGGCGATGACCGCCTGGATGCAGGACCAGGGTCTGGTCACCGCCTGGGTCCTGGCAGACAACCCCGGCGCGGTGCGCTTCTACGAGGCCTGCGGCTTCGGTCCGGGCTCGGGGCCGGCGACCTACCTGGAGCTCCGGATCTAGCGCTGTGGCCAGATCTCGACGAGGCCCCGAACGTGCTCGGCCAGCTCCCCATCTGCCAGGTGTCCCCAGTCCTTGTGCGTGCTCGCCCGGAGCCGCTGCGCGAGCGCGCGCGTCATGCCGCCGCGGAGCATGCCGAGGAGCTTCGGGGGCGAGATGACCACCAGGTGATGGAAGTGCGTGTCGGCCAGGCCGCGCTCGAGCACGCGCACCAGCTCCTGCCCGAAGCGGTGCTCCTCGGCCTCGCCCGGGGTGTAGTCGCCGGTCGTCCAGCCGTGCTCCGGTCCGCCGGTCTTGGCGCCATGACCGGCCGCCTCGTCCGGGCGGCCGCCCTCGATCGCGGCTGACCCGTCGGGACGGGCATGCAGCGTCATCCGGAGGCGCGGCACCAGGCCTGCGTCCTCGACGTCGAAGATGCGTGCGTGGTGGGCGTCCGCCACCAGAACCCACGTGTTGCCCTGACCGGTCGCCATCGCTGCCTCCGGGGCGAGGGGCGAGCCACTCCGGCCCCTCACGCCTCCGGGACTTAGCAACTTCCGGCTCAGATGACTGCGCCGAACAGGCGGCCGATGCCCGCGGTCACCGCCATCGCCAGCGCACCCAGGACCGCCACCCGGATGGCAGCCGGGAGAACGGGCGCCCGTCCGACCCGTGCGGCCAGCCCACCCAGCACGGCGAGCAGCGCCACCGATGCAGCGGGGAGGACCGGGAGCACCCACCGAGGCGGGACGATGAGGGCGATCAACAGCGGACAGGCAGAGCCAGCGGCGAAGCTGGCGGCGGAGGTCAGCGCGGCCTGCACCGGGCGGGCGTTCCCCTCCGGGGAGATGCCCAGCTCGTCCCGTGCGTGCGCCCCCAGGGCGTCGTGGGCCATGAGCTGCTCCGCCACGCGCTTGGCGAGGTCCGGGCTCAGCCCTCGAGCGACGTAGATCGACGCCAGCTCCTGCTTCTCGGCCGCGGGCTGGGCGGCGAGCTCGGCGCGCTCCCGGCTCATGTCCGCGTGCTCGGTGTCCGCCTGGGAGCGCACCGAGACGTACTCGCCCGCGGCCATCGACATGGCCCCCGCCACCAGCCCGGCGACGCCGGTGACCAGCAGCTCGCCCCGGCCGGCGCCCGCCGCGGCGACGCCCACCATCAGGCTGGCGGTGGAGACGATGCCGTCGTTCGCGCCCAGGACGGCGGCACGCAGCCAGCCGATTCGCTCGGTGCGGTGGAGCTCGGGGTGGGTGGTCCTTGGCATGCGCTCAGCTCCTGGTGGCCGGTCCGGAGAAGAGCCGGATCACTTCCCAGTCGAAGCGTGCCGGGGCCTCGAAGAACACCATGTGGCCCGCCCCGTCGATGATCACCAGCTCCTTCCTGGGGGCCCGGAGCCGCTGGAAGTACTCGTGGGCGAGCGAGGTCGGGGTGTTCTGGTCGTTCGCGCCCACCAGGATGAAGACCGGGACCGCGAACTCGGTGTGGGTGGCCTTGAGATCGAGGGACCAGTACTCGGAGGTGAGGTGCTGCCGGAGGCTCCTCCGCGAGCCGCGGTAGCAGTTCACCAGGTCCTTCAGCCCGTAGTACGGGCAGGTGAGAAGCTCGGCCATGGCCCGGCGCATTGGCCATCCCGGTCCGCTGAACCCCGGCGTCCGGGCGAGGAGCCAGCGCTCGGCGATGATCGCCTGGAAGGGGTCGGGGTAGGGCGGGGTTCCGAGGCGGTCGAGCCGCGCGACGGCGTGGGTGTCGCCCCGCCGCGCGTAGAAGTCCCGGACGTACGCCGCCGAGAGCTGCTCTTGCCGGGTGGCGTCCACCAGCGGCGCCACCGCGAGCAAGGCGTGGTACCGCTCGGGGGCCCTGGCCACGAGATGGACCCCGAGCAGGGCGCCGTGCGAGTGACCGACGAGGAAGATCTTCTCCTTGCCGAACGCGCTCCGGAGCTGGTCGGTGACCGCGAGCGCGTCTTCGACGTAGGTCTCGAGGGTGAGGGGTCCGGACCGCCCGGCCGGGTAGGACTTCCCCGCGCCGCGCTGCTCCCAGTGGACGACCACGTACCGGTCCTCGAGCGCGCCCTGGTACCGGGTCCCGGCGAGGCTGGTGATGGGCATGCCCGGCCCACCGTGCAGGAACAGCACCACCTCGTTGCCGCGGCGGTTGCCCCGGATCAGCACCCACTGCCGGGTGCCGCGGACGTCGAGGAATCCGCTCCACTCGATGCCCTGCGGATCCCGGATCGCATCGATGACGCGCTCCCGGGCGATCCGGAGCTGGCGGGCGACCGCTCCCAGCGCCACCACGCCGGCCGTCAGCCCCGCCCCGATGACCAGTCCTCTCCGGAACCGTGACATGACACCTCTGCTCACCTCGAGAACACCTCACGGGTGTCGTGGAGTGGTAGACGAACACCGGGCCGCAGCGCCGCCTGGTTCCCGCGCGAGGAGGAGGATGCTCGATGAAGACCATCGACCTGCGCAAACGGTATCGGCCCTACTACCGGGCCTCGAGTCGCTCGCCGGGGCTGATCGAGGTGCCGGAGCTGCTCTTCCTCACCATCGACGGGCGCATCGAGCGGGGCGCCAGTCCCGGGACGTCGAAGGGCTTCCAGGCTGCGGTCCAGGCGCTCTACGGCGCGGCATACACCCTGAAGTTCTCCTTCAAGAAGAGGAAGACCGGCGCCGTCGACTGGCCGGTGATGCCGCTGGAGGCGATCTGGTGGATCGAACAGGGAGCGTTCGACATCGCCCGCCCCGGCAACTGGTGCTATCGGGCGATGATCCTCCAGCCGGAGCAGGTCACCAGGGACGCGCTGGCGGAGGCGGTGGAGCGGCTCCGGGAGAAGAAGCCCTCTGTGGCCCTCGACCACCTCGTTCTCCGGCGCTACCAGGAAGGGCTCGCGGTGCAGATGCTGCACGTGGGCCCGTACGCGACCGAGCCCGCCACGGTCGAGAAGATGCGTGTCTTTGCGGAGGCGCATGGGCTGGTGGAGCGGCATGACCGGGTGAAGCGGGGACTGCTCGGGGTGCACGACCATCACGAGATCTACCTGAGCGATCCGCGTCGGACCGCGCCGGGGAAGCTGAAGACGGTCATCCGCCATCCGGTGAAGCGAGCTGCTCGAGGCCGCTGAGCGACGGCGGCTCGAAGCCAGGCGCGGAGAAGGTAAGGTGTCTCGTCTACCCCGGAGGTGGCCGTGTCCGACGTGGGGTCCGCGCTCGAGGATCTGCTCCGGCTGCTCGACCTCGAGCCGCTGGAGGTCAACCTGTTCCGCGGCCAGTCGCGCGACCTGGGCGGGAAGGCGGTGTTCGGGGGGCAGGTCATCGGGCAGGCGCTGGTGGCGGCGAGCCGGACGGTCGAGGGCCGCTGGCCACACTCGCTCCACGCCTACTTCCTGCGTCCCGGCGACATGGCGCACCCGATCGTCTACGAGGTCGACCGCATCCGGGACGGCAAGTCCTTCACCGCCCGGCGGGTGCAGGCCATCCAGCACGGCGAGGTGCTGCTGAGCCTGATCTGCTCCTTCCAGGTGCCCGAGCCGGGCGTGGAGCACCAGGCGCCGATGCCCGAGGCGACTCCCCCCGAGTCGCTGCGGCCCCAGAGCGAGCTGGTGCGGGAGTGGCTCGCCTCGGTCCCCAACGTGCTGCCGCGCCTCCGCGAGGCGTTCGAGCGACGCATGGCGGTGGAGTTCCGTCCGCTCGAGCCACGCAATCCGCTGCTCCCCACGGTGCAGCCGCCCCGGCAGGCCTACTGGGTGCGCGCCAACGGCCCGCTCCCGGACGCGCCGCTCCTCCACGCCTGCGTGCTGGCCTATGCCTCGGACTTCAGCCTGCTCTCCACCGCGCTGCTGCCGCACGGGGTGTCGTGGCTGACGCCGGGGCTGGCGGTGGCGAGCATCGACCACGCGCTGTGGTTCCACCGTCCGTTCCGGGTGGACGACTGGCTGCTGTACACGATGGACAGCCCCACGGCCCAGGGCGGGCGGGGGCTGTCGCGGGGGCAGTTCTTCGACCGCTCAGGGCGCCTGGTGGCCAGCGTGGCCCAGGAGAACCTGATGCGCCGGACCGGTCACTGAGGACCGAGTGCTCGCAGCGGACGCCGGGGGCGAGCTTCGAACGCTGATCGGCGCCGCGTCGGCGGGCTAGGCTCCCGGGCCGTTCATGTCTCCCCGATCCTCCCGGCGCCGTCCCGAGCCCCCCGAGCTGCCCCTCTCGCCCCAGAGCGAGCTCCCCCGCGGGTTGCTCGGCCACGACCGCAGCGGCCCGCGCAACCTGGTGCGAGAGATGAGTTGGGCCCAGTTCGACGGCGCGGTGCAGGCCATGGCCCGGGAGATCTCCGCCGCGTACACCTGTGACCTGGTGGTGGGCATCGCCCCCGGAGGCCTCTACGTTGGCTCGGCGCTGGCCAGCGCGCTGGGCAGGCCGTTCCATCCGGTGCGCATCCTGGGGCGTACCCGCGATCCGCTCACCGGGCGGATGCCGAAGATCATGGCCATGCCGCGCGAGGTGAAGGGCGCGCGCATCCTCCTGGTCGACGACGTCATCGCCTCGGGCATGACGCTGCGGCGGGCCATCGAGGGGGCGCGGAAGGCGGGAGCGCGGCAGATCCGCACCGCGACCTTGCTCAGCC
>Ga0335084_10002235_pt1 | contig 18581 bp, 17 predicted proteins | sample Lox_Sample_44_FD_206721 | JGI IMG/M metagenome (GOLD analysis project Ga0335084, IMG submission 206721) | Soil microbial communities from Loxahatchee National Wildlife Refuge, Florida, United States - Lox_Sample_4.4 | ecosystem: Environmental > Terrestrial > Soil > Wetlands | place: USA...
CGGCCGCCGGCGCAGAGCGGCCTAAGCGCGACCTTGTGTCAGCGGGTCGAGCGGGTGCGGCGTTGCGCTACCTGCACAGGGAATGGGGTTGCCGCGGCAGTGGATGCCCGCCTCGTGCGATGAGGCCGGGTCGACCGGTCTGTGGGCGTGCAAGCGCAGCCGCGCGCCCTGGGAAGCCGGTGGGCCGCCGGATCCAACTACGCGGTCCGCCCCGGCACCCGGGCCTTCACGTCAGTACTGTGTGTCTAGCGGATACTCTGGTCAGGATTCCGTGTTCTGGTCGTAGCACGCCTGCATCACGGCGCCCGAGAACTGGACGTTCTCGTCGTGTGAGTGAGACCAGACGTAGGCGATCACGGCGCTCACTTCTTCCTTCATGGCAGGCTTCCACCGCGGGTCGAACGGATTCTCGGCGCGGTACTCCTGCTCGGACTTGCCGTGCTCCTTGACGACGGACATCGTCTGCACAATCAGCATCCGGCCGAGGCATACTCGGTCGATCTGCCTGACGCGCTCGATGTCCTGAGCTGATGCCTGTACTGCGAAGCTGGCGAGTAAAACAGATACAGCAGTTGCAAGAAAAGCGAACCTCATGTTGCACCTCCAGGCTACTAACCTCCCTGGATTTACTGCAAAAGTGTGATTCGGTTATTTGCCCACTTCACTGCTTAGCCCAGTGCAACAGCATAATTAGTGCCAGTTACAGCTCCATTCCCTGCCGAGCGCGGCGCAAGGCCGCAGTCGTGCAGCGGTAACCAAGTCGCCGGCACCATGCCTCCGCGGTCGCATCGGCACCGGTGGAGCCCTTCGCGCGCCAGCGCTGAGTTCGCGCGGGTAGGTCTGTCGCTCGGCGCCACCGGTGGCTTGCGCCACGGGCACCGGCAGCTCAAGAACCTGGTAGATCGCTTCGAACCGTCGCTGGTCTCCGACCATCTGAGCTGGGGAGTAATCGACGAACGTCATTTGAACGACGTGCTGCCGTTGCCCTATACGGAGGCGGCGATCCAGGTGGTCTGCGTCAATGTGGTGGGGCGCAGGAGTTCCTCGGCCGAGAACGTCTCGAGCTACCTGTAGTTCTCCGACTTAGGTCTCGCCGGGTGCAGCTGCACCGGTGCGTCTGTGAAGGCTGCCGCAGCTTCGAAAGTGGGATCGGCTTTCATGCGGCGCGCGACCCGTCCCCATCCCCTGCTGCGAGACGTGGACCCCGACCCACCGCAGGGTTGAGCGCCGTTGAGCTACACCACAGTTGCACCGATTTTCCCGGGAGCACGACACCTGCGATCAAAGGCTAGGGTAAGAGGGGATGGACGCGCTGGAACTCGATGGCGGCGCGCATGGCGAAGATCTTGAGAATGGCTCGGTGGGCGGCTGCAGGCACTGTCGCGGGCTCATACACGCCCGATACACCATGACCAACTGCCATTCCACTTGGATCAAGGACCGGCACCCTCTCCCCTTGAAATCCCCTAGGCGGTTCTTATCTAGGCTCTGTCGGGCAACAACCCGCAGCCGAACCCGAGGAACTGACTTAGGAGACGATCATGGCAAATATTACCCGTTGGGACCCCTTCGAGGACTCGTTCGACGATCTGGTCAAGGGTTTTTTCCTGCGTCCGATGCGCTTCGAGCAGCAGGATCAGGTGCGCGCGAAGATCGACGTGAAGGAAGACGCCAACAGCTACACGGTGCTGGCCGAAATTCCAGGCGTGAAAAAGGAGGACATCCAGGTTTCGATCGACGGAAACCAGGTGGCGATCAGCGCGGAGATCAAGCGCCAGAAGGAAGAGAAGCAGGGCGAGAAGACCCTGCGCAGCGAGCGTTATTACGGTAAGGTCTATCGCTCCTTCGCCCTGGCCCAGGACGTGGACCAGGAGAAGGCCCAAGCCAAATACGAGAGCGGCGTGCTGGAGTTGAGGTTGCCCAAGAAGGCGACGGTGTCCACACGGACCCTGACCGTTCAGTAAGCTTCAACGTTAACACCCACAGGACCGGGCAGCCGGAACGCTGCCCCGTCCTTCTCGCGCGACACCGCCTTTCCTGGCGCCGCACGCAACGGGCCGCACTACGCGGCCTGTCTTGTTTGTGAGCGCGCCGGTAGAATCGAGGCTTTCACGGCGCCCTCCGCAACCCCGTGGCATTGACCGAATCCAGTGCCGGCCAGCGCGCCAAGATCCTGGCCGAAGCCCTGCCCTACATCCGCCGCTTCTACGGCAAGACCATCGTCGTGAAGTACGGCGGAAACGCCATGACCGACGAGCGGCTGAAACATTCGTTCGCACGCGACGTGGTGCTGCTCAAGCTGGTCGGCATGAATCCGGTCGTAGTGCACGGTGGCGGGCCACAGATCGACAGCCTGCTCAAGCGCCTCGGAAAGCGCGGCGAGTTCGTCCAGGGCATGCGCGTCACCGATGACGAGACCATGGACGTGGTCGAGATGGTGCTGGGCGGCCTGGTGAACAAGGACATCGTCAATCTGCTCAACCAGCATGGCGGCCGCGCCATCGGCCTCACCGGCAAGGATGGAGCGTTCATCCGTGCCAGGAAGCTGCTGCTGCAGAGCCAGGACGACGACGGCGAGAAGCTGGACATCGGGCAGGTAGGCGAGGTGGCCAGCATCGACCCTGAGATCGTCGCTTTGCTTGAGACGCGCGAGTTCATCCCGGTCGTGGCACCGATCGGCGTCGGCGCGGACGGCAAGAGCTACAACATCAACGCCGACCTGGTGGCCGGGAAGCTGGCCGAAGTGCTACGGGCGGAGAAGCTGATCCTGCTTACCAACACACCGGGGGTGCTCGACAAGGATGGCAAGCTGCTGACCGGGCTGACCCCGAAGCAGGTCGATGCGCTGTTCGCCGACGGCACCATCTCCGGCGGCATGCTGCCCAAAATCTCCTCGGCTTTGGACGCCGCGAGGAGCGGGGTCAAGAGCGTCCACATCATCGACGGGCGGGTCGAGCACGCGCTGCTGCTCGAGGTGCTGACCGACGAGGGCGTGGGCACCCTCATCCGCAGCAAGTGATGTTTGCCCCGCGAGCGGCGCGCCGGGCGCCGGTCGGTCCCACCTGGATTTTTGATCTAGATAACACGCTGCACGACGCCGATCCGCACATCTTCCCGCACCTAAACCGCTCCATGACCGCCTATCTGGAGACCTACCTCGGCCTCGGAAGCGACGACGCCAATGCGGTGCGCTTGCGCTACTGGCAACGCTACGGAGCGACGCTGCTGGGGCTGATCCGGCACCATGACGTGGAACCGGGGCACTTTCTGCGCGAGACGCACCGGTTCGACGAACTGCATCGCATGGTGCTGCGCCATCCACTGCTGCGCTCGGTGCTCACCCGGCTTCCCGGGCGCAAGCTGGTATTTTCCAACTCTCCAGTGCATTATTCCCTTGCTGTGCTCGGCTTACTGCGCGTAGCGGATCTGTTCGACGACGTGTTCTCCATCGAGCATACGGGCTACCAGCCCAAACCGGACCGGCGAGGGTTCCTGCGGCTGTTGCGCAAGCACCGGCTGCACCCGCGCCGCTGCGTCATGGTCGAAGACAGCCTGGCGAACCTCAAGACCGCCAAGCGGCTGGGCATGCGCACTGTCTGGGTCGGCGCCGCCGCCAAAGCGCCGGCCCATGTGGATGTATCCATACGGCATGTGGCGCAGTTGCCCCGCATGCTGAGCAGCCTGCATGTGAGCTGACCCCTCCCGATGGCCACGAAAACCGGGGAGCGCAAGCTCCAGATCCTGCAGACTCTGGCCCAGATGCTGGAAAAGCCCTCGGCCGAGAAGATCACCACCGCGGCCCTGGCGGCGAAGCTGGATGTATCCGAAGCGGCCTTGTATCGCCACTTCGCCAGCAAGGCGCAGATGTTCGAGGGCCTCATCGCGTTCATCGAGGAAACTATCTTTGGGCTCGTCACCAAGATCAGCGGCGAGCACACGAGCGGTCTTGCTCAGACCGAGGCCATCCTGTCCATGCTGCTGGGCTTCGCAAAAAAGAACCAAGGCATGACGCGGGTGCTGATCGGCGACGCGCTGGTCAATGAGAACGAGCGGCTGCAGCTGCGCATCAACCAGCTGCACGACCGGCTCGAGGCCACCCTAAAGCAATCGCTGCGCTTCGCCGTCACGCAGAATGAAATTCCCGAGGACGTCGATGCGGCGGCGCACGCGAACCTTCTGCTTGCTTTCGTCGTAGGGCGCTGGCATCAGTACGCCAAGAGCGGTTTCAAGCGCGACCCCATGGAGTTCTGGGCCGCGCAGTGGAAGCAGCTGATCCCGGCATAGGTGCCGCGGCTGCGGGCCTTTCGCGGGCACGCCAGCGAACCGCTTGCAAGAGCGTGCACCTTCCCGGCGAACTCAGACCCGGAACATTCCTTTGCGCTGCGCAGAGGCGGCGAGGCGGTGCAGCAACATCGCGACGCGCCGCTCGAACAATTCATCTTGCTCGCGTGTCGAGCCGAGCGGGTCGAAACGTGTCCGGTAATAACTACGTACCGTATCCTCCAGCAGCAGGCGCGTTTCGGCATCCGCAAGCGGCAGCTCGCGCGTCCAGCGCAGCAGCGGCGCGCTTGGCGGAAGCGGGTAGCCAAGCCGGGTAAGCATGTGCAGCAGCGAGGCTACGCGCGGATCGGAGACCTTGCGTATTTCGCGCGCGCCGGCTTCCGTGCGAGGGGCTATGAGCACGCGACGCCGGCGCCAGATCCGCCAGGCGAGGTACAGCCCCAACGCTGCGGCGATCCAGAGCATGACCATCGCACGGCTCGACCCGTCGCCTCCGACGCGCTGCCAGAGCGCAAGCCGATAGTTGATGAGCGAGATGAGGTCGTAAACCGCCTCAAGCGGCGAGGCCGCGTCCTGTTCCTCCGCCGCCCACACAGCCGGTGTCGTATCGAGCTCCCGCCAGCGGCCATCGATCCAAGCCAGTGCCCATGCATGGGCATGGCGCTTCCGCACGACGTACTGGCGCTCCAGGAAACTCCACTCCTGCACGGCATACCCGGTGGCGTAACGCGCCGGAATGCCTGCATGCCTGAGCAGGAGCACGGTGGCCGTGGCGAAGTACTCGCAGTGGCCGCGCCGGTCTTCGATCAGGAACTGGCTCAGGCTGCGAGGTGTGCCAGTGCGCTGTGACAGCGCGAGCGAGTAGGCGAACCGCGCGGCGAAAAACCCGGCAATGGCCTGCGCTGCAGCGCGGGGCTCCCGATCGGACAGGCCGATCTCACCGGCGACCTTCTGCAGGGTTGGCCGCATGCCCGACGGCAAGCTCAAATCGGTGGAGTCGGGCGCGGCGTCCAGAGTGAGCCCTGGGTCGAAGTGAGCATTGAACCGGAGCATGTCGGGCCCCTCCTCGACGCGTACCGCACCCAGGGCGTTGCGCTGCACACCCGACACGTTCAGCGAATCCAGCCTGAAGGTTCCCAGCGGCAACGCGAGCAGAGCGTGGTTCCGGTCCAACCAGGTGGAAAGGCGGACGCTACCACCCACCCCTGAAGCGAAAGACCAAATCTGATTATCGGGAGCAATCGGCGTGAATACCTGACTCGGCGCGCTCCAGGTCCCCCCAGCATAGACTGTGTAAGTCGCGGCGCGCAGCCGCTCGGGTGCTGTTCCTTGAGCCGCGCCAACGCGCAACACGATGTGATCCGAAGTTTTGAGTGCTCCGATGTCGCCGATTGCGGTACGCGACTGGTAGGGGTCGGAGGGTGGGTTCCACCGGCGTGAAAGCCACTCGAAGACGAGCTCCTCGAGGCCGGTCTGGGCGCGCAGCAGCCCGGCCTGGGTCGCGAACCCGACTGCGACTGCCGCAAACAGCGCAGGCACCCATGACCTGCGCGTCGGGCGCTTCGGCGCGGCCGGCCATAGCGCGTAGCCTCCCAGCACGCTCAAGGCCGCGAAGAACCAGGGCGTGCGCGGATTGGCCGAGCTCGCTGCGAGCAAGCACAGACAAAAGTAGCCGTAGTCGAGAGCCAGGGCCTGACCGGCCCGGCGGTCGTCGGCCTGGCCGCGCGCGCGCTGGCGCAGCGACCAGAACAGCGCGGACAGCGGAATGCGCTGTGCCGTGCTATAGCGTTGTGCCAGGAGGAGGACGAAGAACAGCATCGGTAGCCACACCAATGCGGAGATCAGGCTGTCGGGGAAATGCCGGCTCTGGACGAACTGGAACCCCAACGCACTCACGAAGGCGATGGTGCACAGATCCGCGATGCGTTCGAAGTCGCGCCTGGACAACTCCCAGCGCAAGCGGAGATAGCGGGCGGCTTCGAGCACCATGGCCATGGCCACGGCGACAGCCATGAACCCGCCGTACCAACCCCACAACAGCAGCCCGGTGGCTACGAGCAAAGGCGGTGGCCTGATCACCATGAGCTCATGGCTTCCCTGGGAAGCGCCCTCAGCGAACCGCCAACGTCGCGCGGATCTATGGCATGCATAGCGACCTTGCCCTCGGGCGCGGGATTTTCCGATGCCGTCACCAGCACGAGCTGCTGCACGCCCAGGCCGTGCAGCCGGTTGACCAGGCGCCGCCGGTCCTCATCCATCCGCAGCAGCACCATGATGCAGCCGCTCAGGGCCTGAGCGTGCTCGAGCACGTGGGCTGCGAGCAGCTCGAAGCGGTGCCCGCGGCAGGGCTCGACTGCAGCCAGCTCGCGCAGCAAATCGAGGCTGCGCCCCAGCCCGCGCCCAAGCGTCAGGCGGTAGGCGCGGTCTTCCACGAACACCATGTCGAGCAGTGCATCGCGGATCTCGAGGCCCGCAACGAACGAGGCAGCCACTGACACCGCGGCTTCGAACTCCACGTCTGATTGCGCGTCGCCGAACGTGTCTAGCACGAGCGCATAACGCGTGAAGTACTCGTCCTGAAACTCCTTGACTACCGGATTGCCTACCTTGGCAAACGACGGCCAATGGATGTGGCGCAGCGGATCGCCCGGGCGATAGTCGCGCAGCTGGATGAACTCCTGGCTGTCGCCGACATCGTGCGACAGCGCCACGCCTCCGCGCTGGAGTCGGCGTGTGCCGGGCAGCGCAAGCGGGGGTATCGGGTGGCAGCGGGGCAGCACCACAAGCTCGCCCGGCAGGGCGGCGCCGATGGAAGCGTTGACCAGTCCGAGCGGGTCAGGGCGCAGCAGGCGGCAGCGCTCAAAGCGCAGCACTCCACGGCGCACCGGCGTCGCCGACACCGTGACCTCGACGCTGCGACCTGCCGGGAAGCTCAGCAGATTGGTCTGCTCGATGACAGCGCCGCGGCCGCGCCGGACCAGCTCGAGCCAGCGCGGAAACCCGATGCGGCGGTCGACCCAGTTGACCTGCGGGTCGCGCGCGGCACGAGCGTGACGCAGCGTTTCGGCGTCCGGGAAGCGCTCTGCCAGTTCGTCGCGCAGCCGCACGCCGGAGACCGCGTGCGGCCCCTGGTTGTATACCCGGTGCCGATACGAGAAGACCTCTCCGACCGTCACGTACGGAGGCAGGCGGCGCTCGAGCGTGAGCTTCGGGCGAAAGCGCAAGCTGCCCAGCGCAGCGATTGCGAGCAGTCCGACCGCCAGGCCGAAGATCTGGTAGGCCACCGTGCGATGGGTGTCGACACCGAACACCGTCGCTACCACCAGGACGTAGAGCACCGCCAGTCCCGCCGGCGTGAAGCGCCGCCGCGTCCACTCGCTGAAGCGGTAGACTCGGATGAAAGCGCGCAACAGGCGGGGCATGTCTTAAGCGCGCTAGCGCGGCGCAGGAATAGTGCGGACAATGTCCGCCACCACCTGCTGCGCGGTATCGCCCGCGAAGCGACGTTGCGGGTCGAGAACCAGACGGTGGGCAATCGCCTCTACGGCGATCTCCTGGATGTGATCCGGTGTCACGAACTCCATTCCGTCGAAGGCGGCCAAAGCCTGGGCCAGTTTCATCAAGGCGAGCGATGCGCGCGGGCTAGCGCCCAGCCGCACGGCGGCCGCGCGGCGTGTGGCGGTCATCAACTCCACAATGTAGCGCTTGAGCTCGTCGGACACCCGCACGTCGGCCAACGAGTGGCGCGCGCTGAGCACCTCTGCCACCGAGGCGCAAGGCTGCAATGCATCCAGTGGATGCGTGCGATTTTGGGCCGACAGGATCCCCACTTCGTCCTCGGGACTCACGTAGCCGAGCGCAAGCCGCAGCGCGAAGCGGTCCATCTGCGCCTCGGGGAGCGGATAGGTACCGTGCAGCTCGACCGGATTCTGAGTGGCGATGACGAAGAACGGTTCGGCGAGGTCATGACGCGTGCCGTCTACGCTCACTTGGTGCTCGGCCATAGCCTCCAGCAGCGCCGACTGGGTGCGGGGCGAGGCGCGGTTGATCTCATCGGCCAGCAGGATGTGAGTGAACACCGGGCCGAAGTGAAACTCGAAGGCCTGCGTTTGCGGATTGAAGATGGACACCCCGAGGATGTCAGAGGGCAGCAGGTCGGGGGTGAACTGGATGCGCTTGAAGCGGGCGTCCACCGACTGCGCCAGGGCTTTCGCCAACGTGGTCTTGCCGGTGCCTGGAAAGTCCTCCAGGAGCACGTGGCCGCCGCAGACAAAGGCCGCCACTACCTTGCGCACTGTCGCCAGCTGTCCGCGGATGACCTGCTGGACGTTGTCCGCAATGCGCGCGTACAGCGAAGCGTGATCGAATGCACCCATGCAGCGAAATTCCTCCTTGTCAGGACCGTCCGCAGGCGCTAGTTGACCAGGCGCAGCGCCCAGTGGGTCAATGAAATCCTCTCGCAGTTGAAGCCATGCCCGGCCTGCTTCGGGTCTGGAAGGCAGCGTCTGCAGCCCGTCCGCTCCAGATGGGCAGTGTAACCGCCGGTCCACCCCGGTGGCAGGATGTTCCCGGTTTTCATGAGGCGCGCGCCCCCCGTGCTGTGCCCGGCGCTCGGTCGTTGACCCTCTAGCTGGAGTTGGTTATTCTCGAACTCCCATGCACGGCCTCCGCTATATATCGACGCGGCGCGGCGGGGCTGGACAGGAACAACGATGAAGCAAAGCGCGGCGATTGCCCCGAACCGGTTGAGCCCCCCCGAGTACGACAAGAACTTCGACGAGGCCAAGCCCCCACTCGAACCCCATCAAGCGCTGGTGGACTCCGGCCGCTGCCTGTTCTGCTTTGATGCGCCCTGCATCGAGGCCTGCCCCACAGGCATCGATATTCCCAGCTTCATCCACAAGATCGGCACCGGGAACCTCAAAGGAGCCGCGCTCGACATCCTGTCCGAAAACATCATGGGTGGAATGTGCGCGCGCGTGTGCCCGACCGAGGTCCTGTGCGAGCAGGCTTGCGTACGCAACGCGTCCGAGGGCAAGCCGGTCAGGATCGGGCTGCTGCAGCGGCATGCCACCGACTGGCTCCTGAGCCGCGGCATCCAGCCATTTCAACGAGCGCCCGCCAGCGGCAAACGCGTGGCCGTGGTCGGCGGCGGCCCGGCGGGACTCGCATGTGCTCACCGCCTGGCCATGCTGGGCCATAGCGTGGCCGTGTTCGAGGCGAGGTCCAAGCTCTCCGGCCTCAACGAGTATGGCGTGGCCGCCTACAAGACGCCGTTTGGCTTTGCACAGCGGGAGGTCGATTTCATCCTGGCCATCGGCGGCATTGAAGTGCGCGTCAATCAAGTGCTTGGCCGTGATGTCACGTTGCAGGCTCTGCGGCGTGAGTACGACGCCGTTTTTCTCGGTATCGGGCTGGGCGGAACGAAAGCGCTCGGCGTCTCTGGAGAAGAGCTGGCTGGTGTCGAGGACGCCGTGGCCTACATCGAGCGTCTGCGTCAGACGAAGAACCTCGCGACGCTGCCAATCGGACGGCGCGTCGTGGCCATCGGCGGAGGCAACACGGCAGTCGACGTCGCGGTGCAAGCGAGGCGGCTGGGCGCTGAGGATGTGACCATCGTGTATCGGCGCGGTCCAGAAGCGATGTCGGCCACCGGTCACGAGCAGGAGTTTGCGCAGACCAACGGTGTACGCATCAAGCACTGGGCGCGGCCGGTGCGGCTGGTGGGTAGCGCGGGTCAGCTGACCGCGGCGCAATTCGAATATACCAGCCTGGACGCGGCCGGACGGCTGGTTGGCACCGGCGAGACGTTTTCGCTCGAGGCCGATCAGCTCTTCAAGGCGATCGGGCAGGTGCTGGTGCCCGACCCGCTGCAGGACGCAGCCAAGCAGGTGTTGGAAATACAAGATGGCAAGATCGCGGTCGACGCCCAGCGCCACACCTCGCTGCCTGGAGTCTGGGCCGGCGGCGATTGTGTAACCGGGGTCGATCTCACGGTCCAGGCGGTGCAGGACGGCAAGGTCGCGGCTCAGGCTATCGACCGCTGGCTGCGCGCCGGCTCACGTTGAACGGAGGCAAGCATGGCCGATCTGCGCACCAGTTTCGCCGGAATCAAGTCGCCCAACCCGTTTTGGCTGGCTTCCGCTCCACCCACCGACAAGGCCTACAACGTAGAGCGCGCGTTCAGGGCCGGCTGGGGCGGCGTGGTCTGGAAGACGCTGGGCGAAGACCCCCCCATCGTGAACGTTTCGTCGCGCTATGGCGGGCTGGACATCAACGGCCATCGCATGGCGGGCTTTACCAACATCGAACTCATCACCGACCGCCCGCTCGATGTCAACCTGCGCGAGATCAAACAAGTGAAACGCGACTGGCCCGATCGCGCTCTGGTCGTCTCGCTCATGGTCCCGTGCGAAGAGGATTCCTGGAAAAGCATACTGGCGCAGGTCGAGGACACCGGCGCCGACGGCGTCGAGCTGAACTTCGGATGCCCGCACGGCATGAGCGAGCGCGGCATGGGCTCGGCGGTGGGCCAGGTTCCGGACTACGTCGAGATGGTCACGCGCTGGTGCAAGGCGCACACGCGCATGTCGGTGATCGTCAAGCTCACTCCCAACGTCACTAACATCCTCGGCCCGGCGCGCGCCGCGAAGCGCGGGGGGGCCGACGCAGTATCGTTGATCAACACGGTGAGCTCCATCATCTCGGTCGACCTCGATCGCATGGCGCCTACGCCTACTGTCGACGGCAAGGGTACCCACGGCGGCTACTGCGGGCCGGCGGTGAAGCCGATCGCGCTGCACATGGTGGCCGAGATCGCCCGCGATCCGGAGTGCGCGGGGCTGCCGATCTCGGGGATCGGCGGCATCGCCACCTGGCGCGACGGAGCAGAGTTCATGGCGCTCGGCGCCGGGACGGTGCAAGTGTGTACGGCCGCGATGCACTACGGGTTCAAGATCGTGGAGGACATGATCGATGGCCTGAGCAACTGGATGGATGAGAAGGGGTACGCCCGGCTTTCTGACTTCACGGGCAAGGCGGTCGGCAATGTCACCGACTGGCAGTACCTGAACCTGAACTACAAGATCATCGCCAGCATCGACCAGCGATCCTGCATTCAGTGCGGCCTGTGCCACGTCGCCTGCGAGGACACGGCGCACCAGGCCGTGGCTGCGCTGCGCGTCGACGGCAAACGCCGCTACGAAGTGATCGATGCTGAGTGCGTCGGCTGCAACCTCTGCTACCACGTCTGTCCGGTGCCCGGCTGCATCAGCATGGTCGAGGTCGACACCGGCCTGCCGGCGGTGGACTGGAACCACGACCCGCGCAATCCCCGGCGCTTGACGCTCGAAGAGCCAAGCTGAAAGCTGCGCGAGTGGTGAGGCACTGTGTCCACCATTGACGCGGGCGCTGCGCTCGCATCGCAGGGCACGCCGGCCGCGTCATCCGCGCGCAGCGCAGCCGAGAGCACCGCGATCGAGATCCGCGGCCTGTCGTTGACGTTCCAGTCGGCCGACACGCCGGTGGTCGCGCTCGACGACATCAACCTGAGCATCCGGCGCGGGGAGTTCGTGTCGTTCATCGGTCCTTCCGGCTGCGGCAAGACTACGCTGCTGCGGGTGATCGCGGATCTGGAAACACCGAGCGCGGGCAGCATCGCGGTCAACGGCGTGAGCCCGGAGTCCGCGCGCGTCAATCGCGCCTACGGCTACGTGTTCCAGGCGCCGGCGCTCTACGCCTGGCGCAGCGTGATGCGCAACGTCATGCTGCCGCTCGAGATCATCGGGATGGCAGCGACCGAGCGCAAGACGCGCGCCGCCAGCTATCTGTCGATGGTCGGCCTGACTGGTTTCGAGCGCAAATTTCCTTGGCAGCTGTCCGGAGGCATGCAGCAACGGGTGTCGATTGCGCGCGCGCTCGCCTTCGAGCCGGAGCTGCTGCTGATGGATGAGCCGTTCGGAGCGCTGGACGAGATCACGCGCGACCATCTGAACGACCAGCTGTTGCGCTTGTATGAGCAGACCGGGAAGACGGTCGTCTTCGTGACGCACTCGATCTCCGAAGCGGTGTTTCTGTCCAATCGCATCGTCGTGATGAGCCCGCGCCCAGGCCGCATCCTCGAGATCATCGACAACGTCCTCCCGGCCGGCCGGCGCTTGGACATCCGCGAAACCACGCGTTTCCTCGAAGTCGCGCACCGCGTGCGTCAAGCGTTGCGAGCCGGCCACAGCTATGAGGACTGATGCCGCCGCGCTCCCCGCTGGGCTGCGAGCCGGGGCAGCCGCCGACTTCGTCCACCGCATCGGGCCGGTCGCCGTTATCGTTGCCGTTGTGATTGTCGTCTGGTATGCCGCTGCGGTCTGGCTGAATGCGCCCCAGGTCATCGACCGGTTCAAGAGCGACGAGAAGCCCTGGACCGCGCGTGAGCTGATCGATGCAACCTGGTCAATGGAGCGGCCGGTGCTGCCGGCGCCGCACCAGATCGCCCAGAACTTTTATGAAACCGTGTTCCAGACGTCGATCGAGAGCAAACGCAGCCTGGTCTACCATGCCGGCGTGACGGTGTCGGCGACCCTGCTCGGCTTCGTGTTCGGCACGGTGCTCGGCATCCTGCTGGCGGTGGGAATCGTGCACTCGCCGGTGCTCGACCGCAGCCTGCTGCCCTGGATCATCGCCTCGCAGACCGTGCCGATCCTGGCGATCGCTCCGATGGTGGTGGTGGTCCTCGGCAGCATCGGTTTCGTGGGGCTGTTTCCCAAGGCTGTGATTTCGATGTACCTGTGCTTTTTTCCGGTGACGATCGGCATGGTGAAAGGACTGCGTTCCCCCGATCCGCTACAGCTCGATCTGATGCGCACTTACAGCGCCAGCTCCGCGCAGGTGTTGTGGAAGCTGCGCTGGCCCGCGGCCATCGATTTTCTATTCGCCAGCCTCAAGGTCGCGATCGCTACCAGTCTGGTCGGCGCGATCGTCGGCGAATTGCCCACTGGGGCCCAGGCCGGGCTGGGTGCGCGCTTGCTGAGCGGCTCGTATTACGGGCAGACGATACAGATCTGGTCAGCCCTGATCATGGCGTCCATCATCGGGGTCGCACTGGTGGCGCTCGTCGGCCTGCTAGAGCATCTGGTCGCGCGCCGGATGGGGAGGCCTGGGTGAATCTGCGGCCACTTCGTGTTGCGGCGCTGTTGCTGATGATGGCCGGGCTCGTGGCGCCAGCGGGTGCCAACGGGTGGCTCGGGGGTCGAGCCGCGCTGGCGTGCGCACTCTGTTCGATCTTCTGCGCCGGTGCGGGGCTGCGTCGATGGGATCCGATTCTCGAAGGCGGACTGACCATTCTCGCCGTGTTGCTCGGAGCAGCAGCGCCGCTCATCTTGCTCGATGCACCTGGCCCTTTCGGCACCGCAGCGCCGGGTATCTGGCTGTTTCTAACCGGATGGGCGCTGTTGCTGTGGAGCGGACTGTCGATCCTATCGCGCCTGCCTCGGCATGGGGCCGGAGCGCTGGCGGCTCCGGCGGCGTTCGGCGTCGCATTGCTTTACTTGTGGCAGGTGCTGGTTGTGGGCTTCGCGGTGCCGCAGGTGCTACTCCCGGCGCCCACACAGGTGGGGCATATCCTGGCGACGCGGATGGACATTCTGTGGCCCGACTTCCAGCAGACTTTCTTGAAGGCGGTGCTGTCCGGCTACGCGATCGGATGCACGGCCGGGTTCCTGGTTGCGGTGATCGCCGACCGCGTTCCGTTCGTCAAGCGCGGCCTGCTGCCCCTGAGTGGACTGGTGAGCGCCGTGCCGATCGTGGGGATCGCGCCGATTCTGGTGATGTGGTTCGGCTTCGACTGGCAGTCTAAGGCGGCGGTGGTAGTCGTGGTAACCTTCTTCCCGATGCTGGTCAACACGCTGGCCGGCTTGGCGGCGGCCGACGCCATGCAACGCGACCTGATGCATTCCTACGCCGCCAGCTATGCTCAGACGCTGATGAAGCTGCGCCTGCCTGCGGCGCTGCCGTTCGTGTTCAACGCCCTGAAGATCAACTCGACGCTCGCGCTCATCGCGGCAATCGTTGCCGAGTTCTTCGGTTCGCCGATCCTGGGGCTTGGGTTCCGCATCAGCGCGGAGGTTGCCCGCCTGAACGTCGATGTGGTTTGGGCGGTGATTGCGATCGCGGCGCTCGCCGGATCGATGTTCTACGGCGTGATCGCCGTGGTGGAACGTGCTTGCACCTTCTGGCATCCTTCCTACCGCGCATGATCGCCTAACTGTGATGGAGATTAGTGAGAGGAGACGAAGATGAAGAAATTGACACTGATTGCGGCAACGATGTTGGCATTGAGCGCGGGGTTGGCGTCGGCGCAGGACAAGTTGACGCTGCAGCTCAAGTGGGTCACGCAGGCGCAATTCGCAGGTTACTACGTGGCCAAGGACAAGGGCTTCTACAAAGAGGTCGGCCTGGACGTGACCGTAAAACCGGGCGGCCCTGACATCAATCCCAGTCAGGTCATCGCGGGGGGCGGTGCGGACGTGATCGTCGACTGGATGCCCTCGGCGCTCGCCACACGAGAAAAAGGCGTGCCGCTGGTGAACATCTCGCAGGTGTTCAAGCGCTCGGGCATGATGCTCACCTGCCGCAAGGACTCAGGGGTCAAGACGCCGCAAGACTTCAAGGGGCGCACGCTGGGGGTCTGGTTCTACGGCAACGAGTATCCGTTCCTGTCCTGGATGGACAAGCTCGGCTACAAGACCTCCGGCGAAGGCAACGCGGTGAAGGTGTTGAAGCAAGGCTTCAACGTCGATCCGCTGCTGCAGAAGCAAGCCGACTGCATCTCGACCATGACCTACAACGAGTACTGGCAGCTGATCGAATCGGGCATGAAACCGGATCAGCTCATCGTGTTCAAATATGAGGACCAGGGCGTAGCGACGCTGGAAGACGGCCTGTATGCGATGGAGAAATCGATCGCCGATCCCAACATGGCCGGCAAGCTGGCGCGTTTCCTCAAGGCCTCGCTCAAGGGTTGGGACTACGCCATCAAGCACCAGGACGAAGCGGTCAAGATCGTCCTGGAAAACGACGCGTCGGGCGCTCAGACCAAAGGCCACCAGGTCACGCAGATGCTCGAGATCGCCAAGCTGGTGGAAGGCGGGAAGTTGGGCTATCTGGAGCCTGCCGCTTACGAGCGGACGGTGACCACCCTGCTGACCGGCAAATCCGATCCGGTGATCACCAAGAAGCCCCAGGGCGCCTGGACGCACAAGATCTGGGAGGCAGCGCAGAAGTAGGCGCTACTACAGCGTTGCCCGCCGTCATTCGCCGCCTCTCTCCTTCTGGGAGAGGGGTTGGGTGAGAGAGTGGCGGTGAAGCCCATGCAGGACCGGGAGCTTAGCTCCCCGTCTTGCTTCTCCGTTGCGATCCAGAATGGGCGGGAGCTACCTGACCGCCTCGCGCGCAACGCTCCGTGGACGCTTCAGCTCTGCCTGGCGGTTGAGCGCGCTGTAGACCGGCGGGAAAGTGGCGCGCGGGATATAACGTCCAGCGCCGCGCTCGACGTTGAGCTTGCCGTCTGCCCAGACCAGCTTGCCCTGGCTGATGGTATGCGAGGCAACGCCGGTCACGGTCATGCCTTCGAAGATGTTGTAGTCCACCTTCTGGTGATGGGTCTTGGCCGAGATGGTCCGCGTAGCCTTCGGGTCCCAGACCACCAGGTCAGCGTCGGCGCCGACGCTGACAGAGCCCTTACGCGGATAGATGTTGAAGATCTGCGCCGCGTTGGTGGAGGTCACGCGCACGAATTCGTTCGGTGTGAGCCGACCGGTTCCGACGCCGTGGTGCCAGAGCACCGACATGCGGTCTTCGACGCCGCCCGTGCCGTTCGGGATCTTGGTGAAATCATTGCGCCCCATGGCCTTCTGCGGCGCGCAGAAGCAGCAATGATCGGTGGCGGTGGTCTGCAGGTTGCCCGACTGCAGCCCTTGCCAGAGCGCCTCCTGATGACCCTTCGGGCGAAACGGCGGGCTCATCACGTGTGCGGCCGCGGTGTCCCAGTCCGGATTCAGATAGACGCTGTCGTCGATGAGCAGATGTCCGGCCAGCACCTCACCATACACGCGCTGCCCCTCGCTGCGGGCGCGGGCGATCGCCTGCAGCGACTCGCGGCAGCTGTTGTGCACGATGTAGACCGGCACCTTGATGACTTCGGCGATGCGGATGGCGCGGTTCGCCGCCTCGCCCTCGACCTCGGGAGGACGCGACAGCGGGTGGCCTTCGGGACCGGTGATGCCGGCCTTGATCAGCTGCTGCTGAAGATGGAACACCAGCTCGCCGTTCTCCGCGTGCACCGTGCAGATGGCACCCAGCTCGCGGGCGCGGGTGAAGCTGTTCACCAAGATTTCGTCGTCAGCCATGATGGCGTTCTTGTACGCCATGAAGTGCTTGAAACTGTTGACCCCGCGCTCCTTGGTCAGCACACCCATGTCCTTGTGCACCTGCTCGCTCCACCAGGTGACCGCAACGTGGAACGAATAATCAGCGCAGGCCTTCTCGGCCCACCCGCGCCAGGCGTCGTAAGCCTCGAGCAGCGGCTGCTTGGGGTTTGGAATCACGAAGTCGATGATCATCGTGGTGCCGCCGGCCAGCGCTGCCGCGGTGCCGCTGAAGAAGTCCTCGCTCGCCACGGTGCCCATGAAGGGCAGTTCCATGTGCGTGTGTGGATCGATGCCGCCCGGCATGACGTACTGCCCACCGGCCTCTACGACGAGGGCGCCGGCCGGTCTAGCGAGATCCCCGCCTACCGCCTTGATCAAGCCGTCGGCGCAATAGACATCGGCCCGGAAACTCTGGTCCGCGGTAACGACAGTGCCGCCCCGAATGAGTATGGACATGATGCAGACCCCCTCTGCCTAGCAGCAGAATAAGACGCTGGAACGTGCAGCTTCGCCCTCAGATGCTGACCAGGGAAGCGTAGGCCTCCGGGCGGCGATCGCGGAAGAACTGCCACAGGTTGCGCACCTCGCGCACCATGTTCATGTCCATCTCGGCGCTGATCAGTTCGTCCTTGTCGGAGGAAGCCTTGGCGATGATCTTGCCGCGCGGGTTGACGAAATAACTGGACCCGTAAAACTCGCCTATGTTCCAGGGCGCCTCGCGCCCCACCCGGTTCACCGCGCCGATGTAACACCCGTTCGCCACCGCCGAGGCCGGCTGCTCGAGCTCCCATAGATATTGGCTCAACCCCGCCACAGTGGCCGACGGGTTGACGATGTATTCGGCGCCGTTCAACGCCAGCGCGCGCCAGCCCTCCGGGAAGTGGCGGTCGTAGCAGATATACACCCCTAACTTGCAGTAGGCGGTCTGGAACACCGGCCAGCCCGAGTTGCCCGGCTTGAAGAAGAACTTTTCGTAGAAGCCGGCCACTTGCGGGATGTGGGTCTTGCGATATTTGCCGAGGTAGCTACCATCGGCATCGAGTACCGCGGCAGTGTTGTAGTAGACGCCGGTCATCGCCTCTTCGTACAAGGGTGCGACGATGACCATGCGATGCTTCTTTGCGCGTTCCTGCATGAGCTTGACGGTCGGTCCGTCCGGGATCGGCTCTGCGGCGGCGTACCACTTCGCGTCCTGGCTCGGGCAGAAGTAGGGCTGGGTGAAAACCTCCTGCAGGCACAGCACCTGGACACCGCGTCGGCCGGCTTCGTCGATCAGCGGCAAATGCGCTTCCACCATGGCAGCGCGTATCTGCTCCGGCGATTTGCCGCTGTCCGCCTTCAGACTCATCTGGATCAAGCCGCCGATCAGGGTTCCCATCGTTCCTCCATGCTGCGAATTCGAACCGTGTATAGCGAACGATTATGCCGCACGCCATTGGGCTGTGCCAGCTGCAACCGGTAGTTCAGGCGTCGGGGCTGACCTTGTCAGTAGTTGGACTTACACCCGCGGCGGCAAAGAGGGGTCAGCGTTGGCACACCTTGCACTTCGGGTCCCGCGAGAGCTTCACAGTCCGGGTGTGCATGGTGAGTGCGTCCAACAGCAGCAGACGCCCTTGCAGCGGCTCGCCCACGCCCATGATGAGCTTGAGCGCCTCGGCGGCCTGGATCGATCCGACGATGCCCACCAACGGCGCGAATACGCCCATCACCGCACAGCGCATCTCCTCCGCGTCGCCATCCTCGGGAAACAGGCAGTTGTAGCAGGGGCTGTCGTCGCGCCGGAGGTCGAACACGGTGACCTGCCCGTCGAAGCGCACCCCGGCGCCCGATACGAGAGGCTTTCCGAAGCGGACGCAGGCGCGGTTGATGGCATGGCGTGTG
>Ga0335084_10002236_pt1 | contig 18578 bp, 20 predicted proteins | sample Lox_Sample_44_FD_206721 | JGI IMG/M metagenome (GOLD analysis project Ga0335084, IMG submission 206721) | Soil microbial communities from Loxahatchee National Wildlife Refuge, Florida, United States - Lox_Sample_4.4 | ecosystem: Environmental > Terrestrial > Soil > Wetlands | place: USA...
GCAGCAGGAACCCCGCGATCGTCTGGTAGTCCGGCGACTCCTCGAGGGGGAGCCCGACCTGCTCGCGCAGGTCCCGGATCGTCGCGGTCCCGTCAATCATATAGGAACCGTCGGGCAGCCGGGACACCGACGACAGGCGCAGGCTCTCGCGCTCGTCCCGGATCTCGCCCACGATCTCCTCGAGCAGGTCCTCGGTGGTCACGAGCCCGGCGACCTGGCCGTACTCGTCCACCACGAGAGCAAGCTGGAGACGGCTCCGCTGGAACTGGCGCAGCACCTCGCTGACCGGCGCGGTCTCCGGCACGAAGAGGGGCGGGTGCATGAGCCGCTCGAGGTTCACCGGCTCGCCCAGGGCGGCGCACCGGAACAGGTCCCTGATGACCACTACCCCGATCGTCCCTTCGATGGAGCCCCGGTAGACCGGCAGCCGCGTGTGCCCGATCTCGGCGGCGCTCTTGAGCACCTGGTCCGGCGGCATCTCGACGTCGAGGCCCAGGATGTTCGGCCGGGGCACCATCACGAGGCGCACCGGAGTGTCGGTGAACTGGAACACGCGGTTGACCAGATCTCGCTCGGCGGCCTCGAACACGCCCTGCGCGGCGCCCTCACGGACGAGGTACTTGACCTCCTCCTCGGAGACGAGCGGCGCGGTCGGGGTGTCCCGCATGCCGAGCGCGGTCAGGATCAATCGGGTGGCCCAGGTGAGGACGCGACCAGGGCCGGCCAGCCCACGCACCAGCCGGGCAATGAGGGGGGCCACCACCGCGGCCCAGCGCTCCGGGTTCCGCAGCGCGAGCGCCTTCGGGGTCAGCTCGCCGATGACCAGCGACACGAACGAGATCAGGAGGACGACGCTGCCCAGCGCGACCGGGCCGCCCCACTTCTCCGCGCCGGGCAGCGCGAGCCCCTGTAACCGGGGGGTGAGGGCCTCCACCGCGGCGGCGCCGCCCACCGCGGAGGCGAGCGTGCCCACCACCGTGATCGCGATCTGGATGGTGGCCAGGAAGCGGTCGGGATCCCGCTTGAGCTGCTCCGCCACCGCCGCGCCGGGCAGGCCCTCGCTCCTGAGCTGGTTCAGCCGGCTCGGGCGTGCGGACACCAGCGCGATCTCGGAGCCCGCGAAGAAGCCGTTGGCGAGGATCGACACCCCGATCAGCACGATCTCGACCCAGATGCTGTCCATGGCCTTGTCCTCAGGGGGTGACGGTGAAGCGCAAGCGGCCGATGAGCTGGCCCGACGTGGTGAGCACGTCCACGCGGTAGTGCCCCACGACGGGCGGCCTGGGATCGGTGTAACGGGAATAGGTACGGAAGCCCTGCATGCGCCCGCCCATCACCGGCGTGGGCAGGGCCACGTCCGCCAGCATCAGCCGGTCCCGCCACCACACATGACGGATGACCTGCCGCACGCCGGCCGGGGCATACACGGCAGTGTAGGCCGCCAGCTCACCCCACTCCAGCACGGTCGCCGCGGACAGGATGCGGCCGTCGACCGGGTCCACCGGCTCGAGGTCGGCGACGCCGCGAGCGACCACCGCGCGGGCCAGGAAGAGGGGCGCGGGGGGCACCAGTACCCGCGCCGACCAGACCAGCGCGAGCGCCGCCACCGCGGCGGCCAGCGCCATCGCGTGGGCGCGCATCCAGCCGAACCTCCCCTCGCGACGAAAGGCGGGGGCGAGCGCGAGGGCGGCGAGCACCGCGCTGCCCTCGAGGGCCAGGATCGGGCGCACGCCGACCAGCGGTAGCGCCACGTTGAGGGCGGCGAAGAACGAGAAGCCGAGCAGCGAGTGATTGAGCCAGGGCCGCGGGTGCACCAGCCGCCGGTACAGCGGATCGATCGCGGTGATCAGCGCGCCCGCCGCCACCAGGGCCGGGAACACCGCGTTGGCCGAGTCGAGCGTGGCCGCCGCGTAGTAGGCGGGGAGCACGAACAGGAGCAGGTTGTGGTAGAGCGTCTGGATCGTGTAGTCGGCGGCGGTCAGCACGAGGCGCTTGCCGCGCTCGAGCAGCGGCGCCCGCAGCTCGGTGATCAGCACGAAGAGGAGCCACAGGAGCAGCAGGTAGCCCACGATCCAGGCCACGTGGGGCAGCCCCCGACGGAAGACCAAGAGCGCGCCGAGACCGAGAACCAGCGACGCGATCGAGACGGGCCAGCCGCCGAGCCAGCCCACCAGCGGCAGCCGCGGGGCGGGCGCCGCGTCCGGCTCGGTCACGTGGCCACGGGCTCGATCCGCGCCGGGATCCCCTGTTTTCGCCAGTAGAAGAGGAACAGCGCGATCGTGAAGAGCGACTGGCTCACCGCCAGCGCGCAGTCGAAGAGAACTCGCGCCACGAAGTGATTGGCGCCGGGCACGGTCCGGAAGACCTGTCCACCGATCACCGCGAGGCCGAAGATCACCACGAAGAGGACGGCGGCGGTCCAGAAGATGCTCCAGCGCTGGCCGGCGGTGAGCTCGGCGGCCTGCCGCCACGCGGTGAGCGGCGAGCCGCCACCCAGGACGACCGCCGAATCGACGACCGCGAAGCGGATCAGCAGCAACAGAATGGCCACCGACACCGCGGTCAGCACCAGGCCGCCCGCGAGCTGGATCGCGGGGCCGGCCGTGTAGATGCCGAGCCAGCCGAGGGACGGCAGCAGGAGCACCCAGATGATCGTGAAGCGCACCAGCATCAGGCGGGGCCACGCGGCGAACCCTTCGGCCAGGGCCTGCCAGTAGCTGACCGGCACGCCCTGCTTGATGCGCGCGAGGGCGGAGAGCATCGCGCTCACCACGAAGGGATCGAGCACCACCTGGGCGGTCAGCACGATGCGCAGCGCGCGCCCGGCCGCGTCCTCGCCCGGCTCGAAGAACTCGAGGTAGTTGAGCAGCACGTGGATCGGCAGCCACACCGTCAGCGAGAGCAGGGTGAACAGATACAGGTGGCGGGCGAGGAGGTGGAACGTCTCCCCGAGGACGGCGCGCACTACTTGACCTTGGAGCCCGAGGGCACGTCCTTGTCGAGGGTGAGGAGCGACACCGTGCCCTCGTGCGAGGCGGCCAAGACCATGCCGTTGGACTCGACCCCCATCAAGGTGGCGGGCTCGAGATTGGCCACGATCACGACCTTCCGGCCGACCAGGCTCGCCGGCTCGTAGTGCTCGGCCACGCCCGCGACCAGCGTGCGCGTCTCCTCCCCCAACCGGATCGTGAGCTTGAGCAGCTTCTTGGACTTCGGCACACGCTCGGCGGCCAGCACCTCGGCCACCCGCAGCTCCACCTTCTGGAAATCCGCGATCGGGATCTTCCCGGTCCCTGCTCCCTCGGCCCCCGCGCTCCCCTCACCCTGCCCCCTGGCTCCCTCTCTGCCCGCCTTGGGGAGAGAGCCGGGGTGAGGGGCCTTCGTATCGATCCGTGGAAACAGCCCGGAGATCTTGTTCACCCGCGGCACCGCGGTCAGCCGCCCCACCACGGCCGCTTCGAGCGTGGGCGCCGCGGTCTGCCCGAGCGCCTCACGAATCTTGCGGGCCGCGTCCGGCAGGAACGGATCCAGCATGATGCCGAGGAACCCCAGCGAGTCGGCCAGCGTGCACAGCACCCGCTCGAGCCGCGGTCGCCTGGCGGGATCCTTGGCCAGCGCCCACGGCGCGCTCGCGTCTACGTACCGGTTCACGGTGCCGATGAACGCCCAGATGCCACCGAGCGCCTTCTGGAAGGCGAATTCCCGCATCGCCCGCTCGACCGCGCTCCGCGCCGTCGTCGCCGCGTCTGCGATCTCCCGATCCGCCGCCTCGATCGGCGCGGTCACCTGCGCCACGGGCCCGGAGGCGGCGATGAGCGTGGTCGCCCGGCTCGCGAGATTGCCGAGGTCGTTGGCCAGATCGGCGTTCAGCCGGTCGACGAGCGCCTCCTCGCTGAAGCTGGCGTCGAGGCCGAAGTTCATCTCGCGCATCAGGAAGTAGCGGAACGCGTCGTGGCCGTACTTGTCGGTGAGCTGGAAGGCCTCCACCACGTTGCCGATGGACTTGGACATCTTGCTCCCGCCGAGCGACCAGTAGCCGTGGACGTTGAGCCGCCGATAGAGCGGGATGCCCGCCGCCTTCAGCATGGTGGGCCAGTACACGCCGTGCGGCTTTAGGATGTCCTTGCCGATCAGATGCTCGACGTGTTCCCAGAGCCCGCGCGTCTTCTGATTCGCCGGGTCGGACACCGCCGAGTAGTAGTTCAGCAACGCGTCGAACCAGACGTAGGTGACGTAGTCGTCGTCGAAGGGCAGCGGGATGCCCCACACGACCCGCGACTTGGGCCGGCTGATCGACAAATCCTGGAGCGGCTCGCGCAGGAACCCCAGCACCTCGTTGCGGTACCGCTCGGGCTGGATGAAGCCGGGGTTGTCCTCGAGGTGCTTGATCAGCCAATCCTGGTACTTCGACATCTTGAAGAAGTAGTTCTTCTCCTTGATGAAGGTGAGCGCGGTCTGGTGATCGGGACACTTGCCGTCCACGATCTCCTTATCGGTGTAGAAGCGCTCGCACCCGTAGCAGTACCAGCCCCCGTACTCCCCGAAGTAGATCTCCCCCGCGTCGAAGAGCCGCTGCAGGATCTCCTGCACCACCTTCTTGTGCCGCGGCTCGGTGGTGCGGATGAAGTCGTCGTTGGTGATGCCAAGACGCCGCCAGGTCTCCTGGAAGACCGCCGCGATCTCGTCCGCGTAGGCTTGCGGCGACACTCCGGCCTTGGCCGCTACCTGAGCGATCCGTTCACCGTGCTCGTCGGTGCCGGTCAGGAGGTACACGCGGTCGCCGGCCAGACGATGGTAGCGGCACATCGCGTCGGCCATGATAGTGGTGCACGCGTGCCCCAGGTGCGGGCGGGCGTTGACGTAGTAGATCGGGGTGGTGAGGTAGAAGGTGCTCATGCGTCGAGGTGGCCGGCCGCCTCAGGCCGGCTTGATGTGGTCGCGGCCTTCCCAGGTGAGCTGGGCGAGCGGGACCTCCGCCTCGGTGCCGTCCGGGAAGCCGACCACCACCGATTGCTTCAGCACCCGGAGCGAGCGCACCTTGCCGGTCATGCAGCCGCCTCCGCCGCAATCGGCCGAGCAGGCGCTGTTCACCCGCGGGAGCCGGGAGCGCAGCTCCTCGTAGGTCGAGAACTCGTAGAGCAGGCAGCACTTGAGCCGCCCGCAGTTGCCGAGCAGGCGGCTGTCGGTGAGCGGCATGTCCTGCCCCTTCGCCATCTTCACCGAGATCGGATCGAACTTGCGCAGGTGCGACGAGCAGCAGAGCTGCCGGCCACAGGGGCCGATGCCGTCGAGCAGCTTGGTGGTGTCGCGCGCGCCGATCTGGCGCATCTCGATCCGCGCGTGGAACTCGCGGGCGAGGGCGCGCACGAGGTCGCGGAAGTCCACCCGCTCCTCGGAGTTGAAGAACACGGTGACCCGCCGACGCGACGGCTCGATCTCCACGTCCACGATCTTCATGGCCAGGGAGCGGCTCCGCGCCAACCGCTGGGAGGTCTCGACACCCTTCACCTCGCGGGTCCGGCGCTCGCGCCAGTCCGTCACCTCGGCCCCGGTGGCCCGGCGGACGACCTTGCGGTACATGCGGTCCCGCCTGAACTCGGGGATCGGGCGCCGGGGCCGGCGCACCTCACCCACCGTGGTGCCGCCGCCCGTCTCCACCACCACGAAGTCGCCCACGTGAAGGTCGGCGGCGGTGGTCTGGTAGTCCTCGGCGAGCAGTGGCTCGCGGAGGCGCACACCGATGAGATAGCGGGGCGTCTCGTCGACCGCGGCCGCGGCGATGGTGGGTTCCATGGCCTCGCTCATGCGATCACGCGCCCTCTCCCGCGAGGCGCCCCAGCAGCACCTCGACGGTGAGCCGCGGGGAGACGTTGCCCTGGATGGCCAGCCACGCCTCGCGGCAGTCGCGGAGCGCGCCCGTCACCCGCTCGAGCGAGCGCTCGCGCGCCGCCGTCACCGCGTCGCTTCGCAGCATCAGACGCGCGGGAGCGTCGGCGAGGCCGCACAGCAGGTCCCGGTACCATAGCCAGCACGCCTCGACGAAGGTCTCCGCGGCCTGGCGGTCACGGCCCACCTGCTCGCCGAGCCTCAGGATGGCCTCGACCCCGCGCTCCCGCGCCTCGGCGAGGAGCCGCAGGCTGCCCGCGTGGGCGTCGGTGCGCACGTCGGGGAGCAACGCGGGCACGCCGTCGGTGAGGCGCGGGCGGAAGCGCACGACCTGGCAGCGGGAGAGCACGGTGGCGGGCAGCGCGCGGATCTGCGAGAGGACCAGGACGATGACGGTCTGCGCCGGCGGCTCCTCCAGCGTCTTGAGAAACGCCTGGGGCGTCGCCGCGGTCATCTTCTCGGCCTCATCGACGACGAAGACCTTCCACGGCGCCTCCATCGGCTTGAGCGCGGCCAGGCGCTCGAGCTCGCGGACCGTCTCGATCCGGAGAGCGTGGGCGCCCTTCGGATTGCCCGCGGGCGGCGTGGGCCCGAGCAGGTGCACGTCGGGATGGCGCCCGCGCTCCACCCGCGCGGCCGCGGGCCCGCCGCCGGGCGCCACCAGCGCCGACGCGAAGGCCAGGGCCGTCGCCTTGCGACCCGAGCCCTCGGGACCGACGAAGGCGTAGGCGTGGGCCACCCGCGACGTGGCGAGCGCGCGGCGCAGGAGCGTCACCGCCTCGGGCTGGTCGCGGATGCCCTCAAGCGCCACCGGCATCTCCTCGACGGGCCAGGTACTCGTCGACCGCCCGCACCACCTCGACGTGCAGGACGTCGGCGTCGCGGCCCGCGTCGAGCACCACGACCCGGCGCTTGTCGCTCCGCGCGATCTCGAGATATCCCTCGCGCACGCGCCGGTGGAAGGAGAGGTCCATCTTCTCGAACGTGTCGAGCGCGCGCGCGCGGATGCGCTGCATGCCGACCGCCGGGTCCAGATCCAGCACCAGCGTGAGGTCCGGCAGCACCCCGCCGGTGGCGAGCATGTTCAGCTCCTTGATGGTTTGCACGTCCATGCCCTGCCCATAACCCTGGTAGGCCACCGTCGCGTCGGCGTAACGATCCGAGATCACCACCGCGCCGCGCGCCAGCGCGGGCGCGATCACACGCGTGACGTGCTCCTGACGGGCCGCCATGAAGAGAAAGGTCTGGGTCAGCGGCGTCGGCGTCGGGCCGTCGGCCTCGAACAGCGCACGAACGCGCAGGCCCAGCGGCGTGCCGTCGGGCTCACTGGTCTGGACAACTTCGAGGCCCCGGCCGGACAAATAGCGTGCGAGACGCGCGCACTGGGTCGATTTCCCCGAGCCCTCGACGCCTTCGACCGTGACCAGCGCCCCTCGCATGGGCGTAACTGTAACACACTGATTTGCCGGGGGCCGCGTCGCCACCATCGTGCCGGCTCAGGGAAATTCGTTCCCTAGTCCTGGCCAAATCGGTTCCTAACGCAAGGCAGCGTAAGGCGCTCGGGCAGGCATTTCGGCGGCTTTCCCCGTGGCCCGGCTCTTGCTCTACCAATGAAACGCCCGGAGCGGAGCGCGGGTTAACAAAGCACGGGTCCCTCGCCACACACCGGTTCTGAGCGAGGGAGACCCGCCTCCGCTCTCGGGTCCAAACATCTCGCGCACGCGCGGGGTGGGCGGGAGAAACGAAGAGCAGGATCCGAGCGTCGTAGTGATGAGAGGGCAAACATGAACTCACGCATCACGCACGTGGGGCTCGCGGGACTGATCAGGACGGCGGTGCTCGTCGGACTGGGGGCGATATGGCTACTGGGTGCTTGACGCTACACGGTGTAGGTCTCCGGGGCCGCACGCTCGGCTGGAAAGCAGAGCGGTGCACGAACCCCGACAGCTGTGAGCTGCATCTCTGCGTCTCGGACGGCCGCGGCGGCTACTGGCATCCCGACGATCCGCTGGCCTTCGCCAAGTGGCGCATCCGCGCCGATCTCGACGTCATCCCGGCCCACGTGCTGGTCAAGGTAGGCCGCGGCTGGGATCTGATCCGGCGCGGCGCGGTGGTGGGCGCAGTCGGACTCGGCGGCGCCGCGGCGGTGCTCGGCGTGCTCTGGGGACGTCAGAGGCGCTTTTCCATGAAGACGCTGAGCGGATCCGGCGCGTAGTCGCCGAAGGGCTCGCGCTCGGCGTAGCCTGCCGAGCGATAGAGCCCGAGCGCCTCGGGCTGGTGAATGCCCGTCTCGAGGCGCACACAGTCGAGACCTTCCTGCCGCGCCTGCTCCTCGATCCGGTCCAGGAGGCGCCGGCCCAGCCGGATGCCGCGCGCCGCCGGCGTCACGAACAGCCGCTTCAGCTCGCCGTAACCGGCCGCGTCGATGCGCAGCGCCGCGCAGCCCACCGCGGCGACTCCCCGACGGGCGACCAGGAACCGGATGTTCGGGGCGGCCAGCGCCTCGACGTCGAGGAAGTGGTTGCTCTCCGGGGGGTACAGCGCGCTCTGGTACGCGTCGAGCTCTTCCAGCAGGCGCGTCACGTCGGCCTGGCGCGGCGATTCCAGCCTCAGCGTGACGTCGGTCATCTCACACGCAGCCGACGCTCGGCGCGCCGGGCGACCGCCCAGTACCGGAGCGCGGGCGGAGCGAGCGGAAGCGCCCGGCGCGTGACGGCGGCCAGGACCCGAAGCGCACGCTCCCGCCGCCGGTCCCAGGAAAGCCCGTACGCGGCGCGAACCGTGGGAGGCAGCAGACCCACCGTCGGCAGGGCGGCCAACCAGAGCGCGGGCCCGAGCACGCGGGAGGCGGATGGCGCCAGGATCTCCCGCGAGAGGCCGCGGGCGGTATCGGTGACCTCGATCGCACCAGACGCCAGCATCGTCTCGAGATAGTCGTGCAGATGCGCCTCGGTGCGGGGCAGATGGCCGGCCGGGATCCCGAGATGCATCTCGATCCCGCTCGCCTCCCCGCAGTACCGATCGGCGGCGGCCGGGCTGATCGGCCCCACGAAGAGCCGGTAGGCGAGGAGGAAGGAGTCCAGCAGGGTGGCGTGCACCCAGGTCAGCAGGGCCGGATCGTGAGCGCTGTAGCCGGCGCCGGCCGGGGCTCCGCCGGCGGGCTCGCCGAGCCGGCCATGCACACGGTCGTGGATGGCGTTGATCCGCGAGGCCGCGGCGCTGGCCTCCTCGGCCGGTCCGAAGGTGAGCGCGAGCATCGAGCGCAGGGTCCGGTGCAGGCGTCGGAGCCGGCCCCAGGGCTCGGTCGTGAAGGCGCTGTGCTCGGCAACCCCCCGGGCCACCATCGGGTGCGCGATCTGGAGCAGGATCGCCCGGCCCCATCCCGCGAGCAGCACGCGCTCGCGATGGATTGTCCACGCCACGCCGCGGCCCGCGATACCATCGGGTTCGGGCCGATCGGCGACTGCAGACCGATCGGAGACTGCAAGCAGATCGGGCATGGACGCATTATGACGCGGCCGGGCAACTTCCGCCCCGCCGGGAAACTTCTACTGGTCGCCGGTCGTTGTGTGGTCGTCACCCCTCACTCTGGAAAGGAGAGCGCCATGCGTCGAGCTGCCCCGCTGCTGGTCATGGCCCTGCTGCTGACCGGGCTGGTTCTGCCGGTCGCCGCCCTGGAAGTCGGCCAGAAGGCGCCCGACTTCACCCTGTCGGCCCCCGGCGGCAAGAAGGTCAATCTGTCGGACCTCACCGCCAAGGGACCCGTCGTCATCTTCACCTTCATCCAGGCCTTCACCGGCACCTGAACCAAGGAACTGCTCGGCTTCGAGGGGGCCCTGCCCCAGTTCGAGGCCGCCGGCGCCCAGGTCGTGGGCGTGAGTGCCGACCATGTCGCAACGCTGGAAGCCTGGGGCAAGCAGAACAAGATCAGCTACCTCCTGCTGTCCGATTTCGGCCGCACGATGCTTCCGGCCTACGACGCGATGGTCACCGACGAGAAGAGCCCGATCTTCCGGTACGCCAAGCGCGCGTACTACGTGATCGACAAGAACGGGGTGGTCCGCTGGGCCAAGATCCAGACGAACGCTCTCGACCTGCTCGACCCCGCCGACGTGCTCAAGGCGCTGAAGGACTCGGGCGTCTGATGGTCGTCACGCGCGCCGCCGGTGGCCTGATCGCGGCGGCGCTCTGGGCCACGGCCGCGGCGGCGCAGCCCGCCGCCGCGCCGCCGGCCTGGGAGAAGATGGGCGTGCAGACGTACGAGCCGCCCAAGCCCGCGCCCGTCTTCGCCCTGCCCGCTCTCGACGGCCATACGGTGCGGCTCGAGGACTTCAAGGGCAAGGCGCTCGTCCTCTTCTTCTGGGCCACGTGGTGACCGGACTGCCGGGAGGAGTTGCCTTCCGTCAACCGGTTGTACCAGGAGTTCAAGGGCCAGGGGCTCGAGGTCCTGCTGATCTCCTTCCGCGAGAGCGCCGACCTGGTGAAGCGCACCGCGGCCGAGCGCGGCTACACCGCGCCCGTGCTCCTCGACGCGTCCGGTGACGTCACGGGGCGAATCTACGGCGTGTGGGGGCCACCCACCGCCTACTTCGTGAACCGCGAAGGGCGTCTCGTCGGCCGGTTGATGGGGGCCAAGGACTGGAGCAGCCCCGCCGCGCGCGACCTGATCCGCTCGCTCGTCGCCCCGGCGCCCCGCTGAGCCGCCCCGGCTAGCCGCGCCCCGCCGCCAGCGGGGGCGGGCCCCCCTGATCCCGGGGAGCCCCGGCCATCGCGATGAGCGCCCGCACCAGATCGGTGAGCGCGGCACGGGCGGCCGGATCCACGAGCCGGCCGTCCTGGAAGTGGCCGGACTCGAGGTAGACGCTCGTGGGCACCACCAGCGCGCCGAACCACGCGAGCACGCCGCGAAGCTGCCAGTCCACGCCGAGGTAGTGGTGCGGCGTGGCGCCCATCGCGACGATGCCCACCGGCTTGGCCCGCAGCGCCTCCAGCGGGGTGAGGTCGAGGAGGTTCTTGAGCGCCCCGGTGTACGACGCGCGGTAGACCGGGCTCGCCAGCAGGACCGCGTCGGCTGCGGCGAGCGCGCCGACCACGCGCGCCGTGTCGTCGGTGAAGCGATCGAGCGGCCGCCCGTCCGCGAACGAGACGCGGTGCTCGCCGAGGCTGAGCACGGTGACCGCGATGCCGGGCTCCGCGGCGGCGGTCTCCGCCGCGAACCGCACCGCCGCGTCGAGGCGGCCCGGTGGGGTGACCGCGCCGACGACCACGGCGAGCCTCATGCCGCCGGACGATCGCGCTCGCGGCGCGCCACCTCGGCGCGGACCAGCGGGATCAGCTCGCGGCCGTAGTCGGCGGCGTCGTTGAGCGGGTCGAAGCCGCGGATCAGGAGCGTGGTGACGCCGAGCTCGTAGTAGTCGAGCAGCGCCTCGGTCACCTGCTCGGGCGTGCCGACGAGCGCGGTGGTGTTGCCCGCGCCGCCGACCGCGGCCGCGATCGGCGTCCACAGCCGCTTGTCGTGCACCTCGGACTGCTGCGCGAAGTCCACCAGTCGCCGGGCGCCCACCGCCTCGGGCGCGGGCAGCGTGCGGTCGCCCTGCTTGGCCCGTACCCGCTCGAGGATGCTCCGGGCCTTGGCCCACGCCTGCTCCTCGGTCGGGGCGATGATCGGCCGGAGCGAGACGCTGAAGCGCAGATCGAGGGGCTCACGGCCGTGGCGCGCCGCCACCGCGCGCAGCGTCGCGATACGCTCGCGGATCGCGGTGAGCGGCTCGCCCCAGAGCATGTAGACCGCGCAGTGCCGGGCTCCGATCTGGTGCGCGGCCTCGGAGGCGCCGCCGAAGTAGAGCGGGATGTGCGGCGTCTGCCGCGGCTTCACGTCCGAGTAGGCCGCGGTGACGCGATAGAACTCGCCCGCGTGGTCGAACGGCCGCTCCTCCGTCCACATCCGGCGCATCAGGCCCAGGTACTCGTCGGTCCGGCGGTAGCGGGTGTCGTGCCCGACGAAATCGCCGTCCCGCGCCTGATCCGCGTCGCTGCCGCCGGTGATGATGTGCAGCGCGATGCGCCCGCCGGAGAGCTGGTCGAGCGTGGCCGCCTTGCGCGCGGCCAGCGTCGGAGCCACGAAGCCGGGCCGATGAGCGATCAGATAGCCGAGGCGCTCGGTGTGGGCCGCCGCATAACCCGAGACCAGGAAGCCGTCCGCCGAGGTCGACGTGTAGCCGACCAGGACCTTGTCGAATCCGGCCGCCTCGTGGGTCCTCGAGAAGTCGCGGATCCACGCCATGTCGATCGCGCCGCCGATCACGTGGACAGCCGCCCCGTCGGCGCCCTCCGGTCTCACCCCGATCATCCCGATGAACTCGATGGCCATCAGCTTCTCCTCTCGGCGGGAAGCGCCGCGCGTGACGCGATGCACTCGGCCAGGTGCGCGGCATCGTCCCCCACGCCGCAGAGCACCGGCCGCGCTCCAGGATCACCGTCTCGTGCCGCTCGCTCATGACCCGACAAGGCTACGGAGGCGCGCGTGTGGAGTCAATCGGCGCGACGCGCCCTTGCGTCGTCCATGCCGGAGCCTATACTGAACGGGTGTTCCACCCGGTCGTCGATCGCTGGTTCCGTCAGCGCTACACTGAGCCCACGCCGGTCCAGGCCCAGGCCTGGCCGCTGATCGCGGCCGGCCACGACGTCCTGCTGACCGCGCCGACCGGCTCCGGAAAGACCCTGGCCGCGTTCCTGGCCTGTCTCGACCGGCTCTTCCGCGAGGCGCTCGAGGGCCGGCTCGAGGACCGGACCGCGATCCTCTACGTCTCGCCGCTCAAGGCGCTCTCCAACGACGTGCGCCGCAACCTGGACGAGCCGCTCGCCGAGCTCGCGGCGGCCGCGGTCGCGGCGGGGCTGGCGCCTCCCGCGATCCGCACCGCGGTGCGAACCGGCGACACTCCTGCGCACGAGCGGCGGCAGGTCGGCCGCCGGCCCCCGCACGTCCTGGTGACCACCCCCGAGTCGCTCTTCATCCTGCTCACCGCGGAGTCGAGCCGCCGCTGGCTCTCGCAGGTACGCACGGTCATCGTGGACGAGATTCACGCGGTGGCCGGCGACAAGCGGGGCGCGCACCTGGCCCTGTCGCTCGAGCGGCTGGAGACGCTGGTGCGCGCGGGCGGCGGCGCGCGCCTGCAGCGCATCGGGCTCTCGGCCACCGTGCGCCCGATCGAGACCGCGGCGCGGCTCCTGGTGGGCGGCGCCCGGCCGCGCCCCGAGATCGTCAACGTGGGCCAGCGGCGCGACATGGACCTCGCGGTCGAGGTGATCGGCGACGAGCTGGGCGCGGTCTGCACGAACGAGCAGTGGGAGGAGATCTACGATCGCGTCGCCGAGCTGGCCCGCGCCCACCGCTCCACACTCGTGTTCGTCAACACGCGGCGGCTGGTCGAGCGGGTCACGCGTCACCTGGCCGACCGCCTGGGCGCCGAGCGCGTGGCCGCGCACCACAGCAGCCTGAGCCGGCAGCGTCGCTTCGATGCCGAGCAACGGCTGAAGTCGGGCGAGCTCTCGCTGGTGGTGGCCACCGCCTCGCTCGAGCTCGGCATCGACGTGGGCACCGTCGATCTCACGTGCCTGATCGGCTCGCCGCGGTCGATCGCGACCGCGCTCCAGCGGGTGGGCCGCTCCGGTCACGCCCTGCTCGCGACGCCGAAGGGCCGACTCTTCCCGCTCACCCGCGACCAGCTCGTCGAGTGCGCGGCTCTGGCGCGGGCGGCCCGCCGCGGCGAGATCGACCGTCTCGCGCTGCGGAAGGCCCCGCTCGACGTCCTCGCCCAGCAGATCGTGGCGATCTGCGCCAGCGAGGAGCAGGACGAGGACCGCCTGTTCGCGCTCTGCCGGCGCGCCGCCCCCTACGCCGATCTCACCCGCCACGACTTCGACCAGGTGGTGGACATGCTCGCCGAGGGCATCGCGACACGCCGCGGACGGTACGCGACGCGCCTGCACCGCGACGCGGTGGGCCGGCGCCTCAAGGCCCGGCGGGGCTCCCGGCTCGCCGCGATCACCTCGGGCGGGGCCATCCCGGACAACGCCAGCTACGAGGTCGTGCTGGAGCCGGACGAGACCACGATCGGCTCGCTCGACGAGGACTTCGCGATCGAGTCGATGGCGGGCGACGTCATCCTGCTCGGCAACACCTCGTGGCGCATCCGGCGGATCGAGAGCGGGCGCGTCCGCGTGGAGGACGCGGGCGGCGCGCCGTCCACGATCCCGTTCTGGCTCGGCGAGGGACCGGCGCGGACGCCCGAGCTCTCCGCCGAGCTCGCGGCGGTGCGCGAGGGGGTGGCCGAGCGGCTGCACGAGCCGGAAGCGGCGATCCGCTGGCTCGAGCAGGAGACGGGTCTCGACCGGCGCGGCGCGCTCCTCGCGCTTGACTACATCGCGGCCGCCCGGGCCGCCCTCGGCGCCGTTCCCACCCGCGACACGGTGGTGGTGGAGCGCTTCTTCGACGAGGCCGGCGGCATGCAGATGGTGATCCACGCGCCCTTCGGCGGCCGCATCAACCGGGCCTGGGGCATGGCGCTGCGCAAGCGACTCTGCCACTCGTTCAACTTCGAGCTGCAGGCCGCCGCCACGGACGACGGCGTGCTGCTGTCGCTCGGCCCTCAGCACAGCTTCCCGCTGGAAGCCGTGTTCGAGATGCTGCACCCGCACGGGCTCGACGAGCTCCTGATCCAGGCCGCGCTGCAGGCGCCCATGTTCACGACGCGCTGGCGGTGGAACGCCACCCGCGCGCTCGCGTTGCTGCGCTGGCAGAATGGCCGCAAGGTGCCGCCCTTCCTGCAGCGGATGCGCGCCGAGGATCTCCTCGTCGCGGCGTTTCCGGCCCAGGCGGCCTGCCAGGACAACATGGGCGCCGGCCCCATCGAGGTGCCCGACCATCCGCTGGTCGCCGAGACCCTGCGCGACTGTCTGACCGAGGCCATGGACGTCGACGGCCTCCGCGCGGTGCTGACCGCGCTCCACGAGGGCAAGATCCGGCGCGTGGTCCGCGAGACCCCGGAACCGTCGGTCTTTGCCCACGAGATCCTGAACGCCAATCCCTACGCGTATCTCGACGATGCCCCGCTCGAGGAGCGGCGCGCCCGCGCGGTCACGCTGCGGCGCGGCCTGCCCGCGACGGTGGCCGACGACGTCGGGCGCCTCGACCCCGCGGCCATCGCGGCGGTAGTCGAGGAGGCGTGGCCCGATCTCCGCAGCGCCGACGAGCTGCACGACCTGCTGCTCGACGTCGGCGTGCTGCCCGAGGGTGAGGCCGTGGCCTGGACCGCCTATCTCGACGAGCTGATCGCAGCCGGCCGCGCCGCGCGGCTGCGCGACGGTGATCGCGTGGGCTGGGTGGCCGCGGAGCGTCGCTCGCTCGCCGCCGCCATCTGGCCGGGCGCGCGCTTCGAGCCCGACGTGGTCGAGCCGCCCGCGCGCCGCGCGCCCGCGTGGTCGGATCGCGAGGGCGCGCTGGTGGAGGTCGTCCGGGCGCGTCTGGGCCTGGTAGGGCCGACCACCGCGATCGCGCTCGCGGCCACGCTCGACGTGACGCCCGGCGAGGCGGACGCCGCGCTCGCGGCCATCGAGGCCGAGGGCGGCGTGCTCCGGGGTCGCTTCACCTCCGAGGCGATCGCGGCCGGCGCTCTCGAGTGGTGCGACCGGCGGCTCCTGGCGCGTATCCACCGGCGGACGCTCGATGGCCTGCGCCGGCTCATCGAGCCGGTGTCGCCGGCGCTGCTGATGCGCTTCCTGCTCGCGTGGCAGCACGTCACTCCGGGCACGCAGCAGCACGGGCGCGACGGTCTGCAGCGTGTCATCGAGCGGCTGCAGGGCTTCGAGGCCGCCGCGGGGGCGTGGGAGCGTGAGCTGCTCGCCTCGCGAGTGGCCGGCTACCAGCCGGGCTGGCTCGACGAGCTCTGCCTCTCGGGCGAGGTCACGTGGGGCCGGCTCGGTCTTCACGAGAGCGCGCGCCACGCGGGCCGCCGGCTGTCCGCGATGGTCCCGCTCGCGCTCCTCCTCCGCCGCGATCTCGCGTGGCTACTCGACCCGCGTCCCGAGGCCGACGGGCAGGCGACCGCCACGCCGTCGGGGCCGGCCCGCGACGTGCTGGCGCATCTGGCGCGCGGCGGAGCGTCGTTCGTGGACGACATCGCGACGGGGGTGCGGCGGCTCCGGATCGAGGTCGAGGAGGCCCTGTGCGAGCTCGTGACGGCGGGGCTCGTCACCGGTGACGGATTCGCGGGGCTGCGCAGCCTGCTGCATTCCGAGAAGCGCCGGCGGCCGCGGCCGGGCCGGCCGGTCGTCCCGCGGCCGTCACCCGGGACCGGGCGCTGGGCACGCCTCGCCCCACCCACGGCGCCCTCGGCCGACGACATCGTCGAGGCCAAGGCGCGCCAGTACGTCAGGCGCTACGGCGTGGTCTTCCGCGACCTGCTGCAGCGGGAGCCGGGCGTCCCGGCTTGGCGCGATCTCCTCCGCGTCTACCGGCGTCTCGAGATGCGCGGTGATCTCCGGGGTGGCCGGATCGTCGGCGGGTTCGTGGGTGAGCAGTTCGCGGCGCCCGAGGCCCTCGAGGCGTTGCGGGCTCTGCGCCGCGAGCAGCCGAGCGGCCAGATCATTCGGGTTTCGGCCGTCGATCCGCTGAACCTGGTGGGAATCATCACGCCGGGGCCGCGGGTACCCGCCGTCCTCGGGCACCACGTGGAGTATCGCGACGGCGTGCCCGTGCTCGAGGAGTCGCGAAGCGGCCGGGAGCGGGCCGGGGCGCGGAAGCGCCGCTAGCGACCGAGGGCGTTGTTCAGGCCGCGGGTCTGGATGCCGCCGGTCACGTCGGGGTCGACGTCCGGACGGCGGGGCGGAGTGGGCTGGGCCTTGCGGAGCACCTCGTCGGTCCGCCGGCGGTCGATCTCCCGCACCGCCTGCGCCGTGTCTTCCTCGAGCTTCTTCGGTGGCACCGGCCGGAGAGCAGGGGTGCGCGGCTTGTAGTCGAGATCGATCGAGCCCGACTTGCTCTGAGCCGGGACGGCTCCGGCACTCACCACGACGATCAGCAGGGCCAGCAGGGTCCTCATGACTCCCTCCGGTCTAGAGGGTAGGCACCGCCGAGCCAGCCTGTCAAACTTTCAGGCGCCGAAGACCACCCGGGTGCCGGTCGACGGCATGATCAGCTTGGCCGGCATCTCCCGGTAGACCGCCATGATCGTGTTGAGCCCGGTGCAGTGGGCCGGGACGATGTAGTCGGGGTCGATCGCCTTGAAGGCGGCGACGGTCTTGGCCACGACCTCCTCGGGCGCCGGCGCGAGGTGGAAGCCTCCGACCACCGCGTGGACCTTCTCGATGCCGGTCGCCTTCTGCACCTGTCGCACCGAGTTGATGACCCCGGCGTGTCCGCACGAGGTGATCACGACGAGCCCGCGGTCCTTCAGGTTGAAGGCGGTCGCGTGCTCGCCCTGGAAGTTGTCGGCGACCAGATCGCCCGGCTTGGCCTCGACCTTCACGAGCCCGAAGTGGGTGGCCGAGCATGCCGAGTCGGCCGCGCCCGCGCGCAGCCGCGCCGCCGCGGGGGGCTTCTCGAAGTCGGTCAGCCGCGAGATCCGGCCGGACGTGAGCGCCTGTCCGGCCACGACGCTCGGCTCGGCGGTGGCCGCGGGCGTCACCACCACCCGGTGGCAGAAGGTGTCCTCGCCGCCTGCGTAGACCGTGAGGCCGGGCTTGAACTTGCCTCCATCCATGCTTTACGGCGTGGAATTGACCAGCCGGACCTCTTGCCGGGGAACCGGCACCGCGATGCCGGCGACCCCGAAGCGCTCGGCGAGAGCCCGGTACATCTCGCCCTCCGCGGTGACCACGTCGGGAACCCGGACCCAGGGATGGATCCCGACCCGGATCCCGCCCACCTCGATCTGGGCCACCCCGATCACCGGGGAGGGCTGCGGCAGCACTCTCGGATTGGCCGTGACCACTTCACGCACCAGGGCCAGCACGGCGGCGAGGTCCGATCCGTGAGGCACCGTGACGGTCAGATGCAGCTGCCGCATCGTCCCGAAGTTGTGCAGGATCTCGCCCACGATCTTCCGGTTCGGAATGATGATCCGCGACTGGTCGGGGTGGACCAGCGTGGTCGAGAACAGCTCGATCGTGTGCACGTCTCCCTTCATGCCCACGATCTCGATGTGCTCGCCCACCCGGAACGGCTTGGTGAAGACGATGGTCAGGCCGGCGATCACGTTGCCGAGCACGCCCTGCAGGGCGATACCGATGCCGAGGCCGGCCACCCCGATTCCGGCCACCAGCGGAGCGATCTGGAAACCGAACTTGTCCAGCGCGATGACCAGCGCGAACAGCAGCACGACGACTCTCACGACCCGCACGATGAGCCGGAGCAGTGGCGGCTCGATCGCCATGCGGGTGAGCGGGCGCTCGACCGCGCTGCCCACCCACCACGCGACGAGGAACCCCACGAAGAGGATGACGATCGCGCCCAGCACCTGGAATCCGTAGCGGATGGCCAGATCCAGGATCAGATCTTGGGCCGGCATCGTCATCTCCCGGTCATACGCGGGTCGTGAGAGCGAATCACCTTACTTCTCCTTGGTCAGGAACGTGTCGTTGCGGTTCTTCGACCAGCAGGCCTCGTTCTTCTCGGTGCAGACCGGCCGCTCCTT
>Ga0335084_10002237_pt1 | contig 18573 bp, 16 predicted proteins | sample Lox_Sample_44_FD_206721 | JGI IMG/M metagenome (GOLD analysis project Ga0335084, IMG submission 206721) | Soil microbial communities from Loxahatchee National Wildlife Refuge, Florida, United States - Lox_Sample_4.4 | ecosystem: Environmental > Terrestrial > Soil > Wetlands | place: USA...
GCGAGCGGCCGGATCACGACGTGCTTGCCGTCGTCGGAGACGAGCTTGGGCGGCATCGCCTTCAACTTGCCGCCGTGGAAGAGGTTGAGGAAGAACGTCTCGACGATGTCGTCGCGGTGGTGGCCCAGCGCGATGCGCGTGGCGCCGAGCTCTTCGGCGACGCGGTACAGCACGCCGCGGCGAAGGCGCGAGCACAGGCCGCACATCGTGGCGCCCTCGGGGACCACGCGCTTCACCACGCTGTACGTGTCCTGCACCTCGATGCGGAAGTCCACGCCGACCGACTTCAGGTACTCCGGCAGCACGTGCTCCGGAAAGCCCGGATGGCGCTGGTCGAGGTTCACCGCGACGATCGTGAACGGCACGGGCGACTTCTCGCGAAGGCGCATCAGCACGTCGAGCATCGCGTAGCTGTCCTTGCCGCCCGACAGGCACGCCATCACCTTGTCGCCGGCCCCGATCATGGAGTAGTCGGCGATCGCCTGGCCCACGAGCCGGCGCAGGCGCTTGGCGAGCTTGGCGCCCTCGAAGTCGGCCTTGCGGGTGTCGGTGTCGGTCGCGGCTGCGGTCATGGCTACAGGTGGACGGTGCGCCCGCCGTCGACGGCGAGGATCTGGCCGGTCACGAAGGGAGCGTCGAAGAGCAGGTATTTTACCGCGCCGGCCACGTCGTCCGGGCTGCCGATGCGCGCGAGCGGCGTCTGCGCCGCGATGCGTTGCCTCTCGCCTTCGTCGAAGTGCTTGCCGCCCTCGGGCCAGAGGATCGCCCCGGGCGCCACGCCGTTCACGCGCACCTCGGGCCCGAGCTCGAGCGCGAGCGAGCGGGTGAGGCCCGCGAGGCCCGCCTTCGCGATGGAGTACACGACGAAATTCGCGAGCGGGCGCTCCCAGTGGATGTCGACGATGTTCACGATGGCGCCCCTCGCCTCGCGAAGGCGCGGGGCCGCGGCCTGCGAGAGCAGGAGCGGGGCGCGCAGGTTCGAGCCCATGAGGTCGTTCCACTCGCGCTCGCCGATCTTGCCGAACGGCGTGGCGTAGAACGAGGAGGCGTTGTTCACCAGGCCGTCGAGGCGCCCGAACGCGCTCGCGGCTTCATCCACGATGCGCGTGAGCGAGGCCACGTCGAGCAGGTCGCCCTGCACCACCGCCGCGCTCGAGGCGCGCGCGCGGTTGAGCCCGGAAGCGAGCGCATCGGCCTCGGCGCGCGAGCGGTTGCAGTGCAGGGCGACGCGGGCGCCCGCGGCGTGCAAGTGCCGAGCGATGGCCGCCCCGATGCGGCGGGCCGCTCCGGTGACGAGGACTGCGCGATCCTGCATGCTATATTCCGGGCCGAAAGTCAGAATCGCAGTTTAGCCCCGATGCCACTCTCTTCGGAAACAGGCCTTCCCGCGCCGGACGCGGATGCCGCGGCCCATTCGCAGCGCGTTGCCGAGCACATCGCCGAGGCGATCGTGGCCGAGGGCGACTGGATTCCCTTCTCGCGCTACATGGAGCTCGCGCTCTACGCGCCGGGCCTGGGCTACTACGCGGCAGGCACGCGCAAGTTCGGCGCCGAGGGCGACTTCATCACCTCGCCCGAGATCTCGCCGATGTTCGCCAAATGCTTCGGCCTGCAGGCCGGGCAGGTGCTGAAGGCCGTGGGCGGCGACATCCTCGAGCTGGGCCCGGGCTCGGGCGTCTTCGCGGCGGACCTCTTCGAGTCGCTGAAGGAGCAGGGCACGGTGCCGGGGCGCTACCTGCTGCTCGAGGTGAGCCCCGACCTCAAGGAGCGCCAGCGCGCGCTCATCCAGCAGCGCCACCCGGCCGACATCGACCGCTTCGTCTGGATCGAGGCGCTGCCGGAAAAGATCCGCGGCGTGGTGATCGCCAACGAAGTGCTCGACGTGGTGCCGTGCTCGATAGTGCGCCGGCAGGGCACCGACCTGCTCGAGCGCGGCGTGATCCTTACCGAAGCGGGCTTCGCCTTCGAGGACAGCGCGCTGCCCGATGGCGAGCTGCTCCACCGCGCCGCCAAGGTCTTCCCGCCGGGCGACTACGACTATCTCTCCGAGATCAACCTCGCCGCCGAGGCGCTGGTGCGCACCGTCGCCTCGCACATGGAGGCCGGGCTCGCGCTGTTCGTCGACTACGGGTTCGCGGAGCACGAGTTCTACCACCCGCAGCGATCCATGGGGACGCTGCGCTGCCACTACCGCCACCGCTTCCACGGCGATCCGTTCTTCTGGCCGGGCCTGCAGGACATCACGGCCCACGTGGACTTCAGCGCCATGGGCCGCGCGGCCGAGCAGGGCGGCGCGGAGCTGGTGGGTTTCACGACGCAGGCCTACTTCCTCATCTCGTGCGGCCTCGCGGTGCTGGTCTCGGCGGGCGATCCGACGATGACGCTCTCGCGCCTCAAGGGCACCAGCGCCGTTCACCGGCTGATCGGGCCCTCGGAGATGGGCGAGCTCTTCAAGGTGCTCGGATTTGCGAAGGGGTTCGACGTGCCGGTGCTGGGCTTCCAGTCGGCGAGGCACCTGCAGCTCTAGGCGCGGGGCCCGGGGCGGAGGGATCAGTTCCGGCCGGGAATCGTGAGTCCGCGCTGCACGGCCGGGCGTTGCACGAACGCTTCGAGAACGCGCTTCACGTTCGCGTAGCTTTCGAACTCCACCAGGTCGCCCGCTCCGTAGAACCCCACGAGGTTGCGCACCCACGGGAAGGTCGCGATGTCCGCGATGGTGTACTCGTCGCCCATGATCCATGCGCGGCCTTGCAGGCGGCCCTCCAGCACGGCGAGCAGCCGCTTCGCCTCGGCCACGTAGCGGTCGCGCGGGCGCTTGTCCTCGTAGTCCCTGCCCGCGAACTTGTGGAAGAAACCCACCTGCCCGAACATCGGGCCGATGCCGCCCATCTGGAACATGAGCCACGCGAGCGTCTCGTAGCGCGCGTTGCCCTTTGCGGGCAGGAGCCGTCCGGCCTTGTCGGCGAGGTAGATGAGGACCGCGCCCGACTCGAAGAGCGCGAGCGGCCCGTCCGGCCCGTTGGGATCGATGATCGCGGGGATCTTGTTGTTCGGGCTCAGCGACAGGAATTCGGGCGAAGTCTGGTCGTTCGTCTCGAAGCTCACGTAGTGCGGCTCGTAGGGCACGCCCAGCTCTTCCAGCGCGATCGAAGCCTTCACGCCGTTGGGCGTGGTGAGCGAGTAGAGCTGGATGCGATCCGGGTGTCGTGCCGGCCACTTTCGGGTGACCGGAAAATCGGCGGGAAACGAGCTCATGAAGTCGTGCGGTAGGGTGCTGCCAAGGTAGCAGAGTAATGCCGATTCTGCGATCGCAAGCGCCTTTGACCTCCCGCAAGGCATCCCGCCCCTGATCTGGTAGGGTACGGCGCACGCAGCCTCTACCGACGACATAACAGAACAGAGGTCGACAATGAAAGCATCACGGCGCACTGTCGCAACATCGGTCTTTGCAGCATCGATTCTCCTGGCCGCGAGCGGCTTCGCCCAGGCGGAGCGGGATTCCGGCCACGATTCGGGCCACGACTGCGATCGCGACTCGGGCCACGATTCCGGCGGGAAGTCGGGCGGCGGCCCGGGGCATGGCGGGGGCCAGCCCGCGGGCCTTCAACTGGGCGCCGAGTATGTCTCCAGCAGCTGCTCGGGAGGACTCGCTTCGGTGGATATCGACGTCGCCGTCGTCGCGGGATCCGCGGCGCCGGTCACGTTCCACGTTTCGATCGCCGGTGGGCCGTTCACGGTTGCCGGCACGTCCGACAGCTGGACGTCCAACGGCCGGACCAAGGCGTTGGAAGAGACGCTCGCCATCAGCCGGCCTGCGGACGGGCTCGGCGCCCAGGTCTGGATCTGTGCCGCGCAGCCCGGCTCGAACGGCAACGATTCGCGCAGCGCCTGCGTGGCGGTGAACGTCCCGGGCGTGTTGTGCACGGTGCCCGGCGGCCCCACCTGAGCTAGGCGTTCAGCGCCGCGAGCACCTCGTCGAGCATCTTCTTCGCGTCGCCGAACAGCATCCGGTTGTTCTCCTTGTAGAAGAGCGGGTTGTCCACGCCCGCGTAGCCGGAGGCCATGCTGCGTTTCATGACGATCGAGGTGTGCGCCTTCCAGACCTCGAGCACCGGCATGCCCGCGATGGGGCTCGTGGGATCGTCCTGCGCGCTTGGGTTCACGATGTCGTTGGCGCCGATCACCATGGCGACGTCGGTGTCCGGGAAGTCCTCGTTGATCTCGTCCATCTCCAGCACGATGTCGTAGGGCACCTTCGCCTCGGCGAGCAGCACGTTCATGTGGCCCGGCATGCGGCCGGCCACCGGGTGGATCGCGAAGCGCACCGTCTTGCCCATCTCGCGCAGCTTCTTCGTGATCTCGAACACCGTGTGCTGCGCCTGCGCCACCGCCATGCCGTAGCCGGGGACGATGACCACGCCCTTGGCTTCCTTGAGCAGGTCCGCGGTCTCCTTCGCGCTCACGGACACCACTTCGCCGGCGGGCTGCGCCGCGCCGCCCGCCTTGGGCGCCGCGGACTCGCCGCCGAATCCGCCCGCGATCACCGCGAGGAACTTGCGGTTCATCGCGCGGCACATGATGTAGGAGAGGATCGCGCCCGAGGAGCCCACCAGGGCGCCGGTGACGATGAGCAGGTCGTTGGAGAGCATGAAGCCCGTCGCGGCCGCCGCCCACCCCGAGTAGCTGTTCAGCATCGAGACCACGACCGGCATGTCCGCGCCGCCGATCGCCATCACCATGTGCACGCCGAAGAGCAGCGCGATCACGCTCATCACGACGAGCGGCGTCATGCCGTCCTCGACCGAGTGCGCCCGGAGGAAGGCGTAGCCGAAGTAGATCACCACCGCGAGGCCGACGAGGTTGATGACGTGCCGCCCGGGCATCAGCACGGGCTTGCCGCTGATGCGCGCCGAGAGCTTGCCGAACGCGATCACGGAGCCGGAGAGCGTGACGGCGCCGATCAGCACGCCGACGTAGATCTCCATCTCGTGGATCCTCGCTTCCGCGCCCGTCATGCCGGCCGAGGCCGTGGGATCGACGTAGCTCGCGTACCCCACCAGCATCGCGACGAGGCCCACGAGGCTGTGCATGAACGCCACGAGCTCCGGCATCTGCGTCATCTTCACGGTGCGCGCGAGGTAGAGGCCCGTGGCGCCGCCCACGACCAGCGCGCCGGCCACGAACGAGAGGCCCGCGGGCGCGACGCGGCCCGCGATGGACGCGAGCACCGCGATCGCCATGCCGATCATTCCGTAGAGGTTCCCGCGGCGCGACGACTCGGGGTTGGAAAGCCCGCCCAGGCTGAGGATGAAGAGGATGATCGCGGCGAGGTAGGCGACGGCCACCATGTTGCTGTTCATGGCCCGCCCCCTATTTGCGGAACATCGAGAGCATGCGCTGCGTCACCGCGAAACCGCCGAACATGTTGATGGCGGTGAGCGCGATGCCGGCGATCGCGAGCCAGAGGATCACCTCCGGCCGCGCCCCCTGCCCGACGGGGGCGATCTGCACGAGCGCCCCGATGATGATGATGCTGCTGATGGCGTTGGTCACGCTCATGAGCGGCGTGTGCAGCGCGGGCGTCACGTTCCACACCACCATGTAGCCCACGAAGCAGGCCAGCACGAAGACCGTGAAGTGGCCGATGAACGCGGCGGGCGCGTAGGCGCCGATGAGCGCGAAGAGCACCGCGGCGGCCACGAACATCATCGCGAGCGTCCCGGCCTTCATCGGCTCGCCGGGAGCCCCGTGGCCGTGCGCCTTGGGTGGCGGCGCCGCCGCGGCGGCGGGCTTGGGCGGCGCGGCCGAAAGCTTGGGCGCGGGCGGCGGCCACGTGACCTCGCCATCCTTGATGACGGTGGCGCCGCGGATCACCTCGTCTTCCATGTTGACGTCGTATACGCCGTCCTTCTTCTTGCAGAGGTCCTCGGAGAGGCGGAAGAGGTTGTTGGCGTAGAGCGTCGACGATTGCGTGGCAAGGCGGCTGGGCAGGTCGCTGTAGCCGATGATCGTGACGCCGTGCTTCACCACGACCTTGTTGGGCTCGGTGAGCTCGCAGTTGCCGCCCTGCTCGGCGGCGAGATCCACGATCACGCTGCCCGGCTTCATCGAACGCACCATCTCCGCGGTGATGAGCTTGGGCGCGGGCTTGCCGGGGATGAGCGCCGTCGTGATGATCACGTCGACTTCCCTCGCCTGCTTCGCGAACGTCTCGCGCTGCGCCTTCTGGAAGCCTTCGCTCATCACCTTGGCGTAGCCGCCGACGCCCGTGCCTTCCTCCTGGTAGTCCACCGGCACGAACTCCCCGCCCAGCGACTTGATCTGGTCCGCCACTTCGGGGCGCGTGTCGTTGGCGCGCACGATGGCGCCAAGTCCCGCCGCCGCGCCGATCGCCGCGAGCCCCGCGACGCCCGCGCCGATCACGAACACCTTCGCGGGAGGCACCTTGCCCGCGGCGGTGATCTGGCCGGTGAAGAAGCGGCCGAAGTGGTGCGCGGCCTCGATCACGGCGCGGTATCCCGCGATGTTCGCCATCGACGAGAGCGCGTCCATCTTCTGCGCCCGCGACATGCGCGGCACGCTGTCCATGGCGAGCACCGTGGCCTTGCGGGCCGCGAGGCTCTTCATGAGCTCGGGGTTCTGCGCGGGCCAGATGAACGAGACGAGGACCTGTCCCTCGCGCAGCGATGCCACCTCCTCGGCGTTCGGCGCGCGAACCTTGAAGATGATGTCGGCATCCGACCAGACCGACGCGGCCGTGGGCACCACGGTCGCTCCGGCGGCGGCATAGGCCTCGTCGGAAAGGCTCGCCGCCTCGCCCGCGCCCGATTGGACGATCACGTTGAAACCGAGTTTCGCGAGCTTCGGCACCACCTCGGGAACGGTGGCCACGCGTCTTTCGCCGGGGAAGGTTTCCTTGGGTACGCCGATGGTTTGTCCGGGCATGGTGTTCTCGTCGGGGGTCTTGTTCGTCGCCGCGGCAGGCGGGAACGCCATTCTACTGGCAGTTCCGGTGAGCTAGTGCCCCGTGGGCGGCTGCAGCGCCGCGATCGCCGCGAGGCGCGCGCGGCGCACCGCTCCCGGGATGTCGTCCGGATGCCCGCGCGCCGCGGCGGCGGCGTCGATCGAGCGCGCGGCGGCGAGCGCCGCCACGAGGTATTTGCGCGGCACGAAGGCCGCGGGCTTGGTGCAATGCGCATCGCATTCGGCCACTTCCAGCAGGCGCTCCAGCCGGTCGGGACGGCGCAGCGCGTCGCAGCGCTCGAGGAGCGCCAGCGTCGATCCGGCATCCAGGTCCCTGCGGCGGGCTTCCTCGCGCTCGAGCGAGGCGATCCGCGCGAGGTCGCGGCAATCGGTGGGCGCGTTCACGCGCCGGGCGAGGGCGGCGATGTCATCGGGCGCGAGGTCGAGCACGAGCAGGGCGAAGCGCACCGGCAGCGCGTAGCCCCGCGACGCGGCCTCGTCGAGGCGCGCGGCCAGGCGCTCGGGCACCTCGGGGCGCGCGAAGCAGCGGTCGAGCTCGGGCATCACGCGCGCGAGCGCGCCGCATTCGCGCAGCACCGCGACCATCCGCGACGGCGACCTTTCCATGAGGCCGCGCGCGAGCTCCTGCCAGACGCGTTCGGGCACCAGCGCGTCGGCCTCGCCGCCCTGCACCATGCGCGACATGAGCGCGAGCGTCTCGGGCGCGATGGCGAAGGCGAAGCGCGCGGAGAAACGCGCCACGCGCAGGATCCGCACCGGGTCTTCCGCGAACGCCTCGCTCACGTGGCGCAGGATGCCGGCGCGCAGGTCGCGCTCGCCGTGGAAGGGATCGACCAGCGCCCCGTCCTCGGCGCGGGCCATGGCGTTGATGGTGAGGTCGCGGCGCGCGAGGTCCTGCTCGAGCGTGACCGACGGATCGGCGTGGAAGGCGAAGCCCTTGTAGCCGGGCGCGGTCTTGCGCTCGGTGCGCGCGAGCGCGTATTCCTCGTTCGTCTCCGGGTGCAGGAACACGGGGAAGTCGGTGCCCACGGGGCGGAAGCCGCGCCGCGCCATCTCCGCGGGGTCGGCGCCCACCACGACGTAGTCGCGGTCCTTCACCTCGAGCCCGAGCAGCTCGTCGCGCACCGAGCCGCCCACGGCGTAGGTCTTCACCCGGGCGCCGTCGCGTAGGGCTCGTCGTCGGCGACGAACTCCTTCTCCTGCAGCGCCGCCTCGACCCACTCGCGCACGCCGTGCGTGGCGAGCATCGCGTCGCAGTAGCGCTGCGACTCGGGCGACAGCGCCACCCCGTAGGTCTTGAACCGCGTCACCACCGGCGCGTACATGCCGTCGGCGGCCGAGAAGAGGCCGAAGAGGAAGGGCCCCGCGCCGCCGAAGCGCCGGCGCGCCTCGCCCCAGAGCTGCTCGATGCGGTCGATGTTCGCGCGCGTCGCGGGATTCATGCCCTTGCCGGGGTGCGAGGCGCGGATGTTCATCGGCATGCTCGAGCGCAGGTCGCGGAAGCCCGAGTGCATCTCGGCGCTCATGGATCGCGCGAAGGCGCGCGCCACGGGATCGGCGGGCCAGATGCCCTTGGCCGGGAACCACTCGTTCAGCGCTTCCATGATGGCCAGGGTGTCCCACACGGAGGTGGTCCCGCGCCAGAGCACGGGCACCAGCCGCGAGGGCGACCAGCGCTCGATCTCGGCGTCCCACTCGCTGGAGTTGAAGCGCAGCTTCTTCTCCTGGAACTCGATGCCCAGCTGCTTCATCACCACCCACGGCCGCATGGACCACGACGAATAGTTCTGGTTTCCGATCACGAGGGTGAGGGTGGACATGGCTTTACCTTCCAGCGAAATGGCGGTAGCGCGGGTAGCGGGCGCGCGAATCGCCGCCGGCGAGATACGACGAGGCCACCGCTTCGAGCGTCGAGGGCTCGAAGCCGAAATCGGGGAACGTGCCGCCGCACACGTTGGGCACGCTCATCGAACGAAGATTGTCGCGCGTGATGAGGTGGCCGGGCAGCCGCTCGAGCACCAATGCCTGCAGGTTCGCGAGCGCCGGCGGCAGCCCCACGATGGCGCGCTTCTTCCCGATCGTGACGGCCACGAACCGCACGAGCTCCTCGAGCGTGTACACGCGGGGCCCGCACAGGTCGTAGGCCTGGCCGAAAGCGCGCGGATCGCCGAGCGCGCCCACGAACGCGCGCGCCACGTCCTCGACCCAGATGGGCTGGAACTTCGCCTGCGCCGCGGCGAGCGGCACCACGGGGAAGAGGCGCACCAGCATCGCGAAGAGGTTCAGGAACCGGTCGCCCTCGCCGAAGATGACCGAGGGCCGGAAGATCGTCCACGCCGGGGCGTCGCCGGCCGCGCGCACCTCGGCCTCGCCTTGCGCCTTGGAGCGCAGGTACTCGCTGGGACCCGAGGGGGAGGCGGCGAGCGCGCTCATGTGCAGCAGCCGGCGCACGCCGGCGGCACGGCACGCGTGCACGATCTTGCGCGGCAGCCGCGCATGCGCCGATTCGAACGTGGACCGGCCGGAGGGCGCGAGGATGCCCACCAGGTTGATCGCCGCGTCCATGTCGTCGAGGCAGCGCGCGAGCGCCTTCTCGTCGTTGGGGTCGGCAAGCATGATCTCGAGGGTGGGCAGCACGAGCAGGCGCCGCGCGCGCGGCTCGCTGCGCGTCACGATGCGCACGCGCAGCCCCCGCGCGGCCGCGTGCTCGGCGATGACCCCGCCCACGAAGCCGCTGCCGCCGATGATGCAGACGCTGCCGATTTCCATGGCGCCCCCTACGGGATGTTGGACGCGACGGCGGGCTCGCCGGCGCTGCCCGGCACGATCCCGATCAGCTCGTGCATCGACACCGTCTTGCCCGTGAGCCGGTGCCGGTAGTACCACGCGTTGGCGAAGACCTTCTTCACGTAGTCGCGCGTCTCGTTGAACGGGATGGTCTCGGTGTACACGGCCGCATCGAGGGGCCGGTCGTCGCGCCAGCGGCGCGCGCGGTTGGGCCCCGCGTTGTACGCCGCGGTCGCAAGCACCGGGTGGCCCAGGTCGTCGAGCACGCGCTTGAAGTAGTACGCGCCCATCTGCACGTTCACCTCGGGGCGCACCAGCATGTCGTTGCGGAACGGGGCGATGGAGATCTGCCGCGCGACCCAGCGCGCGGTCGAGGGCATGAGCTGCATGAGCCCCCGGGCGCCGGCGCGCGAGCGCGCCTCCACCATGAAGCGGCTTTCCTGCCGCACGATGCCGTAGAGGAGCGCTTCGTCCACGTCGTACTGCTTGGCCGCCGCGGCGATCGCGTCGCGGTGCGGCATGGGGAAGCGCTGCGCGATGTCGTGGACCTGCACCGTGCGCTCGGCCGTGCCGATGGCGCGGTCGGGCTCGTTGGCGAGGCGCGCGAGCTCGGCGGCGGCGAGCAGGCTCTTGTCGTCCAGGCCGCGGATCGCCCACAGCCATTCGCGCAGCGCCTCGTTGTCGAGGCCCAGGCGGTAGAGCTCGAGCGCGCGCTTGATGCCGGGGAGCTCGCGCACGCGGTCCAGGTCGGCGGGGGCCGGGCGCCAGCCGTTGTCCCATTGCGGCGGCGTAGCGAGCCCCATCTCGTCGGCGGCGAGCAGGCCGTAGAAGCCCGCGTGGGTCGCGAGGTCCTTCAGGATCGCGTCGGCGGCCTCGGGCGCGCCCGTGGCGCGCAGCGCGCGCGCCTTCCAGTATCGCCAGTTGGATTCGCGCGCCTCCGGCGGCGAAAGCGCGCCGATCGCGGCGAGCACTTCCTTCCAGTCGGCCGCACGCATCGCGGCGCGCGCCTTCCAGGCGATCTGGGAGTCGGTGAGCGCGGCGATGTCGGCGTGCCCATACCACTCGAGGGCGCGGGCATGGTGGGCGAGCGCGCCCTGCAGGGCCACCTGCCCCCATGCGAAACGGTAGAGGTCGGCCGTGAGCCGCGCCGCGTTCGCCTCGAGGCGGTCGGCGGCGTCTTCCGGCTTGTTGCGCGCGAGGCGCTCGATCGCGAAGGCGAGCACCTCCTGCGCATCGCGTGGCGGGCGCTGGCCGAGCTTCTCGTGGGCGAGGAACTTCTGCGGGTCCGCGTACGCGTGGTCGATCAGCTTGTCGACCATGGCCACCTTCTTGGCCAGCAGCAGGTTGGTGCGCTTGGCGTCCTTCACGCTGCCGGCGGCGAGCAGCCGGCGCAGGCGATCCCAGATCTGCGCATCGGTGATGGCGTTGTCGGCCACCGCGCGGGCGAACACCGGGTCGCAGGCGGTGGGCACCTCGCGGGCCGAGACGAAGAGCGCGCGCGATTCGGCCGCCACCTCGGGGTCGCCGCGGGCGAGGCGCTCCTGGAAGGAATAGCAGGTGATCTCCAGGTCCTCGCCCACCACGAGCGGATATTCGCCGCGGAACAGGTCCCAGTTCGCGCCGGCCCCGAGGGACTTGAGCCAGTCGCGCCGCAGGCTCTCGGCGAGCGGCGAGTCCGCATAGCGGACGAGGAACGCCTGGATCTCGCGAGGGTCGCTGCGCTCGAGGTTGCCCGAAAGGAGCCAGTAAGCCGGGTAGGCCTCGAGCAGGTGCCCTGCAAGCTTCGCGCGGTAGCCCTCCAGCAGGCGCCACTGGCCGCGCTGCGCGGCCTCTCTCGCGCCGAGGACGTCCGCATCGCCAGGCTGCGGTTGCGCCCACGCGCCCGCCGCGCACGCGACGCATGCCGCTGCAACCACGCTCTTGATGCAAGTCAAGGCCAATCGACGCACCGGTCACTACCTTTCGCGGATAAAATCATTGTCTCGCCCATCGTGGCGCCGGAGCAAGTCGCGCTGATGTCTTTTCCCGATACGGCCCGCTAGGAACCGCGGGCCCCCGCGCTGCCGCGCGAGGCAAGAGTTCCCAATCGCCCATCACAAATCCGAGGAGACCGAAATGAAACGATTCGCGTGGAACCGCCTGCGGGCAGCCGCCCTGGCAGGCGCAGCCCTCATGCTGGCCGCTCCGTCGTATGCCTGGGAACCCAGCAAGACCGTCGAGTTCGTGGTGCCGGCGGGCACCGGCGGCGGCGCCGACCAGATGGCGCGCCTCATCCAGTCGATCGTCGCCAAGCACAACCTGATGAAGCAGCCCATGGTCGTCGTGAACAAGGGCGGCGGGGCCGGCGCGGAAGGCTTCCTCGACGTGAAGGACGCCAAGGGCGACGGGCACAAGCTCGTGATCACGCTCTCGAACCTGTTCACCACGCCGCTCGCCACCGGCGTGCCGTTCAGCTGGAAGGACCTCACGCCCGTCGAGATGATGGCGCTGGACGAGTTCGTCTTCTGGGTGCACTCGGACACGCCCTACAAGACGCCCAAGGATTACATCGACGCGATCAAGAAGGCCGGCCCCAACAAGTTCAAGATGGGCGGCACGGGCTCCAAGCAGGAAGACCAGATCGTCACCGCCAACATCGAGAAGCAGACGGGCGTGAAGTTCACGTACATCCCCTACAAGGGCGGCGGCGAGGTCGCCACGCAGCTGGTCGGCAAGCACGTGGACTCGACGGTGAACAACCCGATCGAGGCGGTGGCGCAATGGCGCGCAGGCAGCCTGCGGCCGCTCTGCGTCTTCGACGCCCAGCGCATGCCCTACCACGAGAAGGTCACCAAGGACATGTCGTGGGGCGACATCCCGACGTGCAAGGAGATGGGCCTCGACGTCGAATACCTGATGCTGCGCGGCATCTTCATGCCCGGCGGCGTCACGCCCGACATGGTCAAGTACTACGTCGACGTGCTCGACAAGGTGCGCGAGACGCCCGAGTGGAAGAAGTTCCTGGAGGACGGCGCGTTCAACACGTCCCACATGACCGGCAAGGAATACGCCGACTGGGTCGCGAAGAACGAGCAGCTGCACTACGGGCTGATGAAGGAAGCCGGCTTCCTCGCCGCCGGCAAGTAGCCACGCAAGGGGCGGCGCCGCGCGCCGCCCCGCCGCGCAACGTTTCGAGGGAACACGAATGCAGCAGGACAAGGCCGTAGGCTCGGTGCGCCTCTGGGAGGTGGTCGTCACGATCGCCTTCCTCGTCTTCGGGTCGGTCGTCGCGTGGGACAGCCACCGGCTGGGATCCTCCTGGGGCAGCGACGGGCCGCAGGCAGGCTATTTCCCGTTCTACATCGGGGTGCTCATCATCATTTCGTCGGCGATGAACCTCGCCTCGGCGCTGCGCACGGGGGCGGCGGGGAGGAAGGCCTTCGTCGAGTGGGGCCAGCTGCGGCTGATCCTCGCCGTCCTGCTGCCGAGCGCGCTCTACGTGGCCCTCATCGACAATCCCTGGTGGCCGCTGGGCATCTACGTGCCCTCGGCGCTCTTCATCGCGATCTACATGAGGATCCTGGGCAAGTACGGGTGGGCCCGCATCGCCGCCGTGAGCGTCGGCGTGATGGTCGCCTTCTTCCTCAGCTTCGAGGTCTGGTTCAAGGTTCCGTTGCCCAAGGGCCCGTTCGAGGCGCTCTTCGGGTTCGCATAGGGCGCGCGATGCACGAAATACAATCGCTGATGGGCGGCTTCGCCGTCGCCCTGTCGTGGTTCAACCTCGCGCTGATGCTGGCCGGGATCGTCCTCGGGGTGATCATCGGCGTGCTGCCGGGACTGGGCGGCGCGAACGGCGTGGCGATCCTGCTGCCGCTCACCTTCTCGATGGCGCAGCAGCCCGGGGGAACCACCTCCGCGATCATCCTGCTGTCCTGCATCTACTGGGGCGCGCTCTTCGGCGGCGCCATCACGTCGATCCTGTTCAACATCCCGGGCGAGCCGTGGTCGGTGGCGACGACCTTCGACGGCTATCCGCTCGGCCAGAAGGGGCGCGCGGGCGCGGCGCTCACGGCCGCCTTCACGTCGTCCTTCGTGGGCGCGCTCGTGGGCGTGCTCATGATCACGTTCCTGTCGCCCGTCGTCGCGCGTTTCGCGCTGCGGTTCGGGCCGCCGGAGTACTTCTCGGTCTACCTGCTCACGTTCTGCGCGTTCGTGGGGATGAGCAAGGGCTCCCCCTTCAAGACCATCGCGTCGATGATGCTGGGCTTCGCCCTCGCGGCGGTGGGCACCGACACCGTGACCGGCCAGCTGCGCATGACCTTCGGGTTCACCGTGCTGCTGAAGGGCTTCGACTTCCTGATCGCGGTGATCGGCCTCTTCGGCATCGGCGAGATCCTCCTCACGCTCGAGGAGGGCCTGGAATTCAAGGGTGCCAACGCGAGGCTCAACATGCGCGTCGTGATCGAGACGTGGAAGGAGCTGCCGCGCTACTGGAAGACCTCGATCCGCTCGGCCGCGGTGGGCTGCATGATGGGCATCGTGCCGGGAGGCGCCACGCCGGCGTCGTTCATGAGCTACGGCCTGGCGAAGAAGATGTCGCGGGACGGCGCCAAGTTCGGCACCGGGGTCGTGGAAGGCGTGGTGGCGCCGGAAACCGCGGCGCACGCGGCGGGCACTTCCGCGCTGCTGCCGATGATCACCCTGGGCGTGCCGGGCTCGCCCACGGCCGCGGTGCTGCTCGGGGGCCTGCTCATCTGGGGCCTGCAGCCCGGGCCGCTGCTCTTCACCGAGAAGGCCGATTTCGTCTGGGGCCTCATCGCCTCGATGTACCTGGGCAACATCGTGGGGCTCATCGTCGTGCTCACCTGCGTGCCGCTCTTCGCGGCGATCCTGCGCGTGCCCTTCTCGATCATCATGCCGGTGATCATCGTGATCTGCGCCATCGGCGCGTACACGGTCCACAACTCGATGTTCGACGTGTGGCTCATGCTCGTCTTCGGCGCCATGGGCTACGTCTTCAAGAAGCTCGACTACCCGCTGGCACCCCTCGTGCTGGCGCTGGTATTGGGCGACAATGCCGAGAACGCATTCCGCCAGTCGATGCTCGACTCCCAGGGCGACCTGAGGATCTTCTTCTCCAACAGCCTGGTGGGCACGATCACGACGCTCTCCCTGCTGCTGCTCTTCTGGCCGCTCATCTCGGCGGCGATCGACGTGTTGCGCGGCAAGCGCGCGAGGCAGATCAACGAGGAGTGATGCCGTGCCCGTGATCGCGATGACCCAGGAAATGGCGAGCCTCGGCAAGGACGTCGCCCTGGGCGCGGCCGAGCGCCTGGGGCTGCAGCTGGTGCGCCACGAGGTGGGCGACATGGTGGCCGGGCGCATGCAGGTGAAGAAGAGCCTCATCCGCCGCATCCGCGAGGGAAAGGCGAGCCGCATCGAGCGCTGGGCGGCCGACGAGAAGACCATCTCGATCTTCACCGCCGAGGAGGTCTTCGACCTCGCGCTCAAGGGCAACGTGCTGATCCGCGGCTGGGGAGCCACGGTGCTGCTGCGCGCGGTGCCGCACATCCCGTGCGTGCGCGTCTGCGCGCCGCTCGAGCTGCGCGTGCGCCGGTTGATGGAGCGCCTCGAGACCGACGACGAGGAGCTCGCCCGCCACGAGATCGAGGTGGACGACGCGGCGCGCGCCCGCCGCATGGGCGAGGCGTTCGGCGTCGCATGGGGCGACGCGACGCTCTACGACCTCACGCTCAACACCGAGCGCGTGTCGATCCCCGGCTGCATCGAGCAGGTCGTGGCCCTCGCCGGGCGCGCCGAGTTCCAGGAGACGCCCGCCTCGCGCGGCAAGCTCGCCAACCTCGCCGTCGAGACCAAGGCGCGCGCCGCGCTCAAGGCCGATGCGCGCACGGCCGACATCGACATCACGCTCGCCGCGGACGGCGGCGCCGTCACGCTCGGCGGGATCGTGGTGGACGACAAGGAGAAGGCCCTCGTGCAGGAAGTCGTCGCCCGCGTGCCCGGCGTGGCTTCGGTGAAGGACGAGCTGCGGACCATGGCCGGGGGGCTCTTCCGCTTTCCTTCTCAGCCGAAGGACAAGGGCTAGCCCGCCGTTGCCGGGCTAGATCTTCCCGGAATGCTTGAGCCGCGAGAGCGTCTCGGCCGACAGGTTCAGGTAGGAAGCGAGCTCCTTCTTCGGCACCCGCTCGGCGAGGTCGGAGTGCTTGCGCACGAAGCGGTGCACGCGCCCGGGCGCGTCGAGCAGATGCAGCGTGATGGTGTGCGCCATCACCTCGCTCATGAGGAACATCACCTCGTACTCGAAGTCTTCCTTCATCTCGGGGCGCGCGTCGAGGAACTCGGCCCATTGCGGCAGCGGCAGCTTCGCCACGCGCGCCTTGGTGACGGCCCGGATCGAGTAGGGCGCGGGCGTGCGCAGCTTCCACGCCGCGTAGCTCGTGTCCATGTCGTCCTCCTTGGCGAAGCGCAGGATCATCTCCTTGCCTTCGGGGCTCGCCACGACGCGCTTCAAGATCCCGTCGAGCACGAAGTACTGCTCCATCTCGTGGGCGCCCTGCGAGAGCAGCACGTCGCCCTTGCGGTAGTCCACGATGACGAGGTCGTTCTCGATCGCGTCGAACGCCTCGGGGGCGAGGCGCCTCAGGACGATGTTCTTGCGCAGGCGCTCGCGGATCTCGGCGCGTTGGGGGTGGTTCAGGAGGAGGGTCATCGAGCCGCGGGCGGGTCGAAAATTGACCCGTATCAAGGTGGCCTTGAGGGGCCTTTTCCTAAGATTGTAGCCTGATTGCAAGGCGTTTCCCGCCCGGCCTCGATACCCGAGGCGCTCGCGGCGTACCCTCCCGGAGGAACCCCCTATGGCCACCGTCAGCCCACCCGCCGTCACCCCCTCGCCGCAGGCGCAGCCGGGAAGCGCGCCGAGCGCGCAGGAGACCATCGACGGCTTCCACCTGGTGATCGAGGCCCTGAAGCTGAACGGCATCGACACGGTCTTCGGCCTGCCGGGCATCCCGATCACGGACCTCACCCGCATGATGCAGGGCGCCGGCATGCGCATGATCGCGTTCCGGCACGAGCAGAGCGCGGGCTACGCCGCGTCGATCGCCGGGTTCCTCACGCAGAAGCCGGGCATCTGCCTCACGGTCTCGGCGCCGGGGTTCCTCAACGGGCTCACCGCGCTCGCGCATGCCACCACCAACTGCTTCCCGATGATCCTCATCAGCGGCTCCTCCGAGCGCGAGATCGTCGACCTGCAGCAGGGCGACTACGAGGAGATGGACCAGCTCGCCATCGCCAAGCCGCTCGCCAAGGCCGCCTTCCGCGTGCTGAACGTCGAGGACATCGGCGTGGGCATCGCCCGCGCCATTCGCGCCGCGGTCTCGGGGCGTCCCGGCGGCGTTTACCTCGATTTCCCCGCCAAGCTCTTCGCGCAGTCGATCGAGGCCGCCCACGGCCGCTCGACGCTGATCCAGGTGGTCGATGCGGCGCCGAAGCAGGTGCCCGCGAAGGACGCGGTGAAGCGCGCGGTGAATCTCCTCAAGGGCGCGAAGAAGCCGCTCATCGTCCTGGGCAAGGGCGCGGCGTACGCGCAATGCGATGCCGACATCCGCGCGCTCGTCGAGAAGACCGGGATTCCCTACCTCTCGATGTCGATGGCGAAGGGCCTGCTTCCCGACACGCACGACCAGGCCGCGGGCGCCGCGCGCTCGTTCGTGCTGCCCGAGGCCGACGTGGTCATGCTCGTGGGCGCGCGCCTGAACTGGCTGCTCTCGCATGGCAAGGGCAAGACCTGGGGCGGCGCGGGCCACAAGTCCTGGGGCAAGCAGAAATTCGTCCAGGTGGACATCTCGCCTCAGGAAGCCGACAGCAACGTGCGCATCGACGCGCCCGTGGTGGGCGACATCGGCTCGTGCGTCGCGGCGATCCTCGAGCACGTGAACGCCGGGTGGGCGAAGCCGCCGGCCGAGTGGATCGACGCCATCAACGAGCGCAAGGCCAAGAACGTCGCGAAGATGGCCGAGACGCTCGCCAAGGATCCGTCGCCGATGAACTTCCACAGCGCGCTCAACGTCGTGCGCGACATCGTGAAGGCGAACCCGGAGGCGATGCTGGTGAACGAGGGCGCCAACGCGCTCGACTTCACGCGCTCCATCGTGGACATGTACAAGCCGAGGAAGCGCATCGACGTGGGCACCTGGGGCATCATGGGCGTGGGCATGGGCTATTGCGTGGCCGCCGCCGTCACCACCAAGCAGCAGGTGATCGCGGTGGAAGGCGACAGCGCGTTCGGCTTCTCCGGGATGGAGGTGGAGACGATCTGCCGCTACAACCTGCCGGTGTGCATCGTCGTGATGAACAACAACGGCGTGTACAAGGGAACGGACGTGGACCCGACCGGGCGCGACCCCGCGCCCACCGTGTTCGTGAAGGGGGCGCGCTACGACCGGATCATCGAGGCCTTCGGCGGCGTGGGCGTGAATGCCACCACGCCCACGGAGCTTCGCAAGGCCATGGAGGAGGCGATCCGTTCCCGCAAGCCCACGCTCATCAACGCCGTGATCGACGAGACGGCGGGCACCGAGAGCGGACGAATCACCAGCCTCAACCCCACAGCGAAGAAGAAATGACCGCAGAGACCACCGAGACCACAGAGGCTGAACTATGGAAGCGCTGAAAGGCGTACGCATCCTCGACATGACCCACGTGCAGGCGGGGCCGACGTGCTCGCAGCTGCTCGCGTGGATGGGCGCGGACGTGATCAAGTTCGAGAACCCGCAGGGCGACGCCACGCGCGGGCAGCTGCGC
>Ga0335084_10002238_pt1 | contig 18571 bp, 21 predicted proteins | sample Lox_Sample_44_FD_206721 | JGI IMG/M metagenome (GOLD analysis project Ga0335084, IMG submission 206721) | Soil microbial communities from Loxahatchee National Wildlife Refuge, Florida, United States - Lox_Sample_4.4 | ecosystem: Environmental > Terrestrial > Soil > Wetlands | place: USA...
GTACTGCGACTCCCAGTAGGCCGCATCTTTCTTCATTGTTCCACCTCGTTCCCTCGCTCCGCTCATTCGGCGCCTATTCCGGTATGACTGCCGTGACCTCGATCTCGACCTTGGCGCGGTCCTCGATCAGCGCCGACACCTGGACCGCGGTCATCGGCGGAAAGTGGCGGCCGACGATCTCGCGGTATGCGGCGCCTACCGCCTTGCCTGCCGCCAGATACTCGGCCTTGCTCGTGACGTACCAGGTCATGCGGACGATGTGCTCGGGCTTCGCACCGGCCTCGGCGAGCACCGCGACCACGTTCTTCAGCGCCTGGCGCGTCTGCCCGGCGAAGTCGTCGGTCTGGAAGCGGCATTGCTCGTCCCAGCCGACCTGACCTGCGACGAATACCTGCCGCCCCCGCGCGGCGACGCCGTTCGAGTAGCCGCGCGGTTGCGGCCAGCCGGGCGGTTGCAGGATCTTCATCGAAAGCGTTGTTGTTCTGGGCGTGACGCGGTGCGAAATTATGCGCTAGCGCCGCACCGTGTGCAGAGCCCCCGCGCGACGAGGATAATCGCGCGGCAGGAGGACGCCGAATGAACGCCCCCGACACCGTCGTCGCCCCGGTCGACTGGCCCGAGATCGGCCCGAGCCGGGTGCCGTATCCCGTCTACACTGATCCCGCGCTCTACCGCGAGGAGCTCGAGCGCTTCTTCTACCGCGGCCACTGGTGCTACGTCGGCCTCGAGGCGGAGATCCCGGAAACGGGCGACTTCAAGCGCTCGCGGGTCGGCGAGCGGAGCGTCGTCATGGTCCGCGGCGCGGACGGCGCGATCAACGTCGTCGAGAACCGCTGCGCCCACCGCGGCGCCGAGTTCTGCCAGCAGGAGCACGGCCGGGCGAAGGACTTCATCTGCCCGTACCACCAGTGGAGCTACGACCTCGCCGGCAACCTGCAGGGCGTGCCGTTTCGCCGCGGTGTGCGCCGCGACGGCCGGGTCGAGGGCGGGATGCCGCCCGACTTCAAGCTCGAGGAACGGAGCCTCGTGAAGCTGAAGGTCGAGACGTTCAACGGCGTCGTCTTCGCCTCCTTTGACCCCGGCCTGCCGCCGCTCGCCGAGTACTTCGGGCCCGAGGTCATGCCGTGGCTCGGGCGCGTGTTCAACGGCCGCAAGCTCCAGGTCCTCGGCTACTCGCGCCAGCGCATTCCGGGCAACTGGAAGCTGATGCAGGAGAACATCAAGGACCCGTATCACCCCGGGCTCCTGCACACCTGGTTCGTCGTGTTCGGGCTGTGGCGCGCCGACCAGAAGTCGCAGCTCGTGATGGACGCCAAGTCCCGGCACGCGGTGATGATCTCGCGCAAGAACGAGGGCGGGAAGGGCGAGGTCACGCAGGGCGTGTCGAGCTTCAAGGAGAACATGAAGCTGAACGACCTGCGGGTGCTCGACGTCGTGCCCGAGCACTGGTGGAACGGCCCGACGGTCACGATGCTGACGCTCTTCCCGAGCGTGATCATCCAGCAGCAGGTGAACTCGGTCTCCACGCGCCACATCGTCCCGCGCGGACCGGGCGTCTTCGATTTCTACTGGACGCACTTCGGCTTCGAGGACGACACCCCCGAGATGACGCGGCGGCGCCTGCGGCAGGCGAACCTCTTCGGACCCGCGGGCTACGTCTCGGCGGACGACGGCGAGGTGATCGAGATGCAGCAGCACGGGTTTGCCGCCCGCGACGACTACACGACGATCAGCGAGCTCGGCGGGCGCGACATCGGCTCCTCCGACCACATGGTGACCGAGACGCTGATCCGCGGGATGTACCGCTACTACCGCGAAGTGATGGGGCTCTGAAGCATGGCGAAACCGACGCCGCAGCCGGCGCCTTCCTGGCCTCGGAGCGCACGACCGGGTGTCGTGGACTGATATGGAACGAGACCCGCGCTTCGACGTGGCGCTCCGGCTCGAGGTCGAGGACCTCTACGCCCGCTACATCGCCTGCCTCGACCAGCGGCGCTACGACGAGTGGCCGGGGTTCTTCACCGAGGAGTGCGTCTACAAGCTCCAGCCGCGCGAGAACTTCGATCGCGGCCTGCCGCTCTGCACGCTCGCCTTCGAAAGCCGGGGGATGCTGAAGGACCGCGTCTACGGGATCACGCAGACGCTTTTCCACCAGCCCTACTACCAGCGCCACCTGGTGAGCGGCCTCGCGATCGCCGCGGTGGAGGAGGGCGTGGTCGCGGCCGAGGCGAACTACCTCGTCATCCGCACCCGCAAGAACGAACCGTCCGAGGTATTCAACTGCGGACGCTACTTCGACCGCATCGTGCGCGAAGGCGGCGCCCTGAAGTTCCGGGAGAAGCTGGCGGTATTCGACAGCGAGCTGATCCCCAATTCGATCATCTACCCGATCTGAGCAGGTCCCCGCGTAGACTCACCGCGCGTGGCCGAGACCAGCTGGAGCCGAGACCTCTTCAAGATCGCCCCGGGACGGGTGTCGATCGCGGTCGCGGCGTGCGTCGCCGCGGCGACCGGCATTCCGCTCTTCATCGGCCTCGCGGCCGGCCGCGTGGTCGCCGGCGTGATCGGTGCCGCCTGCGGGCTGCTCGTCACGATGGCCGACATCGGCACGACGCGCGCCGAGCGGGTCGGGAGCATGGCCGCGACGGCGCTCGCGATGGTCGCCGGCGGGACGATCGGCGCGAAGTTCGGCGGAACAACGTACGCCGACGAGGCCATCGTCCTCGGTGCGGCGGCGGTCGCCGGTTGGGTGAGCGGCTCGCATCCGGCAATCGCCACCGTCGCCCGGTTCTGCGCGATCGCCACGGCCGCCGGCGAGGCGCTGCAGTTCGCGGATCCCGTCGTCGCGATGCTCGCAGTCGGGGGCGGCGCGTTCGCGATCCTGGTGACGTTCGTCGCCTGGTGGCTCACCGGCGTGCCCGCCGCCGACAACGTGATGGACTGGCGTGCGGGCTTGCGTGCCGCGCTGGTCGGCGCGCACGCCGGGCCGCAGTTCGCGATCTGCTACGCCACCGCGTGCGCCTTCGCGCTGTTCGCGGCTGGCCAGCTCGGCGTCGCGCGGCCCTACTGGGCGACGATCACCGTCATGATGGTGATGCGTCGCGAAGGGCTGATGAGCCTCGAGCTCGTGATCCACTACATGCTCGGGACGCTGGCCGGCATCCTCGCCGCGGCGGCGATCGAATGGGCGGTCCAGGTCCCGGGTCCTGATGGCGCTCTGCGCCACCGCATTCGCCGGCGCCGTGCGCCTCGGGTTCGCGCTCAATCCGGGGCTCGGCTACACCGCGTTCACCATCTTCGTCATGCTGGCGATCGATCTCGCGGTGCGGGGCGCCGGCCTCGATGCGCACCTGCTCTCCACACGCCTCTACGACGTGGCGGTAGGCTGCGCCATCGCTTTGGTCGGCACGCTCGCGACTCGCTTCGCGAGCGGCCGCCCCGCGGCCGCGGGCTGAAGACTCCGCGCCGGCCTCCGCCGTCGCTATCATTCGCACTTCCGACCACGCCAGGGACCCCGCCATGACCGCACGGATGCTCGTCCGGCTCGCCGCGCTGGCTTCGGCCGCACTCGTCGCGGCCGGCGTGCCGGCGCAGGACTACCCGACGAAGCCGATCCGGATCATCGTGGGCTACACGACCGGCGGCGGCAACGACCTCATCGCGCGCCTGCTCGCGCCGAAGCTCGCCGAAGGCCTCGGCCAGCCGGTGATCGTCGAGAACCGGCCGGGCGCGCAGTCGATCATCGCGGTCGAGCTCGTCGCCAAGTCGCCGCCCGACGGCTACACCCTGCTGATGGGACCGACCGGTCCGATGGCGATGAACCCGGCGACCTACTCGAAGCTCCCGTACTCGTCGACGCGCGACTTCGCGCCGGTGTCGATGGTCGGCTCGTTTCCGCTCTTCCTCTGCGTGAGCGCGTCGCTCCCGGTGCGCTCGGTGCAGGAGCTCGTGGAGTACGCGAAGGCGCGTCCGAACAGCGTGAACTACGCTTCGAGCGCCGCGGCATTCCAGATGGCGACCGAGCTCTTCAAGCAGAAGACCGGCACCGAGTTCGCGCACATTCCCTACAAGGGCAGCGGCGACTCGGCGAACGCGGTGGTCGCGGGCCAGGTGACGATGACGATCGCCGATCCGCCGCCGATCACCGGGGCGCTGAAGGGCGGGACCCTGCGCGCGCTCGCGGTCACCGCCGCGCAGCGCCATCCGGCCTACCCGGACGTGCCGACGATGGCCGAGGCCGGCGTCCCCGACGTCGAGGTGGGGCTCTGGATGGGGATCTTCGTCCCGGCCGCGACGCCGGCGCCGATCGTGAAGCGGCTGAACGAGGAGGTGGTGCGCGCGGTGCGGCTGCCCGACGTCCGCGAGCGGCTGATCGCCCTCGGCGTCGATCCGGCCGGGAGCAGCCCCGAGGAGCTTGCCCGCGTGCTCGCGCGCGACATCGAGCGCTGGACCGCGGTCGCGAAGGCGGCGAACATCAAGAGCGATTGAGCGATCCGGCGGCGCCGGGCCACCGGACCGCGCCTCGTGCCTACTGTGCGAGGTGGACGAACCGGAGCTCGCTCTGCACCAGATCCGGAACGACGACCGTCAGCCCCTTGGGCGTGGGGATTACGCAGAAGTCGGCGGGTCCCTTGAATCCGCTCGCGAGCTTGTGCATTCCGCCTTGCTCGCCCAGCTCAATAGCGACCCCGAGTTCCAGTCGGTGATGAGCAGCCCCCCGTCGCGCAGCTCGTAGACGCCGTCGAGCCGGCCGATCGGCTCTGGCACTCGGGTCGTAGGCGACGGATTCGGGGAAGGGGAAGCCGTCGACGGTCTGCTCCGAGGTCACGCGCAGCGCGCTCGTCGCCTGCGCAGACGTGGCAGCGGCGATCCCGAGCTGGCAGACGGCGCGAGCACCGACAGGGCGAGGGTTGCCAATTTGCGCTTGTGCATCGCTCCTTCTCGTAGGTTCATGGCGTTGGGAGTTGGCCGGAGCGGTGCAGGAGCGAAAGCCGCCCGCGCGTTGCGCTGCAGCGAGGGACGGTCTGGCAAGCGGCGAGTCGTCGCGGGTGGGAACCGCCCGGCTGCGTTATCGTTGGGAATGCCTGCGCGCCGACCCAGCTGGCTACGTCGCCTCGTGGCCGGCGCCGCCGCTACCCTGGCGCTCCTCGTCGCGGCGATCGCCGCCGCTCCGTTTTTCGTCGACACGCACCGCGTGAAGCTGGCGGTCGAGCGGCAGATCTCGGAGGTCGCAGGTGGCGAGGTCACCTACGAGTCGCTCAAGGTCCGCCTCTTCCCGCAGCCGCACGCCGAGGTCCACAACGCCACCGTCCGCATCCCTGGCGCCGTGGACGGCCGGATCGGCAGGCTGGAGATCCGCATCGCGCTGCTGCCGCTCCTCGCGGGGAACGTCCGCCCGGTTGCAGTCAACGTCAAGCAGCCCGTCCTCGAGGTCCGGATCCAGCCCGGCGGCGGTGGCGGCGATCCGCTCGCCGCGTACCGCGAGGCGCTCGGCCCGGTGGTCGATGCGCTGGTGCGTCAAGCGCAGGGCATGTCGCTCGGGATCACCGACGGCAAGCTCGACGTCGTGTACGCGGGGCAGCGGGTCCTCTCGCTCTCCGGGCTCGCGGCCGACGCGGAGGTCGCGGCGGACGCGATCACCGTCAGCGCGAGCGCCGGCGCGGACCTGTGGCAGACCGCCAAGGCTGGCCTGACGATCACGCCGGGGTCGCTCGCGGCGACCGGCAAGGTGCAGGTCGGCGGCTTGCGCCTCGCGGAACTGCTTCAGGCGGCGGGCCTGCAGGGCGAAGTGCGCGTACTTCCTGCCGCGGTCGACGCCACCCTCGCCGCCGAGACCGATGGCCGCGAAAGCGTGCGCGCGAGCGTCACCATGGCGGCGCCGGCGCTGACGGTCGTGCGCGGCGCGCGCACGCTCGAGCTCGGCGCCATGCGCGCCGCGGTCGACGCCCGCCGCGACGGCGGGGCGCTGACCCTATCGCTCACCCAGCTCCAGGTCGGTGACCACGTTCCGGCGGCGACGGGGACGCTCCGCGCCAGGCCCGACGGCAGCGGACCGTCGGTCGAGCTGCAGGTGCCGGCGCTCGATCTCGCGCGGCTCCGCGCGGCGGCGCTCGCGCTCGCGGGCGATCTCGACGCGGTGAAGACCGCCACCACGTTCGTCACCGCAGGCGCCGCGCAGAACCTGAAGGCGAGCGCCGCCGGCAGCGACTTCGGTTCGCTCGCGACGCTCGGATCGGTCCGCGCCGACGCGCAGATCGCTGCGGCCGCCCTTGCGTTTCCGGACCTCGGGATCTCGATCGCCAGCGGCAGCGGCAATCTCGTGCTCGCCGACGGCACGCTACGCGGGAGCGCGCTTGCCGGCACGATCGGCGCCTCGACGTTCAAGGACGGGACGCTCGCGCTCGAGCTCGCCCCGGCGGTGGCGTTGCGCGAGCTCGACGCGGCCGTCGACGCGGACCTCGCCGAGGTGCTCGCGATCGCGCGGCCCGTCCTGGGGAGGAAGGAGCCCGCGGCGCTCGCCGACGTCGAATCGCTCCGCGGCCGCGCGGCTGGCACCGTCGCCTACGAGGCGCATCCCCGCCATCCGCGCGTGACCGTCGACCTCGCGCAGGTGCGGGCGAGCGGACGCTATCGCGGCGTGCCGATGCCGATCGAGGTGGCCCGCGGCGCGGTCCGCTACGCTGACGATCGCGTCGTCTTGCGCGGAGTCGCCGGCAGCCTTGGGCGCTCGAGCATCCGGGATGGCGCGCTCGAGCTTGCGCTCGGCGCGGAGCCGGTCGTGCGCGCCGCGAGCGCGGACGCCACGATCCTGGTCGACGAGTTCTATCCTTGGCTCGCGTCGTTCGAAGGGCTGCGGCGGCCGGCGAGCGGAATCCCGAGCGCGACCGGCACCGTGGCCGTGCGGCTCCTGCGGCTCTCGGGTCCCTTGAACACGCCCGCCGACCTCGAGTACGAGGTGCTCACCCGGCCCCAGCAGGTGCGGCTCGCTGGTCCCGCGCTGCCCGCGCCGGTCACGCTCGCGAGCGGGGCGTTGCATTTCACGCCGAGATCGGTGGCGCTCGACCGGGTCGACGTCGCCATGCTCGATGCGCGGATCGTCGCGACCGGGACCATCGAGGACTACGCGTCGGCCGAGCCGCGGCTCGATCTGGCGCTCGCCGACGGGAACGTGGGCGGGCAGGCCCTCGAATGGGCGCACAAGCGCTGGCAGTTGCCGGGGAGGGCGATGCCGCGGCCGCCGGTGACGCTGACGTCGGGAAGAGTCCAGCGTGCGGGCGGCTCCGCCGCGCCGCTCAACGCGCAGGGCGCGCTCGGCCTCGCCGCCGGCGTGCGCGCCGAGTTCGATCTCGCCACGGAGGCGGGCCATCTCGACCTCCGGCGGCTGGTGGTGAAAGACCCCGACACCGATACCGTGCTGTCCCTGAAATGGGCGGCCTCGACCGCCGAGGTCGCGTTCAACGGCACCTTCGACAACCGCACGCTCGGACGGGTGTTTGCGGAACTGCCGTCGCGGCAGGGCGCGCTGCGCGGCAACTTCCGCGCGACGATCGACCTCGCGGAGCCGCGCCGATCGACCGCCGAGGGCTCGCTCGAGGGCGAGCGCATCGACATCCTGCAGCGCTGGGACATCCCGGTCGCCATCGAGCGCGTGCGGATCGACGTCGCCGGCGACGTGGTGCAGATCCGGGAGGGTGCGTTCGCGGTTGCCGGCGAGCGGCTCGAGGTCACCGGCGCGATCACCAGCCAGCCGAAGACCTTCGGCGTCGATCTTCGCGCGACCGCCGACGCGATCGACGCCGAGCGCGTGCTGCGCGCGTTCCCGCGCGGCGAAGCGAAGCCGCCCGGGCGCTGGAACCTTCCGGTCGACGGCCGCGTCGCGGTCGATGCGAAGTCCATCGCCTACGGAGCGCACACGTTCCGCCCCGTCTCAGGCGTGGTGACGCTCGCGCCCGAGCGCATCGTCGCGGACGTGACGGAGGCGCGGCTCTGCGGCATCGCGCTGCCGCTCAACGCGGTGATGGTCCCCGGCAACGTGAGCGTGACCGGTCGGGTCGAGGCCCGCGCGGTGCCGCTCGTCGGGACGGCGGAATGCCTGACCGGGGAGGAGGTCGCGCTCACCGGGGCGCTCGACGTCGAGGCGACGCTCTCCGCGAGCGCGCCGCCTGCGGAGCTTGCGCGCGCGGTCCGCGGCGCGTTCCGGCTCACCGCGCGCAACGGGCGGATCCTCAAGGCGCTGGGCATCGCGCGCATCCTCGCGCTCGAGGCGGTCTCGAGCGCGCTGCGCGCGAGTCCGGGGGAGCTGATGGCGCGCGGCCTCGACTACAGCGAGATCCTCATCGCGGGCACGCTCGACGCGGGCCGCGCGCAGGTGACGACCGGCACGATCAACGCGGCGGCGCTTGCGATCGCGATGACCGGCGAGGTCGACTTCCCCGCCGAGCAGCTCGAGATGCACGGCATCGTCGCCCCGTTCGGCCGGATCCAGAGCGTCGTGCAGTACGTGCCGATCGTCGGCCAGGTGCTGGGCACGCGCACGATCGGGATCCCGGTCACCGTGCGCGGCGACCTGCGCGACCCGACCGTCGTGCCGCTCGGCCCGGCGGCGATCGGCCAGAGCCTGGTCAACCTGCTGGGGACGGTGGTGAAGACGCCGGTCGACCTGCTCGATCCGTTCCTCGGGCGGCTGCAGCGCCCGCCGGAGTGACGGACCGTCCGGTCAGCCCCTCGGGTCGATCTGCGCGAGGGCCGCGCCGACCGCGCTCGAATCCGTCGGACGCACGAGCCGGGCGGCCTCCTTGCCGTCCTTCAGGAAGATCAGCGTCGGCCAGAGCTTCACCAGGAAGGAGCGCCCGAGCCTACGGCCACTCGCGTCGGCGACCTTGATGTGGCGCACGCCGGGGTGCCCGGCCATCGCTTCGGCGGTGAGCGGCTGCGCGCGGCGGCAGTGGCCGCACCAGTTGTTGCCGAACTCGAGGAGCGTGGGCCCGCGGAGCGCGTCGATCTCGGCGCGCTTCGGCTGATCGTCCGAGTACTCGCCGCTCATCGCCGGGCGCCGGCGCTACGCCGGCGCGAGCGCGGCCAGCGCGCGCGGCCGCCGGCGGGCGAGCCAGTTGAAGACGCACACGAGCGCGATGCCGACGGCCACATGCTTGAGGTTATGGCCGCTCGCGAGGCCGCCGGTCGCGGCGAAGACCTGGTGGTCGAGGCGCTCGAAGGTCATCATCGCGCCCTCGCCGACGATCGCGCCGACGAGCCAGCCGGTCCCGGTGTAGCGCGAAGGGCGGAAGACGACGAGCAGCACGATCGCCACCGCCAGCAGGACGCGGACCATGAAATAGAGCCGGACGTCCTCCTGGCCGATCGCCTCCGAGAAGCTCCACCAGAGCACGCTCGCCAGCGAGAAGACGGTGAGCGGCCCGAGCGCGCGGCGCGCGAACGCGGGATTGACGCGGTCGGCGAGCACCAGGACGAGGATCGGCGGGAGCGTGAGCATCATCGGCAGGCGGTCCCACACGAGCGTCGCGTTCCGCGGGTCCCAGTGGTAGTAGGCGGAACCGAGCGCGGTCAGGAAGGCGCCGACGACAAGGAGGTTGGCGGCCGGCCGCTCGTCGGGGGCGACGTTCATGCGCGGGCGGAGCCGGAGGCCGTACACGGCGGCGGCGAGGATCGCGAGGTTGGTGAGGACGTCCCCGGCGCGCGGGATGAAGCCGAAGCATGTCCGGACGTCGGCGAAGAGGTGGTAGGCCGGGTCCTGAGGGAGCGGGCCGAGCGCGAGCCACGTCGCCGCGTAGACCGCAATCACGCCGGCGAGTGCGAGCGCGACCTGCCGCGTGGCGCGGCGGTCGCCGTCAGCGGCGAGGACCCCGACCGAGCTCAGCTTGCCAGCTCGCGGAAGAGGTCGAGCGCTTCCTGCACCGGCCGGTCGCTGAACGAGAAGAGCACGGTCTCGTCATCGGCTTCGAGCTCGCTCGGCGCCCACGACGGGACGACGAAGTGGTCCTTCGCGCCGAAGGCGAACGTCTCGCCCGCGACCTTGATCCGGCCCGTGCCCTCGACGACCGAGTAGCACGTCGAGTCGGTCGACCGGTACGGTTTCCCGCGGAAGCCTTTCGGCAGAAGCTGGATGAAGCTGCCGATGGTCGGGATCGCCCAGCCGCCGGTGGCGGGGTTGGTGAACCTCAGCTTGTGCCCGTAGCACGGGTTCGGGTCGCCCGCCTTCGCCAGCTCGGCGAGCGCTTCGCGCGTGCGCTCGTACGGGTACCAGAAGAGCGGCGAGGTCTTCGACTTCGGCTTGAAGTCGACCGGGAGCATCGTGTTGCCGAAGCGCGCGAACGACTCGCCCCCGGTACGCGTGGTCTGCTGCGACTCGACGCCGGGCCGCTCGAGGAACTGGGCGTCGAGCAGCTCGACGATCGCGATGTCGAGGCCGTCGAGCCAGACCATCGGCTCGCTCGACGGGTTGCCGTGGTCGTGCCAGGTCCAGGACGGCGTGATGATGAAGTCGCCCGGGCTCATCGTGACCCTCTCGCCGTCGACGGCCGTGTACGCGCCCTTGCCGTGCACGATGAAGCGGAGCGCGGACTGCGAGTGGCGATGGGCGGGCGCGACTTCGCCGGGGAGGATCAGCTGGAGGCCGGCGTAGAGGCTGTGCGTGACGCGGCTGCGGCCGCGGAGGCCGGGATTCTCGAGCACGAGCACGCGGCGCTCGGCTTCCTTGGCGGTGATGAGCTTTCCGGCCTCTAGGATCCAGGGCCAGACCTGGTCCCACTTCCAGAGATAGGGCTTGCAGGGCGTGTTCGGCGTGGCGGTGATCAGCGAGTGCAGCACCTCCCAGAGCGGGGTGACGTTGGCCTCGTCGATCTTGTCGTAGAAGGCCTTGCGCTCGGCGGCGATGTTCGGCTGCGGGACGGCGGACATGGGGGCGGGATCTCTGGTTCTTGGGGGCAGGGCGGTATTTTCCTCCCGACGCGACCGCGGGGCAACGCTCCCGGTCACTGCCTGCCGATTCGCTCGATCCCCTCGAGATTCCCGCTCCACGGCACGGCGGACTGGCACCAGATCTGCTTTTTCGGCGGCAGTTGCGCCCGCTGATCGAGGCAGCCGACCCGCAGCGAGTAGGTTGGCGGATCGCTGATCGCGGACGAGTACACCGGCGCGCCGCAATCCGGGCAGAACGCATGAGCGCGTTTCGTACCACTGTCGGCGGTTTTGACGTACACCTTCGGCTGCCCGGTGCGCAGCACGAAGGTCTCCCGCGGGGCGGGCACCGATGCGCGGTATGCCGACCCGGTCAGCATCTGGCAGTCGGTGCAGTGGCAGATCGACACCTTCGCTGGGTCGACGACCGCCTCGTAAGTGATCTTGCCGCAGTGGCACCTGCCTTCGACCTTCATGGTGGGCTCTCTCCTTGCGTTGCGCTGGGGGGCAGAAACGGCTGGATCGCGTCGTAGGCCTTCCTCCTGAGGGCGATCTCCACGGATGCGCCGACGTCCACGACATAGGTCGGCGTCCAGAGGACCGATCGCTCGCGCACCGACCTGACCGCGGCCCAGGGAATGAGCAGCGGCGGCCGAAGGAGCCGGAACGGCCAGAGCGTCCACAGGTACAGCCCGCGGTCCGATACGACCAGCCCGGTGACGTTGCGTTCGGTGACGAGCCCGATGCGCGAGACCTGGCCTCTCATCGGCGTGCCCGGCGGCCGGGTCTCGGTGCGAAACCGCTTGGCGAGCGACGGCCAGCCGCTCAGCACCGCGAGGAGCACGGTGACGGCGACCCATGCGACGAGAAAGAAGGCGAGGAACCAGAGCGGGTTTTCGAAAGTCCCTTGCATCCTGCTGCTACTGGTCTCCCCACCGTTTAATGAGGCGACGGATCTCCTGCTGCAAGCGCTCGCCCTCTTCCGGGGCGAGCGGGCCGGTCTGGTGCCAGTGGAGAACGTCCCGCCAGTCGGTTTTCGCGCATTGGACGAAGTAGAGCAACTTGTCCTCGTCGCCTTCGCTCAGCGCGATGATCGCCAGCTGGATCAGCTCCCTCGACTGCCCGTGGGGCTCCGTCCCGCAGAGGTCCAGCACCTCGAGGATCGTCGTTTCGTCGCTGTGAGGAAACGCAGCACGAATTGCCGCACTGACGTCTTCGCGGGTGTTCGCCACTTGGCGCCGGCTCACGCCCGACGGACCATCGCCGGCGTGAGCTGCTTGATCGTCGGCGCGCCGACCTGCTGCATGATCGCGCGGAGCTCGATGCGGAGGAGCTCGAGCACGCGCTCGACGCCCGGCTGGCCGAACGCACCGAGCCCCCAGATGTACGGCCGGCCGACGCACACACCCTGCGCGCCCATGGCGAGCGCCTTCGCGATGTCGGTGCCGCGGCGAAAGCCGCTGTCGACGAGCACCGGCATGCGGCCATTGACCGCCTCGAGGATCTCGGGCAGCGCGTCGATCGTCGAGCGGCCGCTGTCCTCGCTCCGCGCGCCGTGGTTGGACACGATGATCGCGTCGATGCCGTTCGCGACGGCGAGGCTCGCGTCCTCGTGCGCGAGGATGCCCTTGATCACGATCTTCATCTTCGTCGCGTCGCGCAGCCGCTTGAGGAAGTCCCACGTCATGGCCGAGGACTGGAGGTTCGTCAGGCCCGCGAGATCCACGCCCTCATACATCGATCGGCGCTGCTGGTTCGCCTGCAGGCTGCTGCGATCGTGACAGCCCTTGCAGTCGCGCGTGTCGGTGCGCTGCAGGCGGAACAGGGTTTCCTGATTACGGCCGCCATTACGGTCGACCGTGACGGCGACCGCGAGGCAGCCGGCCTTCTCCGCGCGGGTGACGAGCGCCCTCGCGACCCCCCACTTGTTGGTCGCGTAGAGCTGGAACCAGATCGGCGCGCCGCGCGCCTGGGCCACCTCTTCCACCGGGCTGGTCGTCTGGGTCGAGAGGATCATCAGGTGATTCCCCGGCTTCGCCGCCCGCGCGACCGCCATCTCGCCTTCGGCGTGGAACGCCTTCTGCCCGCCGACCGGCGCGACGATGATCGGCGTGTCGTAGCGAACGCCGAGGATCTGGGTGCTCGTGTCGACCTTGCTTACGTCGATCAGGCGGCGCGGCCGGAGCTGGAACTTGAGGAAACCCTCGCGGTTCGCCCGCAGCGTCACCTCGTCGTCGATGCCGGAGGCCATGTAGCCGAAGTGCGCCGGCGGGATGTTCTTACGCGCCACCGGCTCGAAGTCGAATACGTTGATCGCGTCGCGCGGCGAAGCGATGAGGTCCTCGGTCCTCATCGGCCCCCACATGATCGGATCGGGCAGCTTGTTCGGCGCCGGCGGTCCGTCCGCGGCGGCAGCGGCGAGGCCCGGGCACGCGAGCAGCGGGCTGCCGGACAGGAACTTCAGGAAACGACGACGGCTCTCTGCTTTGAGACCGGACTCCAGCATGGTTCACCTCCCCCGGATTGGTTGTCCGCCGTCCGCCGCCAACCATGCGACGGTCGCTTTCGCTTGCGTCAGAGCGGCCTCTTCGGTCGCGAAGACTTGACCGGAGAAGTGGTGGAGGGGAAACCACCCGCTCCCGTCCTCGGGATCTCTCCGGTACTCCTCGAACCCGAACGTGCCGTTGGGGCGCACGAAGAGGTCGATGCAATGGTCCTTCGCGTCGTTCTCGAAGGACGCCACGACTCTATTGGACATGGTTCTCACGCACGGGAAGCCCGGCCGCAATGGCCTAACGTCGCTCATCATAGGCTGCGCCCCGCCGGCGCATGCGGCGATGCAACGGGCACGGCTCGAATCTTCCGCGCGTATGATGCAAGATTCCCGCAGCATCTCCCCAAGCGTTGTCGGCTATCAAATAGGAGGACGGCATGCGCAGTAAGGCGGTTGCGCTCGCGTTCGCGGTGATTCCGCTCGTCTCGGCCGGCCCCGTCGTCGCCCAGACCCTCGACGACCTGAAGAACGACCAACGAACCCCGGGTGACATCCTCACCTACGGCCTGGGCTACGCCAACCAGCGGTACAGCCCGCTCAAGTCGATCAACAAGGGCAACGTCGCAAGGCTCGTTCCGCTCTGGAATTACAGCCTGAACAACTCGCAGGGCCAGGAATCCCAGCCGCTGATCCACCAGGGCGTGATGTACGTGACCACGCACACGTCGACAGTCGCGATCGACGTGCTGACCGGCCGGCAGATCTGGAAGCACGAGCTCGAGTTCGCCCAGGACGTGTTCAAGATGGCGTGCTGCGGTCTGGTGAACCGCGGCGCGGCGATCTACAACGGCAAGGTGTTCCGCACCACGCTCGACTCGCACGTCGTTGCGCTCGACGCGAAGACCGGCAAGCAGCTGTGGAAGACGAACGTCATCGACTACAAGCTCGGCCACGCGATGACCGGCGCGCCGCTCGTCGCCAACGGCGTGCTGATGACCGGAATCGCCGGCGGCGAGTACGGCACGCGCGGTTTCATCGACGGCTGGGACCCCGAGACGGGCAATCGGCTCTGGCGGCTCTACACCACCGCGGTCGGCAACGAGAAGGGCGCGGACACCTGGCCGGGGGACACGGCCCAGAAGGGCGGTGCCCCGACCTGGCTCACCGGCGCCTACGATCCGGAGCTCGACCTCGTCTACTGGGGCACCGGCAACGGCGGGCCGTGGAACGCGGAGGCGCGCAAGGGCGACAACCTCTACATCTGCTCCGTGCTCGCGTTCCGGCCGAAGACCGGCGAGCTCGTCTGGCACTTCCAGTTCTCGCCGAACGACCCCTACGACTACGACTCGACCGAGGTCGGGATGCTCGTCGACCTGAAGACCGGCGGCGCAGTGCGCAAGGCGCTCGTCCAGGCGAACCGCAACGGCTTCTTCTACGTGCTCGACCGGACGAACGGGAAGCTGCTCGCGGCGAACCCGTACGTCAAGGTCAACTGGGCGGACCGCATCGACCTCGCGACCGGCCGGCCCGTCGAGTCGGAGGTGACCAAGCGCGTGCGCGCCGGGAGCGACGAGGAGGTCTGGCCCTCGGTGCTCGGCGGCAAGAACTGGAGCCCGATGTCGTGGAACCCCGCGACCGGCCTCGCGTACGCCAACACGCTCAACCTCAGCTGGCCGTACAAGCTCGCGAAGCCCGAGTACAAGCAGGGCGAGTGGTACCTCGGGATCGATTTCCGCGGCGTCACCATGCCGAAGAACGAGCCTCACGGCTACCTGTCGGCGCTCGATCCGATGACCGGGAAGTCGAAGTGGCAGACGGCGTGGACCAGCGTCCCGAGCATGGCGGGCACGCTTTCCACCGCAGGTGGGCTCGTGTTCACCGGGGCCGCGACCGGCGAGTTCCTCGCGTTCGATGCGCAGACCGGGAAGAAGCTGTGGCAGTTCCAGACCGGGTCGGGAATCATCGGCCTCCCGGTCACGTGGGAGCGCGACGGCAAGCAGTACGTGACCGTGGTTTCCGGCGCGGGCGGCGTCTGGGCGCTCCTCGGCGACGAGCGCTTCGCCGCGGTGCCCGCGGGCGGGTCGGTCTGGACGTTCGCCTTGCGCTGAGTGGATGAGGCCGCGGCCGCGCCCACGCCGCTCGACGATCGCGAGAGGGGCCGCCGGGGTCGGCTTGGCGGTCCTGCTCGTCTCATCGGCGCGGGCGCAAACCGCCGGCCCCGAGGCCGCCGACTTCGAGAGCGGGCGCAAGCAGTTCCACCGGACCTGCGCGCAGTGCCACGGCCTCAACATGGTGAACTCGGGCGTGACCGTCTACGACCTGCGCAAGTTTCCGCTCGATCAGCCGGAGCGGTTCTTCACCGCCCTGGCCAACGGCAAGGGCAGCATGCCGTCCTTCCGGGACGCGCTCACCGAGGAGCAGATGCGCTTCCTGTGGGCGTACGTCAGCCGCCGGGGCAAGCCGCCGCAATGACGGTCGCGTCGGTGATGCGCGCGAGGGTCGCGCGATCCCTCGCCTGGGCGCTCGCCTGGGCGCTCGCCTGCGTGCTCGCGTCCGGGCTCGCGGTCGCCTCCGAGTCGCTCAGGATCTGCATGGCGGACGCGAACCCACCACTCTCCTACCGCTCGAGCGGCGAGGCGCGCGGTCTCGACGCAGCGCTCGCGCGCGCGATTGCGTCTGACGCGGGCCGGCCGCTCGAGATCGTGTTCTTCGAGTCGGAGTACGACCGCGACAAGACGCTCGCGCAGGAGGTGAACGCGCTCCTCAGCTCGGGGGTGTGCGGGCTCGCGACCGGCTTCCCGCTCTTCGCGTCCGATCTCGGCGCGCCCGGCCGGCCGAGCGCGCGCACGCCGGACTACGACGGCGCGAAGCCGCGGCGCCAGCGGCCGTTCGTCCCGCTCGGCCGGCTTGCCGCCACGCGCGCCTATCAGGCGATGGCGATGGGCGTCGTCACGCGCGATTCCACGCTCCGAGTCCAAACGCTCGCCGACCTGCAAGGCGTCCAGGTCGGTGCGGTCACCGGCACGATGGCCGGCTCCGCGCTCGTCCTCTACCGGAACGGCATCCTGCAGAAGGGGCTGGTCACCCTGTCGCAGCGCGAGGACCTGCTCGCGGCGCTCGAAGCCGGCCGGTTCGACGCGACCCTCACGCCGCTGAACCGGTATGACGCGTACCGCCTTGCTCACCCCGGCACGCGGATCGTCCGCGGAGCGTTCGTTCATCCGGTGCGGATCAACCTGGGCGTCGTGGGTCTCGAAAGCGAGCCGGCGCTGATGGCCGGTGCCGACGGCGCGGTTGCGCGCGCGCTCGCCGACGGCGCCCTCGCGCGCTGGGCGGAGGAGGCCGGCGCCTCTTGGATCCGGCCCGAACCGCCCGACGTTCAGCCGGCGTTCACGATCAACAGCCTTCGGGTCGACTGACCCGGCGACGGCTAGACCGGATTCCGGCGTCCGATATAGCCGAGCACCGGTTCGAGATCCGCGATGGCCGGTGCGGTCGCGAGGATCGTTTCGGCGGGACACCAAGGATAAGGCAGTCCGGCCAACCAGCGGAGGATCGGGTCGAGCAGCTCGAAAGAGAGGACCTGCATCGCCTCGATCGTGATCACCAATCGGTCGGCGAGGTATGGTTCCTCGGGCTGAAAGCGCCAGTCGTACCGGCCGCAACCCACGCGCGCCTTGCCGCTCTCCCTTTCGGACATTCCCACCAGCCAGTCGCAGGAAAAGCCGTCCGGGGGCGTCGTCGGTCGCGGTCGTTCCAGGTAGAACGAGTACACGTTCTCGTACGTCTGGGCGAACTTCCGCACCAGCACATCGGTGATCGGCGCGAGCCCGCGCGAGACGGGAGGAAAGGAGATCGCCCCCGTCTTCACGACCGTCTCGAGAATCGCCGTCTCGGCGAACGCCGTCGCCATGAGGTGGGGGCGGTTCTCATCCTTCGCGTGAAAGTAGGTCCGCAGGACCTGCTCCGCCGTTCGTCGCGACGTGTCCGACATGATATTGGCCGAGCTAGCTGCCAATCTGCGCCAGCGGGCTCATAGTCTCGCTGCGGTGAGCAGCAACTCGTTCGGCCCCTCCCAGCCCGAAGCGGTCTCGAAGGCGTCGAGGCGCTCCTCGATCTCCGCCCAGGCTGCTCCCGCCGCGGCGGCGTCGAGCTTGCCGAGGATCTGCTGGACCGGGCTCGCCGACGTGCGGATGAAGTCGAGATACGCCTGCGTCGACGGCAGCCTGAAGGGAGCGTCGATCTTCGTGGTCGCGACGTCCTTGAACCCAGCATTCCTGAAGAGCTCGTCGATCAAGCCGGGCCTGCCCAGGCTCAAGAGGCCGCCGGGCTGATACGGATCGCGCGGCGGAAGACCTGCGTGCTTGAGGGCAGTCGACATCAGGATCGTGACGCAAGGGTTCGCTTCGGGCCTCGAGAACACCATCGTACACACGAAGCCCCCGGGTTTCAGAGCCCGATGCATCTCGCGCAGACCCCGGAGCGGATCCGGAAAGAACATCAACCCGAGCCGGCACACCACGGCGTCGAAGCTCCCCTCGTCGACCTGGAGGCTCTCGCCGTCGGCCACGCGCGTCTCGACGTTTCGATGCCCGGCGCGCAGCGCATTCGCCTGCGCGAACTCGAGGATCGCGGCCGACAGGTCGGTCGCGAGGACGGCGCCATGGGGCCCCACGCGCTCCGCGATGCCGAGCGTTTGATCGCCCGCGCCCGCGGCGACGTCGAGCACGCGGGCGCCGGGCCTGATCACCGCCATGTCGAGCATCGCGTCGGTCGCGGTGCGGAGCCACGCCCGGATCTGCGGGGTATGATCGTTCCAGCCGCGCGCGGCCTTCTCCCACTGGTTGCGGGTCGCGAGCTTGAAGGCTTCCTGGTCGAATGCGGGTGCGTTCATGATGTCTGCTCCGTTGTCGAAACGGATCCAAGCCTATACGCGGCGCACTCTCCGGCGGAAGCCGCAGAATTGCAAACGCGGACCGCACAAACGCATAACTCGCCGATGTTCGACTGGAACGACCTCCGATACTTTCTCGCCGTCGCGCGCCATCACAGCACGCTCGCGGCCAGCCGCGCGCTCAAGCTAAGTCAATCGACGGTGCAGCGTCGCCTGGCCGAGCTCGAGCGGCGGATCGGGCGTCGGCTAGTGAAGCGGCACCCGAC
>Ga0335084_10002239_pt1 | contig 18565 bp, 18 predicted proteins | sample Lox_Sample_44_FD_206721 | JGI IMG/M metagenome (GOLD analysis project Ga0335084, IMG submission 206721) | Soil microbial communities from Loxahatchee National Wildlife Refuge, Florida, United States - Lox_Sample_4.4 | ecosystem: Environmental > Terrestrial > Soil > Wetlands | place: USA...
GACCCACACCTCGTAGCCGTTCTGCGCGAACCACTGGGAATCGCCCATCGCCACGCGCCAGAAGTACGGGCTCGTGTAGACCATGGGCCGCACCCCGATCCGCGACCGGACCCGCTCGAGCCACGTACGCACCCACGCCTGGAGCTTCACCGGCGCCAGCCCTCCCGTCTCCTCGATGTCGAGTGACGGCACGAGGTCGCCGGGCGCGTTGCGCGCGACCGCGACGAAGTGATCCGCCTCCGCCACCGCATCGCCGGACGCGGCGCTGGGCGTGGCGCGGTGGTACGCGCCCACCACGATGTGGTTGGCGGTGGCTCCGGCCTGGTTCGCCGCGAAGGTCTCATCGACGTAGGCCTTGCCCTTCGTGGCGCGCATGATCACGAACCGGACGGTGGTCGTGCGCACCTTCGCCCAGTCGACCGAGCCCTGCCAGCGGGAGACATCGATCCCGTTCAGCATCGGGGGCGGGGCGGCCGCCGCGGGGAACGCGGGCACCTGGATGAGCGCCGCCAGGACGACGGCGGCGAGGATCAGGCTGGCGGCACGGGCCGGACGCACCCTTTGGTCGTCGACGCCGGACGGCCGGGCCTTGAAGGGGGTTGGGGTTGGGGAGCCCACGAAGTGCGGCAGCCTACACGCCGCGGGGGTGAACGTCGGTCGGTCCGGCCGCCAGGAGCGGTCAGGTTCCTTCGGCCGCAGGCACCACGGAGATCGAGGGGAAATACGGCGGCGGATCGGGGGTCGGCGGCTGCTCGAACAGCGAGCGAACCGCGTCGATCGGCAGCGGGTCGACCGCGTACACATCGAGGAGCCTGGCCTGCAAGACCTTCGGACCGACATCGACGGGTCGGGTCCGCCGGCCGTCCTGTACCCGGATGCCGCCACGATGCATCTCGCACAACGCGTAGAGACAGCCCGAGAAGGCGTGGACGACCGACGGCACCCCCGGTCCGGGCTCGAACCAGGCACACATCGAGCACACGAGACCGATCCTGGCGGGATAGGCGAACCGCGCCCGCCACCCCTGTTCGTGCTCGATCACGGTCCCCCACAGGGACACCGTGCCGACGACGCACGGCGGCGGCCAGGCGGGGCGCGGTCGCTCGAAGACATCGAGCGAGCGGCTCGCGTAGATCCCGCAGGTGCAGCCGAGGAACGGGGCCACGTGGCGGCCACTCCGCCTCCGCAACGACGGTTGGGCGCACCGCGCTTCGACGGCGTGCATCGGCTCCCAGGGATCGACCCCCGAGCCGGCGGGCAGCAATCGCGGTCGCTGGACGTCCTTCGAGATGTTCCAGATCCGCCAGCCTGAGAGAGGCTCGTGACGCTCCTCGGTGGGGATCGGGGCCATGCCCACCATGGTCCGTCGCGGTGTGCGATCAGGCAAGGGGCGCGTGCGTCAGCCGTTCGAGGAGCGCCGTGCGGATCGGCGGCCTCGAGCCGAAGACCAGGAGGAACAGCGCCTCGCGCGCGAGGCGCTGCGCGTGCGCCTGCATGAGGATCGAGCGGGCGCCGCCGGCGACGACGAGCGCGGCGGCCATCCGCATCGCCAGCTCGGCCGCGCGAGCACGCGCGGCCGGCAGCTGCGCCGGCGACGCTGCGTCGAGCTCGGCCCGCGTCGCATGGAGCTCCTCGTCCATCGGGCCGGGGCCGAGCAACCGTCCGCAGCGGCCGGCGACGCCGAGCGAGAGCGAGCCGTTCATACGGAGGCGCGCCGCATCGCGCGCGAGCACGTCGTCGAGCGATCCCTCGTTCACGATCCGATCGGCCGGCACGCGATGTTCCTCGAACCGCAGCGTCACGGTCCCGCTCGCGTTCGCGGCGACGAGATGCAGCGTCTCGGCGACGACCGTCGTGCCCGGCGCGGCGTCCACGAGCATCCGGATCACCCGGTCCCCATCGCGGGCCGCGACGAGGACGACGTCGATCAGTCCCCATCCGGAGACCCAGGGCGCCTCACCGTCGAGCGTCAGCCCGTCGCCCTCGCGACGCGCCACCAGCAACGGTGGCCCGGGCCGTTCGCCGGCCAGCGCGATCCCGGCCCGCCGCGCTCCGGCGCAGAGCGGCGCGAGCCACTCCTCCCGCAGACCCGGCGTCGCCGAGGCGGCGACGGCCCGCACCGGGTTGCGGTGTTGGAGCCACACGAACGTCGTCGTGAGGCAGCCGCCGGCGAGGATCTCGACGACCTGCGCCGTGGTCGCGGGATCCAGGTCCCAACCGCCGACGTAGGAAGGCCCCGCCATGCCGTAGAACCCCTCGCGCGCCAGCAGGTCGAGCGAGGCCACCGGAAGGAGCGGCGCTGCGTCCGTGGCGGTCGCGGCGGGGAACAGGACGTCGTCGGCGATCGCGGCGGCCCGCGTCAGGACGTCGTCCATCGCTCAGGAGCCACCGATCACGTGATGGTGGTGCCGATCGCGCGACCGATCGAGTACGTCACGAGCGTCGCCGCGATCCCGAGCCCCAGCATCCGCGCGGCCGAGTACAGCGCGCTCCGGCCGGTCAGCAGCGAGGTGAGGCCGCCGACCGTCGCGATCGCGATAGCCGCGAGCAGCGCGGATGCGATCACCGCGGTCTGGCCCTGCGCGAAGAAGAACGGGATCAGCGGCACGAGCGCGCCGAGCGCGAACATCGAGAAGGAGGAGATCGCCGCGCCCCACGGCGAGCCCAGGCCCTCGTCGGGATCGATGCCGAGCTCCTCACGCGCGTGGGTGTCGAGGGCTACCTTCGGATCGCGCATGATCTCGGTCGACATCCGATCGGCCAGATCGGCGGAGATCCCCTTCTTCCGGTAGAGGTACGCGAGCTCCATCCGTTCCCCCTCCGGATCCGTGCCGAGCTCGTGCGCCTCGAGGTGCAGCATCCGCTCCAGGAGCTCGCGCTGCACCCGCATCGAGATGTATTCGCCCGAGCCCATCGAGAACGCGCCGGCGAGCAGGCCCGAGATGCCAGCAAGCACGATCACGGCGCGCGACTGCGACGCGCCGGCGAACCCCATGATGAGCGCGGTGTTCGTCAGGAGCCCGTCGTTGATCCCGAAGATCGCCGCCCGCAGCGCCCCGCTCTTGCCGATCCCGGTGGCCGACTCCTCGTGGACCGGGCCACGATGCGGCAACAGGTCGGCGCCGCGACGGTTGATCCGCCGCCGCGCGTCTATCAGCCGCGGGAGCTCGGCCTTCGTTCGGCGGTCCTCGGGGGTCAGCTCGGCCATCGAGCCAGCCTAACGGAGCACCGCGCGGAAGCGTCCGAACCCGCTCCGGCGTGGCACCATCTGGGCATGCCCGGCCTGGAGAACGTGCCCCGCGACGTGCGCACGGTCTACCTCGGCCAGTTCCTCGGCGAGCACGCGAGCGCGATCGCCACCGAGCTGGACACGCGCGGGATCGTGTGGTGGTCGAAAGAGCCGAACGGCCTCACGCGGATCTGGGACCACGGCGGCGTGCACCTGTTCGTCGATCGCACGAAGATCGACGAGGCGAAGGAGATCGCGACCGCGGTGGCCGGCTCGTAGCGCTCGTCGGCGCTCAGCCCCACCGGAGCGCGTCGAGGAACGCCCGGAACTTCCGTGCGGTCTCGTCGACCTCGGCATCCGGCTCGCTCCCGGCCACGATCCCCGCTCCGGCGTAGAGCGTGGCCCGCTCCCGGTCGAGCACCGCGCACCGCAGGGCGATCGCCCACTCGCCGTCGCCGTCCGCATCGACCCAGCCCACCGGGCCCGCGTAGCACCCGCGATCGAACGGCTCCAGCTCGGCGATCGTCGCGAGCGCGTCGGCGGGCGGCGCGCCGGCGACGGCCGGCGTGGGATGCAGGGCCGCGACCATCTCCAGGACGCTCGCGGCGGGCTCGGCGAGGACGCCGCGGAACCGCGTCGAGAGGTGCCAGACGTTCGGCGTTTCCAGGAGCACCGGCTCCGGGTCCCACGTCAGTTCGGTACAGAACGAGCCGATCACGCGGGCCACGTCGTCGACGACGATCCGATGCTCCTCCCGGTCCTTCGCCGAGCCGGCGAGCTCGTCGGCGAAGGCCCGGTCCTGCGTGGGGTCGCCGGATCGCGGGGCCGAGCCGGCGAGCGGGTTCGACCGCACCTCGCGGCCGAACCGGGAAACGAGCAGCTCGGGCGACGCGCCGACGAGCACCCCGCCGTCGACGGGCATCGCGAACGTGAACGCGTCGGGATCGACCGCGCGGAGCCGGTGCGCGAGCCGCCGCGGATCGAGGAGCCGGCCGGCGTCGACCTCGATCGAACGCGCGAGCACCACCTTGCGCAGATCGGAGCTCGCGATCCGGTCCACCGCCGTCCGGACGGCTGCCGCGTATCCCTGCGCCGACGGGATCTCGTGGAGCTGCGGCTCGGCGAAGGCGACCGACGGAGGCGCGCCGGCCGGCCGGCCGAGCAGCGCGGGTCCGGCCCCGATCCGTTCGACACCCTCCTCGCCCTTGCGCCGCGCGCCGGCCGCCGGGATCGCGAGCGCGCCGTCGCCGACGAACGGCAGCGCCCCCACGGCCACCGCGCCGCGCCCGAGCGACCCCAGGCGCGCCGGGACCTCGGCGACCGCGACGCGCTCCCCGCCGGGTGAGCCCGCGACGCCCCGCCCGCGATGTTCGAAGAACGAACCGGCGTCGGGCTCGTACGCGGCCAGCAGGTCGAAGGCGGCGCCGAGGCGCTCGGCGCTCACGCGCGCGTCCCGACGAACAGTTGCGTGAGCCCGCCCGAGAGCTGGAACCGGCGGGCCGACGGGAAACCGGACGCGCGCAACATCCCGAGCATCTCTTCGGAGGGCGGCAGGTACGCCATCGACCTCGGGAGGTAGGCGTACGCATCACGGTCGGACAGGAGCCCGCCGATCATCGGCACGACGCGCTCGAAGTAGACCGCGTGCCCCGCGCGCAGCACCGCGTTGTCCGGACGGCTCGCATCGAGCAGCGCGACCGCACCTCCCGCCCGCACCACCCTTCCGAGCTCCGCGAACAGCGCCTCGAGCGAGACCACGTTCCGCAGGGCGAAGCCGCAGGTCGCGCCGTCGGCGCCGGCGTCGCGCACCGGGAGCCGCAGGATGTCGGCTTGGACCAGCGGCGCGTCCGTGCGGGCGTTCGCCAGCATGCCGAACGAGAAGTCGAACCCCGTCGGCAGGTAGCCGGCGCGAGCGAGCTCAACCGACAGGTCTCCGGTCCCGCAGGCCAGGTCAAGGACGCGAGCGCCAGGCGGAAGGCGGAGCTCCCGGACCGCCCGACGACGCCAGCCCACGTCCATCCGGAACGTCATCACGCGGTTCACGAGGTCGTAGCGAGGGGAGATCGTGTCGAAGAGATCCCGGACCGAGCGGGCCTTCTCCTCGCCCTGCGGCAGCTCGTCGCTCACGTCTCGATCCGTTCCTCGGCCGTCTCGAGCAAGACCCGCCGGAAGTGGTGAGACACGAGCGTGGTCACGGCGGGCAGGAGCTCGTTGAAGGCCTGGACCATCTGGGCGGCCGCGGCGGCGTCGTCACCGGCGGAGTCGCGGATCGGCTTGCGTACGTGCTCGTCGAACAGGTCCACGGCACGGCCCGCCAGATCGCGGAGCGCGCGGTCCGTGTCGCGCGCGAGCGACAGCAGGTCCCCGAGCGGCAGACCGAACTCGAGCAGGTGCAACGCCGTGCGGACGAGCTCGATGTCTCCGGCGGTGTACCGCGTCTGCCCGCCGACGTCGCGGCCGATCCGGATACCCTCCCGTTCGACGGCCTGGATCAGCGACGCAGGCACGCCGCTCGCCGTCGCGAACCCGTCGAGCGTGAGGAGCTCTGCCTCCTCGCCCGCCAGCTCCCGGGCCTCGGCGATCGCGGCCGCCAGGTCGGCGTCGGCGTCGCCGAGCTCGCCCCGAACGACCCTCCCGATCGCCTCGAGGGTCAGCCCCTTCTTCTGGAGCTCGCGGATCCGGCGGATGCGGGCGGCATGCGCGTCGCCGTACCAGGCGACCCGTCCCTCCCGCTCCGGCTGTTGCAGGAGCCCTCGGGACTGGTAGTAGCGGACGGTGTCGACCGAGACGTCGCATGCCGCAGCGAGCTGCTCGACGCGGTACCTCACGACCGGTCACTCTACGAGTCGGCGCTCACACCTTCACACCGAACGCTCGAACCGAGGTTCGGAACCGACCTCGGGGGGCGTCGGGCTACGATGCGCCGCGTGAAACATGCGCGGGCCGTCAGCCTCACGGTCGTGCTCGCATGCGTCGTCGGCACGATGGCCGTGGGCACAGCGATGAAGACCCCGTGCGCCGGCGGCAACTACGACGGGCGGCAGTACCGCCTGCTGTGCTACAGCGACATCGTGCCGCTGCTCGGCACCGAGCAGCTCGGGCACGGCCGGCTGCCGTTCCTCGACCGCTGCGCAGAGACCGGGAACAACTGCGACGAATACCCGGTGCTCACGATGTACCTGATGCGCACGGCCGCCTGGATCTCCGGCGACCACTACGCGTCCTTTTACTACGTCAACGCGATCCTGCTGACGGTCTTCGCCGCCGGAACCGCGGTCGGGTTATGGATGCTCGCGGGGAGACGTGCGCTCTGGTTCGCCCTCGCCCCGACCCTCCTCATCTACGGCACGATCAACTGGGATCTGTTCGCCGTCATGTTGATGGTGCTCGCGCTGGTCGCGTTCGCCGAGCGACGCGACGGCTGGGCCGGCGTGTTCCTCGGGCTCGGCGCCGCCGCGAAGTTCTTCCCGGCGCTCCTGCTCCTGCCGCTGTTCCTTCAGGGCCTGCAGGACCGGGAGCCGGATCGGTCGGTCCGGGTGCTGTGGTGGACCGCCGGCTCGTGGGCGGCCGTCAACCTGCCGTTCGCGATCGCCGCGCCGAGCGCGTGGTGGGAGTTCTTCCGGTTCAACGGTGAACGGACCCCGGACTTCGACAGCCTCTGGTACATCGCCTGCCGTCACTCGAGCGCGGCGTGCATCTCGACCGGGACCGTCGACGCGCTCTCGCTCGGGCTGTTCTTCGCGCTGTTCGGCGCGCTGTTCCTGCTGAAGCTGAGCAGGGATCGAGACTTCCCTCGCTGGACGCTCGGCTTCCCGCTGCTCGTGAGCTTCCTGCTGGTGAACAAGGTCTACTCGCCGCAGTACGGGCTGTGGCTCCTGCCCTGGTTCGCGCTCGTCGTGCCCGGGCTCCGGAGGTTCGTCGCCTTCGAGATCGCGGACGTCGCGGTGTTCGTCACGCGGTTCTGGTTCTTCGGGGCCTTCACCGGCGCGATGACGTGGCCCCGGCAGTGGTGGTTCGAGACGGCCGTGCTCGTACGGACCCTCGTGTTGATCTGGTGCCTGATCGGGTGGGTGCGTGACGACGCGCCGGTACGGGCGCTCGGCATGCGCGGATGGGGACGGGTGCGTCCGAGCTCGGACGAAGCCGTGACGGCGCCCGCGTGAGTGCGGTGCCGGAGGATGAGGCGGCGCCGCGCATCCGCGACGGGCTCCGCGAGGCCCTCTGGGCGTTCCTCGGCGCCCGCATCCTGCTCTTCGTCGTCTCATTGATCGGCGGCGGCGCGATCTTCCCGCTGCCGCCCGGGCAGCCGCCGACCGACTCGGGCTTCCCGGCGCCGAACCTGCTCCCCGGATGGCACATGCTGATCACAGCGACCGAACGGCAGGACGCGCTGTGGTACCTGCGCTTGGCGACCACCGGGTACCGGGCCGACGATCAGAGCGCCGCGTTCTATCCGCTGTTCCCGATGGCGGTCCGCGCCGTCGCGTGGCTCCCCGGCATCGGCCCGCTCGGCGCCGCGCTGATCGTGGCGAACCTCGCGTGCTTCGGCGCGCTGCTGATGCTGCACGCGCTCACGCGGCTGGAGCTTGGGCGACCCGCCGCCCGGCGCACCGTCTTGTTCATCGCCCTGTTCCCCACCGCCTTCTTCCTGCTCGCCCCCTACGGCGAGTCACTGTTCCTGCTGCTGTCGGTGAGCGCGTTCTGGTTCGCGCGGCGCGATCGGTGGGCGTTCGCCGCCGTCGCCGGCGCCGGCGCGGCGCTGACGCGAAGCGCCGGGGTCCTGTTGATCGTCGCGCTCGCCGTCGAGGCGCTCCGGCAGTGGCGTGCCGGACGACCGCTCCTGCCGAGATTCGTCGCGGCCGCGGCGATCGGGATCGGGCCGCTCCTGTACTTCGGGTACTGGCAGGTTCGGTTCTCGGACTTCTGGGCGCCGTTGTCGGCGCAACGGAGCTGGCAGCGCGAAGCGTTCTTCCCGCCGACGGCGTTCGGCCGAGCGGTCGAGCTCGCGGGGCGATACCAGACGTGGTGGATGATGGATCTCGTCGTGGTCGTGATCGCGATCGTCGCGGTCTGCATCGCGGCGCGAGCGGTGCCGCTGACCTACACGGTGTACGCCGGGCTCAGCGTGCTGCTGCCGATGACGCTCACGTTCGCGAGCCGCCCGCTGATCTCCGTGCCGCGCTACTTCGCCGTGGTCTTCCCGATCTCCTGGGGACTGGCGCTCGCCGCCGAGCGCCGTCGGCCGCCGGAGGCCGCGATCCTCGTCGGATCGGCCGCCGGCTTCGCGCTGCTCGCGTACCTGTTCATCAACTGGCTGCCCGCCTTCTGAGCCGCGGCGCTCACCTCCGGGGGAAACCGTCTAGGATTGGCCGCGACCGGGCCGGGGGGTCCCGGACGGGGACGGCCGAGGGAGGAGCCCGTGACGATCAGGGTCGCCATCGCCGACGACCACTCGCTGGTTCGTCAGGGGCTGCGCCGCTATCTGGACATGGCCGACGGCATCGACGTCGTCGGCGAGGCGTCCAATGGCAAGGAGCTCCTGGAGCTCGTCGACGCCGAGCAACCCGACATCGCCCTGGTCGACATCCGTATGCCGGAGATGGACGGCCTGGAGGCCGCCCGCGTGCTCCGCGACCAGCATCCGAAGGTCGGCGTGATCATGCTCACCGCCTACGACGACCGGCAGTTCGTGGTCGAGGCGGTGCGCAGCGGGGCGCGCGGCTACGTCCTGAAGGCCCGCGATGCAGAGCATCTGATCCAGACCGTCCGGTTGGTCGCCGGCGGGAACATGGTGATCGACCCCCAGCTGGTCGTGGCGCTCGCCGAGGAGCTCTCGACGGCGAAGGAACGCGATCGCAAGGCCGAGACCCTGACGGCCCGTGAGATCGAGGTGCTCCAGCTGCTGGCGTTCGGCCACACGAACCGCGACATCGCCGAGCGCCTGTACATCTCCCCCGACACGGTCAAGACCCACCTCGAGCACATCTTCGAGAAGCTCGGCGCGTCGGACCGGACCGCAGCCGTCGCCGAGGCACTCCGCCGCCGGCTCATCGAATAGCTCCCGGGCCGTCGACCATCGGTCGCGCGGCGCCGACCTCCGTCCCACGGATGGCCTAGTCCTTCGAGCCGCCGGTGTCACCTGGCTGGGTGATGGAGGCACGGGGCACCGTCAGCCATCATTGCATCACCGATGGATGACGCCGTCCTTCCCCGACGCTCCGCGAGCGTGCTGGTCCTGCTGCTGCTGGTCGGCGTTGCAGCCATCGGCGTGTCCCTCCTGACCGAGCAGGGCTCGAAGGCGCAGGCGACGACCGGCACCGCCGGAGCGGCGCTCGCCACGCTCGTCGCCGCCGCGCTCATCGCGGGCTCGATCCAACGCGACGGAGCGTGGCCCAGCGCGCGTGGCATCGCGGCGGGACTCCTGCTGATCGGACTCACCGACCTCGGGTACCTGGCCCTCCAACTCTCCTCCGACACCGCCGGCCGGCCCGGTGCGGCCGACGCGCTCCTGCTGGTCCTCGTGATCCCGATCACGATCGCGATGCGCGACGAGCTCCGGGTGCACTTCGACCCGAGCGACCGTCGCGAGATCGCGATCGACGTCTGGTTGATCGCGGCGTCCGTCGCGGCCATCCTCTACCTGCTCATCCGGCCCGCCGGCACCGACGGCGTCACGTCCGGCACGGCCGCCGTCATCGCGATCCTCGCGGCGGCGCAGTTCGTCACGTTCGGGGCGTTGTTCCTGTGGGTGCCGACCCGGCCGCACTTCCTGCAGTTCCTCGCGTTCGCCGGCTTCGCGCTCGCCACCGTTCGGTTCGGGTGGGACCGGATCCACGGCGCGGGGAGCACGGGGGACCTCCGCGTGAACGTGATCGCCGTCGCGTGCCCGCTGCTGCTCGCGGGGGTCCTCGTGATGGTGCCGCACGACCTCGCCCCGGCGGGCACGCGGCGGCGCCTCGCGCGCCCGGTCCTCACGAGCGCGTCGATCGTCGCCGCGTGCGCCGCGCTCGCCACCGTGGCCCTGCTGGATAACGAGCGCGGTGTCGGCACGCTGCAGTCGACCCTGATGATCCTGCTCCTCGGCGGCGGCATGGCGGCGCGCGTGCTGGCGAACCAGATGGTCAGCACCCAAGCGAACAAGGACACGCAGGAGGCGCTGGCGCGTCGCGAGGCCGCGCTCCAGGAAGCCGACCTGGCGTTGGAGCGCGTCCGCGAGACGAACGAGACGCTCCGGCGCTCCGAGGAGCATCTGCGGCTCGTCTTCGACGCCGCGGTCGACGGGTTCGTCGAGCTGGACGAACGCGACGTCATCGTCCGCGCGAACGAGGCGTTCGCGCGGATGGTGGGGATCGACCGCGTGACGATCGAGGGCCAACCCTGGTCGGCGCTCGCGGCCTCGGTCGAAGGCGCCGACGCGTCGTTCGCTCGGCTGCCCGACTCCGGACACGCACAGATCAAGCGGCACGAGGGGCAGCCGCTGTACCTGGAGTCGCGGATCTCGCGCGTGCCGACCGATCCGCCGCGCCGCCTCCTGCTGGCCCGCGACGTCACGGCGGCGAAGGTCGCCGACGAGACCATCCGCTCGCTCTTCAAGTTCCTACAGGATCGCGACGAGGACCGGACCCGCCTCCTTCGGCGGACGAACGCGGCGATCGAGCAGGAGCGGAACCGGATCGCGCGCGACCTGCACGACGGACCGGTCCAAGGCGTCTCGGCCGCGTCACTCTCGCTCGAGGCTGCGCTGCTGATGATCAAGGCCGGGGACGTGGAGCGCGGCCTCGACGTGCTGGCGAAGATCCGTCTGGAGCTCGCCGAGGAAGCCGACTCGCTCCGCCGCCTGATGTCAGGGCTGCGCCCGCCGGTGTTGGAGGAGCGTGGCCTCATGCCGGCCCTGCGCGAGACGTTGATGCGCTTCGGGAGCGACGCCGGCATCCAGGTCGACTTCACGGGCAAGATCTCCCGGGAGGTGCCGGAGGACCTGGAGACGCTCGCGTACCGTGTCGTCCAGGAGGCACTCACGAACGTCGGCAAGCACGCGCGCGCCTCCCGGGTGGTCGTGCACGTCGAGACCGATCAGTCACAGCTGCGGATCGAGATCGAGGACGACGGATCGGGGTTCGAGACCGCCGACGTCCGCGATCACCTGCGCGCGGGACGTGTGGGGCTGGCATCGATGCGCGAACGGGTCGAGCTGGCCAGCGGCACGTTCGCGATCCGCTCGACCCCGGGCCGCGGCACCGCCGTACTGGCGTCCATGCCGCTCGACCTCGCGCTCGTCACGGCCGGCGCGTCGGGCTAGCCGTCCGGCAGAGGACCCGCCCGGATCCGAGGCTCCAGCACCGCGCTCGGCGACGGGCCACCCGAGGGCGACGGGCTCCCGGAGGGGCTCGGGGACGGCGAGGGGCTCGGGGATGGCGAGGGCGTGGCCGACGGCGACGGGCTCGTCGTCGGGCTCGCGGGGGGCGCGGGCGAGTACACGGCGTGCTCCGGCCCGACCGTGTAGCCGTCGAAGCTGGGCTGGGGGAAGGGGATCGCGTCCTTGCCGGCCATCGCCCTGGCCATGAAGTCGTGCCAGATCGCCGCGGGGATCGTGCCGCCGTAGACGGAGGGAACACCCTCGATGTCCTTCAAGGGGATCTCGCCCTTCGGCCACCCCATCCACACGCACGTCACGATCTGCACCGTGTAGCCGCAGAACCACGCGTCGACGTTCTCGTTCGCGGTGCCGGTCTTGCCCGCCACGGGATACGGCGGGATCGCCGCGTCCACGCCGGTGCCGCCACGCACGACGCCCTCGAGCGCCCACGTCACGAGGTCCGCGTCGTTGGGGGCCAGCACTTGCTGCCCCTGTTCGGTGACGGTCGGGTCCGACTTCCCGCTCGGTGTCTTCACCTGCACGAGCGGGGTGGCCCAGGTCCGCACGCCGCGGTCGGCGATCGTCGCGTATGCGTTCGTCATCTCGAGCGGGTTGACGGCGACCGAGCCGAGCGTGATGGAGCACACCGGCGGGAGGTACGAACGGATGCCCAGCAGGTGCGCCATGTCCACCACGTTCTGCGGTCCGAGCTGTGCGATCACCTGGGCGAAGATCGTGTTCACCGAATGCTCGGTGGCGCCGGCGAGCGTGAACGTGCCCGCCTCGCCGTCGCCGGCGTTGACCGGGTGCCAGATGCCGTCGGGCTGCGTCGGGTCGGCGCAGTTCGGGATGCCGAGCGTCGACGGCCCGTACCAGTACGCGTTCAGGTTGTAGCCGGCCTGCATCGCGGCGGCCAGGGTGAAGGCCTTGAAGGCCGACCCCGATTGGCGGCCCGAGCCGCCCGCCCCGGTCGCGTAGTTGACCTTGTTCGCCTTCCAGTTCCGGCCGCCGACCATCGCGAGGATCTGCCCGGTGGACGGATCCATCGCGACGAGCGCGGCGGCGGGATCGTGCTTCGGATCCGGCAGCCCCTCCGCGATGGCCCGCTCGGCGTCGTGTTGCATGCCGAGGTCGAGTGAGGTCGTGACGCGGAGGCCGCCGCCGTAGACCTTCGCCTCGCCGTAGCGCTCGACGAGGATCCGGCGGGTGTAGTCCACGAAGTACTCGGCCTGGCCGGGGGCGACGATCGTCTCGTTGCTCGCGGCCTTCACCGTGCCGCAGCAGGGGGTCGCCTTCAGCCTCGCCTCGGTGGCGGCATCGAGGTACCCGTAGCGCACCATCTGGTCCAGGGCGTAGTCGCGTCGGAACCGGTTGTCGTACGGCCGGTTGATCGGGTCGTACAGGTCGGGCGCGTGCAGCACGCCGGCGAGGGTCGCCGACTCGAGCACGCTCAGCTCGTTCGCCGGTTTGCCGAAGTACGTCTCGGCCGCCGCCTGGATCCCGTAGGCGCCGTGCCCGAAGTACACGGTGTTCAGGTACTGCGCGAGGATCCGGTCCTTGCCGAGCTCCTTCTCGAGCTTCACGGCCAGGAGCGCCTCGCGGATCTTCTCGGAGATCGACCGCGTCGGCTGGACGTACTCGGTCTCGCCCGTCTGTGGATCCGTCGAGTAGGTGCCGGCGTAGACGTTCTTCACGAGCTGCTCGGTGATCGTGGACGCGCCCTGGACCGTCTGGCGCTTGACCAGGTCCGTGTACGCGGCACGCAGGATGCCGCCCACGTCGACCCCGGGGTGGCTGTAGAACGCGTGGTCCTCCGTGGCGATCACGGCGTTGCGGATGTTGGGCGACATCCGCGAGAACGGGATCACCGTCCGGTCGACGGCGCCGTGCAACGTCGACAGTACGGCGCCGTTCCGGTCGTAGAGGTACGTCGTCTGGATCGGCGGCAATCGGTCCGGCAGTTTGATACGCGCGTACGCAACGTAAAGGGCCACCGACCCGAGGAACGCCAGAGCGACCGGGGTCAGCAACAGCAGCAACCACCAGCGACGACGCAGGAACGACTTCTTCGTCGACTTCTTGGTCGCCTTGGCGGGGGCGTGCTTCGGAACGTATCCGTTCCGGTTGGTGGACGGCTTCGACCCGGTAGCCACGGTTGGAGCCGATGCTAACAACACCCTGTGCGAAGCGGCGGAAGGAGTGTGACGGTTGCGTGGAGGTTCGAACGCGGCTCAGCCGGCGGCGATCTGCCGGGCGGTGAAGGCCTCGCGGAGGTGGTTCCAGCAGCAATTGCGGCAGACCTCGACCACGTAGCAGCACGAGCCCGGATGAGCGGCCGCCATCCGCAATCCGGTGTCGATGGACCAGACGCGGCCGTTGTCCTGCTTCAGCCGGTCGCCGTAGACGTATGCGAGCAGGACGAGCTTCTCCCTGCCGCACACGGGGCAGTCGGTCCGGGTCGGCTCCCCCACGTGGTTCGCCGCGCGCATCAGTTCCGGGTGCGCGTCGCAGAGGTCGGTCACCGACTGAAGCCCGGCCCGGGCGTCGCGCAGCAGCGCGCGCTTGGCCAGCGTGTAGTCGATGACGTTGAGCTGCGACCGCTTCGAACGGCCGAGCGACGGCTGCTGCTTGCGCGTCATGATCCTGCGGATGGTACACCCGCTCCGCGACACGGGGGATGGGCCGAACGTCGGTGTCGGGCCGGCGGAACGGCTAGCCTGCATGGGAGGAACCCGCACGGAAGGAGCCGTCACGGGGGATCCGTACGCGATGCTGGACCCGGCCTCGTCCGAGCCGGGCGAGCAGCCGATGTTCGCCGAGGCGAGCGGCCTCCGCGTGCTGTTGCGAGGCTTGGGCCGCCGATGTCCTCGCTGCGGCGAGCCGCGGATCTTCGAACGGCGGTTCACCCTCAAGCCGCGCTGCCCGACGTGCGACCTTCGCTTCGAGAAGGAGGAAGGTGGCTTCCTCGGGGCGATGGCGCTCAACTACGGCGTCGCCATCCTGTTCTGGCTGATCGTGATGGCCGTCGGCATCGCGCTGACGGTGCCGGTCGTGCCGGTCGCCCCTCTGTTGGTGGCGAGCATCGGCGTCCTGACCGTGGTGCCGGTGTGGTTCTATCCGCGCTCGAAGGCGATCTGGGCGGCGATCGAGTTCCTCGTCGAGCGCGCGCAGCCGAACTACCGCCCGCCGATGCGCCGGGACCCTCGCGCGAAGGAGCTGGAATAGCGACTCACGTCGCGATCAGCGGCAGCGGCGTCCGCATCCGGTTCAGCGATCCCGACCGGAACGGCTCCGGATCGATCTGCGCGTCGTCGTAGCCCGCGCTCCGGACCGCACGCACGATCGCGTCGCGCTGCGCCGGCGTCGAGGCGCGCAGCAGGTCGTCGGCGGCGAGCTCGACGCGGCCGGTTCCACCGAAGTGACGCACGCGGAGCTCGCGATACCCGAGGGCACGCAGTGCCTGCTCGGCGGCGTCGATCCGCGCGAGCGTCGCCGGCTCGACCTCGGTCCCGTAGGGGATCCGGGATGCGAGGCAGGGCGACGCCGGCTTGTCGGCGCTCGGGATCCGGAGCTCGCGAGCGAGCGCCCGAACCTCACCCTTACCCATGCCGGCCTCGAGCAGCGGATGGCGCACGTCGTGCTCGGCTGCCGCCTTGAGACCGGGCCGCCAGTCGCCCACGTCGTCGGCGTTGGCACCGGAGAACAGGACGGGGATCCCTTCGGCCCGCGCGAGCGCCGCCAGCGTGTCGTACAGCTCGGTCTTGCAGTGGTAGCAGCGATCCCGGCCGTTCCGGCGATAGCCCGCTCGCGCCAGCTCGTCGGTCCGCACGACCCGGTGCGCGATGCCGATGGCGGCGGCCGCCGATCGAGCCCCGTCGAGCTCCCCGTCGGCGAGCGCGGGCGACACGGCGGTGACGGCCAGCGCGCGTTCGCCGAGCACGCGCCGCGCGACCGCGGCGACGAGCGAGGAATCCACGCCACCTGAGAACGCCACGACCGCGCCGTCGGCGGTCGCGATGATCGCTTCCAGCTCACCGAGCGACATCGCGCGCCTCCCGCATCGCCGCGGCGAGCGCCTCGGCCCAGATCTGCTTCACGGAGCGCCCCGTCGCCGCCGCGACCGCGGCGCAGTCGTCGTGCTCCGGCGCCACATTGACCACGCGGCCGTCGAGCACACCGACCTTGATCCTGATCGGCCGTCCTTCGACCTCGACCTCCACGGTCCGGCGCTCCAGCTCGTACCGGTGCAGCGTCGAGACGCGAACCCCGAGCGTGCTCGTGTGCTCCAGGAGCGCCGCGGCCACGGCGCGCTCGTCGCCGGGACGCGCGAGCGCGCTCACCACGATGCCCGGCCGGCCCTTCTTCATCTGCACGGGCGCGGTCCAGACGTCGAGCGCGCCGGCCTCCGAGCAGCGTTGCACCGCATCGGGGATCAGCTCCGGCACCAGATCGTCGAGGTTCGCTTCCAGCAGGACGACCTGCGTCGTCGTGGCCGCCTGCTCCGCGGCGTGCCCGATCACGACCCGCAGGACGTTGGGCCGGTCCGGCAGCTCGCGCGTGCCTGCGCCGTAGCCGACGGCGTCGAGTGTGAGCGCGGGCAGCTCGCCCCAGCCGTCGGCGGCGACCGCGACGATCGCCGCGCCGGTAGGGGTCACGAGCTCGCCGCCGGCGTCGGTCCCGAGCAGCGGGGCCTCGCGGAGGAGCTCGAGCGTCGCCGGACCCGGCGTGGGGAGAGGTCCGTGCAGCGTGTTGATGGTGCCCCGCGTGTACGGCAGCGGCGAGCAGACGAGCCGGTCGACACCCAGCGCGTGCAACAGGACGAACACTCCGCAGACGTCGAACAGCGTGTCGAGCCCGCCGAGCTCGTGGAGGTGCAGTTCGGCGGGATCTGCGCCGTGGATCGATGCCTCCACGTCCGCGATCCTCGAAAGAGCGTCGATCGACCGCTCGCGCACGGCCGCCGGGAGGGGAGCCGCCGAGACCATCGCGATGAGCTCCGACGCCGGCCGGCCCGCTCCCGGGTCGGTCTCGATCACGCGCACCTGGGTCGCTCCGATCGCGCCGCGCTGGACGCGCTCGGCGACGATCCGGACGTGGTCGTGCAGACCGAGCGCCGCGATCACCTCGTCGAGCTTCGCGGCCGGGGCGCCGGCGTCGAGGAGGGCGCCGAGGAGCATGTCGCCCGCCAACCCGCCGACGCAGTCGAGGTAGGCGACCGTGGTCATGGCACCGCCGCCCGGCGCGCGATCCGCGCCGCGACGCTCCCCGCGCCGAGACCGTCGTCGATCCCGACCACGGCGAGACCGTCGGCGCACGAGCAGAGCATCGCGTTGAGCGCGGTCCGACCACCGTCGGCGGATCCGTAGCCCACGCTCGTCGGCACGCCGATCACCGGCGCCGCCGCGAGCCCGCCGATCACGCTCGCGAGCGCGCCGTCCATGCCCGCGACCACGACCACGCAGTCCGCGCGCTCGAGGTCGGGGAGCACCACCGAAAGGCGGTGCAGACCGGCGACACCGACGTCCTCGTGCACCGTGACGATCGCACCGAGCAGCTCGGCGCGGATCCGGGCCTCGTGGACAACCGAGCCATCCGAGGTCCCCGCCGAGACGATCAACACCCGTCCTCGCCGGTCCGGTTCGCGTCGTTGCACCCAGACCGCGCGCGCGAGCTCGTGCTCCCGGGCATCGGGGATCGCGGTCCGTAGGGCATCGCGCATCTCGCCGGGAGCCCGCGTGACCAGCACGCTCGACGCGCCCGCCTCGTCGAGCGCAACGGCGATCGCGACGGCCTGTTCGACCGTCTTGCCCTCGCCGAGGACCACCTCCGGCGCTCCCTGTCGCAGCTCGCGATGGGTGTCCACGCGTGCGAACCCGAGGTCCCGGAACGGGAGGCCGGCGAGCGCATCGGCGGCTGCCGCGGGCTCGATCCGCTGCTCGGCCACGGCCGCAAGGAGCTCGTCGATCTCGCGCCGCGAGGTCATCGACCGAGTCTACGCGGGCGGTTCGCGACGGCGATGTGCACCCGGCCGCTCACGCTGCGAAGCTCCGGCCTCGACATCCGAGGGAGGGCAGCGATGGGCACCGGTACGAAGACAAGAACGTTCGCATCGTGCTCGCGATCGTGGTCGTGGTGGCTGGCATCACCTTGGCGGTGACCACCGGTGACTCGTACGCGGTCCGATGGGTCACGCTCCTGCTTTCGCTCGACGTGGCGGCTCGCCTGGCCCTCCCCCGGCGCGCGGGTTGAGACGCCGGGCGAGGCAGGGCGTCAAGGGGTCCCCGATGGGAGATCAACGACCGCACGGGCGCGCTGTGTGACCTCGAGCGACCCAGGGAACAACGCGAGAGCGCCTACCGAGGTTCGGACCTCGACCGTGACGTCGAACGCACCCGAAGCGCACGCGCACGAGATCAGCACGGTTCTGTTGCGCATGGCGTAGTCGGCGGCGACCTCCGCCGGATCACGACCGGTGGGGAACGCGAGCTCCTGAGCGACCGCGAGCGCGGCTGCATCGGCGCCGGATCGCGCGCGTGCGCGCGCCGCCAGGACGTGCCCGAGGTCCGCGACACCCATCGTGAGCACGAGGACGACGAGGATGCCGGCGGCGAGCACGATCGAGACCGAGCCGTGCTCAGACCGCATCGAGACGCTCACCCGAACTCCTGTCGCTCGACCGCCGACGCAGTCATCGTGACGCCCGATCCCACGAGCCAGCCCACGAGCGGAACCCGGAACGGGTCTTCGTAGGTGATCAGAACGGTCACCGGATCGCCGCGCGAGCCATCGCGGTGGGTTTCGATCTGGACGAGCCCGGCATCCAAGCCGGCTCCCGCCGCAGTCGCGGCGGCCGCGATCGCGGCGGGATCGTCCTGGAGCGCGGCGGGGGGGGGGGGGGGGGCCGGCGCCCCCCCCCCCCCCCCCACCCCCCCCCCCCCCCCCCGCCGAACCCCCCACCCCCCCCGCCCCCCCACCAACAC
>Ga0335084_10002241_pt1 | contig 18552 bp, 16 predicted proteins | sample Lox_Sample_44_FD_206721 | JGI IMG/M metagenome (GOLD analysis project Ga0335084, IMG submission 206721) | Soil microbial communities from Loxahatchee National Wildlife Refuge, Florida, United States - Lox_Sample_4.4 | ecosystem: Environmental > Terrestrial > Soil > Wetlands | place: USA...
CGGCAACGACGCGCCTGCGCGCCGCACACTCACTTCGATTCGAATCACTTCACCGGACGGTGAAGCTCAGACCACCACCGCGAAGCGGTTTAGTTCAACAGACATTGTCCCGTAGCTCAACCGGTGGAGCAGCGCGCCGGCGCGCCGGTTAGACGGCCGCGCCGGCTGGTGGTTCGAAGCCTCCCTGGACAGCCAGATCAATGGTGGTCGTAGCTCAATCAGCAGAGTCCCGGGCCGTGACCCCGGTTGGTGTCGGTGCGAATCCGACCGATCACCCAATTCCTGCCACATCCGAGGTGTGGCCGGCGCAAGAGCGCCGGCCGAAACGGATTCGTCGTCGAACGCATCGACAGCGGGTGAGGCTCTTTCCCCCTCCCTGGCGCGCTTGCCTGAAACATCGGTGGGGCGCGTACCGCGGTGCGGAAAGCGGCGGATGTTCGCGGACGTAGCTCAGCGGCTGAGCGCGCGGCGAAAGCCGCGAGACGCAGGTTCGATTCCTGCCGACCGCTCCATAGCTCAGATGGAAAGAGCAATCGGCTGCTAACCGATGAGTCGCGGGTTCGAATCCCGCTGGAGGCCTTACACGCCTTAACTGGAGTAGTACCAGGGCCGGCTTCTGCGACCCCGGCGAGCGGAGCGCGTCTCGCAAGAGATGCGCGAAGCGAGCCGGGACCGCAACGGCTGCCCGACCGAGTGCGTCGTCGGAGTGCGACGAGCGAGACGGCAACAGCCGAGCGCGGGTTCAGGAGCGCAAGGCGCGGTCGCCCTCCCTCCCGCACGCGGCGGAGGCCCGTCGGGTGGCCGGGAAGCCGGCCCGCTTATTGAAGGATTCCCCGCCCGAGCGGGGAAGGAAGGGGACCACGCGCCGTGCGTGGCCAGGTAAACGAAGCATAAGGAGAATGACCATGTTCGTGCGCAAGTTTCTGGTGAAGAAGGACGAACGCGCCCTGCTGTTCCGCAAGGGCGACTTCGTCGACGTCCTGCATGCGGGCGAGCACAAGTTCGTCGACCCGCTGCATCGCCTGTCGATCGAGGTGTTCCCGCTCGCCCACCCGCTGTTCGATCACCGCCTGGCGGAATTCATCGCGAAGACGGAGCCGGGGCTCACCGCGCGCGAGTTCCACGTGGTCGCGCTGGGCGCGGAGGAGGTCGGCCTCCTGTTCGAGAACGGCGTGCTGGTGGATGTGCTGGCGCCGAACGCCCGCCTGCTGTACTGGAAGGGTTACATCGAGGTGCGCCACGAGACCGTGAACACCGCGGAAACGTTCGCGATCGAGGCGAAGCTCGCAGCCCAGCTCGTGACCGTGGAAGGCAAGGCGAAGGTCGCCGGTGCGGACGCGGCCGTGCTCGTAAAGCTCGTGCCGGAGTACGCGGTCGGCGTGCTGTACGTCGACGGCAAGGTGCACTGCCTGCTGCCGGCGGGTCGCCACGCCTTCTGGAAGTTCAACCGCGAGCTGCGCGTGGACCTGATCGATCTCCGCCTGCAGGTGCTCGAGGTTGCCGGTCAGGAAATCCTGACCAAGGACAAGGTGACGCTGCGCGTCAACCTGACCGCGGGTTACCGCGTGTCGGACGTGCTCGAGGCCCTGGCGAAGCAGGCGAAGCCGATGGAGTTCCTGTACAAGGAGCTGCAGTTCGGCCTGCGCGCGGCGGTGGGCACGCGCACCCTCGACGAACTGCTCGAGAACAAGACCGTGATCGACGAGGTCGTGGGCGAGCACATCCGTCGTCGCGTCGTGGGCTTCGGCCTCGAGGTCGAGTCGGTCGGCGTGAAGGACATCATCCTGCCGGGTGACATGAAGCTGATCCTGGCTAAGGTGGTCGAGGCCGAGAAAGCCGCGCAGGCGAACGTGATCCGCCGCCGCGAGGAAACCGCGGCGACCCGATCGCTCCTGAACACCGCCAAGGTGATGGAGGACAACCCGACCGCGCTCCGCCTGAAGGAGCTCGAAACGCTCGAGAAGGTCACCGAGAAGATCGACAAGATCTCGGTGTTCGGTGGCCTCGAGGGCGTGCTGAAGGATCTGGTGAAGATCCGCTAACGCTTTGCTCGTGACGGTTCCGGCCGGGGGCTCCGCCCCTGGCCGCTTTTTTTGGTTACGGCGCCGGCTTCTTGATCGGCTGGCTCTTCCCGGCACCCTTCGCGCCGACTTGCCGCTCGAGCTCCGCGATCTCGCGATCCCGTGCCTCGATGAGCCGCTTCAGGTCTTCCTGGGTCTGCTCAAGGGCCGCCGCGCGTTCCCGCGACTCCGCGAGCGCACGCTCGCGAGCTACGACGTCGTCGCCTGCTGGCCCCGGCTCCCGCGCCACCCCGGCCGGACGGGTGCGCCCCGTTTCGGGCTGGCCGCGCAGCGCGGCCACGGTCTGCCGCGCCTCCTCCGCGTTCACCGCGGCCACCGCATCGCGGTCCGGGATCGTCAGCGTGCGGCCGCTCTTCAGGCGGCTCATGTCGCCGCCGATGAACGCGTCCTCGTTCGCGCGATGGATCGCAACGACCGTCTGCGCGAACGTGACGCCGTCGTACTTGGTGGCCTGGGCGATCTGGAGGAGTGAGTCGCCCGGCTGCACGGTGTAAGTTCCGCCCGGCTCTGGAACTGCGGCCGCGCGCGCGGCGTCGGCGGGCGGAGCCGGCGGTGGTGGCGCTGCCTCGGCCGGCTTCGGAGCCGCAGCGTCCGCGCCGCCGGCAGGGGGCGGGAACGCGACCGGAGACGGCTTCCGGTCTAGCGTATCGAGCAGGAAGCTGTACTGGCGCACGATCGGGGCGCCACCCGCCCACGACAGCTCGACGAGCAGGTTCACGAGCGGCTTGTCGATCGGCTCGGTCGAGGTGACCTTCACGACCGGGCGGCCGTCCGCCTTCCGCTCGACCACCGCGCGCAGCGCTTCGACCGGCGGCACCGGCGCGATGTGCGCGGAGCGGTAGACGTCGGGCGGGGCCACTCTCGCGGCGAGCGACTCCCCCTCGTTGCCCTGGACCGAGACGATGTCGATCTCGGTGTTCAGCGGCTCGCCGGCCCGCGACATGACCGCCAGCCGTCCGAGCCCGGCCGCCGGCGCGGCGAGCGGGACGATGAGAAGCGCGACGAAGACGAGGCCGGATCGATACGCCATGTAATGGCTCCCGTGGATCTGTCCGCCGCGATTATTTCAGACTTGCGCGGAGAGGTGCGGGATAACCGTGGTTAGAATCGCGCGGTAACGAACCAGGGGAGCGAGATGCGGCACCCGATCAGGCAGGCGGTGGGCGTGTTCGTCGGTCTCGCACTCGCCGCCGGCGCGTGCGCGCAGCCCTATCCTTCCAAGCCGATCCGCTACATCGTGCCCTTCCCGCCGGGCGGGCCGACCGACACCTTCTCCCGGGCCCTCACCGCGCAACTCGGCGAAGCGCTCGGCCAGCCGGTGGTCGTCGAGAACGTACCCGGGGCCGGCGCATCGATCGGCATGGATCGCCTCGCGAAGTCGCCGCCCGACGGCTACACGATCGGGCTCGCCACCACCGGCAGCCACGCGATCAACCCCCACCTCTACGGCACGAAGCTCACCTACAACGCGCTGACGGACTTCACGCCGCTCACGCTCGCCGTCTCCTACGTGAACGTCCTGGTCGTCAACCCGGCGGTCCCGGCGAAGTCGGTCGCCGACCTGGTCGCTTACGCGAAAGCCAATCCGGGCAAGGTCAACTTCGGCTCCGCCGGCAACGGCTCCTCGAACCATCTCTCGGGCGAGCTCCTGAAGTCGCTCACCGGCGCGCCGATGCAGCACGTCCCGTACAAGGGCTCGGCGCCCGCGCTCACCGACGTGGTGAGCGGCCAGCTCACGTTCATGTTCGACATCCTGGTCACCGCCGTCCCGCAGATCCGTGCCGGCCGCGTGCGCGGACTGGCCGTCACGAGCGCGAAGCGTAGCCCGTTCGCCCCCGACATTCCGACCATGAGCGAATCGGGCGTGCCGGGCTACGCCGAGGCCGGTGCCGATCTGTGGTTCGGGATCGTCGCGCCGGCGGGCGTCCCGAAGCCGGTGGTCGAGAAGCTGAACGGCGAGCTGATTCGCGTGCTTCGCTCCACCACCATGCGCGAGCGGATCAGCAGTCAGTTCTTCGACGTTCGGACCTCGACCCCCGCCGAGTTCCAGAAGGTGATCGAGTCCGACTACGAGAAGTGGGGAAAGATCGTGCGGGCGTCGGGCGCGCGGGTGGACTGACGGACAGCCCCGGCGTCCCACGCTCCGAGGATCAGCGTCCGGTCGCGACCGGCTGCGCCTCGGGCCGCGTCGCGGCGAACGAGGGCCGCGCGTCGAGTCGCGCGAAGTAGGACGCGAGCGCGGGATGACGGCTCCGCCAGTCGAACTCCGGGAAGCGCAGATCGAGGTAGCCGAGCGCGCAACCCGCCGCGATGTCGGCGAGCCCGAACCCGGACGGGGTGAGCCACTCGTCCGCGCCGAGAAGCCGCTCGAGCTCGGCGGTGCCCGCTTCGATCTTCCGCACCTGCCGGCCGATCCAGTCGCCGCTCTGCAGATCCGCCGGCCGGCTGCGCTCGAGGACGACAAGGACCACCGCGTCCGAAATGCCATCGGCGAGCACCTCGATCTGCCTGTGCGCGACGCGCAGATCGGGATCGGCCGGGATGAGTTGCGGCGGCCGGCCGAGCGTCTCGAGGTACTCGACGATTACCTTCGAGTCGTAGACGACGCGGGCGTCGTCGAGGATCAACGCGGGGACCTTCCCGAGCGGATTCGTTCCCGGCACGGCAGTGCCCGCCGCCCACGGATTCTCGACGATCTCCTCGCACGCGAGGGCCTTCTCGCGGAGCGCTACCCGCACCTTGCGTGCGAACGGGCTCGGTTTGGCGATGACGAGCTTCATGGCGTCGGCGGCGAACGACCCTTCACCTCGCCGAGGTCCCACATCACGCCGGCCATGATGCGCAGCGCGTCGCGTGCGACGGGCGCGAGGAGGTGCTCGTTCGGTGCATGCTGGCTGCACGCCGCGTACGAGTGCGGGATCCACACCGTCGGCAGCCCGAGCACGTCGGTGAACACGTCGTTCGGGAGCGAGCCGCCGACGTTGGGCAGGATCGCGGGCTTGCGGCCGGTCGTGCGGAGAATCGATTCGGCCGTCCACCTCACCCACGGGTGATCCGGATCGATCCGCGTCGCGGCGAAGGCGCCGTCGCGCGCTGGCGTCGCCTCGACCATCGGAAAACCATGGCGCGCGAGGTGGCGCCTCAGCGCTGGAACGATGTCCGCGGGATCGACGCCGACGACGTAGCGCAGCTGGCAGTGCGCGCTCGCGCGCGGCGGGATCGCATTCACCGGCCGGTCCGGATTGCCGCACACGAAGGCAAGCACTTCGAAGCTCGACCAGCCGAATACGCGCTCCGCGGGCGACAGACCCGGCTCGCCCCAGTCCGCATCGATCGGCGGCCCGTCGGGCCCCGCGTCCACCGCGCAGGCGGCGAGCGCGACGCGGACCGATGGCGTGAGCGTGGTCGGACGCCATTCGGGCACGCGAATCTCGCCTCTCGGACCGGTGATCGTCGCAAGGGCGTGCGCCAGGACGATCCCGGGGTTCGCGATCAGGCCGCCCCAGTTTCCCGAGTGATGACCGCCGTCTCGCAGGTGCACCACGAGATCCATGTTCAGCGCACCGCGCGACCCGAGAAAGATCGTCGCCCGCTCCGGGGCGAGCCGTGGCCCGTCGGAGGCGATGAACACGTCCGCCGCAAGGTCGGCGCGGTGCCGCTCGCACACTTCGCGCAGACCCGGCGAGCCGATCTCTTCGCCGGTCTCGATCAGCACCTTGAGGTTGAAGCCGAGCCGGCCGCGCGCGGCAAGCGCCGCATCCACCGCCGCGAGATTGATGGTGTGCTGGCCCTTGTTGTCCGCGGTCCCGCGGCCGTAGACGCGCTCGCCCTCCCGCGTCAGGCGCCACGGATCGAGCCCGGCACGCCACTGCGCTTCCTGTCCGCGAATTACGTCGCCGTGCCCATAGGAAAACACCGTAGCCGCCGCCGCGTCTTCGATCCGCTCGGCGAGCAGAAACGGGCCGCCGCCCGGCGCGGGATTGTCGAGGACGCGGCACCGGAATCCGAGGCGCTCGAAGCTCGGCTGCATCTCGCCGGTCAGGTAGCGCGCGAGCTCCGAGCGGCGGTCCGGGTCCTGGCTCTCAGTCGGGATCGCCACGCGGCGCCCGAGGTCGGCGAAGAAACTGCCGTCGTCGAAGTAGCGCTCGGCGCGCGCGATCGCCTGTTCTCGGCTCATGGGCTTCGCCCTCGTCTCGACCTCAGCGCCGCTCCAGCCGCGGCGCCGGTACGAGCTTGCCATCGTCGGTGAGGCACTCGCAGCGGCCCTCGCCGAACCGCTCGCGCGCGTAGACCCCGTCGGTGAACCGGTGCTTCAGGCACACCTGGCGGCACTCGCGCTGGTCGTTCGCCCGCAAAGTCGCGATCACGAGCAGTACCACGGCCGCGCCCAGGATGATCGGCACCTTGGCTTGCCAGACGCGGGTAAGGAGGCTGCCGAAAGACATGGTGCCGATTGTATCGGCAGGCAGCCGGCCCGCTTAACGTAACTTTACGTTCCGGAGAAACCCCGGTAACCCCCGGCGCTCAGAGTGCGATTCCAGAGCCCGCCGCATCGGCGGTGGCCAATTTGCAGAAAGGAACGCACGTGAACGATCAAACGACTCCCGAATCCACGCCCTCCTCCGACCAGCCGCGCCGCCCGTGGCGCCGCGTCGTCATGGCAACCCTGATCGGCGGCCTGGCCGCGGGCATCGGCGCCAAGGCGCTTGCCCACGGCGGCCCGGGCGGGTGGCACGGCGGCTGGGGTGGCGGTCGCGGCTGGCACGGCGACATGGACCCGCAGGCGATGCAGCGCCGCACCGAAGCGATGGTCAAGTGGTGGCTCGCGGACGTCGACGCGACCGACGCACAACAGAAGAAGATCGCCGAGATCATGACCGCGACGATGGGCGAGCTGCGGCCGCTGCGCGAGAAGCACTTCGCGGCGCGCAAGGAAGTGATGGCGATCCTCGCCAAGCCGCAGATCGACCGCAGCGCGCTCGAGGCGGTCCGCGCGCAGGAGCTGCAGCTCGCCGAGACCTTCTCGCGCCGCATCACCCAGTCGCTCGCCGACGCAGCCGAGGTGCTGACGCCTGAGCAGCGCACCAAGCTCGCCGAGCGGATGCAGCGCCGGCACGGTCCGCGTCACGGCTGAGCTTCCCCCGCCGTCCTGGAGGGATTGCACGAAGCGCCGGGCCGGTCGAGCATAATCGCGGTGCCCGGCTGGATCGGTCGGGTACCGCGAGCTCGCTCAACCGCAGTGGCCGACCGCATCCTCATCATCGACGACGACGCCCGCCTCGGCGCGATGGTGAGCGACTACCTCGGCGAGTCCGGGTTCCGCGCGACCGTGCGCGAGACCGCCGCCGACGGTCTCGCCGCGCTGCGGGCCGAACCCTTCGACGCGCTCGTCCTCGACGTCATGCTGCCCGACCTCGACGGATTCGAGCTCCTGCGGCGCGTGCGGGCAGACTCCGACGTCCCGATCCTGATGCTGACCGCGCGCGGGGACGCCGCCGACCGCGTCGTCGGCCTCGAGCTTGGCGCTGACGACTACCTGTCCAAGCCGTTCAGCGCGCGCGAGCTCGCGGCACGCCTGCGCGCGATCCTGCGACGGCGAAAAGCCGCCTCGGGACCGGCCGCCGTGTTCCGCTTTGGCCGGCTCGAGCTCGACCGCGGCGCGCGGTCCGTCCGCGTCGACGGCGAGGAGCGCCCGCTCACGAGCTACCAGTTCGATCTTCTCCTCGCGCTCGCCGAGCACGCCGGCCGCGTACTCTCGCGCGAGACGCTGATGGACCTCGTCCGCGGCGAGTCGCTGGAAGCCTTCGACCGCTCGATCGACGTGCATGTCTCGCGCATCCGGTCGGCGATCGAGGACGACCCGAAGAAGCCGCGGCGGATCATCACCGTGCGCGGGGTGGGCTACGTCTTCGCCCGCAGCCAGGACGGCGAGGCGTGAAGCGGCTCTACCTCCAGCTGTATCTCACCGTCGTCGCCAGCCTGATCGTCTTCGCGATCGCGGCCGGCTGGCTGTGGCGCGTGCTGGTCGAGGTCGCGCCGCCGCCGCAGGCCTACGCGCTCGCCTCCGAGATCGCGCAGGGCGCGCTGCCGCCGGCGGACGCGCCGCGCGAGGCGCAGCAGGCGGCGCTCGAGAAGCTCTCGGCGCGCGGACAGGTCAACGCCGCGCTGTTTGCACCCGACGGCGCCGAGATCGCCCACGTGGGACCGGAGCTGCCCTGGCCGCGCGCGGGCGGCCAACACTCGCGTGGCCCCTGGCATCGCGGCCGCGTCTGGACGCTCGAGCTGCCCGACGGCAGGTGGCTCGCCGCCCGGCCGCCGGGGCGCGAGCACCGGCCGTTCGCGCCGCTCGGCCTGGTGCTGACGCTCGGGTTGCTGGCGCTCGCCGTGGCGGTCGGCGCGTATCCGGTCGTGCGGCGGGCAACGCGCCGCCTCGAACGTCTGAAGACGAGCGTGGAAGCGCTCGGCGCGGGCGACCTCGCCACGCGCGTGCCAGTCGAAGGCCGCGACGAGGTGGCGACGCTCGCGGCGAGCTTCAACCGCTCGGCCGAGCGGATCGAAAGCCTCGTGAACGCGCACAAGAGCCTGCTCGCCAATGCTTCGCACGAGCTGCGCTCGCCGCTCGCACGGATCCGGCTGGCGGCCGAGATGCTCGGCGCCGACGCGAGGCCCGGGCTGCGTGCCGAGCTCGAGCGCGACATCGCCGAGCTCGACGCGCTCGTCGACGAGATCCTGCTCGCGAGCCGGCTAGACTCGGTCGCAGCGCTCGACGTGCGCGAGCGCGTCGACCTCCTCGCCCTCGCGGCGGAGGAGTCCGCGCGCATCGATGCGGCGCTCGAGGGCGAGCGCGCGTCGGTAGAGGGCGACCCGCGGCTCCTGCGGCGAACGATCCGTAACCTGCTCGAGAACGCCCGCCGCTACGGCGGCGGCGCGCCGATCGACGTCACCGTCGGCAAGCGCGGCGGCGGAGTGCTTGTGCGCGTGTGCGACCGCGGCCCGGGGGTGCCGGAAGCAGAGCGCGAGCGGATCTTCGAGCCGTTTTACCGGTTGGCCGGTGCGCGGGAGCGCGAAGGCGGTGTCGGACTCGGACTCGCGCTCGTGCGCCAGATCGCGCGCAAGCATGGTGGCGACGCAAGCTGCCAGCCGCGCGACGGCGGCGGGAGCTGCTTCGAGGTCGTGCTGCCCGCTTCAGGAGGTGCGCCCGGCGTCCCGGTACACTAGCGGGGAGCCTTCCCACCTCCCCGCTCCTTGAGCTCACACCGAAAGAAGCGCGCAAAGGCCGCGCGCGCGATCGAAGCGCGCCCTGCTCCCTCCGAGATCCCGCAGCGACGCCCCGCGCGCAGCCTCGCGTGGGGAGCACTCGGCGTCGCTATCGCGCTCGTCGCGGGCGCTGCCTGGTGGACGACGCGACCGGCCGCTCCGGCCGCGCCCGTCGCGCCGGGGCCGACGGTTGCGGCACCGGCGCCGAAGCCTCCGGTTCCGATCGAGGCCGCGTTCGTCGGCAGCACGCAGTGCGCGTCCTGCCACGAAGGAAGCTACCAGGCCTGGAAGGGCTCGCACCACGCGCTCGCCATGCAGCACGCGAGCGAGCAGACCGTGCTCGGCGATTTCGGTGGCGCGAAGCTCCGTTACGCCGGCGTCGAGTCGACGTTCTTCCGGCGCGACGGGAAGTTCCTCGTCCGCACCGACGGGGCCGACGGCAAGCTCGCCGACTTCGAGGTCAAGTACGCCTTCGGCGTCGATCCGCTGCAGCAGTACCTCGTCGAGTTCCCGGACGGCCGCCTGCAGGCGCTCTCGATCGCCTGGGACGCGCGGCCGAAGGAGAGTGGCGGCCAGCGCTGGTTCCACCTCTATCCCAAGGAGAAGATCGACTTCCGCGACGAGCTGCACTGGACGAAGCGGTCGCAGAACTGGAACTTCATGTGCGCCGACTGCCACTCGACGAACCTGCGCAAGGGCTACGACGCCGCGACCGACAAGTTCGAGACCGCATGGTCGGAGATCAGCGTCGGCTGCGAGGCCTGTCACGGGCCGGGCTCGGCGCACGTCGAATGGGCTAAAGTGAGCGGCAGCGATCCGGCGAAGGGGCTGACAGTCTCGCTCGATGAGCGGCGCGGCGTCAGCTGGAAGCTCGATCCCGCGACCGGGAATGCGGTGCGTAGCGTGGAGCGGCGGAGCGAGCGCGAGCTGGAGGTGTGCGCACAATGCCATGCGCGGCGGGCGCAGATCGCCGAGGGTTATCGCGCCGGGAACCGCTTCCTCGACCACTACCGCCCCGCCCTGCTCTCGCCCGGCCTGTATCACGCCGACGGGCAGCAGCGCGACGAGGTGTACGTCTGGGGCTCTTTCCTCCAGAGCAGGATGTACCGGCAGGGCGTCACGTGCAGCGATTGCCACGAGCCGCACGCCCTCAAGCTGCGTGCTGAGGGCAACGCCCTGTGCGGGCAGTGCCATGCTGCGTCCAAGTACGACGCGCCGGCGCATCACTTCCACAAGCCGGGCGGACGCGGCGCGCAGTGCTTCGGCTGCCACATGCCCGAGGCGACCTACATGGTGGTCGATCCGCGCCGCGACCATTCGCTGCGCGTGCCGCGCCCCGATCTCAGCGCCTCGCTCGGCACGCCGAACGCTTGTAACGGCTGCCACGCGGACCGGGACGCGAAGTGGGCCGACGAGACCGTGCAGAAGTGGTATGGCCACCGCCCGCAGGGTGCGCAGCGGTTCGCGGCCACACTGCACGCCGCCGCGCGCCGGAGTGCAGAGGCCGGGCCCGCGCTCGGCGCGCTCGCGGGCGACGCGTCGCAGCCGCCGATCGCGCGCGCGACCGCGCTCGAATCGCTTGCCGGATTCCCGTCGCAGGACACGCCCGCGATCCTGCGACGAGGACTCGCCGACGTCGACCCGCTGGTGCGGCGCGCGAGCCTCACCGCGGCCGCGTCGCTCCCGCCGGAGCAGCGCCTGCCCCTCGTGGCCCCGCTGCTCGACGATCCGGTGCGGACGGTGCGGATCGAGGCGGCGCTCGCCCTCGCGAGCGTTCCCGTGCAATCGTTCAGTCCCGCCCAGCGCGCGAGCTTCGACCGCGCCGCCGCGGAGTTCGAGGCCACGCAACGCTACAACGCCGATCGCCCGGAGGCGCGCACGGCGCTCGGCGGGTTTCTCGCCCAACGCGGCCGGGATGAGGAGGCCGAGCGCGAGTATCGTGCGGCAATGGCGATCGAGCCGCGTTTCGCCCCCGCCTACGCCAACCTCGCGGACCTGCGCCGTGCACAGGCGCGCGACGCGGAAGCCGAGGCGGTGCTGCGCGAAGGGCTGAAGCGCGTCCCCGACAACGCCGCCCTTCACCACTCGCTCGGACTCGCGCTCGTGCGCATGAAGCGCACGCCCGAGGCGTTGCGCGAGCTCGAGCGCGCTGCGAAGCTCGCACCGGACGATGCGGGCTTTGCCTATGTGTACGCCGTCGCCCTCCACTCAGGCGGCAAGCCACGCGACGCGTTGCGGGAGGTGGATCAAGCGCTCGTGCGCCATCCGGACGACCGCGATCTGCTCTTCGCGGGCGCGACGTTCAGTCGCGATGCCGGCGACCAGGTCGCCGCCCGCCGCTACGCGCAGCGGCTCGCCGAACGCTATCCGCGCGATCCGCAGGCCGCGCGGCTCGCACAGGAGCTCGCTGCGGGTCGTTAGCGCGCAGGCCGCGACTCGAGTGCGCGCGGATAGAGGCGCTCGAGGAGATCGAGCGCCGCCGCGCCGAGCTCGACCCGCAGCGCTGCCGCGAGCTTCGCGGGATCGCACTCGCCGGCCCGCTCCGCCCAGATCACCCCGAGCGCGGCGCGGCGCGCCTCGAGGACGGCCGCGACCTCGTCGCGCCAGAACACTGGATGCTCGGCGGCGGCCCATTCCCCCCGTCCGCGCCCGTAGTGCGCGACCGCGAGATAGCGGAGCAGCGCCGAGGCGAAGAAGCCGTCGAGGAACTCCTCGCTCCAGCGCACCGCGGTCTCCGCGGTGCCGCGCACCAGGTTGTAACCGCGCGCGAGCCCGGCCGCACCGAGCGCGCCGAGCAGTCCACCGGTCAGCAACCCCGCGCCGAAGGTGAGGCCGCCCGCTGCGAGATCGGCGGCGAGCCCGGAGAGCGCACCCGACACGAGGCCGCCGAGGACGGCCGCCTTGCCCTCGCTCACGCGGGAAGCGACTGCGAAGTCGCCAGCGAGCCGCCCCAGCACCTCGGCCGAGGCGCGGCCCTCGAGCCCGTGGATCTCGATCAGGCGGTCGGTCGTCATGCGGACGTCGGCGTCGAGCCGTTCGGCGAGGCGGGCGGCAGCGCGATCGTTCGCGCTCGGCTCGCCGTCACGTGACAGCAGCTCGCGGAGCTGCGCGCGCAGGCCCCGTTCGTCCACCGGCTCGCGGTCGCACGCCGCACGCGCGAGATGGCTGGCGAGCGCCTCGATCGACGCTTCGAACGCCGCCATTCGCCGCTCCTGCCACGCCGCCGCGAGCCGGGCGAGCGCCGGGCGCTTCGCCGCCGGCAGCGCTGTGCCAACTGCCCGCAGCAAGGCCATCTCCTGCACCCAGCAGCGCGCGAAGGCATCGAGCGCGAGAACCTCGCGCACGAAGCTGTACCGCGCCAGGTGCGTCCGCCAACGCGCTTCCTCGGCTTGCTCGAGCGCGCGCGGGCGCGGCTCGCCGACCTGGTTGAGGAGCGCGATCGCGGGCTTCCCGATCCACTCGAGAATCCGCATCTCGGGCTCGACGTAGCCGGCGTCAACGGGATCCTCGGCCGCGCTGACGAGATAGAGCACGACGTCGGCCTGCTCGCGGACGTTGCGTACCGCCTGCTGGCTCGACCAGAACGGGCGGTCGCGCCAGCGGTCCCAGACCTCGCTCAGGAACCAGCCGATCGGATTGCCCGACTGCCCGAGCCGCTTCGCGAGCCGCGCGCTGTCGCCGAATCCCGGCGTGTCCCACAGGCGGAGCACGTCGCCTTCGGGCGTCTCGATCATCACGTGCGGTTCGGCCGTCGCGGTAACGTGGGGCGCGTCGCGCACCTCGCCGACGTTCCGCTCGAGCAGCGTACGCGCGAGCGTCGTCTTGCCGACGTTGGTGTGCGAGATCAGGCTGAGATCGACCGCGCGGTCGCCGGCGCTCATTCACTCGCCTTCGCGTGGAGGCTCCGCTCGAGCGCGGCATCGACCGCGGCGTGATCGGGCGCCTCGAGATCGACGAACACGGGTTCGCGTCCGCGCGCCCCGAGCAGGTCGCGCCACGCCGCGCGGCGCTCGTCGAATCGGGCCGGCTGCTGCGCGAAGCGCTTGCGGAAGCCGGACTCGTCCACCACGGCGACGACTGGCGTGCCCGGGGCGAGCGCGGCGACGGCCGCGAGGAACGCCCCGTGGTTCTCGGGCTCGGGCGTCGCGGCGAGCGAGAAGACGATCGCGACAAGCGCGAGCGGCCCCGCGGGCACCAGCCCGTCCGGCAGGGCATCCTCGCTGCCCCACGAGATCCCGGGCGCCACACTCATGTCCACGTGCGGGCCGAAGACGCGCACCGCGATTGCCTGAAGGCCGAGCACCGCCTGCGGCGCGAGCTGATAGCTGTACGGGACCACCCGCACCCGCGCCGGCTCGCGACCGAGCTGCCGGGTCAACCGTGCGAAGTACGCGTCATCGAGCGCGAGCGGAAGGCGCGCGGCGAGCCGCCGCTCGGCGAGACAGGTGCCCAGTGCGAGGAGGCAACGCGGGACGAGCACGACGAGCGCGATCGTCGCCGCATACAGATGGATCCATGGTGCGGCGTTCTCGCCCGCGCCGCCGGTACCGAACTGCATCGCTTCGAGCCGCGGCACATCGGCGATCGGGATCCCGGTAAGCGCGCTCGCGGGTCCGAGCACGAACGCGAGCAGCGAGCGCACCGCTTCTGCGCCGAGGAACGTGCTCTCCCAGCCGGCGCGGTACTCGAGCACGAGCCCGCGGACGTACATCCCGGCGATCGCACCGAGCGCGAGCGCGAACGCCGCGACGTGGAGCGAGCGCCCGATGCGGGCCGCGACGAGCGGAGCGGTCGACCGCGCCCACTCGATGAAGAAGACGCCGAGCACCGTGGACACTGCCGCGTCCTGTACTCCGGGCTCGCGCGGGGCCGCGCGCCCGAGACGGGCGACCGCGCGCGCAAGCGGGCCGAGCGCGCGTCCGCGCGGCGAGACGAGCCCCCAGACGCCGCGCACGGCGATGAGCGCGTAGACCGCGACGTTCCACGCGAGCAGGCCGAGAAGCGGGAACGCGAGCACGTTGACGCGATGCGAGGGCCCGACCTGGTCTGCCGCGATCCCCAAGGCGAACGCGACGACAGCGAGGGTCGGTGCGATCCAGGAGCGCCAGGTGACCGCGCGCAGCGCACGGCCGAAGGCCGGATGCCGGGCGAGGAGGCGCTCGAGCGCGAAGGCGGCGCGGCGCGCGATGAAAGCGTCCGGCGCGGCGTCGCTGCCGGCGATCTCGGCCGCGGCGCGAGTGGCCCATGCTCGGTCCTCGTCCGACCAGACGGCGCGCCCGGCGTCGGTGGTCTCGATCGCGCGCACGAGCAGGGCTTCGCGAGCAGCGGCTTCGTTCATTCCAGCTCGTCGATGTTGCGCGGCCAGCTCTTGTGCAGCAGCCGCGAGAGCGCGCGATCGGCGAGCACCCGCCCGCCGGTCTGGCACCGCGCACAGTAGTTCGTTTCGTTCTCAGCGTAGCGGATCCGCTGGACCGGCGCGCCGCAGACCGGGCACGGCTTTCCGAAGCGGCCGTGCACCGCCATCCCTTCGCGGAAGGCGGTGACCTTCTCGGGAAACTCCGCGCCTGCGTTGGCGCGGAGCCGGTCGGTCCAATCGGCCAGCGTCGTACGCGTCGCTTCGAACAGCCTGGCGACCGCTTCGTCGTCGAGGGCTGAGGTCATCGCGACCGGCGACAGCCGGGCGCGATGCAGGATCTCGTCGGAGTAGGCGTTGCCGATCCCGCTGAAGAGCCGGGGATCGGCGAGCGCGCGCTTAAGCGTGTGGTTCTCCGACTTGAGCCGCTGCGCGAACGCGGCAAGGTCCGCCTGCAGCACTTCGAGCCCGCCGGCGTCGAACGCCCGTAGCGCCGCCTCGCCCTGGACGAGATGCAGCGACGCGCGGCGCTTCGTTCCAGCCTCCGTAAGAGCGAGCGAGCCATCGGCGAAGTCGAACACCACGAGCGTGATCCGGCCGGGCGGTCTCGTGCCTGGCGACAGCCAGCGCAGCCGTCCGGCGACCATGAGATGCAGGACGAAGAAGAACTCGCCCTCGAGCTCGAACGCGATCCGCTTGCCGACGCGCCGAAAGGCGAGCACGCGCTTGCCCTCGGCTGACGAGATCGGCGGCACCGCGGTGCGCAGGATGAACGGTGAGAGGAGCCGGACGCGTTCGAGGGTCCGCCCGATCACGCGCCGTTCGAGCGCCTCGATGTAGACGACTACATCGGGGAGTTCGGGCATGCGCTACACGTTGAACCGGAAATAGATGACGTCGCCGTCGCGGACGACGTACTCCTTGCCTTCGAGCCGCATCTTCCCGGCTTCCTTCGCGCCGAGCTCGCCCTTGCAGGCGACGTAGTCGTCGTACGCGATCACTTCGGCGCGGATGAAGCCGCGCTCGAAGTCGGTGTGGATCGCGCCGGCCGCCTGCGGTGCGGTTGCGCCGGCGGTCACCGTCCAGGCACGCACTTCCTTCGGGCCGGCGGTGAAGAACGTCTGCAGGCCGAGCAACGCGTATCCCGCGCGGATAACGCGGTTCAAGCCGGGCTCCGCGAGCCCCATGTCGGCGAGGAACACCTGCTTGTCCTCGTCGCTCATGTCGGCGATCTCCGCTTCGAGCGCCGCGCAGATCGCGACGACCGGCGCGCCCTCGGTGCGTGCGTGGGCCTCGATCCGTGCGAGCAGCGGGTTATCGGCGAAACCCTTGTCCGCAACGTTCGCGACGTACATCGTCGGCTTCATCGTCAGCAGGAAAAGCGGCCGGAGCACCGCGAGCTCCTCTTTCGAGAGCTCGACGGTGCGCGCGGGCTTTGCCTCGTTTAGCACCGGCTGGACCTTCTCGAGCACCGCGACGAGGCGTTGCGCCTCCCTGTCTCCGCCCGAGCGGGCGACCTTCCAGTAGCGCGCGAGCTGCTTATCGACGGTCGCAAGGTCGGCCAGGGCGAGCTCGGTGTTGATCGTCTCGATGTCCGCAACCGGGTCGACCCGGCCTGCGACGTGCACGACGTTGTCGTCCTCGAAGCAGCGCACGACGTGCGCGATCGCGTCGGTCTCGCGGATGTTGGCGAGGAACTGGTTGCCGAGCCCCTCGCCCTTCGAGGCGCCCGCGACCAGGCCGGCGATGTCGACGAACTCGACGGTGGCCGGGGTGACCTTCTGGGGCTGCGCGATCGCCGCGATCGTCGCCAGCCGCGGGTCCGGGACCTCGACGATGCCGACGTTCGGATCGATCGTGCAGAACGGATAGTTCTCCGCCGCGATCCCCGCCTTGGTGAGCGCATTGAACAGGGTCGACTTGCCGACGTTCGGCAGCCCGACGATGCCGCAGCGCACGCTCATCGGATTGCCCTCGCGCTCCGCGCGCCGGGTTCGACCTTGGGGCGGCCCGGCGGGCTCACGGCTTCGCTCCATCGACCGGCGCGTCGGGCGGAGGCTTCTTCTTCGTGTGCAGCCTCATCGTGGCGGCCTGCAGGTCGCCAGCGAGGATCAGCGGCGCGACCTCGAGGCTGCGCTCGATCGACTCGTCGATCAGCGCGCGGTCGTCGGGGGATGGCGAGTTGAGCACGTAATCCGCGACGAGATCCTTGTCCCCCGGGTGGCCAATGCCGAGCCGCAGCCGCCAGAACCCGTGCGTACCGAGCTGCGCAGCGATGTCCTTCAGGCCGTTGTGGCCGGCGACCCCGCCACCGAGCTTGAGCTTGACCGTCCCCGGGGGGAAGTCGAGCTCGTCGTGCGCGACGAGAACCTCCTCGGGTTGGATCTTGTAGAAGCGAGCGATCGCCCCGACCGCCTTGCCGGAAAGGTTCATATAGGTCTGGGGCATGACGAGCCAGATCTCGCCCGGGAGCCGCGCGGTATGGGCGTGGTACTTCGGCTCGGCCCGGAAGCTCGCACGCTCGCGCGCGGCAAGCCGCTCGGCGAACCAGAATCCCGCGTTGTGGCGGTCGCGCTCGTGCCTGCGGCCGGGATTGCCGAGCCCCGCGATCAGCTTGATGGGCATAAAAGGAAACGCGGCGGTGGGCCGCCGCGTCCCGTTGTCCGGCAGCCTCCGTTACTTCTTGTCGCCCTTCTCCGCCTTGGCCGGCTTCTCGGCCTTCTCGGCCTTCTCGCCCTTCTCGGCCTTCGCCGGGGCGGCGGCTTCCGCGGTCTCCGGCAGCTGCTTCGCCGCCGGCACCTGCGACGCCGGGATGGCCTCGGCCGCGGCTGCGGCTTCTTCCTCCTCGGTCGGCACTGCCTTCGGCAACGACGCGGAAGCAACTACCGGGTTCTCGCCGCGGTGCAGGACCGGCGTCACACCCTGCGGCAGGGAAAGATCCTTCACGTGGATCGAGTGCGCGACCGTGATCTTCGACAGGTCGACCTCGATGAACTCGGGCAGATCCGCGGGCAGGCACGAGATGTCCAGTTCGTTGATCACGTGGTTGATCACCGCACCCGCGTCCTTCACCGCTGGCGACACCTCGGCGTGCACGAAGTGCAGGGGCACCTTCACGTGGATCTTCTGGTCCGCGCGCACGCGCTGGAAGTCGACGTGCTGCACCTGCGCCTTCCAGGGGTGCATGTTGATCGCCCGCAGCAGCACCTGCTGCCTCTGGCCGTCCAGGCTGAGGTTGATGATCGACGCGTGGAACGCCTCGCGCCGTGCCTGGAGAAAAAGCTCGTTGTGGTTGAGCTCGATCGTGAGCGGCGGCTCGCCGCCGCCGTAGAGGATGCCGGGGACCTTGCCGGCGTGGCGCAGACGGCGGCTCGCACCCGTTCCCTGCGCGGCGCGCTTGGTAGCGCTGAGTTCGATTTGCATGATGCACTCCAGTCGTTGTGGGCGGACCCGCGACCAGGCACCGCCCGTTGAAAAAACCTTCGCTCTCTGCAGGAAGCCTTCGCTACTCCATGAAGAGCGACGATACCGAATCTTCGTTCGAGATCCGCAGGATCGTCTCGGCGAGCAACCCCGCCACCGACAGCACCCGGATCTTCTTGCAGCCCTGCGCGTCGCTGCGCAGCGGGATGGTGTCGGTGACGACCACCTCGTCGAGCGACGACTCGGCGATCCGCTGCACCGCGCTACCCGACAGCACTGCGTGCGTGCAGTACGCGAGCACGCGCGTCGCGCCCTGCTCCTTCAGCGCATCCGAGGCGCGGCACAGCGTGTTCGCGGTGTCGACGATGTCGTCCATGATCACGCAGGTGCGCCCCTCGACCTCGCCGATGATGTTCATCACCTCCGACACGTTCGGCC
>Ga0335084_10002242_pt1 | contig 18552 bp, 13 predicted proteins | sample Lox_Sample_44_FD_206721 | JGI IMG/M metagenome (GOLD analysis project Ga0335084, IMG submission 206721) | Soil microbial communities from Loxahatchee National Wildlife Refuge, Florida, United States - Lox_Sample_4.4 | ecosystem: Environmental > Terrestrial > Soil > Wetlands | place: USA...
CTCATCTCTCTTCCTTCCTCTGTGGGCTCACCCTTCGAGAGGGCGTAGTGCCATTGCACGGCACGGCCATGTCCGCCATGTTTCGCGACGCGCGGGAAGAATGCCGCTTGAAACGCGAGCAGGTCGGGAGCCGGGCTAGTGCACCGCGGCAGCGGCCGCCTTCACGGGGGACGATGCGTAGGCGCGCGAGGCGGGAATCCGCAGCTCGATCTGCGTTCCGCTGCCACGCCTCGTCGAGACGGCAAGCACGGCGCCCACGACCTCGGCGCGCTCGTGCATGCCGCGCAGGCCGAAATGTCCCTCGCGCTCGCGGCCTTCGAGGTGGGCCTCATCGATGCCCTTGCCGTCGTCGCGCACGCTCAACCTGAAATCGCGCCGGCCGTACTGCAACAGGAGGGCGATGCGCTTCGCCTGCGCATGGTTGAACGCGTTGCGAAGGGCCTCGGCGCCGATGTGGAAGACCTCCTCGTTGACGACGGGATGCAGCGCCCTGGGCGTCCCCTCCACGTCGATCCTCACCTGCACGGCCTGCTGCGCCGCTCCGGCCGACAGGTCGTCGACGAAGGAGCGCAGGGCCTCGGGCAGGTCATCGATGGCGCGCGCCCGCAATCCCTGCACCGCGTCCCGGCCCTCCGTCACCGCCTGCGCCGCCTGGTCGATTGCTTCCCCAAGGACCTTCTCGGCCTGCGCCGGGTCCCGGCGCAGCAGCACGAGCGCCGCCTGCATTTGCTGCAGCAAGCCGTGAAAGCGCTGCAGGAGCGTGTCGTGGAGCTCGCGTGCGATGCGCATGCGCTCCGAGAGGCGCGCGCCCAGCTTCATCTCGAGCTGCCGGCGCAACTGGCCGATGCGAACCCGGTAGATCGTCCAAGCGAAGATCGCCAAGACGAGCGCGCAGGCCGTGCGAAACCAGGTCGTCTGGTAGAAGACCGGCAGGATCGTGAAGGCGAGCGAAGCCGTCTCCCCCGACCACTTGCCGTCGGCGTCGCTCGCGGCCACTTCGAATCGATACGGTCCGGGCGCGAGGCTGCGGTAGCTCACGGCCGTCGCGCGGCCGACCTCGTGCCATTGCGCGTCGACGTCGCTCAAGCGGTAGCGGAATCGGATCGCCTCGGGATGCAGCAGGCTCACCGCGTCATAGCGCAACTGCAAGCTGGACGTCCCGGCCGGGAGCACGAGCGGCGCTCCGGGGTCGTAGCCCTTCTCGTCGGCCACGACGGACTGGATGGAGACCGGCGGTGCAATCGGCTTGGCCGGCACCTGCGACGGATCGACCGAGACCACGCCGTTGTTCACGCTGAACCAGAGCCGCCCATCGGTGCCCTCGATCGCGGTGGGCATCTTGCCGAGCTGCGAGGCGAGGCCGGGCAACCCGGCACGCCGGTCGAAGCGTTCGGCGCTCACGCGATGATCCGGGTCGATGGCCGCGGCAGCGATCTCGGATGCGCGGATGTGGACGATGCCCCCCAGCCCATTCAACCAGAGGTCCCCGTTGGCCGTCTCGACGATGCCGGAGATGCCGCGCAGCGCTTCGCCATCCAGGGCACGCAGCGTCCGGAAGCGGCCATTATCGAAACGCTGGACGCCCAGCTCGCCGCCGATCCAGATGTTATCGCCGCGGCCGTGGATGGCCGTGACGTTGCCGACCGCGAGGCCGTCGCCCGCGCCGAACTGCCGTTCATGTCCGTCTTCGATCACCGCGGCCTGGTTGCGGGTGCAGCCCAGCCATACGCGGCCGCGGCGATCGGCGAACAGGATCACGACGCCGGAGGCCGGGCATCCGCGGCCGGCGGGCCGGTACTTCGTCCAGGTCGCGTGCTCCAGCCTGAAGAGCCCGCCGCCCGCGAACGAGAACCACATCGCGCCCGCGCTGTCCTCGGTGGCCGCGGTGAGGAAGCGCAGGAAATCGGCGGTCTCGGGGGGCAAGGCGATGCGCCGGGGCACCCCGCCCTGGACGCGCCATATTCCATCTTCGCCGCCGAGCCACACGGACTTGTCGGCCGCGCGGTAGGTGAAGCTGGAAGCGCCCCCGGGAAGCGCGAGCGCCGCAACCCTCCCCCCGGCGACGTGATAGAGCGCCGAGCGGCCGGCGCCATCCGAAGCGTTGATCCACACGGCGCCGCCGTCGTCGGGCGCGACCATGAGCCAGGGTGACGGCGCCGCCGGCGGCAACGGCTGGGGAACGATGGGGCCGTACGAAAATCGATGCAGCGCCGTCTCTCCCCCGATCCAGATGCTGCCTTCGCGGTCCACCAGCCGCGCTTCCAGCATGGCTTTCGCATCGTAGGCGTCCGCGTTCTTGGGCGACATCGTCGCGAGCGTCTGGGCCAGGTTCGGCGAGGGCGCGCTGCGCGCGACCAGCGCATCGTTGGCCGACAACCACGCGCGCTGCGTGCGATCGACGAAGCCCTCGCCCTGGACCGGAAGGATGGGATAGGCCGGCACGCCGGGCTCCCAGGCGATCGGCGGACCGCCGGCGCGTGCATCGCGTGCCTGCGCGGCCGTGAGCACCTGATGATCCGCATCCGTCACGAAGCCGCTGGTGAGCAAACCGGCCGCGGCCTTGCGGAAACGTCGCTCGCCCGGCATCAGGAAAAGGAGATCCTTCGGGATCTCGGGCCCGCGCCCGCCCGAAAGGACCCACACCACGCCGTCGCGATCGACGCCGACCTGCGCGACGGCCTTGAGTGGAATGTCCCATTGCGCGTCGAGCCGCTGCCACGTGGAGCCCTCGAATCGCCACAGGCCGGCGTCGCCGCGCTTGCCGCGCACGGCGGCCCAGACGACGCCGCTCCTGTCGCGCGCGAACCCGTACACGGTGCCCGTCACTTCGTCGAAGTTCTTCACGCGGCCGTTCCTGATGAAGCTGAAGCCGCCGAAGACATAGCCCACCCACAATCCGCCATCCGCAGCCTGGAGGGCGGACACGTTGGTCGAAAGGACGTCCTCGCCGGAGGCCGGCCGGAAGAGCTCGAAGCGGATGCCGTCGAAGCGGAAGAGGCCGGCCGGCGCGCCGACCCATAGATACCCGTCTTCGGTCTGCGCCAGGGCGGCCGTGACTTCGGGCGCGCCGTCCTTGAAGGTCCAGCTCTCGTGCACGAGGCGCGCGGGCTCCCCGGCCGGCTCGGCACCGGCGAACGCTGTCGCGAATGCCGCGGCAGCCAGCCACACCGAGCGAGCCACGCGATGCAGTCCGCGGCCCATCGCTGCGCTAGAACTCGAGGATGCCGCGGCGGAACGCGATCATCGCCGCGTGCGTGCGATCCTTCGCCCCGAGCTTGGACAGGATATTGCGCACCTGCGTCTTCACGGTCTCCTCGCTCACCGTGAGCGCGCGCGCGATCTCCTTGTTGGCGTTTCCCTCCGCGATGAGGCGCAGCACCCGCACCTCGGCGGGCGTGAGGAGATCGTCCATCACGTGCTGGGCGAGCTCGTACGAGACCTCCGGCGACAGGACCTTCTTGCCCGCGTGCACGGCATGGATCGTGTCGATGAGCTCCTTGTGCAGCATGTTCTTGAGCACGTAGCCCTGCGCGCCCGCCTTCAGCGCGCGCAGCGCCTGCACGTCGCCCGCGTAGGTCGTGAGCACGATGATGCGAGCGTCCGGAAACTCCGCGCGGATGGCGCCGATGGCCTCGAGGCCGCCCATCTCCGGCATCTGCAGGTCCATGAGCGTGATGTCGGGCCGGTGCGCCCGGAACTCACGGATCGCCTCGCGCCCGTTGCCCGCCTCGGCGACGGTCGTCATGTCCTCCTGCACGTCCACCAGCACGCGCACGCCCTGGCGCGAGAGGGGATGGTCGTCGACGAGCAGCAGGCGGATGCGGGAGTCCTGGGTGCCCATGATCCTGTGGTTGCATTGCGCGCGGGCCATCCATTGTGCGCCAACGCCCCAATGCCACGCTACCGAGACCGGGAACCTACGCGCCTGCCACCCTGGGAAGATAGATGGAGAACCGGCTGCCCTTGCCCGCTTGGGTGCTCACGTCCATGGCGCCTCCCCATTCGCGAACGATCGAGAGCACCAGCGGCAGGCCGAGACCGGTGCCGTTGGCCGCCTTGGTGGTGAAGAACGGCTCGAAGATGCGGGCGGCCGTGGCGGCGTCCATGCCGCAACCCGAGTCCTCGACGTGGATCGCCGCGTACGCGCCCGGCTCGAGGCTGCCGTGCGAGAGGACCAGCTGCGCGTTGCAATCGAATTCGCGCGCCTCGACGCGCACGGCGCCCTGGCCGGCGACCGCGTCGAGCGCATTGGCGCAAAGATTCCCGACGATCCGGTGAAGCTGCGTCGCGTTGCCCAGCACCATCAGGGGCCGTGTGGTCGTCCGGCACTCGAGCATCACACTTGGCGGCGCCGACGCGCGAACGAGCTCGACGGCTTCGAGCATCGGAGTTCGCACGTCCAGGCGCTCGCGCTCGCCCGCGCCTCCTCGTGCATAGGCAAGGATCCCGCGCACCAGCTCGCGCGCGCGCAGCGCGCTGGCGACCACGTTGTTCGCATAGCGCTGCAGCGGCGAGCCGGGCTGCAGGTCGTCGCGAATCATCTCGCTGTACGACAGGATGCCGCTCAGGGCGCTGTTGAAGTCGTGCGCGATGCCACTCGCGAAGCGGCCGATGCCCTCCATGGTCCCCGCCTCCCGCACGCGCGCCTCCAGGCACGATCGCTCCTCCTGCTCGCGCTTGCGCGCCGTGACGTGCCGCCCCACGCCGCAATAGCCGAGGAACTTTCCGCCGGCATCGAAACGCGGCATGCCGCACACCGAGACGTACTTGCGCTCGCCCGAGGGCGTGGGCCGCGCGAGCTCGAAGTCGCGGAAAGGCAGGTGCGCGTCGAGCGTTGCGCGATGCTCGCGCCAGGCTTCCTCGCCCGGCTCGAGATAGGGGATCTCCCAGCGCGTCTTGCCCAGCTCGATGTCCGGCGCCGGCGCATCCTGCAGCTCGCGCGTGAAGTCCTGCCGGGTGAAGCGGTGGTGCTCGTCGGTTTCCCAGTAGACATCGAAGGAGAACTCGACCAGCGAGCGAAAGCGCTCCTCGCTCGCCTTCAGGGCCTGCTCCGCCCGCTTGCGGTCCTCGATGTCGGTGGCTACGCCATACCACGTCGCCGCCCCGTTCTGCGCATTCCTCACCGGCTCGGCGCGCACCATGAACCAGCGGTACGCCCCATCCGCACCGCGCCTCAGGCGCCCTTCCGCCTCGAACGACTCGCCGCTCGCGACGCAGCGGCACCACTCTTCGATGAACGCCGGCTCGTCATCCGGGTGCATGGCGATGCGCCAGCCCCGGCCCGCCGTGGCGAGCGCCGAGAGCCCCGTGTATTCGGTCCAGCGCCGGCTCACGAACGCATTGGAGCCGTCCGCCGAGGCGGCCCATGCCATCGCGGGAATCGTCTCGACCAGGTCGCGCAGCATGTCATCGGCGTCGGCACGACGGACCGCAAGGCCGCCCGCGCGCCGCTGTCCCGAATCCAGGACCGGGTTATCGGTCATGAGCCGGTTCATTCGCGACCTCGTCATCAAGCGGCTTGGCTCCAGGCGCGTTCATCGGCTGTCCTCCGCAGGGCGGACCGCGAAAGCGCGATCCATGAGCCCACTGTGCGCCGGCCGATGCCCGTCGGGCATCCCTCCGTTGGCGCGGGACCGACGCTCGATCGACGCTGCGAAACGATCCCTCAATCGGGGGAGCGGACCCTGCGCCCCGTGTCGCCGAAATCGAGCCGCTTCCAGCCGAAGAGGCGCGCATCGATGGACCAGATTCCCGGGCCGAGGAGTGCGAGCGCGAGGGCGATCGCGGCGACGAGCACCCAGGCGCCGGGGTCGCGCGGCCACGAAAGAGCGATGCGCAGGGCGTCCAGCGTGGCGACGACGCCGACCACGGGCGTGCCAAACCCGGCCAGAAGAAAGGCGCCAAGCGTTCCCGAGGCGATCGCCATGGCGGCGTCGAGCGGCACGGCAAGGCTGAACCCGGCCGCCATGTTCGCGATGAACGCGATGCCGGCGACCGCGCGCAGCACCAGCAGCCCCGCTCCCGGCGCCCCGGCGACGAAGGTGGGAAAAAGCCTTCTCATCGTGCCAATGTGCGACAGGCTGCGCGGTGCGTCATACCCCTATCGAGGGGCTCCGCCATCCCACGTCCGGCGCGCGGCGGCTAGCGCTTGTCGGCGCGGCGCACCGAGAGTGCACGCACTTCGCTGAAGGTGATCTCGACGAGGTCGCCCACGCCGACGCGCTCCAGATCCGCGGGGTTCTGCACCTTCACGATCTGCGAGTTGCCCTGCGGCCCGGCAAGCGTCGCCGTCGCGTTCGCGCGGTCGATGCCGGTAATCGTGGCCGTCACCGTGACGTCGCGCTGGATCGCGCCGCCGGGCTCGTCGCCCGGCATCGGATTGGTGAGCGCCTCGCGCACGCTCACGCCCGATGCGGCCTTGCCGGCGGGCTTCACCTGCCAGGCGATCGCTTCGGTATAGGACACCACGACGGGGTCGCCGACGCGCAGTCGCTCGAAATCGCGGAACTCTCCGGGGATCGCAAGCACGGCCTTGTCGCCCTCGTCACCCTCGATCGCGAGCAGGCGTTGCTGCTGGTCCACGCCGGTGACGACCGCGCGCCGCTCGACCAGGCTTTGCTCGTGCCCGCTCGGCTTCACGTCGGCGGTCTTCGCGCCCTCCGGCTCTGCCATCGCCGCGCAGCCCGCGGCGAAGCCCAGGATGGCGAGCAGGGAAATGAAATGGGTGGCATTCGTTTTCAAGGCATTGTCCTTTCAGGAAAGCTTTGGAGGGGGGTGGCACGGCCGTCTTTGGCATGCGCGGGATTCCGCCCGCGCCTGCGAAGGAGCAGCCGGACCGCATAGACGCCGAGGAAGACCGCGCCCAGGGCGAACACGACGTCACCGGGCACGCGCATCCACACCAGCGTTTCCATCACGCGGGAGTGGACGATCTGCGGCGAGCGCGCGAACCACAGGCCGGTCGTGAGGCTGTGGTAAGCCTGGTAGATGCCGGCGGGCACGAGCGAGAGAAACACCATCATGGCGAGCCCCACGTTCATGCACCAGAACGCGGGGCCGAGCAGCGCGTCCGCATGGCGCCCCTTCTCGAACAGGCCCCGCAAGCAGACGAGCATGAGGCCGATGCCGAGCATGCCGTACACGCCGAAGAGCGCGGCGTGGGCGTGCGCGGGCGTGAGGTTCAGGCCCTGGACGAAGTAGAGCGACGCGGGCGGGTTGATGGTGAAGCCGAGAAGGCCGGCGCCCACCAGGTTCCAGAACCCCACCGCGATGAAGCACAGGATCGGCCATCTGTAGGCGCCGACCCAGGGTGCGGCGCGGCTGCGTCGGTAGTTGCGATAACCCTCCACGCCGAGGAGCGCGAGCGGGACGACTTCCAACGCGGAGAACACGGCGCCCACCGAGATGACCGACGTGGGCGTGCCGGTCCAATAGAGGTGATGCAGGGTCCCGAGGATCCCGCCGAAGAGAAACACGATCGTCTCCATGAGGATCGCGCGGTTCGCGCTCGACGCGGCGACCAGGCCCAGGTGCGTGAACACGAGCGCGATGACGGCGGTGGCGAAGACCTCGAAGAAGCCTTCGACCCACAGGTGGACCAGCCACCACCGCCAGTACTCGACCATCGCGTAGTGCGTGCGCTGCCCCCATGCGAGCGAGGCGGCATAGAACAGGCCGATGCAGGTGGCCGAGAGGAACAGCATCGCGACGAGGCCGCGCGTTTCGGACGGGCGCTTGAGCGCGGGCCACAGCGCGCGGGCGAGCAGCGCGACCCAGAAGAGCAGGCCGGCGAAGAGCAGGATCTGCCACACCCGCCCCATGCTCGTGAATTCGAGTCCCTGGTTGCCGAGCCAGAACGTGAAGTCGAAGCCCTGGCGCTGCAGCGTGCCGAGCCAGCCGAAGGCCGTCGAGCCCACGACGATCGCGAGCAGCGCGTAGAAGAGCACGTCGACGCCGAGCTTCTGGAACTTCGGCTCGTGGCCGGAAAGCAGGGGCGCGATGTAGAGGCCCGTTGCGAGCCATGCGGTCGCGATCCAGAGGACGCCGAATTGCGTATGGATCGTGCGGCTCACGGTGTACGGCAGGAGCTCCGCCACCGGGATGCCGAAGAACGCGCTGCCTTCGACCGCGTAGTGCGCGGTGAGCGCGCCCATGCCGATCTGGACGAGCAGGAGGCCGACGACCACGAAGAAGTACTTGGCGGTCGCCCGCATCGACGGCGTGGGCCTCGCGTCGGCGAGCGGATCGTGCTCGGGCGCCCTGGGATCCGGCTCCTCCGCGTGGGCGGTGTGGTACCACACCATCCCGGCGATGGCGGCGATGAGCAGGATGACGCTCGCGATGCTCCACATCGCCGCGCTGGGCGGCAGCCGGTTTCCGACCAGCGGCTCGTGCGGCCAGTTGCTGGTATAGGAAAGACCGGCTTCGCCCGGGCGATCGGTCACCGCCGACCAAGCGGACCAGAAGAAGAACGCGCAGAGCGCCTTGCGATCCTCCGCGCGCGGCAGCGCATTCGCCGTCATGGCGTATTGCTCGCGAAGTCCGTCGAGCTCCGCGGCATCGCCGAAGAGCGCCGTGTAATGCTGCGCGACCTGCGCGATCGCGGCGGCGCGATCGGCGGACAGGGTCACGGTATTCGTCGCGGGATCGTAGGTATTCCTGCGCAGCTCCTCCCGCACCGTGGCGTCCAGCGCCGCACGCTGGGCCGGCGCGAGTTGTGCCATGCCCTGGCCGTAGAGGGCTTGCGAGCGGATATCGCCATACGCGAGGGCTTCGCGATGGAGCCAGTCGGCCGACCAGTCCGGGGCCACGTAGCTGCCATGGCCCCAGACGGTGCCGAGCTGCTGCCCCCCGGCCGCGAGCCAGGCGCGCTGGCCGGTGCGAACGTCCTCGGCCGAATAAACGAGGGTCCCGTTGTCCGTTCGGATATCTGCAACGGGCGGCGCCGCCAGGTAGATCTCGCGGCCGAGCCAGCCGAGCGCCGCGAACGACAGGAAGAACACGAGCCCGAGGCCCCACCACAACCCACGCATGGATTTCATTGCGATTCCTCCTCTTGAGCTGGTCTTGTCAGGCGCTTTCGATCGCCAGCGCGACGGCTTCGCCGCCGCCGATGCACAGCGTGGCAACGCCGCGCTTGAGCGCGTACCGCCGCAGCGCCCCGGCGAGGGTCGCCACGATCCGCGCGCCCGAGGCGCCGATGGGATGTCCCAGGGCGCAGGCGCCCCCGTTCACATTCACCCTCTCGTGAGGGAGCGCGAGCTCCTTCATGGCCGCCATCGTGACGACGGCGAACGCCTCGTTGATCTCGTAGATGTCCACATCACGCGCGGTCCATCCGGCCTTGTCGAGCACCTTGCGAAGCGCACCGGCCGGAGCCGTCGTGAACCACGCGGGCTCCTGCGAATGCGTGGCGTGGGCGACGACGGTGGCGATCGGCAAGAGGCCGCGCCTTTCGGCGGTCGAGCGCCGCATCAGCACGAGGGCCGCGGCGCCGTCGGCGATCGAGCTCGAGTTCGCCGCCGTGACCGTGCCGCCCTCGCGGAACGCGGGCTTCAGGCGGGGAATGCGTTCGATGTCGGCCCTCGATGGCGCCTCGTCCGCCTCGACGAACCTCGATTCCTTTCCCGTGGCGATCGCCACCGGCACGAGCTCCCAGGCGAAGGCGCCGTTCGTGCCGGCATTGCGCGCGCGCTCGAGGGACGTCACGGCGAATGCATCCTGCTCCTCGCGCGTGAAGCCGTACTTCGCGGCGGTGTCCTCGGCGAACGTGCCCATGAGGCGGCCCCTGTCGTACGCGTCCTCGAGCCCGTCGAGGAACATGTGGTCGAGGAGCTGGGCGTGTCCCATGCGCAGCCCGGCGCGCGCGCGCGGCGCCAGGTAGGGAGCGTTGGTCATCGATTCCATGCCGCCGGCGACGATGATCTCGCCATTGCCCGCGAGCAGCATGTCGTGGGCGAGCATCGCGGCCTTCAATCCCGAGCCGCACATCTTGTTGACCGTCGTACCGCCCACATCGACGGGCAAGCCGGCCGCGAGCGACGCCTGGCGGGCCGGCGCCTGGCCGAGTCCCGCGGACAGCACGCAGCCCATGATCACTTCGTCCACCTCAGTGGGCCGCAGATGGGCGCGCTCCACGGCGGCGTGGATCGCGGCGGCGCCGAGCTGCGGTGCGCTGAAGCCCTTCAGCTCGCCCTGGAACGAGCCGATGGGCGTGCGCGCGACGCTTGCGATGACGACAGGGTCTGTGCTCATGCTTTTCCTTTCGATCGAGTTTTCCTGGACGCGGCCCGCTTGCTCGCGGGACGGGCGCGCGCCGCCGCGGCGATGGCCAGGCGCCGGCGACCGGCGCCGAGCACCGCACGGATGCGACTCAGCATCTCGATCTGCGCCGCGGTGGGATGGGTGTGTTGCACGCGCTGGTCGGCGAACACGCGGTCGAGCAGCTCCAGCAGGCGATGGCGGTCCTCGGGCGACTTGAGCAGCGCGGGCAGCGTCTCGACCGCCCTTTCCGGCTCGTACTGGACGACGATCTGCTGCGGGCCGGCGATCCGGCGAACCTGCTCGGGCGAAAGTTGCGGCAGCAGGTCGCGGTATTCCTCGAGCATGTCGTGCGCGAGCTGCAGCTTGGAAAGCGGCAGCGGCTCGCCGTCGTGCGCGAGCAAACAGCCAACGCGCGCGAGCGCCTCGGGATAGCCGCCCTGCTCGATCGCGGCGAGCGCGCCGGCGACCCAGGGCAGCTCACGAGGATCGCGAGGCGGGGTCGCTTCATCGTCGTCGATCGCCGCGTCGCTGAAATGGAACGCGTGCAGGTTTCCGTACAGCATGAAGAACAAGGCCTCGGACATCGCGTCGCGCAGCGCGCGATGCAGATCGAGGGTGGCGCTCGCGACCTCGGATTGCGCGGCCTCGAGCTTGCGGCCGGGATGCTCGGCGCCCAGCGCCTTGCGGTCCTTCTTCGCGGCCTGCGCGAGGGGCCCCAACGCCCATGTCATCGGGTTCATGTCCGAGAACGCCCAGCGCTGCAGCCGCAGCGGATGCAAGTCCCTGCCGAGCTGCGCCCCGTATTCGTTCGCGAACGACTCCACCACGGGCCGGCCGAAGAGCTCGTAGGTGCGCTGGTTGAGGTCGGCGACCGCCGACACGGCCTGGAACGGGCGCTCGTCGGCACGCTTGAATCGGTTCATGCGCGCCACGACGTCCTCCAGCCGATGCTCGACGAAGCGCACGTCGTAGGACGGCTTGCCGGAGGCGTCCTTGCCCTCGGTGATCTCCATGCCGTAGAGCCCGGGCGGCAGCGCCTCGATGGACTTGAGCACCGAGACGATCTGCGTGTATTCCTTCTTCGCGACCTTGCCGGACACGAAGATGCCGAGGTGCCCGACTTCTTCCTGGAGCAACCCCACGATCACCTGGCCGCGCGCCTTGATCTCCTCGGTGGAGCCATAGACGTCGGCGACCCAGTTGAACGCCTGTTGCGGCGGCGTGATGTTGTCGCCCAGCGAGGCGAAGAGCACGATGGGCACCTTGATCTGGCGCAGGTCCAGCGTCTCGCCGCCCGCCTTCACCCCGCCCGACCACAGCCGGTTGCCGATGAAGAGGTTCTGCGTGATCCACTCGATCTCCTCGCGGTTGAGCAGGAAGTAGCCGCCCCACCACCGCTCGAACTCGAGGAAGCGCCCGGCCTCGGTGTCCACGTTGGCGAAGAGCTGGTAGTACTTGTCCCAGAAGGTGTTGGCGGGGTTCAGGTTCTCGAAGTTCTGGACAAGCCATGCACCGTCGAACTTGCCCGCGCCCAGGTCGGACGCGAGCGACGCGAGCCACGTGCCGCCCAGTAGCCCACCGGCGTAACGCATCGGGTTGTCCCCCTCGCCTTCGCGCCACGCGCCGCCCCAATAGGACATGGGCGCGCCCACGATCACGAGCGGGCCCACCTCGTCGGGGTTCGCGGCCGCGAGCATCATCGCGGCCCAACCCGCCTGGCAGTTCCCGATCAACGCGGGCTTGGCCGCATCGGGATGCAGCTCGCGCACGCGATGCACGAACTGCCGTTCCGCATCGCAGACATCGGGCAGCGTCTGGCCCGGCTCCGGGTTGCGGAAGAACATCACGAAGTAGACCGGGTGCCCCGCGTGCAGCGCCACGCCGACCTGGGAGTCGTCCTTGAAGCCGCCGATGCCCGGGCCGTGGCCGCCGCGCGGGTCCATGACGATGTACGGGCGGCGCTTCGGATCGACGGTCACGCCGTCGGGAGGAACGATGCGCAGCAACGCGTAGTTCACCGGCCGCGCGAGCTTGCGCCCGTCCATGACCATCTCGTGCTTGAAGCGCAGCACCGGCGGCAGCCCCTGGCGTTCGTGCTCGAGGAACGCATTGCCGCGCTGGCGAAGCGTGTCCCAGAAGATGGCCGAGCGCTGGGCGAAGTCCACGAGCCAGGGTGTTGCGTCGTTCCACGGCCAGGTCGGATGCCCCTGCCAGGTTTCCCGCTGCTGCGCGAGGGCGCGCTGCACGCGGCCGTGATAGCGCTCCAGCGCGGTGCGCGCGCGCTCCTTCAGCACCTGCGCGACTTTGCCGGCGATGTCGTGGCTCTTCGAAAGGCGTTTACCGTGATTTTCCAAGGGAGTGTTCCTCGTGGTTTGCAGGCTGCAGGACGGCGGCCGCATGGCTCGCCGCGATCCATTCCTCGTCGGTGGGTTCGACGGCGACGAGCACGCGTGACGACGGCGTGGATATGACGGGCGCGCTCCGGGCGTTGGCCGCGGCATCGATCTCCACGCCCAGCCAGCCGAGCGCCGCGCAGACGCGCGCGCGCAGTTCCGCGCTGTGCTCGCCGATGCCGGCCGTGAACGCGAGCAGGTCGACGCCTTCCAGGACGGCAACGAGGGCGCCGGTCTCGCGGACGATGCGGCGCACGTAGAGGGCGAGCGCCGCCCTGGCGGAAGGCTCCCCAGCTTCCATCGCGAGCAGCTCCCGCGGATCGGACGAAAGGCCGCCCGAGACGCCCAGCAGCCCCGATTCTCGGTACAGGAGTCGCGCCACCTCGTCGAGGCCCAGCTTCTCGACCTGCATGAGGTAGAGCAAGGCCCCCGGATCGACCGACCCGCAGCGCGTGTTCATCATCACGCCGTCGAGCGCTGAAAAGCCCATCGTGGTGGCGACGCTGCGCAGGTCGCGCATCGCGCAGAGGCTGGCGCCACTGCCCAGGTGCGCCACGATCGTGCGGCCGCGCGCCAAGTCCCCGTGGCGCGCCGCGAGGGCTCGGGCCATGTACTCGTAGGACAGGCCGTGGAACCCGTAACGCCGGATCCCCCGCTCCCATGCCTTGCGCGGCAGCGGCAGCATGCGTTCGACGTCGGGCAGCGTGCGGTGGAAGGCGGTATCGAAGCAAGCCACCTGCGGCATGCCGGGCGCCTCGGCGAGCAGGATGCGGATCGCCTCCAGGGCGAAAGGCTGGTGCAGGGGCGCGAGGGGAATGTAGCCCTCGAGGTCCCGCAGCACGGCCCGATCGACGAGCACGGGTTCCGTGTAGCGCATGCCGCCGTGGACCACGCGATGCGCCACGGCGCCGGGGGCGCGCCCACCGAGCCGCGAGGCGACGCGCTGGCGCAGGTCCGCGAACGTCTCCGGGCTGGGCGCGGCTTCGATCTTCCCGCCCCACGCCGCTCGGCGGGATACGGCACCCGCGTCCGCATCGTAGAGCGCGTACTTGATGCTCGAGGAGCCGCAGTTGAGGACCAGCAGGGGATAGGGACTCATGCGAGGACGTGGAATCCGTTATCGACGTAGAGCGTGTCGCCGGTGATCGAGCGCGCGGCGTCCGAGACGAGGAAGGCGCACAGCGTGCCTACGTCGTCGAGCGCCAGGGGGCGCTGCATCGGCGCGCGGGTTCGCGCGTCGGCGGCGAGCTCGTCGAAGCCGGGGATGCCGGAGGCGGCGCGTGTCACGATCGGGCCCGGCGAGACCGCGTTCACGCGGATGTCGCGCTGCGCGACTTCGGTCGCGAGATAGCGCACGGTCGACTCGAGCGCCGCCTTGACCGGGCCCATCACGCCGTAGTGCGGGACAACCTGCGTCGCGCCGAGGAAGCTCATGGTGACGAGCGCACCGCCGCAGTCCATGAGCGGCTCGGCGAGCCGCGCCATGCGCACGAAGGAGTGGCAGGATATGTCCATGGCGCGCGCGAAACCCTCGCGCGAACTGTCGATCACGCGGCCGTGCAAGTCCTGGGCCGGCGCGTAGGCGATGGAATGCAGGACGAAGTCGAGCCGGCCCCACTCGCGGTCGATCGCCTCGAAGGCGCTCTCCATCTGGCCAGGCTGCTCGACGTCGAGCGGCAACGCGATGGGTGCATCGAGCGCCGCCGCGAGCGGTTGCACGTGGGGCCGCGCCTTCTCGTTGAGCCAGGTCACGGCGAGCTCGGCCCCCAGCTCGCGCAGCACGCGTGCGCATCCCCAGGCGATGCTGTGCTCGTTCGCGATGCCGACCACGAGGCCCTTGCGGCCCGAGAGCAGCGTGGAAACGAGCTGCAGCGACGGCGTCACTCGCGCATCCATCAGCGCGCCTGCCCGTAATCGTGGAAGCCGCGGCCGGACTTGCGGCCGAGGCGGCCGGCCGCGACCATCTCCGCCAGAAGCGGCGCCGGGCGATACTTGGGGTCGTTGAACTCGCGATGGAGCACCTCCATCACCGCCGCGACGACGTCGAGGCCGATCAGGTCGGCGAGCGCGAGCGGGCCCATGGGGTGGTTCGCGCCGAGCTTCATCGCCTCGTCGATCTCGCCGGCGCCCGCCACGCCCTCCGCATACGCGAAGATCGCTTCGTTCAGCATCGGGACGAGGAGCCGGTTCACCACGAACCCGGGCGCGGATTTCATGACCACCGGGGACTTGCCGAGCCGGCGCGCGAGCGCGGTCGCGGCCGCGACGGCCTCATCGCCGGTGAGCAGGCCCCGCACCACCTCGACGAGCGACATCAGCGGGACGGGGTTGAAGAAGTGCATGCCGACCAGCCGCGACGGGTGTGCGGTCGAAGCGGCAAGCTTCGTGATCGAGATGGAAGAGGTGTTGGTCGCGAGGACCGCTTCGGGCCTGGCGACCGCGTCGACAGCCCGCAGGATCTTCACCTTCAATGCCTCGTTCTCGGTGGCCGCCTCGATGACGAAGTCGCATTCGCCCAGGGCTGCGTAGTCGGTCGTGCCACGCACGCGGGCAAGCGCCGCGTCACGCTCTTCCGGGGCCAGCTTCGACTTCGCCACCATGCGGTCCAGGCCCGCGGCGACGACCGCCCGTGCCTGCGCGGTGCGTGCCGCGTCGACATCGAGGAGCGCGACGTCGAGCGCGGCCAGCGCAGCCACCTGGGCGATGCCCGCGCCCATCGTGCCGGCGCCGACAATGCCGAGGGCGTTGACTTGCGTGCCGGGGACCTGTGTCATCGGGCGACCCCCCCGCTGCCGGCGGACGCCGGCGAAGTCTCGTTCTCCAGGGCGCGACTCGCGATGTTCGCGTAGAGCGCGTAGAAACCCTCGGCGAGCTCGCGATGCTCCGGATGGCGCTCGATGAGCGGCCGAAGGAGCCTCGCCTCCTCGAGAACCTGCGCCACGTGGTCGAGGTCGCCGTCCGTGATGCGATGCCCCGCGTCGAGCTGGCCCTGGATTCGCCGCGCGCGGGGATGCAGGTGGCGCAGGAAGTGCTGCAGCACGACGTAGATCACGCCCTCGTCGCGTTTCATGCGAGGGCCTGCGAGGGCGATTGCGCGCGCGCATGGTCGAGGAGCACCGCGACCGCGCACGAGGCGAGGCGCGCTGCGACCGAATCGGCGCGGCTGGTGAGCATGATCGGGACGCGCGCGCCGAGCACGATGCCGGCGGCGTCGGCATCGGCCAGGAACGAAAGGCTCTTCGCGAGCATGTTCCCCGCCTCGAGGTCGGGTACGACCAGCACGTTCGCCCGGCCGGCGACCTTCGAGACGATGCCCTTCACCTTCGCCGCCTCGGCGTTGATCGCGTTGTCGAGGGCCAGCGGCCCGTCCAGCACGCCGCCCCGGATCTGGCCGCGTTCGGCCATCTTGCAAAGCGCGGCCGCCTCGATGGTCGAGGCAACCTTGGAATTCACCGTCTCCATGGCTGAAAGAATCGCCACGCGCGCCTCGCCCATGTCGAGCGCGCCGGCCAGCTCGATGGCGTTCTGGACAATGTCGACCTTCTCGTCGAGCGTCGGCGCGATGTTCACCGCGGCGTCGGTGATGATGAGCGGCTGCTCGAGCGCCGGCACGTCGAGGACGAAGCAATGGCTCAGGCGCCGCGCGGTGCGCAGCCCCTTCTCGCGCTCGACGACCGCGGCCATCAGCTCATCGGTATGCAGCGAGCCCTTCATCAGGGCGCCCGCGCGTCCCTCGCGAACGAGCTGGACCGCGCGCCCGGCCGCGGCGTGGCTGTGCGGCGCATCGACGATCTCGCAGCCGGAGATGTCCAGGCCGGCCTGCGAGGCCGTGGCCTGGATGCGGGCCTGCGGGCCCACGAGCAGCGGCACGAGCAGGCCCATGCGCGCCGCGTCCATGGCGCCGGCGAGCGAGGATTCGTCGCAAGGGTGCGCGATGGCGGCGACAAGGGGCCGGACCTTCCTCGCCATCGCAAGCAGCCGGTCATACTTTTCGTGCCGACGCCGCGGATGGCGTGCGAAGAAGGGAATCGCCGCCCCGGATGGGGACGCCGTCTTGCCTGAGGGGTTCGATGCCATTTGCAGCCTGCTCCGTGGGACCAGGAGCCATTTCACGACGCGCGGACGGTGCCCTGATTGCAAGGCCGCCACGCCGCATTTCAAACGAGACGACGCGACAGGGGCGTGCCGAGCGGCGCGGGCTTCTAGGCCGGGGCTTGCGAGCGGGAGATGTGACGCGCGAGGGCCGCGGCGAGATCGCGCGCCTCGATCGGCTTGAGGAGGATCTGCGCCACGCCGGCCTCGGCGGCGCCGCGGGCGAGCGGCTCCTCCGCGCGGCCGGTGATGATGAGGATCGGGACGTCGGCGCTCACCTTGCGCAGGCCGCGCGCGAGCGTGGTGCCCGGCATGCCGGGCATCGCTTCATCGGTGAGCACGAGGTCGTAGCGGCCCGGATCGGTGGTGAATGCCTGCAGCGCATCGTGGGGATTCGCATGCGCTTCCGGCTCGTAGCCCAGCCGCCGCAGCAGCTCCGACATCATCTCGAGCAAGGGCGCCTCGTCGTCCACCAGCAGGATCCGCTGTCCCGCGCCCCGCGGCGGCCCGGCCGCGGCCTTTGCGTCAGGCGGAGCGGGAGCGTTGGTGCGCGGGAGGTAGATGTCGAAGCAGCTGCCCGCGCCGGGGCGCGTCGACACGCTGATCGCCCCCCGCGAGTCGGAGACGATGCCGTATACGATCGCGAGCCCGAGTCCCGTTCCGCCGCCCACCTCCTTGGTGGTGAAGAACGGCTCGAAGATGTGGGCGAGCGTCGCGTCCTCCATTCCACTGCCGGTGTCGGCCACCGAGAGCTTGAGGTACGCGCCCGGCTCGAGCGTTCCATGACTCAGGGCGCGCGGCTCCTGCACGTCCACGCTCGCGAGCCGCACGGTGAGCGTGCCGCGGTCGCCCATGGCCTGGACGGCGTTCGTGCAGAGGTTCATCACGACCTCGTGCAGCTGCGTGGAGTCGCCGATCGTCATCGCCGGCAACGCGGGGACATCGCCCTCGATGCGAATGCCGTCGTTCACCGAAGCGCGCACGACATCGAGCGTCTCGCGCACGATCCGGCCGAGCTCGATGGGCTGCCGCGGGACCTTCGCGGTGCGGCTGTACGTAAGTATCTGCTCGACCAGCTGGCGCGCGCGCTGCGCCGCCGCCAACAGCTTGCGCGCGTATCCCTGCTGCATCGACTTGTCCGGGAGGTCCTCGAGCAGCATCTCGGCGTAGCCCATGATGCCCCCGAGGATGTTGTTGAAGTCATGCGCTATGCCTCCGGACAGGCGGCCGATCGCCTCCATCTTCTCGCCCTGGCGCAGCCTCTGCTGCAGCCGCTCGCGCTCGGCCTGCGCCGCCTGCTCGATCTTGTCCCGGCGCGTGAGCTCGCGCGAGGTAAGCCACACGAGCGCCATGATGAAGGCCGACGTGACGATCGTTCTCACGATCACCCGTTCGCATTCCGCATACCACGGCGCGAGCACCTCCCATTGCCTCGCGCCCGTCCCGATCGCGAGCGGCGTGCCGGCAATGCGCCGCGCGGCGACCAGCATCTGTCCGGGCGCCTCGGGGTCCGCGATCCAACCGGTGAATCGGCCGGTGGCGCGAATGCCGTCGAGCAGCACCGGGGCATTGCCGTAGGGCTTGCCTTGCAATGCAGCGGGCAGCGGCGGCAATCCGGTCACCGGGACTCCGCTCGCGGTGAAGAGGAAGACGAACCCGGATCCGGCCATGTCGACGCTGCCGAAGAGCCGCTCGAAGTATCCGACATCCACGATCGCGGCGACGACCCCCGCGAACGCCCCATTGCCGTCGGTCAATCGCTCCGACAGCGCAAAGGACCACTTGCCGCTGATCCGGCTCACGA
>Ga0335084_10002243_pt1 | contig 18550 bp, 13 predicted proteins | sample Lox_Sample_44_FD_206721 | JGI IMG/M metagenome (GOLD analysis project Ga0335084, IMG submission 206721) | Soil microbial communities from Loxahatchee National Wildlife Refuge, Florida, United States - Lox_Sample_4.4 | ecosystem: Environmental > Terrestrial > Soil > Wetlands | place: USA...
GCTGGTCGCGGCACAGCGCGAACGCGGTCGCGTCCATGATCTGCAGGTTGCGGCCGAGCGCCTCGTCGAACGTGATCGTCGAATAGCGCGTCGCCTTCGGGTCCTTCTTTGGATCGGCCGAATAGACGCCATCAACCTTGGTCGCCTTCAGCACGATCTGCGCGCCGACCTCCGAACCGCGCAGCGCCGCGGCCGTGTCGGTCGTGAAGAACGGATTGCCGGTGCCCGCCGCGAAGATCACCACCTTGCCTTCTTCGAGGTAGCGCAACGCCTTCGGCCGGATGTACGGCTCGACCACCTGCTCGATGTTCAGCGCCGACTGCACGCGCGCCTCGATGCCGGCGCGGCGCATGGCGTCCTGCAGCGCCATGGCGTTCATGATGGTCGCCATCATGCCCATGTAGTCGGCCGTGGCGCGGTCCATGCCCTCGGCCCCGAGCGCGACGCCGCGGAAGATATTGCCGCCGCCGATGACGATCGCAACCTCGACGCCGAGCTTCACGACTTCGCCGATGTCGGCAACCATCGCCTCGACCGTCGTCGGGTTGATGCCGAAAGCGTCGTCGCCCATCAGCGCCTCGCCCGACAGCTTGAGCAGGACGCGGCGGAAGGCGGGCGGGCGCGGGCTCATCGTCGACCCCGTCGATCAGGCCCGCGCAGCCGCGGCCTGCGCGGCGACCTCGGCAGCGAAGTCGCTCTTCTTCTTCTCGATGCCCTCGCCCACGACGTAGAGCACGAAGCGGTTCACCTTCGCGCCCTTCGCCTTGAGAAGCTGCTCGATCGTCTGCTTGCCGTCCTCGGCCTTGACGAACACCTGGCCGAGCAGCGTCACCTCCTTGAGGAACTTTTGCACCGTGCCCTCGGCGATCTTCTCCAGCATGGCCTCGGGCTTGCCGGCCTCGCGCGCCTTCTCGATCGCGATGCGCCGCTCCGCGTCGAGCAGTTCGGACGACACGCCGCTCGCGTCGAGCGACTTCGGCTTGCTCGCCGCGATGTGCATCGCCACGTCCTTGGCGAGCGTCCCGTCGGCGCCGCCGATGTCGAGCAGGACGCCGATCCTGCTGCCGCCGTGCACGTAGCTCGCGAGCGCACCCTGCGCCTCGATGCGCTCGAAGCGGCGGATCGCCATGTTCTCACCGATCTTTCCGACCAGCGCGGTACGCACCGTTTCGACCGTTCCGCCGCCCAGCGGTTGCGCGGACAGCGCAGCGACATCCGCCGGATTGTTCTTCGCGACCAGCGCGGCCAGATCGCGCGCGAACTTCACGAAATCATCGTTCTTCGCGACGAAGTCCGTCTCCGAGTTCACTTCGACGATCGCCCCGACCTTGCCGTCGACGTGAACTGCAACCACGCCTTCGGCCGCGATGCGTGCCGCCGCCTTGCTCGCCTTGCTGCCGAGCTTGACGCGCAGGATCTCCTCGGCCTTCGCCAGGTCGCCGGCCGCCTCGGCCAGCGCCTTCTTGCACTCCATCATCGGCGCGTCGGTCTTTTCGCGCAGTTCCTTCACCATCGAAGCGGTGATTTCCGCCATTCAGAGCTCCCGCAAATCCGTTGATCTTGCTTGCTGCAAAAAAGGGGCTTGCGCCCCTTCTCTGCGACTGCCGCGTGCAGCGCGAGTTATTCCTGACCTTCGTTGACTTCGACGAACTCCTCGTCGCCGCCGGACACGGCCTGCACGACGCCCTGCAGCGCGGCGGCCTTGCCTTCCAGCACCGCGTCGGCGATGCCACGCGCGTACAGTCGCACCGCGCGGCTCGAGTCGTCGTTGCCCGGGATCACGTAAGTGACCCCGTCAGGCGAGTGGTTGGTGTCGACCACGGCGACGACCGGGATACCGAGCTTCGACGCCTCCTGCACTGCGATCTTGTGATAGCCGACGTCGATGACGAACAGCGCGTCCGGCAGCGCGTTCATGTCCTTGATGCCGCCGATCGACTTGTTGAGCTTCTCCACTTCGCGCGCAAAGTCGAGCGCTTCCTTCTTGGTCATGCGCTCGGTGCCGTTGTCGGCCATGATCTGCTCCATCTCCTTCAGCCGCTTGATCGACACCTTCACGGTCTTGAAGTTCGTGAGCATCCCGCCGAGCCAGCGCTGGTCGACGTAGGGCATGCTGGCGCGCTGCGCTTCCTCGACGATGATGTCGCGCGCCTGGCGCTTGGTACCGACAAACAGCAGCGTGCCGCGGTTGGCCGCCAGCTGGCGCACGAACCGCGTGGCGTCGTTGAGCTGCTCGAGCGTGCGCTCGAGATTGATGATGTGGATCTTGTTGCGGTGGCCGAAGATGAACGGGGCCATCTTCGGGTTCCAGAAACGGGTCTGGTGGCCGAAATGGACGCCGGCCTCCAGCATCTGACGCATGGTCACGGACATGACGATCTTCTCCAAGGTTGGGTCCAGCGCATTCGCCGACGCAGCCAGGCCCCTTCCGGGATCCGGGCCGCACCTTGGTGGCGGTGCGCGCGATTTGCTGCCTCCACAGACTGCCGTAGGGGCCGCTCGGTTCCGGCCGAGAATGTCGCAGCGGCGGACCAGCTTCGGCAAATCTGCCTAAGCTTTTGATTTTCAAAGCGCGAGGCAGCCCGATATTATAGCCACCTGATTCAGATTCGCTCAAGCTGACCCCGGAACCGCCCGCCATGTCCATCGTGATCAAGACCGCCGCCGATATCGACGGGATGCGGACGGCCGGAAGGCTCGCGGGCGAGGTGCTGGACTACATCACACCGCATGTGAAGCCGGGAGTGACCACGGGTGAACTCGACCGGCTCTGCCACGAGTACATGCTCAGCGTCCAGGGCACGACACCGGCTCCGCTGAACTACGCGCCGCCGGGTTACCGGCCGTTCCCGAAGGCGATCTGCACCTCGGTCAACCACCAGGTGTGTCACGGCATCCCTGGAGATCGGCTGCTGAAGAACGGCGACATCGTCAATATCGATGTCACGGTGATCAAGGACGGGTATCACGGCGATACCAGCCGGATGTACTACGTCGGCGAGCCGTCGATCGCGGCGCGCCGCCTCTGCGAAATCACCTACGACTGCATGTGGCTCGGCATCGAGCAGGTGCGACCCGGCGCCACCATCGGCGACATCGGTCATGCGATCCAGACCTACGCCGAGAAGCACGGCTACAGCGTGGTGCGCGAGTTCTGCGGGCACGGGATCGGCCGCAAGTTCCACGAAGAGCCGCAGATCCTGCATTACGGCAAGCCCGGCACGCTGGAAAAGCTCGTCGCCGGCATGACGTTCACCGTCGAGCCGATGATCAACGCCGGGCGCCGCGAGATCAAGGAACTCGCCGACGGCTGGACCATCGTCACCAAGGATCACAGCCTGTCAGCCCAGTGGGAGCACACCGTGCTCGTCACCGCCAACGGCTACGAAGTGCTGACCCGTTCCGCGGGAACCCCGCCGCCGCCACGCTTCGTCACCGGCGCAGCGAGCGGCCAGGCCGCGACCGAGCCCGCCACCGCGTGAAATGAACGACGCCGGACTCCAGCTGCGGGACCGCCTGCGACTGGAGCGCGATGCGCTGATCGCGCGCTTCGAAGCCGGCGGTCCGGTCGAAGCGCTGCTCAAGGGGCTCGCACGCTCCACCGATGCGCTGCTGCGGCAACTTGCGCGCGGCGTCCGGCTCGAGCAGCACGCCGCACTGGTCGCTGTGGGCGGCTACGGCCGTGGCGAGCTGTTCCCCCATTCCGACGTCGACGTGCTGATCCTGCTCGAGCATGCGGCGGACGAGCAAGAGCGCGCGGTCATCGAGGGGTTGATCGGCCGCCTCTGGGACTTCGGTTTCGCGCTTGGCCACAGCGTGCGCACCGTCGACGAGTGCCGCGCCGAAGCGGCGAAGGACGTGACGGTGCTCACTTCGCTGATGGAGGCGCGCCTGCTGGTCGGATCGCGAAGTCTGTACACCCGCTTCCAGCGTGCGATCCACGAGGATATCGACCCCACCGCCTACTTCCATGCCAAGGTCCTGGAGCAGCGCCAGCGCCACACGAAGTTCAACGAGTCGCCCTACAACCTCGAACCCAACGTCAAGGAGAGCCCCGGCGGCCTGCGCGATCTGCACGTGCTGCTATGGATTGCGCGCGCAGCGGGCTACGGCAAGGGCTGGGCGGAGCTTGCCCGCCGCGGCTTCATCACCGCCGAGGAAGCCGGCCTGATCCGGCGCAGCGAGCGCCGCCTGAAGCAGATCCGCGCCTGGCTGCATCTGGTGACGGGCCGGCGCGAGGACCGCCTCGTGTTCGACGTGCAGCAGGCGGTGGCGCTGCGCGCAGGATTCCATCCCACCGCGGCGCGCCGTGCCAGCGAAGTGATGATGCAGCGCTACTACTGGTCAGCGAAGGCGATCACGCAGATGAACACGATGGTCCTGCAGAACATCGAGCTGCGCCTGTTCCATCGCGACGAGCAGCCGGCGCAACCGCTCGACGAGACCTTCGTCACGCGCAGCGAGCTGCTCGACCTGCGCACCGCGACGGCGCTGGACCAGGACCCGAACGGAATCCTGCGGGCCTTCCTGAGGATGGCGCAGCATCAGGAGCTGCGGGGGATGTCGGCACCCCTGATGCGCGCGCTGTGGCACGCGCGCGTGCGCATCGACGCGCGTTACCGGCGCGACCCCCGCAACCGCGCCACGTTCCTCGCGATCCTGCAGCAGCCGAAGGGCGTGCTGCACGAGCTGCGACGGATGAACCAGCTCTCGGTGCTGGGACGCTACCTTCCGGTGTTCCGCCGCATCGTGGGCCAGATGCAGCATGACCTGTTCCATGTCTACACCGTGGACCAGCACATCCTGCAGGTGCTGCGCAACCTGCGGCGCTTCACGCTGGCCGAGCACGCCCATGAGTATCCGCTCTGCAGCCAGTTGATCACCGACTTCGAGCGGCCCTGGCTGCTGTACATCGCAGCACTGTTCCACGACATCGCGAAAGGCCGCGGCGGCGACCACAGCAGGCTCGGCGCGCGCGACGCGCGCCGCTTCTGCCGCGGGCACGGCCTCGCCGCCGAGGACGCCGACCTTGTCACCTTCCTCGTCGAGCATCACCTGTCGATGTCACAGGTCGCGCAGAAGCAGGACATGGCCGACGAGGCGGTGATCGCGCGCTTTGCAGCGATGGTGCAGACGGAACGGCGGCTGATCGCGCTGTACCTGCTGACCGTGGCGGACATCAGGGGGACGAGCCCGAAGGTCTGGAACGCCTGGAAGGGCAAGCTGCTCGAGGACCTGTTCGGCTCGACCCGGCGTCTGCTCGGCGGCAGCAGCGTTTCGTCGACGGCCATGCTCGAAAGCAGGAAGGAGGAAGCGCTGCGCATCCTGCGGCTCTACGGCCTTTCCGACAGCGCGCGCGAGCCACTGTGGGCGCAGCTCGACGTCGTGTACTTTCTCAGGCACAGCGCCCAGGACATCGCCTGGCACACGCGATCGCTGTATTCGCGCGTCAACACGGAGCAGCCGGTCGTACGCGCACGGCTGGCGCAGATCGGTGAAGGCGCCGAAGTGTTGATCTACGTGCGCGACCAGAAGGACCTGTTCGCCCGCGTCTGCGGCTATTTCGACAGCCGTAACCTCAGCATCCTCGACGCTCGCATCCACACGACACGCCACGGCTACGCGCTCGACACCTTCCTGGTGACTGACCATGGCCGCGTGCCGCATTACCGCGAGCTGCTCGCACAGGTCGAGCACGAACTTGCGGAGTGGATTGCCCAGAAGCACGAGCTGCCGCCGCCGGTCAAGGGACGGATGTCGCGCCAGTCGCGCCACTTTCCGATCACGCCCGAAGTCCGCCTGCTGCCGGACGAACGCGGCTCGCGCTACCTCGTGTCAGTCACGGCGACCGACCGCCTCGGGCTGCTCTATTCGATCGCGCGGGCGCTGACCCAGCACAACCTGAACGTGCACACTGCCAAGGTGCTGACGCTTGGCGAGCGCGCCGAGGACGTCTTCCTTGTCTCCGGCGCAGCGCTCGAGCAGCCGCGCACGCAGCTCGAGATCGAGCAGGATCTCCTGCAGGCGCTGGCGCCATAGTCCGGCGGCGCTCGCAGCGCGGGGCCGCTCAAGACTGGTCAGTCAGCTCCGCTCCGGAGCGGCCGCGCGCTCCGCTAAGGAACAAGGCCACAGTAGGGTTCGACGTTGCGCTGACGGGCTTCAATCGTCTGGCTGTCCGACCAATTCCGGGAACAACACGTCGGTGTAGCCGAAGCGCGTGAAGTCGCGCACGCGCATCGGATACAGGATGCCGTCGAGGTGATCGACCTCGTGCTGCACGACGCGTGCGTGGAAGCCGTCGGCGACACGCTCGATCGAGCGGCCATCCAGGTCGAAGCCGCGATAGCGCAGGCGCCTGTAGCGTTCGACGACTCCGCGCAGCCCCGGTACCGAGAGACACCCCTCCCAGCCTTCCTCCATGTCGTCGCCGAGAGGCTGCAGTTCCGGATTGACGAGGATCGTCTGCGGCACCGGGGCGGCATCCGGATATCGCGGATTGCGCATCGCCGGGTCGGCATAGCCGAAGATGACCAGGCGCAGCGGCACGCCGATCTGCGGCGCTGCGAGTCCGGCGCCCTGGGCCGCATGCATCGTGTCGAACATGTCGGCGACAAGGCGACGCAGCCCCTCGGTCCCGAACTCGCGCACGGGCTCCGCGACCTGCAGCAAGCGCGGATCACCCATGCGCAGGATCTCCCGGATCATGCGCCCTCGAAGAACGCGGTCAGGATGCGCACCGCGCGCGTCATCGTCGCGTGCATCATCTGCTCGAGCTGCTCGAGCTTGATCGCGTGCTGGCTGTCGCCGCGGCCGGCAGCGTGATTGACGACGACAGCCAGCGTCGCATACGCCAGCTCCGCCTCGCGCGCAAGCGCGGTCTCGGGCATTCCGGTCATCCCGACCAGATCGCCGCCATCGCGCGCGATGCGCTCGATCTCCGCAGCCGTCTCCAGCCTGGGCCCCTGCGTGCAGGCATAGGTCCCGCCGTCGATTACGGCCTCGCCGCAGCGGGCGGCCGCGTCGAGCAATTGCCCGCGCAGCGCCGGTGTGTACGGCTCCGTGAAGTCGACGTGGATCACCGGCATCTCCGAGCCTTCGAAGAAGGTCGACTTGCGGCTGTGCGTGTAGTCGATGATCTGGTCCGGAATCACCAGTGAGCCGGGCGGGATGTCATTGCGGATGCCGCCGACCGTCGCCACCGAGATGACGCCGTCGACCTTCAGCTCCTTCAGCGCCCAGAGGTTGGCGCGGTAGTTGATCTCGTGCGGGGCGAGCGTGTGGCCGTAGCCGTGGCGTGCCATGAACACGACTTCGGTGCCGGCGAGCCGTCCGAAGGTCAGCGCGCCTGATGGTTCGCCGTATGGCGTGCGCATCACCTGGCGCCGGGCATCTTCGAGGGCCGACAGCCGGGCGAGCCCGCTGCCTCCGATGATCGCGTACATCAGTGCTCCAGCAATGCCTTCAGTTGATCCTCGTCGATGACGGCCACACCCAGCTCGCGTGCCTTGTCCAGCTTGCTGCCTGCTTCCGCGCCGGCGACCACGTAGTCGGTCCTGCGCGAGACCGAACCGGCCACCTTGCCTCCAGCCGCTTCGATCCTTTCCTTCGCCTCGTCGCGCGTCCAGCGTGGCAGCGTACCCGTCAACACGAAGGTCTTGCCAGTCAGCATTCCTGCCGCCCGCGCCACGCGCCCCTCGCGCCAGTGCACGCCGGCTGCGCGCAATGCCTCGACGACCTCGCGATTGTGCGGCTCAGCGAAAAAACGGCGGATCGAGCTTGCGACCACCGGACCGACGTCGCTGACCTGAAGCAGCTCCTCCTCCGACGCATCCATCACGGCATCGAGGCTGCCGAAGTGTCGCGCGAGGTCGCGTGCAGTCGACTCCCCGACATGGCGAATGCCGAGCGCGTAGATGAAGCGCTCGAGCGTCGTCTCGCGCGCCCGTTCGAGCGCCGCGAGCACGTTGGCCGCCGACTTGTCGGCCATGCGCTCGAGCGCCGCCAGCGAACCGAGGCCGAGCCGGAAGAGGTCCGCCGGCGTATGCACAATTCCGCCATCGACCAGCTGGTCGACGAGGCGCTCGCCGAGCCCCTCGATGTCCAGCGCCCGCCTGCCCGCAAAGTGCAGCAGCGCCTGCTTGCGCTGTGCCGGGCAATACAGGCCGCCCGTGCAGCGCAGATCCTTCTCGCCCTCCTCGCGCGCGACACTCGACCCGCACACCGGGCACCGCGTCGGCATCCTGAAAGCCCTGGCGTCGGCCGGGCGCCGGTCGGGCAGCACCGCGACGATCTGTGGAATCACGTCACCCGCGCGCCGCACGATCACCGGATCGCCGATCTTCAGCCCCAGCGTTCGGATGTAGTCCTCGTTGTGCAGCGTCGCGTTGCTGACCGTCACGCCCCCGACGAAGACCGGCGCCAGTCGTGCGACGGGAGTGATCTTGCCGGTGCGCCCAACCTGGACGTCGATGCCGGTCACCCGGGTCAGCTCCTCCTGGGGTGGGTACTTGTGGGCCACGGCCCAGCGCGGCTCGCGCGACACGAAGCCCAGCGCACGCTGCAGATCCAGCCGGTCGACCTTGTAGACCACACCGTCAATGTCGAAGGGCAGCTGATCCCGCCTCGAGGCGATTTCACGGTGAAACTGGACCAGTTCCTCGGCGCCGACCGCGCGCCGCCGTTCTGCCGCGACCGGAACGCCGAGGGCGGCCAGCGCATCGAGCACGCCGCTGTGCGTTGCCGGCAGTCGCCAACCCGACACCTCGCCCAGGCCGTACGCGTAGAACGACAGCGGCCTCCCGGCGGTCGCGCGCGCGTCCAGCTGTCGGAGGAATCCGGCCGCCGCGTTACGCGGATTCACGAACACCTTCTCGCCGCTTTCGCGCTGCTTCTCGTTGATGCGATCGAAGTCGGCGCGGCGCAGGAAGACCTCGCCCCGCACCTCGATGACCTCGGCGGACGTGCCCTGCAGCCGCAGCGGGATGGTGCGGATCGTGCGGGCGTTCGGGGTGACGTCCTCGCCCTCTTCACCGTCACCGCGCGTTGCGGCGCGCACGAGCAGTCCGTGCTCGTAGCGCAGGTTGATCGCCAGACCGTCGAACTTCAGTTCCGCCGAGTATTCGACCGGCGGGTCCGCCGTCGCCAGGCCGAGCTCGCGCCGGACGCGCGCGTCGAAAGCGCGCGCGCCAGTTTCGCCCGCATCTGTCTCCGTGCGGATCGACAGCATCGGCACCGCATGGCGCACCTTCGGCAGGTCCGAGCGCACGCCGCCGGCGACCCGCTGCGTGGGCGAATCCTGGGTCTGCAATTCCGGATGCCGCTCCTCGAGTTCCTGCAACTCGCGGAACAGTCGGTCGTACTCGGCGTCCGGGATGCTCGGCGCATCGAGCAGGTAATAGTCGCGGTCGGCGCGGGCGATCTGCTCGCGCAACAGGCGGGCCCGCTCGGCGGAGCCGCGCGACGCGCTGGCCATCTCAGCCGGTGCTCAGCGCGACCACGGAAAGCCGCGGGAGGTCAGCTCGCATACAGCCGCCGCGCCCGTTCCGAGCCTGCGCCAATTCCTGCGGTCTGCATCTCCTCGTACAGCGTGGCGAGCTGCGCCGCGACGGCGAAGTGCGCTTCGCGCTGCACCGGCTTGCCGTTGTCGTCGACGACCTGCCCGTTGAGCCTTGCCGCCAGTTGATCGGCGATTGCGAATTGGCGCGACAACGGCGAAGTGTCCGGCCGCACCAGCGGCACGTCGATCGACAGTGCGAGCTTCTCGGCGGGCTGCGCCGGAGCGGCCAGCACCAGCAGCAGCTGATTGCCCTCGCGCAGCTCCCAGCGCCCGTTAGCGACCGATGCGAATCCCAGCGTCGCGGCAGCGGCGTGCACGGCATCGGTCGTCCACGGCGCGCCGGCCGACTGTACCGTCAGCGTGATCAGCACGTCGAAACGGGCGCACAACGCGTCGAGTTCCGCCGCCTGCGTGACGAGCCTGCGCACGTCGGGCGGATCGAAGTCGGCATCGACCGCAAGCGCGATCTGCTGCGCCGCGGACAAGAAGCGCGCCGCGTCGATCTCGTTCAACACGCCTTCACGGTGCGCGAGCTGCACCGCGATCAGGATTTCCGAATAGAAGCCGAAGCGATCCGGCGCGGTCCAGTGCTGGGCCTTCGCGTCCCACACCGCCAGGTGCGTCGCCAGCGGCAGTTGCAGGCGGTCGAGCTGGCTGCGCGCCTCGAGCGCGGCCACGCCGTCGATTGCGTGGGTGCAGCGCAATTCGAGCACGTAGTCGAGCAGCGGATCCTCGACCCAGCCGTCCGGCAGCGCGTAGGCCACGGATTCGGTTCGCTCGGCCGCGTCGCCGCCGCGATCTTCGAGCGGCTGCGTCGGCGCGAACTCGTCGACCGTCGCGGCCGACGCCTCGCCGGCATCACCGGCCTCCGTCGGCAAGCCGGCGGGCATGTCGAGCCGGGGCTCGATGCGACGCTGCAATTGAGTGGACGCGGCGCGTGCACCGACGCCGGCCAGCGGATCGCCGACCCCGCGCCGGAGTTCCGCCTCGAAGCGCGTCACTTCGCGCCGCTCCTGCCAGCGACTGTAGATGAAGATCCCGAAAAGCAGGACGCCCGCGACAGCGAGCAGCGCCCAGTGCAGGTTGGTCATCGGGCTGCGCGGTTGCGATCAGGCTGCTTCGGCTGTCAGGCGCACGGCGCCTTCGATGTCCACCGCGACGATGCGCGACACGCCCTGCTCCTGCATCGTCACGCCGATCAGCTGCTGCGCCATCTCCATCGCGATCTTGTTGTGGGTGATGAAAAGGAACTGCGTGTTGTCCGTCATCGATTGCACCAGGCTGCAGAAGCGCTCGGTGTTCGCATCGTCGAGCGGCGCGTCGACTTCGTCGAGCAGGCAGAACGGCGCGGGGTTCAACTTGAACAGCGCGAAGACGAGCGCGGTCGCGGTCAGCGCCTTCTCGCCGCCCGACAGCAGGTGGATCGTGCTGTTGCGCTTGCCCGGCGGCTGCGCCATGACCTGCACGCCGGCGTCGAGGATCTCCTCGCCGGTCATGAGCAGCCGCGCCTCGCCACCGCCGAAGAGCTTCGGAAACAGCTGCCCGAACTGCGCGTTGACCTGATCGAAGGTCTGCTGCAGCAGTTCGCGCGTCTCGCGATCGATCTTGCGAATCGCGTCCTCGAGCGTCGTGATCGCCGCCTTGAGGTCGGCGGACTGCGAATCGAGGAAGGTCTTGCGCTCGCGCGATGTGGTGAGCTCCTCGAGCGCAGCCAGGTTGACCGCGCCGAGCGCGGCGATCTCCTGCGCGAGCCGCACAATCTCCGCCTGCAGCGCGTTGGCCTTCAACCCGGTCACGAGCTTCTCCGCCAGGGCAGCGGGATCGGCGCCAGCCTCGGTGAGCTGCGCGTCGAACTGCTCAGCGGCTAGGCGGGCCGCCTGTTCCTTCAGCTGCAGTTCAGTGATCTTCTGGCGACGGGGTTCGAGGTCACGTTCGAGCGTCAGCCGGCGCTCGTCGGTCGAGCGCAGCTGCTGGGCCAGTTCGTCGAGGCGGCTGCGCGCTTGCCGCAGCGATTCCTCGACTACGGAGCGCTTGCCGAGCCATCCTTCGAGGCCGGCACGCGCCGCGCCATCGTCGAGCCGGGTGAGTTCCTCGCCGGCTCCGGCGATATCTGCCTCGAGTCGCTCCGCATCGCTGGCCGCCACCTCGGCCGCATGCGCGACGTCGCGTTCACGTTCACGATTCGACGTCAGCGAAAACTCGACCTGCTGGCGCGCCGATTCGAGCGCGCGCTGCTCGTCGCGCGCGGCGCGCAGCGTCTGGTCCGCCTGCTCGTACTGCTGCCGTGCCGACTCGACCGTTTCGTGCCGGGCGGCCAGCTCTCCGTCGAGCTGCTCGAAGCGGCTGTCGGCGTCCTCGCGGTGCGTGCGCAATTCGCGCTCCTGCGACTCGATCTCGGCGAGTTCCGTTCCGATCTGACCGCTGCGATGACGCACGCGATCGATCAGTTCGCCGAGCCGGACGGCCTCGAGCTGCGCGGCGTGCAGGTCCGCTCGCGCGCTCTCCGCCTCGCGGCGCCCCCCAACCAGGCCCTCTTGCGCATCGCGCAGTGAAGCTTCAGTACGCGCGAGAGCGGCCGAGCGTTCCTCGACGATCAGACGCTGGGCACGAATTTCCTTCTCGAGGTTGTCGATTTCGAGCCGCCGCGCGAGCAGCCCGCTCTTTTCGTCGTCCGCGGCGAAAAACCGCACACCATAGCGCGAGACCAGATGGCCTTCGCGCACTACAAACTGACCACCCGCGGGCAGCTGGTCGCGCGCCGCCATCGCCGTGGCGAGATCGGGTGCGACGAAAACACCTGCAAGCCAATCGGCCAGCACCGCTGCCAGGGCTGCATCGTGGCCGCGCACGCGCTCCGAAAGCCGCTCGAATCCTGGCAGGCTCCCGGCATCGCGCGCCACCGCGCCCGTAGTCGAGAAGAACGCGACGCGCGCGGGCGGTGCGCTGGCGGCCAGCGCACCCACGGTATCGAGGCGTCCGACCTCAACGCCTTCGACGCGTTCGCGCAGCACGGCTTCGAATGCAGTCTCCCAGCCATGCTCGACGTTCAATCGGCGGAAGAGTCGTGGCAGGCGATCGAGCCCCTGGTTGGCCAGCCACGGGTCGAGCCGTGTATCGGCCTCGACATTGGCCTGCACCTGCCGCAGCGCGGCCAGCCGCGCCTCGATTCGGGTCAGCGTCTCCTGCGCCGCCGCGCGCTGTTCGAAGTTCAGCTGCCGCTCCTGCGTCGCGCTGGCCACCCGCGCGTTGGCGGCGGTCTCGGCCGCCGCGTGCTCGGCGAGGCGTGCCTGCAATCGCGCAACGCTCTCGTTCAGGGCCGCGAGCTTTTCCTCGTCAGGCGAGCCGATCGATGCCTGCTCCTCGGCGAGGCGCTCGCGGCGCTGCTGGAGGGCTCCAAGCTGCCGGTCTACGTTGCGTTGCTCGGCACCCGCCGCCGCGATCGCCTGTTCGGCCAGCGCCGCCTGCGCGCGCGCGGCGGTCATCGCTTCCCGGGCCGCACCGTAGGCGGACTCCAGTGCCGGCAGCGTCGCTTCGTGTTCTACGCAGGCCATCTGCGACTCGGCCAGCTGGTCGTTGGCCTCCGCGATCGACTGCTGCAGCGTGGCGGCCCGAGCCAGCAGTTCGGTCCGCTCGTCCAGGCGGCGCGCCCGTGTCGCCTTGAGGGTCTCGATCTGCGCCAGCAGTCGCGTGCGGCCGTCGACGATCATCCGGATCTCGGACTCGAGCCGCGCCACCTCTGCATTGACCTGGAGCAGCCCGCCGTGCGCGTCGTGCACCGCATCGCTCGCGCCGTAGTGGGCGCTGCGGACCTCCTCGAGCTCGCGCTCCGCCGCCCGCAGTTCGGCGACGTGCCCTTCGAGCGCGGTCGATCGCGCCTCAATGTCGCGCGCCACCTTGTCGCGCTCGGTCTCGGCCTCGCGCCGCCGCAGCAGCCACAGCAGCTGCTGATGTTCGTCGTGCGCAGCCTGCATGTCGCGGTAGCGGGACGCGACCTCGGCCTGCTGTTCGAGGCGCTCGATCTGGCTGTCGAGCTCGCGCAGGATGTCCTCGACCCGCGTCAGGTTGTCTCGCGTATCAGCCAGGCGATTCTCGGTTTCGCGCCGGCGCTCCTTGTACTTGGAGATGCCCGCGGCCTCCTCGAGGAACACCCGGAGCTCCTCCGGTCGCGCCTCGACGATGCGCGAGATCATGCCCTGACCGATGATCGCGTACGCGCGCGGACCCAGGCCGGTGCCGAGAAACATGTCGTGCACGTCCCGGCGCCGCACGGTCTGGTTGTTGATGTAGTAGCTCGAGGTGCCATCGCGTGTCAGCACGCGCTTGACCGAGATCTCGCCGTACTGGCCCCAGGCGCCGCCGATGCGTCCGTCGCTGTTGTCAAAGATCAGCTCGACGCTCGCGCGACCGGCGGGCTTGCGATTGACCGAGCCGTTGAAGATGACATCCTGCATCGACTCGCCGCGCAGTTCGGCCGCCTTGCTCTCGCCGAGCACCCAGCGCACCGCGTCGATGACGTTCGACTTGCCGCAGCCGTTGGGGCCCACGACGCCGACCAGGCTGCCGGGGACTTCGATCGGGGTCGGGTCGATGAATGACTTGAACCCGGCAAGCTTGATCTGCCGAAGGCGCACGTGAAATCTGTAGGGAAAGTGGGTTGGGACGGTGCAAGCCGGCAGCATGACCGCCGACCGCTGCGCGCCGCTCGAAAAATCGCGTTCGTATAATAACAGCGCACCTTCTTCCCGCTGCCGCATCCCGCGCGCAGGCGACCGCAGCAGCGATCATGGCCACACGTCCCAGCAAGTCGCTCGAGACCTTTGCGAATCCGGCACCGGAGCGGGACTACCTCGTGCATATCGAGATCCCGGAATTCACGTGCCTGTGCCCGCTGACGGGGCAGCCGGATTTCGCGACCCTGCTGCTCGACTACGTGCCGGACCGCCGCAACGTCGAACTCAAAGCGCTGAAAATCTATATCTGGTCGTACCGCAACGAAGGCGCGTTTCACGAAGCGGTGACCAATCGCATCCTCGACGACCTGGTCCAGACGCTGAAGCCGCGCTTCGCCCGGCTGACAGCCCGCTGGTACGTTCGCGGCGGGATCTTCACGACCGTCGTCGCGGAACACCGCAAGCGCGGCTGGCGCCCGCAGCCCTTGGTCGAGCTGCCTGTGGCACAGGCCCAAGGCAGCCCCACCCGGTGACCTGCCGATGAATCCCGACCTCGACCGCCTGCACCCCTACCCCTTCGAGCGCCTGCGGCAGCTGCTTGCCGGCCTGACGCCGCCGTCCGGACTGGCGCACATCAACCTGTCGATCGGCGAGCCGAAGCACCGCACTCCGCCGTTCATCCTGGAGGCTTACGCGAACGCACTCGGCGGCGTGGCCAACTATCCATTGACGCTGGGATTCCCGGCGCTGCGCGAGGCGATCGCGAGCTGGGCCGTGCACCGCCATCGACTGAAGCGGCTGGACCCCATGACCCAGGTGCTCCCGGTGGCCGGATCGCGCGAGGCGTTGTTTGCATTTGCCCAAGCCGTGATCGACCGGACGCGCCCGGCGCGCGTGATCTCGCCCAATCCGTTCTATCAGATCTACGAGGGCGCTGCCCTGCTCGCGGGCGCCGAGCCGCTTTACCTCTCGACGACGCCGGAAAACGGTTTCCGTATGGAGTTCGAGCGGCTGACCGCAGCAGACTGGCGCGGTGTCCAGCTCGTCTACGTCTGCTCGCCCGGCAATCCAACCGGGCGCGTGATGACGCTCGAGGAGTGGAAGCAGCTCTTCGAACTCGCCGACCGGCACGATTTCGTGATCGCCGCCGACGAGTGCTATTCGGAGATCTACTTCGACGAGGCGCGGCCGCCCCTCGGCGCGCTCAGCGCGGCGACGCAACTCGGCCGCGACCGGTTCGAGCGCATCGTGATCTTCTCGAGCCTGTCGAAGCGCTCGAACGCGCCCGGACTGCGCTCGGGCTTCGTCGCCGGCGACGCGGAGGTGCTGCGGAAGTTTCTTCTGTATCGCACCTATCACGGCACCGCGCCGAGCCCGCCGGTGCAGACCGCGAGCATCGTCGCGTGGAAGGACGAGAACCACGTCATCGAAAATCGGCGCCTGTACGCGGCGAAGTTCGATCATGCGACGCCGGTGGTCGCGCGCCGCCTCGAATGCGCACGGCCCGAGGCGGCTTTCTACCTTTGGGCGCGCACTCCGGTTGCCGACACCGAATACGCACGCCGGCTGTATGCCGAGCGAAACGTCACGGTCCTTCCCGGCAGTTACCTCTCCCGCGATGCCGGCGGCCGCAATCCCGGGACCGGTTTCGTGCGCATTGCGCTCGTCGCCGAACCGGCGGAGGTCGCCGACGCGGCCGAGCGCATCGCCTCCCTTTCCTTCTGAACCGAGATCCTCATGTCGCTCGAACAGACGATCAACGAAGCCTGGGAGCAGCGCGCCAGCCTCTCAGCCACCGCCGCGCCAGCGGCGGTGCGCGAGGCCGTCGACCATGCGATCGCCGAACTCAACTCAGGGCGCGCACGCGTTGCGGAGAAGGTCGGCCGGGCGTGGATCACGCACCAGTGGTTGAAGAAGGCCGTGCTGCTGTCGTTCCGGCTGAATGACAACCGCCTGATGCACGCCGGGGAACTGGGCTTCTACGACAAGGTGCAGCCCAAGTTCTCGCACCTTGACGAGGACCACATGCGCGCCACCGGCGTGCGCGTCGTTCCGCCGGCCGTCGCTCGCCGCGGCAGCTTCATCGCGAAGAACGTCGTGCTGATGCCGTCGTACGTCAACATCGGCGCCTACGTCGACGAGGGCACGATGGTCGACACGTGGGCGACGGTCGGCTCATGCGCGCAGATCGGCAAGAACGTGCACCTTTCGGGCGGCGTCGGCATCGGCGGCGTGCTCGAGCCACTGCAGGCCAATCCGACGATCATCGAAGACAACTGCTTCATCGGCGCACGCTCCGAAGTCGTCGAGGGCGTCATCGTCGAGGAGAACGCCGTGCTCGGCATGGGTGTCTTCATCGGCCAGAGCACGAAGATCTTCAACCGCGAGACCGGAGAGATCTCCTACGGCCGCGTGCCCGCCGGCTCGGTGGTCGTCGCGGGCTCTCTGCCGTCGCGCGAGTGCAACCTGTACTGCGCCGTGATCGTCAAGCAGGTCGACGCGAAGACGCGGGCAAAGACCAGCATCAACGAGTTGCTGAGGACGTAAGGCGCGCGGCCCCAGGGCGCCGGCGCGCGACCCCTGAGTGGCGGCTGCGCCCCGCTCGCGCCGCAGAGCAGCCCCTCTGCCACCCCTCTTTTCATCCAATCGGCCGGTTCGCAGGGGACCGCCTCGCGCCGTATGCTGTGGCCCTCAGCAGTCTCAGAGCCCGCCATGTCCACGCCCATGTCGCTCGAACGCCTGTTCGGCCTGATGGCCGAAAAGTCGGCGTCGGACCTTTTCCTGTCGGTGGGCTCGCCGATCACGATCAAGATCAATGGCGTCTGCGTGCCGATCAACCAGGAACGTCTCGCCCCGCAGTCGATCGTCTCGCTGCTCGCCGAGCGGCTGACGGATGCGCACTTCCGCGAACTCGAGGACTCCCGCGAGCTCAATATCGGTCTGCCAGTGCAGGGCATCGGCAGCTTCCGCTTGTCGGCTTTCCTGCAGCGCGGGTCGATCTCGGCCGTAATCCGCTTCATCCCGCATGACATTCCGAAGCTCGATGCGCTGCACCTGCCCGAGGTGCTGAAGGACCTGGTCATGGAGCGCCGGGGCATGATCCTGGTCGTCGGTTCGGCCGGATCAGGCAAGTCGACCACGATCGCGTCGATGATCGACCACCGCAACGAGCTGACCACCGGGCACGTGCTGACCTTCGAGGACCCGATCGAGTTCCTGTTCCGCAACAAGAAATCGATCATCAACCAGCGCGAAATCGGTTCCGACGCACGCACGTTGCAGGCCGCGCTGCGCAGCGCGATGCGGCAGGCGCCGGACGTGATCTTCATTGGCGAGATCCGCGACCGCGACACAATGAGCGCGGCGCTCGCCTACGCAATGTCGGGCCACCTCGTCGTGGCCACGCTGCACGCGACCAACAGTTCACACGCGCTGAATCGTGTGATCAGCTTCTATCCGCCTGAAACGCGGCAGGCGCTGTTCCAGGACCTGTCGGTCGCAATGAGGGCGATCGTTTCGCAGCGCCTGGTGCGCAGCAAGCGTGGTGGCCGGGTGCCTTCGGTCGAGGTGCTGATGAACACGCGGCACATCGCCGACCTGATCGAGCGCGGCGACGTGCAGGCGATCAAGGAGGCGATGGAACAGAGCCTCGCGCCGGAGAGCATCTCGTTCGAGCAGAGCCTGTACACGCTGATCCAGGGCGACCAGATCACACGCGAGGATGCGCTGGCCGCGGCCGATTCGCAGAACAACCTGCTCTGGTTCATCAACAACGCCGGCAAGGCCCGAACCCAGCTGCATAAGGAGAAGAAGGACGAAGGCACCGATGCGTCCTTCTCGGAGTTCACGCTGAACATCTGACAGGCGTCTGCGCGATCGCTGGCCGCGCGACATCTGCCATTACAATTGGCCCGCTTCGCACGGCGCTCATGCGCGCGGCGGCGCCGGCATGAGCCCCACCCTCGATCTCGTCCACCAGTTGATCGCCCGTCGTTCCGTCACCCCGGACGATGGCGGCTGCCAGACCCTGCTCGCGCAGCGACTGGCCGGTTCCGGTTTCTCGGCCGAAACCATTGCCCGCAACGGTGTCACCAACACCTGGCTGCGGCGCGGCCGTTCTGCGCCGGTGTTCGTGTTCGCCGGCCACACCGATGTCGTGCCGACGGGCCCGCTCGAGCAATGGAGCACGGATCCGTTCGTGCCGACCGAACGCGCCGGGCAGCTCTATGGGCGCGGTGCGTCGGACATGAAAAGCTCGATCGCGGCCTTCGTCGTCGCCGCCGAGGAGTTTGTTCGCGAACATCCGAACCATCCGGGTTCGATC
>Ga0335084_10002244_pt1 | contig 18544 bp, 12 predicted proteins | sample Lox_Sample_44_FD_206721 | JGI IMG/M metagenome (GOLD analysis project Ga0335084, IMG submission 206721) | Soil microbial communities from Loxahatchee National Wildlife Refuge, Florida, United States - Lox_Sample_4.4 | ecosystem: Environmental > Terrestrial > Soil > Wetlands | place: USA...
GGGGTCGACCTGGGCCGGGTCCGGATCGGCCTCGCGCTCGCGGACGACCTCCTGCGCGCCGCCCGGCCGCTCGAGACCCTCACCCGCCGCGGCGAGGCGGAAGACCTGGCGGCGATCGCCGCGCTGGCCCGCGACTGGGAGGTGAGCCGAGCGGTCCTCGGGCTGCCCCTCAACATGGACGGCAGCGAGGGCCCCTCGGCCCGGCTCGCCCGCGCCTTCGCCCCGCGGCTCGCGGCCGCCCTCGGGGTGCCGGTGGAGCTCTTCGACGAGCGGCTCTCCACCTTCGAGGCCGAGACCCGCTTGCGCGATCGGGGGCTTTCGTCGAAGGATCGCCGGGGCATGGTGGACGCGGAGGCCGCGGCGGTGATCCTGCAAGGCTGGCTCGACCGGAGCCCGGCGTGAGGCCGGAGGGGCGCCCCCGGGCACGCCGATGAGGACCCTCCTGCGCGCGCTCGCCGTCGCCGTGCTCCTGGCCGTGCTCGCGGCGGCCGCCGGGCTGATCCTCGCCTGGCGCGACGTGGCTGCCTTCCGGGCCACTCCCTACGGCGGGCCCGAGGAGAAGGTGGTGGTGATCCCGCCCGGCGCCGGCGCCCGGACGGTCGTCCGGGCCCTGGCCCACGCCGGCGCCCTCTCCAGCGAGACACGCGCCTGGCGGTACGTGCGCTGGGTGGCGCGCGATCCCCGGCCCTTCCGCGCCGGCGAGTACGGGTTCGCCGGCCCGCTCACGCCCGACCAGGTGCTCGACCGGGTCCGCGAGGGGCTGGTGAAGCTGCACCGGCTGACCGTGCCGGAGGGGCTGCGCGCGGACGAGATCGCCGAGCTGGTCGCCCGGAGCGGCCTGGCGCGGGCCGACGACTTCCTCGCCGCCGCGCGCGATCCGGGCCTGGCGCGCTCCCTCGGGCTTCCCTACGAAGGGCTGGAGGGCTTCCTCTTCCCGGACACCTACAGCTTCGCCGCCGGGGTGAGCGCGCGCGCCATCGCCACCGAGATGGTGGCCCGCTTCAAGGAGGAGTACGCCAAGGCCGACGCGGCCCGCGATCCCCGGGTCAGGCTGGGGATGGGGGAGACGGCGATCCTCGCCTCCATCGTGGAGAAGGAGACGGGGCGGGAGGAGGAGCGCCCCCGGATCTCCTGCGTCTTCCACAACCGGCTGCGGCGCGGGATGCGGCTGCAGACCGATCCCACGGTGATGTACGCCACCATGCTCCGCACCGGCCGCTGGTCGAAGAACATCACCAAGGCCGACCTGCTCACCCCCCACCCGTACAACACGTACACCGCCGGCGGCCTGCCCCCCGGCCCCATCGCCAACGCCGGGGCGGCCGCCCTCCGGGCGGCGCTCGCGCCCGCCGAGTGCCGCGACCTCTACTTCGTCTCCCGCAACGACGGCTCGCACGTCTTCTGCCCGGACCTCGTCTGCCACAACGCCGCCGTCCGCACCTGGCAGGTCGAGTTCTTCCGGCGTCCGCGCTGACCCCGCCGCCCCCCTCGGGGGCACCTGGCGGGCGGCCGCCCCCCTGCTCTGCATCGCGCCCGCCCGGGCCTTATGCTCCGGGGGTCGGCGGCTTCGCCGAGCGAGGCAGGGGATCCATGCGAGAGCCACGAGATGCGGTGCAGACGGGGTGGGTGGGCCGGATCGCCGCCCTCCAGGATCGCCAGGGCTACTCCGAGCAGCACTGGGAGGGCTCCTTCGAGGACTACGTCCAGATCGTCCGGCAGAACCCCAAGGTCACCCGGACCGCCTTCCAGCGCGTCTACGACATGATCCTGTCGCACGGGAAGACGGAGTACATCGACAACAAGAAGAAGCTCATCCGGTACAACTTCTTCACCGACCCGGACTTCGGGGGGAAGGACGCCATCTACGGGCTCGACATCCCGCTCATGAAGCTGGTGAACGTCTTCAAGAGCGCGGCCCAGGGCTACGGCACCGAGAAGCGCGTCATCCTCCTGCACGGCCCGGTCGGCTCCTCCAAGTCGACCATCGCCCGGCTGCTGAAGAAGGGGCTGGAGGCCTACTCCAAGACCGCCGAGGGAGCGCTCTACACCTTCGCCTGGGACGTCGAGCGGACCAACCTCGAGGGCCAGCGGCGGCGCGAGACCATGCCCTGCCCGATGCACGAGGAGCCGCTCCACCTCGTGCCCCACGAGTTCCGGGAGAAGGTCTACGCCGAGATCTCCCCCGCCGAGGCCGGCTACGCCATCCCCGACACCGGCGACCTCTGCCCCGCTTGCCGCTTCGTCTACAAGGAGCTGATGACCGAGTACAAGGGCGACTGGGAGCGGGTGGTGCAGCACGTGCGCGTGCGTCGGCTGATCCTCTCGGAGAAGGACCGGATCGGGGTCGGCACCTTCCAGCCCAAGGACGAGAAGAACCAGGACTCGACCGAGCTCACCGGCGACATCAACTACCGGAAGATCGCCGAGTACGGCTCGGACTCCGATCCGCGCGCCTTCAACTTCGACGGGGAGTTCAACATCGCCAACCGCGGGATCATCGAGTTCGTCGAGATCCTGAAGCTCGACGTGGCCTTCCTCTACGACCTGCTGGGCGCCACCCAGGAGCACAAGATCAAGCCGAAGAAGTTCCCCCAGACCGACATCGACGAGGTGATCGTCGGCCACACCAACGAGCCCGAGTACAAGAAGCTCCAGTCGAACGAGTTCATGGAGGCGCTCCGGGACCGCACGGTGAAGATCGACATCCCCTACATCTCCCGGCTCGACGAGGAGGTGAAGATCTACGAGCGCGACTACAACGCGCACAAGATCCGGGGGAAGCACATCGCCCCGCACACCCTGGAGATGGCGGCGATGTGGGCGGTGCTCACCCGGCTCGAGGAGCCGAAGAAGCACAACCTCACCCTGGTCCAGAAGCTGAAGCTCTACAACGGCAAGACCCTCCCCAACTTCACCGAGGACAACATCAAGGAGCTGCGCAAGGAGGCGGCGCGCGAGGGGATGGAGGGGATCAGCCCCCGCTACGTGCAGGACAAGGTCTCGAACGCCCTGGTCTCGGACAAGGGCGAGGGGTGCGTGAACCCGTTCATGGTGCTGAACGAGCTGGAGGCCGGGCTGCGCCAGCACTCGCTCATCTCCTCCGAGGACCAGCGCAAGCGGTTCCGGGAGCTGCTCACCGACGTGAAGCGCGAGTACGAGGACGTGGTGAAGAACGAGGTCCAGCGCGCCATCAGCGCGGACGAGGACGCGATCACCAAGCTCTGCGCCAACTACATCGACAACATCAAGGCCTACACCCAGCGGGAGAAGGTCCGGAACAAGTACACCGGCCAGTACGAGGAGCCCGACGAGCGGCTGATGCGGTCGATCGAGGAGAAGATCGACATCGCCGAGAGCCGCAAGGACGACTTCCGCCGCGAGATCATGAACTACATCGGGGCGCTGGCGATCGAGGGGAAGACCTTCAACTACCGGACCAACGAGCGGCTGCACAAGGCGCTCGAGCTCAAGCTCTTCGAGGACCAGAAGGACTCGATCAAGCTCAAGAACCTGGTGGCGTCCGTCGTCGACCGCGAGACGCAGGAGAAGATCGACGTGGTGAAGCAGCGCCTGATCAAGAACTACGGGTACTGCGAGGTCTGCTCGACCGACGTCCTCAACTTCGTCGCCTCGATCTTCGCGCGCGGCGACGCCAAGGACTGACGGCCCGGCGGGCGGGAGGGCGGGGAGGCATGTCCCTCAAGATCAAGCAGGACCACGCCCGCTTCCGCGACATCGTTCGCGGCCGGATCAAGCGCAACCTGAAGAAGTACATCCAGAAGGGCGAGCTGGTCGGCAAGAAGGGGAAGGACTTCATCACCATCCCCGTCCCCACCATCGACATCCCCCACTTCCGCTTCGGCGAGCGCTCCCAGGGCGGGGTGGGCCAGGGCGACGGCGACCCGGGCGATCCCCTCTCCCCCTCCGACGCCCAGCCCGGGAGCGGGCAGGCCGGGCAGGGCGAGGGGCAGCACCTCCTCGAGGTCGACGTCTCGCTCGAGGAGCTGGCCGACATCCTGGGCGAGGAGCTGGCCCTCCCCCGCATCCAGCCCAAGGGGCGCGACCGGATCGTCACCACCCGGCTGCGCTACACCGGGATCTCGCCCTCCGGCCCCGAGTCGCTGCGCCACTTCAAGCGGACCTACAAGCAGGCCCTCCGCCGCCAGATCGCCAGCGGCAGCTACAACGCCAAGCGGCCGGTGATCGTCCCGGTCCGCGAGGACCGGCGCTATCGCTCCTGGAAGCAGGTCCCGCTGCCCGAGACCAACGCCGTGGTCCTCTACATGATGGACGTCTCGGGCTCGATGGGGGACGAGCAGAAGGAGATCGTCCGGATCGAGTCCTTCTGGATCGATACCTGGCTGCGGAAGCACTACAAGGGGCTGGAGACCCGCTACATCATCCACGACGCGGTGGCCCGCGAGGTGGACCGCGAGACCTTCTTCCACACCCGCGAGTCGGGCGGCACCATGATCTCCTCCGCCTACAAGCTGGCGCTGGAGATGATCGAGACCGACTACGCGCCCTCCAGCTGGAACGTCTACCCCTTCCACTTCTCCGACGGCGACAACTGGAGCGCGGACGACACCCGGCTCTGCGTCGAGCTCCTCCAGTCCAAGATCCTGCCGGCGGTGAACCTGTTCTGCTACGGCCAGGTGGAGAGCCCCTACGGCTCGGGCCAGTTCATCAAGGACCTGAAGGAGGCGGTGGGCGACCGCGAGAACGTGGAGCTCTCCGAGATCGCGGACAAGGACGCGATCTACGCCTCCATCAAGACGTTCCTCGGGTCGGGCAGGTAGGGGCCATGGACAAGCACACCCACCTCCCCGCCCGCCTCCACGACCTCCGGAACCGGATCGAGGGGTACGCCCGGGCCTACGGCCTCGACTTCTTCGACACCGTCTTCGAGGTGCTGGGCTTCGACGAGATCAACATGGTGGCCGCTTACGGCGGCTTCCCCAACCGCTACCCCCACTGGCGGTTCGGCATGGAGTACGAGCGGCTCTCCAAGGGGTACGAGTACGGGCTCTCGAAGATCTACGAGATGGTGATCAACAACGATCCCTCGTACGCCTATCTGCTCGAGTCCAACATGGACGTGGACCAGAAGCTGGTGATGGCCCACGTGTTCGGGCACGTCGACTTCTTCAAGAACAACTTCATGTTCCGGCACACCAACCGGAAGATGATGGACCAGATGGCGAACCACGCCACCCGGGTCCGCCGCTACCAGGACAAGCTGGGCGTCGAGCCGGTGGAGGACTTCATCGACCGCTGCCTGTCGCTGGAGAACCTCATCGACTACCAGTCGCCCTACGTGAAGCGGCGCCCGGACCGCGGCAACGTCCCCGAGAGCGACGAGCGCAAGGTGGCGCACGGCTTCAAGGCCGAGCGCGAGTACATGCGGGAGTTCATCAACCCTCCCGCCTTCCTCGAGGCCGAGCAGAAGCGCCTCGACGACGAGGCCTCGCGGAAGAAGAAGTTCCCCGAGCGACCCGAGCGCGACGTGCTGCTCTTCCTGCTCGAGCACGCGCCGCTGGAGCGCTGGGAGCACGACGTGCTCGGCATCGTGCGCGACGAGGCGTACTACTTCGCGCCGCAGGGCCAGACCAAGATCATGAACGAGGGCTGGGCCACCTACTGGCACTCCACGATCATGACCCAGCGGGCGCTCGACTCCTCCGAGGTGATCGACTACGCCGACCACCACTCCGGCACGCTGGCCACGCAGTCCGGGCAGCTCAACCCCTACAAGCTCGGGGTCGAGCTGTGGCGCGACATCGAGGACCGCTGGAACAAGGGGCGCTTCGGCAAGGAGTACGACGAGTGCGACTCCTTCGTGGAGCGCAAGCACTGGGACAAGCAGCTGGGCCTGGGGCGCGAGAAGATCTTCGAGGTCAGGAAGCACTACAACGACGTCACCTTCATCGACGAGTTCCTCAACCTCGAGTTCTGCGTCGACCAGAAGCTCTTCACCTTCGGATACAACGAGAAGCACCAGCGCTGGGAGATCCTGGAGCGGGAGTTCCGCAAGGTGAAGGACAAGCTGCTCCACATGCTGACGAACTTCGGCCAGCCGGTCATCTCGGTCGAGGACGGCAACCACGAGAACCGCGGCGAGCTCCTGCTCGTGCACCGCCACGACGGCGTGGACCTGAAGCTCGACTACGCGCGCGACACGCTCCGCCACGTGCAGACCCTGTGGCGCCGGCCGGTGAACCTCGTCACGCGGGTGGACGGCCGCGGCACCCTCTTCCGGTACGACGGGCGGGAGCACTCCGACCGGCGGGTCGAGCTCTGACCGCGGCCCGGGGCCATCACACCCCCCGGTTGCCCTCACGCCCGGAGAATGCCTTCTCCTCGCCGCCCCTGGTAGAGTGCGCCGCGTGAGCCCGAACGACGTCCCCCGGCGGCGTTCCCTGCCCGCCTGGCTGGCCAGCCTGGGATTCCTCGCCATCCTGGCCGTGGCCGGCCTGGGCGCCCTCGGCCGGCTCGACGTCTCGGCGCTCTTCACGAGGCCCGCCGTCCAGCCGGCCCCGGTGGCGGTCGCTCCCCCGCCGGCCCCGCCTCCGCCCCCCACGCTGCGGTTCACCGACCGTACGGTGCGCCTCGCGCGCAACCAGACCATCGGGCAGGCGCTCCTCTCCCTGCAGGTGGCCGGCGCCGATGCGACCGCCGTGGTGGCCGCGCTCAAGGATCTCTTCCCGGCGCGCAAGGCGCGCCCCGGCGACCAGCTCCGGCTCGAGCGCGACGAGTCCGGGGCGCTCCACCGCTTCACCTTCCGGCAGAGCCGCGCCGACGAGTGGGTCGTCGAGCGAGCGGACGACGGAACGCTCGCCGCGCGCAAGCGCCCGGTGGCGCTCACCACCGAGGTGGCCCGCGTGGAGGTGAAGATCAGCTCGTCCCTCTACGAGTCCATGGCCGCGAGCGGCGAGGATCCGATCCTGGCCGTGCTGGCCGCGGACGCGCTCGCCTGGGACGTGGACTTCTACCAGGACGTGCGAAACGGCGACCGGCTCTCGCTCGTGTTCGAGCGGGTGCTCGCCGACGGCGCGCCGCTCCGCTACGGCGAGGTGCTGGCCGCCGAGTACGCGGGCGAGTCCACCGGCGTGCGCCGGATCTTCCGCTGGGTGGACCCGGACGGCCAGGCCGGCTACTACGACGACGCCGGGCAGAGCGCCCAGCGCGGATTCCTCCGCTCGCCGCTCAAGTACGCGCACCTCACCTCGCGCTTCGGGAACCGCAGGCACCCCGTGCTGGGCTACACCCGCGCCCACGAGGGCGTCGACTACGGCGCGCCGGTGGGCACGCCCGTATGGGCGGTGGGCGACGGCACGGTGACGCAGTCCGGCTGGAACGGCGGATGCGGGAAGAGCGTCACCCTCCATCACCGGAACGGCTACGAGACCGTCTACTGCCACCTGTCGGGCGTGGCCGTCTCCGCCGGCAAGGGCGTCTCCCAGAAGCAGGTCATCGGCTGGGTGGGCGAGTCCGGGCTCGCGACCGGCCCGCACCTCCACTACATGGTGAAGAAGGCCGGCCGGCCCGTGAACCCGCTCACCCTCCAGCTGCCGCGCGGTGCGCCGGTGAAGGCCGAGTGGCTCCCGGAGTTCCAGCAGCGGATCGCGCCGCTCCAGGCGCGCCTGCGCGGAGACCCGGCCGCGGTGAACTAGGAGTCAGCGGCGGCGCCGCCGGGCCTTCTCCACGAGCGGCGACTTCCCGGAGAGCTCCTTCCCGTTCAACGCCGCCACGGCCGCGTCGGCCGCCTCGGGCTTCACCTCGAGGAAGACGTTCCCTCGGCGCAGCTCCAGCGCCTCGATCTCCGTGCCGGGCGCGTTCGCGGCGACCCAGCTCCGCACCTTCTGCTCGTCGACGCCGTCCTGCTCGCCGGCGCCCACGAAGAGGCGCGTGCGGGGCGGACGCGGCGGCGCCGACCGCGCGCCCTCGCCTCCCCCGGGCTCCACCGGGGAGGTCTCGAACGCGGTGGCGAGCTCGAGCGGCGGCACGCCCGGCTCCGGGCCCTCGTCTCGCCGCGGGCGCTCCCGGCCCTCGCGCCGGGGCTCGCCGCGGTCGACGCGCTCTCGCCGCCCGCGCTCCCGGCCTCCGTCGCGGTGCGGGCGCTCCTCGTGTCGCTCGTGCTGGGCCTTCTTGTGCTCGGCCTTCTCGCGGTCCTGCGCCCGCTCCATGCGGTGATGGGTGAAGAAGTACTTGAGGGCGAAGGCCACCAGGTACTCGCCGTCCTGCCGCGACCGGAGCTCCTGCGAGAGCGGGATGAACGCCTCGAAGATGGAGGCGCTCATGGCCTCCTTGAGCTCGGCCACGTGCCGCTCGCTCCAGCGGCGGCGCGCCTCCTCCGGCGCGGGGAGCGTGCGTTCCTCGAACTGGATGCCGAACTTCTTCTGCAGCGCGGTCAGGGTGTGGATCTCCGCGCCGGAGACGATGGAGAGGCTGGTGCCCTTCTTGCCGATGCGCCCGGTGCGGCCCACCCGGTGCAGGAACACCGCCGGGTCCTCGGGCAGCGAGTAGTTGATGACGTGCGAGAGGTCGGAGATGTCGATGCCCCGGGCGGCGATGTCGGTCGCCACCATGAAGCGCACCTCTCCCCGCTTCACCTTCGCCATCACCCGCTCGCGCTCCTTCTGCGGCAGGTCGCCGTTCAGCAGCTCGGCGTCGTAGCCGTTGCGGTTGAGCACCGCCGCCACGAGCGAGGTGTCGTTGCGGGTGTTGCAGAAGACGATGGCCGTCTCCGGCTCCTCGCTCTCGATCATGTAGAGGAGGTTGCGCGGCTTGGGGTACGCGTCGACCGCCGGGTACATGACGTTGTGGATGTTGTCGACCCGGAACTCGTCGCCGGAGAGCAGGATGGTCTCCGGGTCGGTGAGGTACTCGCGGATGATCTGCTCGATGTCGGCCGGGACGGTGGCCGAGAAGAGCAGCTGCTGGCAGCGTTCGGGCAGGTGGTCGAGGATCCGGGTGACCTCCTCGAAGAAGCCCATGTTGAGCATCTCGTCCGCCTCGTCGAGGCAGCACACCATGCAGTCGTCGAGGGAGAGCGTGCGCCGGCGGATGTGGTCGTAGATGCGGCCGGGCGTGCCCACCACGATCTCCGCGCCCGCCTCGAGCTTCTGGAGCTGCTCGCTCATCGAGGCGCCGCCGTACACCGTCACCACCCGGAGGTCGCGGTTCTTCGCCAGCGCCGTCATCTCCTCGGCCACCTGGATGGCCAGCTCCCGGGTCGGGCACATCACCAGCACCGAGGGCTTGCGCCGCCCGTCGGGGATGCGCTCCAGGATGGGCAGCGTGAAGGCCGCGGTCTTCCCGGTGCCGGTCTTCGACCGGACGATGACGTCGCGGCCCGCCTTCACCACCGGGAACGTCCTCACCTGTACCGGGGTCGGCCGCACGTAGCCGCGCTCGGCCACCGCGCGTCGGACCGGCTCGCTGAGGCCCATCTCGTCGAAGGACGTCTCCGCGACGTAGTCGGACGGCGCCCCGGCGGGCGCCGTCACCTGCTCGTTCTCCATGTCGTCTCGCTCCGTTCGGATCCCGCTCGAGCGGGGTCCCGTGGAGGCGCATGGCGGCAGGCTCGCAAGAATCGCGGGAGCCCCGGTGGCGACCGGGGCTCGCGCCGTTCAGCGAGACCCGCCATGCGCCGTGTCCCCTTCCCGGCGCCCGGGGGCGGACGGGTCGGAGGCGTTCGGCCGCGTTGCGCGCGGCCTCGACCCTCTATATCACAGGACTTCCCGGCGGCCCTCATTCCGGCCCGCCTCCCCGCGCCATGGCCTCCGAGACCGACACCGACGCACCTTCCGGCGTGGAAGCCGACGAGGAGGACCCCCTCGCCGCTCCCGTCCGGGGGACGGCCCGGCCGGCCGCGCGCGGGGAGCCCCTCGCCTCGGAGGGCGGGCTCGTCCGCTACGACCCGCTCCGGGCCTACCTCGCGGAGGTGGCGCGCCACCGGGTCCTCTCCCGGGACGAGGAGCACGCCCTCGCCGTCCGCTTCCGCGAGAGCGGCGACGTCGACGCCGCCTACAAGCTGGTCGCCTCGAACCTTCGACTGGTCGTGAAGATCGCCCACGAGTACCGGCGCGCCGCCTTCCAGCTCCTCGACCTCGTGCAGGAGGGGAACCTGGGGCTCATGCAGGCGGTGAAGAAGTACGACCCGTGGAAGGGCGTGAAGCTCTCCACCTACGCAGCCTGGTGGATCCGCGCGTACATCATCCGCTTCATCATGGAGAACTGGCGGATGGTGAAGCTGGGCACCACCCAGGCCCAGCGGAAGCTCTTCTTCAACCTCGCCAAGGAGCGCGAGAAGCTGCTCGCCCGCGGCATCGAGCCCACGCCGCGCCTGCTGGCGAAGAACCTCGACGTCGAGGAGTCCGAGGTGGAGGAGATGTCGGCGCGCATGGCCAGCGACGACCTCTCCCTCGACGCGCCGATGCGCAGCGACGACGACACCTCCCGCCAGACCCGGCTCGACCGCCTCGGCGACGGGGAGCCGGGGGCGGACGTGGCCATCGGCGACGCCGAGCTCCGCCGCATCTTCCGCGAGAAGCTCGCCGCATTCAGCGAGACCGTCGAGGACGAGAAGGAGCGTTACATCCTCGATCACCGGCTCCTGCCGCCCGACGGCGCGGCGCCCATGACGCTCCAGGAGATCGGGTCGCACTTCGGGCTCACCCGCGAGCGCGCACGCCAGATCGAGGCGAAGCTCACCGGGCGGCTGCGCGAGTTCCTGCGGGCGGAGATCCCCGACTTCGAGCTCCTGGCGCCGCCGGAGGACTGAGCGGTGAACGAGGTGCGGCTCTGGGCGAGGCTCCTCGGCCACGAGGCCCCCCGGGCGCTCCTCCGCCACAAGGTGCGCTCGGCGCTCGCCTCGCTCGGCATCGCCATCGGCGTGGCGGCGGTCGTCTGGGTGGTGTCCATCGGACGGACGGGCACCGAGCGGGCGAAGGACGAGCTCCGCAAGCTGGGCGACAACCTCGTGTGGATCGAGGCGGGCTCCCGCACCGTGAGCGGCCTGCGGATCGGCTCGCACGGGACCACCTCGCTCACGCCCGAGGACGCCGCGGCGGTGCGACGCGAGGTGCCGCTCCTCACCCGCGTCTCCGAGAACGTCGACGACCGGGTGCAGGTGAGCTCGGCGCGCTCGAACTGGAACACGGTGTACCGGGGCGTCTCGCCCGAGTACCTCGAGGTGAAGGCGTTCCGGATGCAGCTGGGGAGCTTCCTCACCGCCGACCAGGTCCGCCACGCCGAGAGCGTGGCCGTGCTCGGGGAGACCGCCCGCTACCGCCTCTTCGGCGTCGACGACCCGGTCGGCCAGACCGTGCGGATCGGCCGGTTCCCGTTCCTGGTCATCGGCGTGCTCGCGCCCAAGGGCCCGTCGGCCGACGGCCGCGACCTCGACGACATGATCGTCCTGCCCTGGACCGCGGCCCAGAAGAAGCTCCGCGGCAAGGACGCCACCTGGCTCGACGACATCCTCTGCTCCGCGGTGTCGATGGAGTCGGTCGACGCGGCGGTGGCGCAGGTGCGTGCCCTCCTCCGCCAGCGCCACGCCATCGGCGGGGACCGGGAGGAGGACTTCAACATCCGGCGGCCCGACGAGGTCATGAAGGCGCAGATCCAGGCGAGCGAGACCCTCGAGCGCCTCCTGCTCGCCCTGGCGTCCATCGCCCTCCTCGTCGGCGGCGTCGGCATCATGAACGTGCAGCTCGCCTCGGTCGCCTCGCGCACCCGGGAGATCGGCGTGCGCATGGCGGTCGGCGCGACCGCCGCGGCGGTGCGGGTGCAGTTCCTGGGCGAGGCCGCCGCGATCAGCCTCGTGGGCGTGGGCCTGGGCATCCCGCTGGCGCTCCTGGGCGCCTCCACGGTGGGCGCGCTCATCGGCTGGGAGATCGCCGTCCCGCCGGTCGCGGTCGCGCTCGCGGTGGGCGTGTCGGCGGCGGTCGGGCTCGTCTCCGGCTTCTACCCGGCCTGGCTCGCCTCGCGGCTCGACCCCATCGTCGCGCTGCGGGAGGAGTGATCCGCCGGTCCTCTACCCCGCCCCGCCCACCACCAGCACGGTGCAGCTCCGGGCGCCGTGGGCGCCGATGACGAGCGCCTGCTCGATGTCGGCCGTCTTGGAGGGGCCGGATAGGAAGAGCTGAAAGCCCTTGCCGTGGTCGATGCGCGCGTAGGCCTCGTGCATGTCGTGGACGATCGACGCCGCGCGCACCACCACCGCGAGGTGCTCCGGGATGACGAAGAGTGCCTGGTGGGGCAGCTTCCGCACGTCGATCCAGACCGCTCCGTTCTCGGCCACGCCCAGCTCGGCGGGCAGGACGCAGAGATCGAGGCCGTCGAGGCCATGGGGGTCGTCGATGACGGCGGGGTCGAAGGTCGCGGCGCCCACGCCCGGCACGAGGGAGGCGATGCGCCTCGCCTCCCGGTGGACGGGCAGCTCGCGCAGCGCCCGGTCGGCGGAGGCGAGATCGTCGGCCCGGAGGCAGGCCCCGCCCACCGCCGCCACCATCTCGGCGAACTTCGCGACCGGGTCCGGGAACCGCGCCCCGAGACCCTCGACGCCGGGGTGCGGGACCGGGGCGGGCTGGGCCCCGCGCACCGCGGCGAGGATCCGGTCACGACTGGACACGGGTCCTCCGGTAGACGTCGCGAAAGCTCTCCCGCGGCGCGGGCGGCAGCTCGCGCTCGCGCGTCCAGCCGCGGCCCAGCGCCCCGGCGAGCCCCGGGAGCGTGCGCAGGAACCACCGGCCGAGCCGGCCCAGGAGCTCGTAGCGCCGCCGCCCGCGGAAGGCCCAGGAGGCGAACGCCATGGCGGCGCGCTTCCCCGGCGGCAACAGCCCCCTCGCCACGATCTCGCGCCGCCAGCCGAGGAGCTGGTGGTGGAGGTCGATGCGCACCGGGCAGACGTCGCTGCAGGACCCGCACAGCGAGGAGGCGAAGGGCAGGCTGGCGTGGGCGCCCGCGTCCCGGGCCGGGGCGAGCGTCGAGCCGATGGGCCCCGGGATGATCCAGGAGTAGCTGTAGCCGCCGCTGCGCCGGTACACCGGGCAGGTGTTGAGGCAGGCGCCGCAGCGGATGCAGGCGAGCGCCCTGCGGAAGCCCGTCCTCGCGAGCAGCGCCGACCGCCCGTTGTCCACGACCACCACGTGGAGGGCGCTCCCCCTCCGCGGCCCGTGGAAGTGGCTCGTGTAGGTCGAGACCGGCTGGCCGGTGGCGCTCCGGGCGAGCAGGCGCAGGAACACGCCCAGGTCGGCGGCGCGGGGCACGATCTTCTCGATGCCCATCGACGCGACGTGCAGGGGCGGGAGCGAGGTCCCCATGTCGGCGTTGCCCTCGTTGGTCACCACCACGAGGCCGCCGGTCTCGGCGATCCCGAAGTTCACGCCGGTGAGCCCCGCCCGCGCGGTCATGAACTTCTCGCGCAGGTGGCGGCGGGCGCGCTCGGTGAGCGCTTTGGGATCGGTGAGGCCGCGCTCGGTGCCCAGCGTGGCGTGGAACAGCTCGCCGATCTCCTCGCGCTTCATGTGGATGGCGGGCATGACGATGTGCGACGGCGGCTTGTGGTCCAGCTGGACGATGCGCTCGCCGAGGTCGGTGTCCACCACCTCGATGCCGCGCGCCTCGAGGTACGGGTTGAGGTGGCACTCCTCGGTGAGCATCGACTTCGACTTCACGAGCAGTCGCACGCCGTGCTCGGCGAGGAGGCCGTGGACGATCTGGTTGTGCTCCTCGGCGTCGCGCGCCCAGTGCACGACGGCGCCCAGCCGCGTGGCGTTCCGCTCGAACTCCTCCAGGTAGGCGGAGAGGTTCGAGAGGGTGTGGGCCTTGATGGCCTCGGCGCGCTCGCGCAGCGCCTCCCAGTCCGGCACGGCGCGCGAGGCGACGTCCCGCTTCTGCCGCACGAACCAGACGGCCTGGTCGTGCCAGTGCACCCGGGCGTCGTCCCGAACGAAGCGGGCGGCGGCCTCGGCGTGGGTCTCGACGCTCGCCACGGTCAGGCCTCCCCGGCCAGGAGCTCGGCCACGTGGCGGACGCGGATGGACTTCCCGGCCCTCCGGATGAGGCCGTCGAGGTGCATGAGGCAGCTCGCATCGACGCCGGTGATGATCTCGGCCCCCATCCGCTCGTGGTCGGCGAGGCGGTCCTTGCCCATGAGCGTCGAGACCGGCGCCTCGTTCACGGCGAACGTGCCGCCGAAGCCGCAGCACTCGTCCGGGCGGGAGGGCTCGAGGAGCGTGATCCCCTCGAGGCCGGAGAGGAGGCCCTTCACCTTGTCGAACGCGGGAACGTTTCGCTCGCTGCCCGACGACAGCCTGAGCTCGCGCAGGCCGTGGCAGCTGCGGTGGAGGCCCACGCGGTGAGGGAATCGCCCCTCCACCCGCTCGACGTGGAGGACGTCGGTGAGGAACTCGCAGAGCTCGAGCGTGCGGCGCCTCACCGATTCGAGCTCGTCGCTCGCCGGCAGGAGGTCCGGATAGTGGTTCCGAACCATCGAGACGCAGCTCCCGGACGGCGCGACCACGTACTCGTACCCGCCGAACACCGAGAGGAAGCGCTCCGCCAGCGGCCGGGCCTCCTCGGCGCAGCCCGAGTTCGCCATGGGCTGGCCGCAGCAGGTCTGGTCCTCGGGGAACTCCACCTTCACGCCGTGGCGCTCCAGCACCTTCAGCGCCGCCATGCCGACCTGCGGGTAGAGCTGGTCCACGTGGCAGGGCACGAAGAGGGCGACCGTGACCATGGTGGGGCAGCCTCGCGCGCCCGGTGCCCACGGTCAACGACGGCGTTCGACGCGCCGCGTGGCGGTGGCCCGGGCGCGGGGCGACCGCACGACGGCCGATGCGCCGGTCCTCGCGAAATGGTCCAATGCGGCCCCCGCCATGAGCGATCCCGACCTGGACGCCCTGCCCGCGCCGTACCGCTCGCTCCACGCCGCCCTCCGCGGGACGCTCCCGCCCGACCGGCTGATCGTCGACCCGCTCCGCCTGTTCGCGCTCGGCACCGACGCCAGCTTCTACCGGCTCACCCCGCGGGTCGCGGTGCGCGTGCGGAGCGAGGCGGAGGTGGCCGCGGTGCTGCGCGCCGCAGGGCAGCGCCGCCTGCCCGTCACCTTCCGCGCAGCCGGGACGAGCCTCTCGGGGCAGGCGGTGAGCGACTCGATCCTGGTGGTGCTGGCGGGCGGCTTCACCGGCCGCGAGGTCCTCGACGGCGGCGAGCGCGTTCGCCTCGAGCCCGGCGTCGTGGGCGCCGAGGCGAACCTGCTGCTCGCGCCGTTCGGGAGGAAGCTCGGCCCGGACCCCGCCTCCATCGGTGCCTGCATGGTGGGCGGCATCGTCGCCAACAACGCCTCGGGCATGTGCTGCGGCACCGCCCAGAACAGCTACCGCACCGTGGAGTCCATGCGGCTCCTCCTCTGGGACGGCACCTCGCTCGACACCGCCGACCCCGCCTCGCGCCGCGCCTTCGCCGCGGCCCGGCCCGAGATCGTCTCGGGTCTCGCCGCCCTGCGCGACGAGCTGCGCGACGACGCGGCACTGGCCGAGCGCATCCGCCGGAAGCACCGGATCAAGAACACCACCGGCTACGGCCTGAACGCCTTCCTCGACCACGACGACCCGATCGACGTGCTCCTGCACCTCATGGTCGGATCCGAGGGCACGCTCGGCTTCATCGGCGAGGTGACGTTCCGCACCGTGCCGGACCACCCGCATCGCGCGAGCGCACTCGTGCTCCACGCGGACATCGCCGACACCGCGCGGGCGGTGCAGAGGCTCGACCGGCAGGTGGTGGCGGCCGCCGAGCTCATGGACCGGGCCTCGCTGCGGGCGGTGGCCGGCAAGTCGGGGATGCCCGCCGGCCTCGCCGCCCTGGGCCCCGCCGCGTGCGCGCTCCTCGTGGAGGTCCGCGCCGCCTCGGCGGAGGCCCTCCCCGCCGCCATCGACGCCGCGGTGGAGCGGCTCTCGGCGGTGCCCTCGCTCGCCCCGGTGGCCTTCACCTCCGACCGCGCCGCCGCCGACCGGCTCTGGGACGTCCGGCGCGGCCTCTTCCCCGCCGTGGGCGCGGCCCGCCGCATCGGCACGACCGTGGTCATCGAGGACGTGGCGTTCCCGATGGAGCACCTCGCCGACGGCACGCTCGCGCTGCAGGACGCGTTCGCGCGCCACGGGTACGTCGAGGGAATCATCTTCGGCCACGCCCTCGACGGGAACCTCCACTTCACGTTCACCCAGGACTTCGGCGATCCGCGCGAGGTGGCGCGCTACCGCGCCTTCGTCGACGAGGTCTGCGAGATGGTGGCCGGCCGCTTCGACGGCTCGCTCAAGGCGGAGCACGGCACCGGCCGCAACATGGCGCCCTTCGTGGAGCGCGAGTGGGGGGCCCGGGCCACCGGCCTCATGCGGCGGGTGAAGGCGCTCCTCGACCCGCACGGCCTCCTCAATCCGGGCGTCCTCGTCGGCGACGATCCGGAGGGCCACCTCAAGAACCTGAAGCCCCTGCCCGCTGCCCACGAGGTGATCGATCGCTGCATCGAGTGCGGCTTCTGCGAGCCGCGCTGCCCGTCGCGGGCGCTCACCGCGACGCCGCGCCAGCGCATCACGGTGGCCCGCGAGATGGCGCGCCTGCGCGCGAGCGGCGCGGACGGCGACCGCCTGGCGCGCCTCGAGGCCGACTTCCGCTACTGGGGCGAGGAGACCTGCGCCACCGACGGCCTCTGCGCGACCGCCTGCCCGGTCGGCATCGACACCGGCGAGTACGTGAAGGCCCTGCGCGCTGCGGACGCCGGGCCGCTGTCGCGGGGCGTGGCGGGCATGGCGGCGCGATGGCTCGGCGCGACGTCGACCCTGGTCCGCCTCGGGCTCGGCGCCGCGGCAGCGGTGGGCCTGTCTTCCCGCAACGGTGGGCCTCCCCTTCCCCGGCCTGCGCGCGCCGCGCCGTGGCGCGACGAGCGGGGGGGCCGCGACCGGACCGTCGTCTACCTTCCGGCGTGCGTGTCGCGCACCTTCGGCCCGTCGCCCGGCGACCCCGAGGAGCGCGCCCAGTCGGAGGCGGTCCGCTCCGTGCTCGACAAGGCCGGCTACGACGTGCGCTTCCCGGACGGGCTCGACGGCCTCTGCTGCGGCCTCGCCTTCGCGAGCAAGGGATTCGTGGAGGCGGGCGACGCGAAGGCCCGCGAGCTCGGGGCCGCGCTCCTCGAGGCGAGCGAGGGCGGGTCGATCCCGGTCCTGTGCGACACGAGCCCGTGCCTGCAGCGCATGAGGAAGGTGCTCGACCCCCGCCTCCGCCTCCTCGAGCCGGTCGAGCTCGTGCACGATCACCTCCGCGACCGGCTCTCGTTCCGCCGCGAGCCCGGGCCTGTGGCCATCCACGTGACCTGCTCGTCGACGAGGATGGGCCTCGCCGGGAAGCTCGAGACGGTGGCGCGCCTCTGCGCGGACCGGGTGGTCATCCCGCCGGGCGTCGGCTGCTGCGGGTTCGCGGGCGATCGCGGTTTCACGCACCCCGAGCTCAACGCGAGCGCGCTCGCCGCGCTGCCGGCGGGGCTCCCGCCGGAGTGCCGCGAGGGGTTCTCGAACAGCCGCACCTGCGAGATCGGCCTCGCTCACCGCTCGGGCCGGCCCTACCGGTCGATCATGTTCCTCGTCGACCGGTGCACATCGCCGGCGCCGGCGTCGCCCGCGGGGCCGCCGCCGATCTGAGCGGCGCCCTCACCCTGGCTCGCCGAAGACGTCGTGCACGTAGTCGTGCGCGACGAGCGCGGCGGCCATCGCCTTTCCCGTGGAGACCCGCCTCGCCAGCTCGGCCCGCTCGAGGTCGAAGATGGCGTCCAGGAGCGCGGCGCGGTCCTCGGGGTGCGCCTCGCCCAGCACGAACAGCACGCGGGCGCTGTGCTGGATGTAGCGAGGCGAGAGCAGCTGGCGGCGCAGGAGGTCCATGATCACCGGCGCCTTCGAGCGATCGAAGCGTGCCGGCTCGCCTCGCCGGTCCTGCTCGGCGAAGAACGCGGCGGTCCAGGCGTCGTGGGCGCGGAGCACCTCGTCGAACAGCTCGGGCGACAGGGGCGTGCCGGCCTTCACCTCGCGGCCGGGGGCGCCCAGCACCACGCCGTCCTCGGTGAGCACGGGGTGCAGCAGGTGGCCGTCCTTCGTGACCTTCGCCCGGTGGCGGAGCAGCGTCCACAGCCACGACACGTTGATGCGGTACGTGGCGAGGTCGTTCATGAAGCGCAGCTTCAGCTCGTAGTCGTCGATGGCCGCGGCGAAGTTGCCGTTCAGGATCTGGAAGCCGTAGTTGGCCGCCATGTAGAACGCGTGCTGCACGTGCTCGACGGTGACCTCTCCCTTCGGGACCGCGTGGATCGCCTCCCACCGCTCGCGGGTGAGAAGCTTCTCCGGCGAGTCGATCGAGGAGGCAGGCACCACCTGGGGCGTGATGCGGCCCTGCGCGTCGAGGAGCCCGCGCGACTGGAGCACCGTTCGCTCGCCGTCGGAGAGGCCGCTCGCCACCGTGGGTACCGGCTTCCCCTGCACCTCCACCGTGG
>Ga0335084_10002246_pt1 | contig 18541 bp, 15 predicted proteins | sample Lox_Sample_44_FD_206721 | JGI IMG/M metagenome (GOLD analysis project Ga0335084, IMG submission 206721) | Soil microbial communities from Loxahatchee National Wildlife Refuge, Florida, United States - Lox_Sample_4.4 | ecosystem: Environmental > Terrestrial > Soil > Wetlands | place: USA...
ATACGAAGGCGCCGTCGCCCGGCTTGTCGACGTCGTTCGTCAGGAGTCCCTGCATGGCCGTGACGGCGCCCGGGCCCGCGAGTGCGAGGACCGCGACGTGGGCGGGTGCCAGGACCGCCCCCGTCTGGAGCGCGGCGAACACCTGTGGTGTCACCTCGCCGCGGTCCAGCCGCCGCCTACCCGGTGCGTCGCTCACTGCCAGCGCTCCGGAAGCAGCTCGCCCGGATCGTGGCCGGCAAACGAGCGCCACACGGCGTCCGCCTCGACCAGCGACTCAGGCGCCAGGTTCGTGGCCAGCATGACACACCGCATGCCGGCGGCTCGCGCGGCGGCGAGCCCGGGCAGGGAGTCCTCGATCGCGACGCAGGCCGCGCGCGCGAGCGGGCGTCGGCCGGCGAGGGCCGCGTGGGCAGCCAAGTAGCCCTCGGGATCCGGTTTGCCTGACGCCACGTCGTCCGCGGCCACGATGACCTCGAAGTGCCTTCGCAGGTCCGCCACCTCGAGCACGTGCTCGATCTCGTGCCGCAACGCGCCCGACACGACGCCGAGGCGGAACCGATCGGCGGCGCGCGCCACGAACTCCCGGGCGCCGGGCACGAGGGTCAGCGAACGCTCGATGCGCTCCCCGTAGCGCCGCGACTTCTCGGCTACGAGCCCGTCCAGCCCCTCGGGCTCGAGCGGCCGCCCCGCCTGCCGAAACGCGATCACGAACGACATCCGGTCGTTCCAGCCCAGATAGTCGGCGTAGTACTGGTCGCGCGTCAACGGAATGCCGTGCTCGGCGAGGAGCGACTCGAGCGTCGCACGATGGTGCTCTTCGTCGTCCACGATGACCCCGTTGAAATCGAACAGCAGGGCGACGTGGTGCCCGTCACGCATAGAGGCCGGCCGCCCGGTAGGAATCGTCGAGGAGCTCGACGGGATGGCGCACCGACGCCGCGAGACCGGCCGCCCGCAGGCCCGCGCCGAGCTGCATGAGGCAGCCGGGATTGCCCGTCGCCACGATCGCGGGCGCGGCTTCCCGCAGGGAGGCAAGCTTGGGTCCGAGCACCGCGCGGGACATCTCGGGCTCGAGCAGCGAGTAGATGCCCGCGCTGCCGCAGCATTGCGCGGCGTCGGGCGTGCTCACGAGCTGCATCACCGGGATCGCCTTGAACAGGGCGAGCGGCGGGTCCGCGATCCGCTGGGCGTGGAGCAGGTGGCACGGGGGGTCGTATGCCACGCGGCGGTCCACCGGCGCGCCGGGCACCGGCCCCCGCTCCGCCAACAGCTCCGTCACGTCGCGCACCCGTTTGCCGAACCGCCCGCCGTCGTCCAACAGGTGGGCGTACTCCTTGAGCAGCGCCCCGCACCCCGCGCTGTTCACCACGATCGGCTCGGTTCCGTCGCCAAACGCCTTCGCATTCCGGCGGGCCAGCGCCGCCGCGGGGGCGTGCAGCCCGGCGTGCACGTGCAGCGCGCCGCAGCATGCCTGGTCGGCAACTTCCCGGACGTCGTATCCGTTGACCTGGAGCGTGCGGATCGTGGCGTCATGAACGTGGGAGAACAGGCCATCCATGATGCAGCCGCGGAAAAGCAGGACGGTCAAGGACGGGCGAGGGCGGGCAAGGGCGGTCGAGGCCGACCGGTTCGGACCGTCCTTGCCCGTCTTCGACCGTCCCCGACCGTCCCTTGTCGCCGCCAGCATCCCCATCGCAAACCCGAACCGACCCCATCCGGCCAACAGGCGCGGCACACCCGTCCAGCGGAGCATGCGCGCCAGACCGTACACGAAGCGTGACAGGCCAGGCGTGGTGAACGCCGCGAGCGCGAGACGAGCGGTCCATGGGAGGCGGCGGGTGCGCGCGAGCATGGCGCGGGCCTCCTCGAGGCCGTGGCCATAGCCGACGCCCGACGGACAGACGGGTTCGCAGGCGCGGCAGCCGAGGCAGCGGTCGAGGTGGGTCTGGACGAACGGGTCGCTCGGGGACAGCTCGCCACGCTCGAGCCCGCGCATCAGCTCGATGCGGCCGCGCGGGCTGTCGGCCTCGTCACCGGTCGCGAGAAAGGTGGGACAGGCCTGCAGACAGAAGCCACAGTGGACGCACGTGTCCAGCGCGGCGAACCCGCCGCGCGCTCGCGCCTCCGGGGAAGTCTCAGCCTGCACGATCGTCGCTGTCCGCCGCGACCGCCAGCGCGTTGCCCGGGTCGAACGTGTGACGCAGTCCGGCCACGAGGGGTCCCACGCCCTCGCGGTACGCGCCGAAGTGCCCCACGGCCCGTCGCAGCGCCCACGGCGCGCGCTCGAGGGTGAGGGGCACTTCCAGTGCGGCCAGCGCGCGGCGCAAATGGCGCAGCCGCTCGACCGACGCGTCGCCAGCCCAGCGCAGCGTCCCCACGCCGGGGCTCGCCGATACCCACTCGTCGCCCACCTGGTGCTGGATCAGGTCGAGCAGCTCGTCGCTTGAATCCGGGAGCCCGCCGATCCGGAATGTGACCGGGCGCGTCGCGAACGCTTCGGCGGCGCGCATCCAGAACGCATGCGCTTCCTCGGCGCGCAGCGGGGCGAGCAGGCCCCCCGTCGCCGCCCGCAGGCCGGCTTCTTCGGCGGCGACGAGCGGCGCCGACCCGGCGAGCCGCACCGCCAGCGCCCAGCGCGCCCGCCGGGCGAGCGAGGGGGACACGAGCTCGAGCGCGGCGAGCGACAGGCCGGCCGCGGTGATGTCGTCCGCGACGCGCGACAGGTCCTCGCGCGATCCCTCGAGCAGGAGCGTCTGATCGACCCGGGGCAGGGCGCGCAGGCGCAGGTGCACGAGCACGATCACGCCGAATGCGCCGAACCCGCCTGCTTGGAGTCTGGTCAGGTCGTAGCCGGCCACGTTCTTCATGACGCGCCCGCCGCTCTGAATCAGGCGGCCGTCCCCCGTCACGAACGTGACGCCGAGGAGGTGGTCGCGCACCGGTCCGAAGCCGTGACGGAGCGGGCCGGCGGTGGCCGTCGCCACGACCGAGCCGAGCGATCGGCCCGCGAGCCCCGGCGGGTCGAGCGCGAGCCACGCGCCGTGGTCGGCGAGCTGCTGGCGCAGCAGATCGAAGCCGATCCCCGCTTCGGCGGTGGCCGTCAGGTCCTGCGGCTGGATGGACGGGATGTGGTCGAGCCGGCGCGTGGTCAGCGCGAGATCGGCCTGGGCGTCGCTCGGCATCCACGTGCCCGATCCTTCGAGACGGACGCGCCACCCTTCGGCGCGCGCGGTCCCGAGCAGGAGCGCGATGGCGTCCGGAGAGCCGGGGGCCACGCGCGGCACGCCGTCCGGTGCTCCCGAGTCCTCGAGCACGGCATCGCGACCGAGCAGCGCCCGGACCCGCTCGACCAGGCTCATGCCACCCCCGCCCATTCCCGGCACGCATGCAACGGAACCACCTTGCCCGGGTTCACGCGCTCCTCCGGATCGAACACGCGCCGCACGCCGCGCATGGCCGCGAGCGAGTCGCCGTCGAAGAGCAGCGGCATGTAGCGCATTTTGTCGAGTCCGATGCCGTGCTCCCCCGTGATCGTGCCGCCGACGGCGATGCAGGCGGACATGATTTCGCCGCTCGCCTGGTCCACGCGATCCCTGAGGCCTGGCACCCGACTGTCGAACGAGATGTTGGGATGGAGATTGCCGTCGCCAGCGTGGAACACGTTGCTCACCGTGAGCCCGTAGCGCGCCGCGATGGCGCTGATCGCTTCGAGAACGTCGGGGAGCGACGAGCGCGGCACGACGGCGTCCTGCACGACGAGGTCCCGCGACAGCCGCCCCATGGCGCCGAAGGCTTTCTTGCGGCCGAGCCACAGCCGCTCGCGCTCCTTGGCGTCCGCGGCGACCCGGATCGAGCGGGCCCCGTGGGTGCGGAGGATGCTCTCCACGGTTGCGGCTTCTTCTTCCACGGCGGCGTCGACCCGTCCGTCCAGCTCGGTGAGCAGCACGGCCGCCGCGTCCCGCGGATAGCCGGCGGCGTACACCGAATCCTCCACGGCGCTGATGCACGACTGGTCCATCATCTCGAGCGCGGCCGGCACGATGCCGCTCGCGATCACCGCGGACACGGCCTCGCCGGCGGTCCGCAACGAGCCGAAGTCCGCGAGCAGCGTGCGGACGGCTCGGGGAACCGGGAGCAGGCGCACGGTGATGCGCGTGGCCACGCCGAAATTCCCTTCCGACCCGACGAACAGCGCCGCGAGGTCTGGCCCCCACGGCTCGCCGCCCGGACTGCCGAGATGGATCACGCGGCCGTCGGCCAGCACGACCTCGAGCGCGAGCACGTGATTCACCGTGGCGCCGTACTTGAGGCAATGCGGGCCGCCCGCGTTCTCGGCGACGTTGCCGCCGATCGTGCAGGCGGTCTGGCTCGAGGGATCAGGGGCATAGTAGAGACCGTGGGGAGCCACGGCGGCGGACAGCTTCACATTGACCACGCCCGGCTCGACGACGGCGATGCGATTCGCGGCGTCAACGGTAAGCACCCGGTTCAGGCGCGTGAGCACGAGCAGCACCGCGTCCGCCGCGGCCAGGGCCCCGCCCGACAGCCCCGTACCCGCGCCGCGGGGAACGAAGGGGATGCCATGCATGGACAGGAGCCGGATCACCGCGATCACTTCATCCCGCGTCCCCGGCAGGACGACCACGCCCGGGAGGCGGCGATGGGTCGTGAGGCCGTCCATGGCGTACGTCGCGCGCTCCGCGCCGCCCGTCCGGACGTGCGAGCGGCCCACGAGCTGCGCGAGCGCCTCGATCACCGCCGGCCCGATCACGTCGCTCGCTCGCTCGGGTGGCCGCGGCCGTTACCCCGGGCGCGCTGCTGCGCGGCCGCGTACCGCTCGGCCTCGACCACCATCGGACCCAGCAGCCCGAGGAGCTGGCGGAGCCGCCCGGCGGTGCTGCGTTGATTCAGCAGCCCCAGCTGGTCGGCGACGTCGAGCTCGAGGGTCGCCGCGACATGGAAGGACAGGACCGTGGGATCGGCCGGGAGCTGGAGGGGCACGTCCACCGAGGGATCGGTGAGCGACGCGCGGAGCCGGGCGAACTGGCCGAACGCGCGGCGCACGTCGGTCGCGAGCTGCCCCGCTTCCACCGGGTCGACCTCGTCGTCGAACTCCTCCACCTGCGCCACGCGGTACGACCGGTCGCTCGCGACCCAGTCGAGCAGCACGAAGCGCCGTTCGCCCTCGGTCAGGATGTTGGCGCGTCCGTCGGGAAACCGGTTGGCGGACCGAATGACCGCGACGCACCCGACGTCGCCCGGCACGGGGACGGCCGCAGCCGCCGGGTCGTCCACGGGCGGCACGTAGGCGATGCCGAACCGCTGGTCGTCTTCGAGGCAGTCCACGAGCAGCTGGCGATAGCGCGGCTCGAAGACGTGCAACGCCTGCGAAGCCCCGGGGAAGAGCACCACGGGAAGCGGGAAGAGGGGCAGCGCGCGCGTCATGGGGGAAGTATACGCAACGAGGGGTCAGGAATCGATTTCCTGACCCCTCGTGATCGCGCCGGCCGCGGTTTCGCTACGCCGCTCGCCAGAATCCTCTGAGCGCCCTGCCGTCGGGCGACTCGCGGAGCTTCTCGAACGCGCGTTCGCGGATCTGCCGGATGCGCTCGCGCGTCACGCCCATCAAGGCGCCGATCTTCTCGAGCGTCATCGCCTCGCTGCCCTCTTCGAGGCCGTAATAGAGATAGAGGATCTTGCGTTCGCGGGGGGTGAGGTACTTCTGGAAGATGCGGTCGACGAACTCGCGCATCAGCTTGCCGTCGGTGTGCTCCTCGATTTCGCCGCTTTCCTGCCCCGCGAACCGCTCGCCCAGCGTCGCCGCGTCCTTGTCGGTCCGATCCACCGGCGCATCGAGCGAGAGCTCGGCGGCCGTCATGCGGCGCGCGGTCCGGACGTTGTCCACCGTGTCCTCGAGCGCCTTGGCGATCTCGTCGTCAGTGGGCTCGCGGCCGAGCTCCTGGGACAGATAGGTCTCGGTGCGGCTCATACGGATCAGCTGGGAATTCTGATTCAGCGGGATGCGGACGCTGCGAGTCTGCTCTGCGAGGGCTTTCAGCACTGCCTGTCGAACCCACCACACTGCATACGAGATGAACTTCACGCCTTGATCCGGATCGAACTTCTTGACCGCCTTGAGGAGCCCTTCGTTGCCGATCGCCACCAGCTCGGAGAGATCGAGTCCGTGCCCCTGATATTTCTTGACGTAGGAAATGACGAAGCGAAGGTTGGCAGTCACGAGCCGCTCGGCGGCCTTTTCATCTCCCCGCTGGACCCGCCGCGCGAGGCGGCGCTCCTCAGCGGGGTCTTTGATCAGTGGCAGTTTCTGAATGTCCTGCAGGTATTGGTCGAAAGCGCCAGACGGATTTGTTCGAAAAAACGCCTTGGCCTTGCTTCCGCTCGATCGGGCCATTCGAGGGACTCCCACCGTGCGCGTTGCAGTTTGATGGCGAACTGACGGCGAATTTTGGAACGGCGCAATATAAAAATCACGCGTAAACGGTGCAAATTCCATGGGTTATCAACATCACAAATCATTCTAATATGGTGTGTTCCCGAGTTTATCCACTATCCACATCCTCTGTGGAGAACCATTGTGTGCATTTCTCGCTAAACCGGATGTGGAGAGGTGGGAAGTGTGTGGGGAAGTTGTTGAGCGATATGTGATTAGTCGTTGACGCGCCCTTCCAGCGTCGCCCGAATCACGTCCTCCGGTGCCGAAACGGTCCACCCCGCCCGCGCGTCGCCGTGCATCGTGCCGATCGCGTGCGGCAGCGCAAAACGCACCGCGCCCGCGCGTGCTTTCTTGTCGAGTCGCATCGCCGCGAGCAGATCGGACACGGCGGCATCACCCGGCCGCTCGAGCGGCAGCGCGAGTCGCTCGAGCACCGCGCGAATGCGATGCGCCGTGCCGGACGCGGCGATGCCGAGCGTTTCGGCCAGGCGCGCCTCGTACGTCATGCCGATCGCAACGGCTTCGCCGTGCAGGATCGCGAACTTCGCGGTCGCTTCGAGCGCGTGCGCCACGGTGTGGCCGAAATTGAGAATCGCACGCCGCCCCTGCTCGCGCTCGTCCGCCGTCACGACCGCGGCTTTGATCTCGATTGAGCCTCTCACGAGGCGCTCGATCGTCGCCGGGTCGCCGGCCATCGCGTCCGCGTGCGCCGATTCGAGGAACGCGAAGTAGTCTGCGTCGGCGATCACGCCGTGCTTGACCGCCTCGGCCATCCCGGCCGAGAGCTGCACCTTGGGCAGCGAGCGGAGCGCGTCGAGATCCGCGACGACGAGTCGGGGCTGCTGGAAGGCGCCCAGCAGATTCTTGCCGGCGGGCACGTCGATCCCGGTCTTGCCGCCGATCGACGAGTCGAGCATCGCGAGCAGCGTCGTCGGGACTTGTACGTACGGAACGCCGCGGAGATACGTCGCGGCGACGAAGCCGGCGACGTCGCCCACCACGCCGCCGCCCAGGGCCACGACCGCGGTGTCGCGGCCGAGCTCTGCTTCGAGCATGCGGTCGCACAGCCGCGCCCAGGTATCGCGCGTCTTGTTCCACTCGCCGGCGGGGAATTCGAACAGGTCGACCGCGAGGCCCGAGGCCCGGAAGGCCTTGAGCACCTGCGGGCCGTACAACGCGGCGACGTGGGAATCAGTGATCACGGCGTACCGCGCCGCGGGGCAGGCGGTCCGCACGGGCGTCGCGAGGTCGTCGAGCAGCCCGCGGCCCACGACGATGTCGTAGGACGCGTCACGCTGCTCCCGGATGGGGACGTGGATCGTCACCATTTCACGTCGGGACGGCCGGCGTGGGCGTTCGCGGCCCGCGCGAGCACGAACAGGAGATCGGAGAGGCGATTGAGATACGTCAGGATGGCGGGCGGGACGGCGCTCCGTTGCGCCAGGGTGACGACGCCCCGCTCCGCGCGGCGGCAGATGGTGCGTGCCAGGTGCAGCGCGGCGGCTTTGGGGGAGCCGCCGGGGAGGATGAACTCCCGGAGCGGGGGGACGGTCTGTTCGCGCGCGTCGATTTCGCGCTCCAGCGCCTCGATTTGCGGGGCGCCGATCGTACGCCCGCCGAGCGCGCGCTCCCGGGCGGCGGGCTCCGGGGCGGCGAGCTCCGCGCCAAGGGTGAAAAGGTCCCGCTGGACGGGTTCCAGGATGTCGCTCGCGAAGTCCCGCGGATCGAGGGCGATAGCGAGGCCGATCGCCGCATTCAGCTCGTCCACCTGTCCGTAGGCCGCCACGCGGGGGTCATCCTTGCGGACCCGGCCGCCGCCCAAGAGCCCGGTCTCGCCGCCGTCGCCCGTCTTGGTGTAGATCTTCACGGCGCAGAACCTATTGCTCGGCGCATACCCCCGCCATTACAGTTGCCCCGGATGCAGGAACTCAAAGATATCACCATCATCGGCGCCGGCCCGACTGGACTGTTCGGTGCCTTCTACGCCGGCATGCGCGGCGCGTCGTGCCGCTTGATCGACAACCTCGACCAGGTCGGCGGCCAGCTCACCGCGCTCTATCCCGAGAAGTACATCTTCGACGTCGCCGGTTTCCCGAAGGTGCTCGCGAAGGATCTGGTCAAGGGCATGGCGGAGCAAGCGCTCCAGTTCAAAGCCCCGATCCATCTCGGACAGAAGGTGACTGGCTTGCGGCGCGAGTCCGAAGACGGCCAGCCGCGCTTCATCGTGATCACCGATCAGGACGAATACCCGTCGCGCACGGTGGTCATTGCCGGCGGCATCGGCGCCTTCACGCCCCGCAAGCTGCCGCTCAAGGACGTCGACCGGTGGTACGGGCGAGGCGTGTTCGATCGCGTGCTCGATCCGCAGGTCTTCAACGGCAAACGCGTGCTCCTCGTGGGCGGTGGGGACTCCGCGTTCGACTGGGCCGTCAATCTCCAGGGCATCGCCAAAGGGATCCTCATGGTCCACCGGCGTGACGGATTCCGCGCCCATGCCGCCACCGTGAAGCAGGTCCATGAACTGTGCGCCGCCGGCCGCATGGAGCTGCGCACGTTCTGGGAGGTGCGGGCGCTGCACGGCAGCGAGCGCGTGGAGCGCGTCACGCTGTTCAACAACAAGACAAAGGAAGAAGAGATCGTACCCGTGGACGCCGTCATTCCCCAGCTCGGTTTCCTTTCGTCCCTCGGCGCCATCGCCGAGTGGGGGCTCGAGCTCGAGAAGGGCGACATCAAGGTCGCGTCCACCATGGCGACCAACCTCCCGGGCATCTTCGCCGCCGGCGACATCACGACCTATCCGGGGAAGCTCAAACTCATCGCGACGGGCGTCGCCGAAGCGAGCATTGCCGTGAACCACGCCGTGCACTTCATCAATCCCACCGCCAAGGTCGAGCCGGGGCACTCGAGCAACATGGCCCTGTTCGGGCAGACCGAAGACTAGACGGGAGTCTTTGCCACTGTCGAAAAGGTTGACAGTGTCCCCCAGCCTGGCCAACATAGGATCAGCCTCCCGACCCCGCCCCTTGCGCCGCTTTGTGCTCGTCCTGCTGGTCGCCGCCGTCGCGGCGGCCTCGTCCCCGCTCGCCGCGCAACAGGAGCAGCAGCGGGTCGTACGCGATCTGACCTTCGAGGGCAATCATGCGATCGACGACTACACCCTCAGTACCGCGATCGCCACCTCGACGTCGAGCGCATTCGCGACCCAATGGTTCCTCCGCTGGACGCACCTGGGTGAGAAGCGGTACTTGAACGAGATCGAGTTTCGCCGCGACGTGCTCCGGCTGCGGCTGCTCTACAGCCGCAGCGGCTACGTCAATGCAGTGGTCGACACCATCGTTCGCCGCACGGCGAATGACGCGTTCATCACCTTCCGGATCACCGAGGGGGAGCCGGTCCGCCTGACCCGCCTGGACGTGCTGGGCGCGGACACGTTGTTCGACGTGCCTCGGCTGAAGCGTGATCTCCCGCTGCAGGTCGGTGCGCCCTTCAACCGATTCGTCTTCCAGGCGTCGGCCGACACGCTGGTGACGCTGCTCCGGAACCGGGGATACCCGTATGCTCAGGTGCTGCGCGAGTTCGACGAAGACGACGCGACGCTCGCGGCCACCGCGAGCCTCGAAGTCGTCACGGGACCGCGCATGGTGGTGGGCGTCATCGAAATCCTGGGGCTTGAGAAGGTGGATACATCCGCGGTGCGCGACATGCTGTCGGTGAAGCCCGGGGACCCGTTTCGCCAGGACAAGCTGTACCAGAGCCAGCGCGACCTCTACGACCTCGGCGTGTTTCGCTCCGTCAACATCCTGCTCGCGGATTCGATCGCTCCCACCGCGCCGGGGGATACGGCGGTGCGCGTGGTCGTCCGTGTGGCGGAGGGGGCCGGCCACCGGGTGCTCACCGGGTTGGGCTACGGGACGGTCGACTGCTTTCGAGCCCAGGCCGGCTGGACGTCCTACCGTTTCCTCGGCGGCGTGCGGGCGCTCGACGTCACGGCCAGCGCGTCCAAGCTCGGGGTGGGCGAGCCCCTCGATCTGGGATTCGGGAACAATGTGTGCAGCTCCCTCGCCCACGACCCGATGTCCGATACGCTCAACTACAACGCGGGCCTGACCCTGCGCCAGCCGACGTTTTTCTCGCCGCGCCACACGGCGCGACTCGGCGTGTACGCCCAGCGCCGTTCGGACATCGCCGCCTACACCCGCAAAGAGGTGGGCGTAAACGCGGCGGTCACGATCAACGCCCGCCGCAACATCCCGGTGATCATCGGGTACACCTTCACCGTCGGTCAGACGACGGCTGAGCCGGCGGTGTTGTGTGGTGCGCTGGCCGTGTGCGACTCGGCCGACCAGCAGTTACTCACCAGCAAGCGTCCGTTCGGCGCTCTCACCGTGACCGGGGCTCGCATTCAGGTCAATTCGCTCCTCGATCCCACGGCCGGCGGCACGGCGACACTCGGCCTGATGTACGCATCGCGCTTTCTCGGCTCGGATTCTCTGTACGAGTTCACGCGCGGAGAGATCCAGGTCGCGCGCTATTACTCGCTCGGTCGACGCGGGGTCTTCGCCTGGCGGGTGCGCGCGGGGGCCATCTTCCCGGCGGGCCGCGTCAATGTCGGCAATGAAAGCGTGGAATTCGTGCCGCCCGACCAACGGTTCTACGGGGGCGGGCCCAATTCCGTGCGTGGCTACGCCCGCAACGAAATGGGCCCGCGCGTGTACGTCACCCGCGATAGCACGAACAAGGGGATGAGCGGGACGGACACGACGCTCCGCACCGCCCCAACCGGCGGCACCGTGGTGTTCACGCTCAATGCCGAGCTGCGGTTCGCGACTCCGTTGTTCCCGTCGCGGATGCGCTTCGCCATCTTCACGGACGTGGGACAGGTGTGGCAACGCGGCGGCCAGTCGCTGGACGTGACCGGCGTGCGGATCACCCCTGGCGTTGGCCTCCGCTTCGCGACGTTTTTGGGCCCCGTTCGCGTGGATGCGGCCTACAATGGATACGCCCCCGAGCCGGGCCGCCTGTACTACGACAACGGTCACGCCCTCATCAACGTGGACGACAGCTACCAGCCCGCGCGGCCCGACTCTTTCAGGAAGCGCGTGTTCGTACAGTTCTCCGTGGGGCAGGCGTTTTGAGCGTACGTCGCTCGCTCGCCGGAGCCCTGTGGCTCATCGCGGGGCTGCTGGCGTCGTTTCTCGGTGCCGTCAGCGCCTTGGTGGATACGGCGTCGGGGCGCGCGCTCCTCGCGCGGGTGGCCTCAGACGCGGTGAAGGGCGTGTTCGACGGCTTCGTGCAGGTCGGCGACGTGGGTGGTCCGCTGCTCACCGGCGTGACGCTCAGCAACGTGACCATCTTCGATCCCGACAGCACGCTGGTCGCCTCGCTGCGCCGGGTCGAGGCGAGCTACAACCCGCTCGACTTCGCGGCCGGCCGCGTCGTATTGCTCGAGCTCGACCTCGCAAGCCCCGTGTTCAACGTCGTCCAGCACAAGGGCGGCCGCCTGAACGTGGAAGAGCTGCTCCGGCTCGGCGTCCCATCCAAGGGGCCCAAGGGGCCAGGCAAGCTGATCCTGTTTCGCAACGTCCGGGTCAGCGACGGCACCGTCAACCTGCGGCTCCAGACGAGCGGCGAGCAGACGGGCCACGAGATCGATCCGCTCGAGTTCGACGGCCGGCGGCGCATCCGCCGGTTCGAGCATCTCGACATGCGCCTCGCGGCGCTCCGCATTTCCTCGCCCCGCGAGCCCGGGGTGCGCATTGATATCACCCACCTCGCCACAATCGCCACTGATCCCGCGGTGGTGCTGCGCGATGCGCGGGGACGGATCACCGTCGTGGGTGACTCGCTGTACGCCGACCTCGAGCGGCTCGATCTGCCCGCCTCCCGGCTCGCCGGGCATGGAAGCATCGTCTGGCCGAGTGGCACTCTGCTGTACGACCTCACCCTGCAAGCCGACTCGGCTTCCCTCGACGACATCGGGTTCCTGGCACTGCCGTTCCCGCGCGCCGCACAGGTGCGCGGCGGCGTGCGGGTGCGCTCGCACGGCGCCCGGGTGCTCGAGGTCGCGCTCGACCCGCTCGATGCCCGCTACGGCGGTGGCACACTGACCGGCCGTATCACGACCCTGACGCAGTCCGACTCGGGACTCGTCGCCGTGCGCGACGCGGACCTCATGGCGCGCGACGCCGATCTGGATCTCGTGCGTGGCGTCGTGCCGAACCTCCCGTTCTACGGGCGCCTGTCCGGGCACACCACCGCCGATGGCCCGATGAGCGATCTCGCGCTCGGTGTCGACTGGGTGTTCCGGGACTCACTCGTCGCCGGACAGCCGAAGACGAGCGTCCAGGGCGCGGGGACCGTGGATCTGTCGGGGGAGGACGTTCGCTTCGTGTCGTTCGCCGTGCGGGACGCAGCCGTCGATCTGGGGACGGTGCGCCAGCTCGTGCCCGCGGTGGTGTTACGGGGTGAGGTGGACGGCGCGGGCATCGTGACCGGGCCGCTGCACAACGCACTCCTCACCGGCACGCTGGTGCACCGGGACGGCGAGCGGCCGGCGAGCACCGTGACGGGAGCGATGCGACTCGACACCCGCGGAGACACGGTCGGCGTCTTCGCGGATGTGCGCGCCGAGTCGCTTTCGTTCGACGGGTTGCGCGGCACCTATCCCGGGCTTCTGCTCCGCGGCTCGGTGGCGGGGCCCATTCGGCTCGCCGGCTCCCTCACCGCGCTCGAGACGCACGCCAACCTCGAATCCGCAGCCGGGGCGGTGACGGTCGACGGGGTGGTCACTCTGTTCGACACGCGCACAGGAGTCCGAGAGCTGTCCCTCACCGCCCGCAACATGAATCTCGCGCGTTGGGTGGCGCGCGGGCCGCAGTCGCGGCTCTCGTTTTCCGTGGCGGGCCGTATCTCGCAGGACAGCGGCGCGGCCCCGGTAGGGGAGCTCACGGCGGGGCTCGCGCCGTCGCTCATCGCGGGCACCCCGTTCGATACCGGTCAGGCGGCCGTGCGCTTCGCGGGCGGCCGCATGTACGTCGACTCGCTGCGGCTGGCGCAGCTCGGACTGCGGACCGCGGGCTCGGGGTCGCTCGGCTGGCGGCGGCCCGAGCGTGGCGCATTGTCGTTTTCCTTCGATGCCGACAACCTGAACGCGCTCGATTCCCTGTTGGTCTGGATCGCCGGGCCGGATGTCGTTACCGCGGCACGCGGCCGGTCGCTCCGCGGAGCGGCGCGCGTGCAGCTCACGGTGGACGGCGCGCTCGACTCGCTGGCCATCGACGCGCGCGTGAGCGCTCCCGATGTCCGCTGGCGCGATTGGGAGGTGTCGGACGGCCTTGGCCACCTGGCCTACCAGCCCGGACCCGTGCCGACGTTCAGCGCCGAGGCGACGGTCGACTCGGCGCGGATGGGCGGCTACGAATTCGGGGGTGCGTCCGCGCGCGTCACCGGGAGCCGCGATTCGCTCAACTGGTTCGCCCGGTCCCGTGTGGGCGAACTCGTCGCGTTCGTCGCCGGGGGCCGGTACGCGCGGCACGCCGCGAGGGGGAGCCGGAATCCGTCTCTTGATGCGGGCCTCGATTCGCTCGCCGTCCTCCTCCCCGGCGGTGTCTGGGTACTCCAGGCCCCGGTGAACCTCGCGCTGACCGACTCAACGGCGGACTTCTCGGGCGCGACGCTTTCGAGTGTCGACGGATCGGGCCGGGTGGCGTTCCGTCCGATGCGGACCGCACGCGGGCGCGCGGATGCGTATGGTGAGGTCCAGGGCTTCCCACTCGCCGCCGTCTACGCGCTGGCACAGCACGATACGAGCGGCGTGAGCGGCTCGATCTCCGCCAAGATCGCGATCTCCGGGAGCCGGGAAGCCCCGGTGTACGACGGCTCGGTCGAACTGGTCAACGGGGCGCTCGGCGAGTTCCGCGCGCCGCGGGTCGACGGGACGTTCGGCTACCGCAATCGGCGTCTCGACGCCGCGCTCCGGCTCTGGCGCGCGCAACAGCAGGTTCTCACCGTCACCGCGTACCTGCCACTCGACTTGGCGCTTCAGTCCGTCGCCAAACGGCAGCTGCCCGACACGCTCCACGTGGCCGCGCGCGCCGACAGCGTGGAGCTGGCGGTGCTCGAGGCCATCACGCCACTCGTGCGCCAGGTCCAGGGTGTCTTCTCGGCGGACGTGGGCGTCTCGGGAACCTGGGACGATCCCAGTATGCGCGGCATTGTGCGTATCGCGAACGCCGCCGCCACCTTCCCGGACCTGAACGTGCGCTATACGGACCTGGCCGGCACGCTGCGCCTTTCTGGGGATACCATCTCCGTCGGGTCCCTGTCGGCACGCAGCGACAAGGGCACGTTGAGCGTGGCCGGGTACATGCGCCTCGAGGAGCTGACCCGGCCGGTCCTGGCCCTGCGGCTCGCGGCCGATCGGTTCAAGGCCCTCGACCTGAAGGGCAACGTGACGGTAACCGCAAGCGGGCGACTCGCGCTGACGGGCCCGCTGTTCGGAGCGACGCTCACCGGCCAGGCGACCGTCACCTCGGGCGTGCTCTACTTCGCCGACCTGATCGAAAAGCGCATCGTGAACCTGGAGGAGCTGGCCGACACGGCCCTGCTCTCGATCATCGAGCGGCAGGGTCTCGGGCCCCGGTTCCAGAGCGTGTTCCTCGACAGCCTGCACATCCGGGACGTTCAGCTCAGCATGGGCGATGAGGTCTGGCTGCGCTCGAACGAAGCGAACATCCAGCTCCAGGGCACCGTGGCCGTGACGAAACAGCGGGCGACCTACCTCGTATCCGGAACCCTTCAGGCGCCGCGCGGCACGTACCGTCTCAAGATCGGCCCGGTGACCCGGGAGTTCAGCGTGACGAAGGGGAGCGTCAGGTACTTCGGGACGCCGGACCTGGACGCCGAGCTGAACATCGAAGCGCACCACACGGTGCATCCAGTGCCGGCGGGGACATCGCAGCAGGTCAACAAGGGCCAGAACATCGAGGTGGTGGCGCACATCACCGGCACGCTGCTCGTGCCGAAGGTGACGCTCGACGCGGAGGGCCAGGATCTCGGGCAGACCGAGGTGATCTCGTATCTCATGTTCGGCAAGCAGAGCTTCGAGCTCACCGGGAGCCAGGGGCCGGGCGGGATCGGAGACCAGCGCGCCTTGCTGCAAACGGCGACTTCGGTGCTGTCGGGCGAGCTCGAGCGGACCCTCGTGTCGGACCTGGGGGTGCCGTTAGACTACCTCGAGATCCGGCCGGGCGCCTCGACGGGCCCGCTGCAGGGGTTGCAGCTCGCGGTGGGGCGCCAGGTCGGTCGGAAGACGTTTCTCGTGGCCAACGCCGGGTTCTGCCAGGGCCAGGCGGTGGCCGTGAACAACACCTTCGGCCTCACGTTGAAATTCAACATCACCCCGGAGCTCCGTACCGAGGCGAGTTACCAGCCGGTCCAGGTATGCAACACCACGGGTTCGGTGCCGACCGCGACCCGGCAGGTCGGCCTCGACCTCATCTGGGAGCGCTGGTACTAGCGTGACCCGCGCACTGGTGATCACCAATCCGGCGGCCGCGCGCACTGACGCGCGGGCCGTCACGGCCATCCGGGAGACGCTGCGCGCCGGCGGCTGGACGGTCGAAGTGCAGGCCACGGCGCGGCCGGGCGACGCGCGCCGGTTTGCGGGCGAAGCGCGAGACGCGGGCGTGGACGTGCTCGTGAGCTACGGCGGCGACGGGACGGCCATGCAGGTCGCCGCCGGTCTCGTCGGCTCGGACGTGGCGCTCGGACTCGTTCCGGGTGGGACCGGCAATCTCCTGGCGGGCAACCTGCGACTGCCGCGCAATCCCCAGGCTGCCGCACGGGTGATCCTGGGCGCGCGGCGCCAGGCCGTCGACCTGGGCATCGTGGACCGCGTCGATGAGCCCCACTATTTCGCCGTATGCAGCGGGGCGGGCTTCGACGCCCGGTTGATGGCGGCGACCCCGGGAGCGCTGAAGCGCCGCTGGAAGATGGGCGCGTACGTGCTGCGCGCCTTCGCGGCGCTGCCGCACGTGCGCAGCGCCCGGTACCGGGTGACGGTGGACGGCACGGCGCATGAGCTTCCCGCCGCGCTCGTGCTCATCGCCAACTGCGGCGAATTGTTTCCGCCCTTCTGGCGGCTCCGCCACAACATCTCACCCGCCGACGGGTGGTTCGACGTCGTCACCCTCGCGGCCGACGGTGCGCTCGGGAGCTTGGCGGCGTTTGCGGAGCTGTTCTACGGCTCATGGAACGGCACCAGCGCGCCCGGACGGCGGCTGTGGTTCGCGCGGGGGCGCACGATCCTCGTCGAAGCGCTCGGCATATCGGGCCAACCGGTGCAGCTGGACGGCGAGGTGTGCGGCGAGACGCCGTTCGAGGCGCGCCTCCTGCCCGGGGCGCTTTCGGTGATCGTCGACCCCGATCGCGTTCCCTACCAGACGGCCGGCCGTGGCTGACACGCTCCTGCTCGTCGACGCCGACGCGGACGTGCGGCGGGCGATCGGCGACTCGTTGGAGCGCGTCGGGTATGAGGTCCGGCGCGCCGCCACCGGGCAGCAGGGGCTCGCCGCCTTCGAGCGCGATCGGCCCGACGTCGTCATCGTCGACGTGGATCTCCCCGACTCGAGCGGCCTCGTCGTGCTCGAGCGGGTACGCGCCCTGGGCGGCGCGGTCATTCTCCTCACGCGGTCAGGCGACCAGGAGAATGCCGTGCGGGGGATGGAGCTCGGGGCCGAGACCTTCGTGACGAAGCCCGTGGACCTGACTCACCTCGGCGCCGCCGCCGCGCGCGTGGCCGAGAAGGCGCGGCTGGCCCGGGAGAACGCCCGGCTGCGCGCCCAGATCGGGCACACGCCGCAGGCCCTGGCGGAAGTGGAGCGGGAGCATATCGAGCGCACCCTGCGCGCCCACGGGGGGAACCGCACGCGGGCGGCCCAGGAACTCGGCATTTCGCGGGCTACACTAATCAATAAGATTAGGGTGTACCGGCTCGACCTCTGAGGCGCGCATGGAACGACCGGAATTGAAAGAGCACGACGGGATGACGTGCCGCTACTGCGGCAATGAAGAGCGTGCGTCGGAAGGGTATCCCTGCTCGGACTGCGGCACGTTCCTCTGCTTGATCTGCTCGTTCCGCGGGATCATCCGCTGCAAGGCGTGTGAGGCGAAGGCGCAGGCGTCGGCGTCCAAAGCCTAGCCGCGACGCTTCCGCACCTCCGCGACCAGGTCGTCGACGGGATCGCCGAGCTCCCTCGCCAGTTTTTCGATAACCGCCCGCTCCTCCGTCCACCCCTGGGTCGCCGCGACGGCGTCCAGCGCGATCGCCGCGATGGAGTGCGTGCGCTCCTCCAGGTCCCGCGTGCGGACGGCCACCTCCCGCGCCAACCATTGCTCCAGCTCGCGGCGCTCGATCTCGAGCTGCCGCTGGCGCAGGGCGCTCTGGAGGGACAGCTGCAGCTCATCCAGGTCGACCGGCTTGATGAGGTAGTCGTACGCGCCGAGCTTCAGGCACTCGATCGCGGTGCGGGGCTCGTCGATCGCGGTCAGCATGATGATCGCGAGGTCCGAGTCGTGCGCGAGGGCCTTGGGGACGAGCTCCACGCCCGTCATGTTCGGCATCCGGATGTCCGAGAGCATCGCCTGCGGCAGATCGGCCGCCTGGCGATCCAGCGCCTCGGCGCCGCTCGCCGCCTGGAGCACCTTGTAGCCGAGCCGGGTGAGAAAGCGATTGAGCGCCTGGCGGATGCCTTCTTCGTCGTCCACGACGAGCACAGTGGTGGTGGTGGCGGGAGTCGTCATGGGCGCTAACGTATAGAACGGCCACCAGCCGAGCAAGCCAAGCTATGTTTCCCGCATGAAACTCGTCCTCTTCGACATCGACGGCACCCTCTTGTGGACCGACGGAGCGGGTCGGCGCGCGATCCATCGCGCGCTGTTGGACGAGGCCGGCACTGCGGGTGCGATCGCGACCTACCGGTTCGACGGCAAGACCGATCCACAGATCGTCCGCGAGCTCCTGGCGTCCGCCGACCACCCCGAGGCCGACTCGGGGGAGCGGGTCGCCGCGGTGTGCGAGCGCTACGT